>Ga0315295_10002915_pt1 | contig 14494 bp, 14 predicted proteins | sample YL17G14_0_MG_FD_204453 | JGI IMG/M metagenome (GOLD analysis project Ga0315295, IMG submission 204453) | Sediment microbial communities from Yellowstone Lake, YNP, Wyoming, USA - YL17G14_0 | ecosystem: Environmental > Aquatic > Freshwater > Lake > Sediment | place: USA: Wyoming | collected...
TCATGGAACAAAATTCACCGCATGGCTTTTGATGGAACACCAATAGGCGACATTTCCACCAATATATACGCCCAAGGACTTGCAGTAGTAGGAGACGAAGTTTGGTTTGGTGGGGAGAACAGTTATTCTATCGGTCGTGTGAGTCTCGATAGAACACCCCTTGCAAGCTTGAATGTTGGGAACTACGCAGAGGCCATCGCAGTAGTAGAAAATGAAGTTTGGTTTGGTGGTTCAACCTGTTATTCCATAAACCGCTTAACCTTAGACGGAACACCGCTTTCAAGCATTAGCATAGGGGCAGATCATGCTCAAAGCTTAGAGGTTGTAGGGAATGAAGTTTGGTGGTGGGGAGAGAGTTCATGGAACAAAATTCACCGCATGGCTTTTGACGGAACACCAATAGGCGACATTTCCACCAATATATACGCCCAAGGACTTGCAGTAGTAGGAGACGAAGTTTGGTTTGGTGGGGAGAACAGTTATTCTATTGGCCGTGTCACCCTCAATGGAACACCACTCCCAAGTTTTAATGTAGGTAACTATGCAGAAGGAATAGCAGTAGTTCCCGAACCGGCCACGCTCTTTCTGTTTGGCTTGGGTGCGGTGATGTTGAGAAGGAAACGCAAACAGGTCTGGTCTAATTCTGGTACAAAATAAATGCTGGATTTCTGATTAGCAAGGTTACGGATTTTGATATTATCGTGGAATTGGTAGGCTTGGTTGCGTAACCAGGCGTTTAATATGGGAAATGTCGGATAGATATTTCCGAGGTAGCTTGATGGACGAAAAGGAGTTTTCACGGATTCTTGAAGATTACCTTCATAAAAACCTTGAAGGATATGAGGTTACAAGTAGGGAACCCATACTCTACAATGTTATAGTCGTTGAAGAAGGTAAATTCAAACCTGGTAGTCCCGAAAATCCAAAAAGTGGGAGCTTGAGTGCGTTCCAAACAGATTTGCTCATTAAACAAGATGGGCTTCCGTTGGTAGTATGTGAACTGAAGTATAAAAAGGATAGCGGATTCACAACACACGATATATTGACCTATTCAACAAAAGCTCTGAAGCATAAAGAGATATATCCATATTTAAGATATGGCTTCATTGCAGGAAATACAAAAAAACTCACCAATAAGTTCTTCACACATAATGCAGGATTTGACTTTGCAATGGCTACAGTTGAACCAGACCAAACATTTCTTACGAAGTTCATAGGAATCATTCGTGCACAGACTAAAAATGCTGAACTACTACTGAATCAGTTAAAAGATAATCACAGAACAACCATTTTCAACACCCGTTTAGAACTCAACGATACAAAATGAATGGTGGGATAACCAACCCGTTTTTTCTATCACCTGATAGTGGTAAAAATACGCTAAATAATCGGAGAGAATATACCTTATCGATAAATCAGAAGGATTGATCGTGTAGCTAAGCGTTTAATATGGGAAATGTCAGTTCAAGTATTTATTTTGAGGAGTATGAAAATGGCGGAAAATCAAACTAATGAATATAGTAAAGAGTTTTCAGATGAGGGTTTTTGGCAGAAGGTTAAAAAATATGCTCTTGTAGCGGGTAAAGAAGTTATCGAAAAGGCTTTGACCCTGTATTATTGTATGCAGGATAAGGATACGCCTGCCTGGGCCAAGGCAATAATCCTTTCTGCCGTGGGATATTTCATCCTGCCGCTGGACGCTATTTCTGATTTTGTGCCAATAGTTGGTTACGCTGATGATTTAGGAGTACTTGTTGCGGCTTCTGCTATGGTGGCACTTCATATAAAGGAAGGACACATAAACAATGCAAAAGAAAAACTGAAGCAATGGTTTAGAGAAAGTGAATAATCAATTATACAACACTTTTCCTGCTCAGCTTTGATGCGGTGATGTTGAGGAAACGATAACACCGCCGAGAAAATCTGGTGTAAAAACGTTTTATGGTCTTGCATTCTTGGCGAAAGTTTTATATTATCGAACTTTGAAAAAGGTTATTTGAGGAAGATCTGATAGTATGTGGGAAATCCCCCCTTATGATACCCAAGAATATTAAAAGTGCTCACATAAAACGTGCGATTCTTAAGATACGCCAAGAAGGTGTTCCACTGAAGCGCCGTTCGAGGAAATTTGATTTAGTTTCTGGTTGCGAACATTATCCGCCAAAATATGTAATTTCAGTTGCTAATAAATTTGCTAACGGACACGAACTCGATGCAGAAAAGTTTAGTGGTGGACAAGAAACTAATTCATTTTTGAAACGGCTCGGATTTCAGATTGTTAATAAGACAGAGGGAACCGCAAAATCTGATTTATAATAAGTTGTAGTCTTGATGCTTTTTAAGGAGCTTTTATATGGCAAGATGGTGGAATGTTGGAAAGGATGGCACAGTTTTCATCAATTGCCTGAAACCTTATAAAAATCTGCTCCTCAAGGCGAAAACCGCTCCTCCTCATGTGAAGGTTATAATCACAATTGCAGCGGTTGCAGTCGCTGCAGGTGGTATAGGATATTACATTTACAAAAAAACCGTTTCCTTCCGACAGAAAAAATCATAGTTTGGGTGCGGTGATGGCGAGAAGGAAAACCAAGAAAAATGACTCTTGCAGACGGATGACCATTTGAGCTGATGAGCTTTTTTCACTTTTTGCCGGCGCTTTCAGCAGGGTCAGTTGCTCTGAGTGCATCCTGAACTGCTTTTACATAGAGCTGATGTATTTGAATAAGCTCTTTATCGTCTGCTGTGAAGGCATCCGGGAAATCAAACGGCGGAATCTTGGGTGCCGGTCGCTTTAGCCCCGGCAGATTCGCCGCATACGTTGCAAACTTACGTCCCCACGGCTTAATAGTCAGGTCGCTCTTGACCAGACCGCCGAACAGACTCATATCGGTTGATTGAGGCGTGTCGGCGAAAGGCCAGGAAAGCCATCCGACAGCCAGCCCACGCGAGGCCTCAATTTCCGCACTTATCCAGCGGGCTTGCTGTTCTTCGGTAAGAAACGGCTGGTTCCCAACTGCGCCGCCGCCATACCAGCCATATTCACCCAACACCACCGGCTTTCCGGCGTGACAATATGCCAAAACCGCTTGCAGATACCCGATGTTCTTTGTCCAGTTTTCCTCCGAGCCGAATGGGTCGCCAAGGGTCGGATAGAAATGAATTGTCACAAAATCAAGTAAGCCCACTTGGCGGTGCGGATTAAACGCTGAGTAACGGCCCGGGTTGCCGTGCCGAACCAGCGGATAGGACCACTGGATATAGCCGATAGTAATCAAGTGCGTTGGGTCGGCTTTACGCAGGGCTTCAACCTGGCGGCGCACCCACCGGTCGGCAAGATGCTCACGAAATCGCTGCCAGTCGCGTAATCTCGGATTATTTGCATCGGGCCGGTCCTCTGCCACAGCGACCTGACCCCACTGGTCTTTTTCGGTAAGCTCATCGGCCCAGGCAACCTTTAGCTTATCCCAGTTTCCGTAGGTTTCTATGAGCCAGGTGTTCCATAGAGGCCGCCATTCCTCAACAAACCACGGCAGTTCCGGCTCATTAAGAAGGTCCCAGGCGAAAATAGCCGGCTCATCCCGATAGCGTTTGCCCAAAACAATCCAGAAGCGCTCGATCGCCTGCAAAGAATTTTCACCTGCAAAACGGTCCGGCTTCCAGTAAGAAGGCCAACCCTCCCAATGGTCAGGGCCGGTAAGCATAAGCCGGATGCCGCTCTCGTGTACAATCTCTACAAGCGAATCAAGCTTCGTAAGAGCCGCCTGCTCGACAGCATCCGCCGCAGGTTGAAAATTAGCGGCAGCAAGAAAAACCCTCGCGCAATTGACGCCGAGTCCTCGCATAATGCGAAAGTGCTCACGCACCGTTTCGGAATCAAATTGCCGCCATATTTTTGGCGCCCAGCCGGTATGAGGGTCATAGTAGTTAGTGCCAAAAGGGACGTATGGCCGTCCGGAATCACGCTCTGCAAAACCCTGGCCGTCCGGCGTCACAACTATCAATTGCATTGCCGGGCTTTCAGCTCGGCAAGCACATGGTGGGCATATAGCAGCAAAACCGACAAAACTTAAAACCAATAACCTAAAACTAAAAACTATGGAACGAGTATCGAGCATCAAGCATCCTGACGAGACATTTTCGGCTGATTAGTATGCGCTCCAGAGATACAATACCTGTGGCGTGCTTAGCTCATACAACATCGTCTTGTCGATTTTGAGAACGTTCTGGGTGCGGTAGCTTAAAAAGCTGGCCAGTGAAAATGGCTTGCGATATTCCACCACCCGTGCCTCTTTAATCCCCGCCAGCGACTTAACCAGCCCTATCGCATCATCCAGATAGCCAATTTCATCTATCAGCTTTTCATTAAGCGCTTCCTGCGCTCCCAGGATGCCGCCGTCGGCCAGCCGTTTTACATCATCTATTGTCAGTTGAGATTGCCTTCCTTCGGCGACAACCTGCACGAACCTCTCGTATGCAGGCGTGATTAACTTGTCCCGGAGATATTGCAGTTGTTCTTCCGTGGGCACATGGAACGAGCTAGGCCAATCCTTTTTCTTGCCCGCCGTGATAATAACCGGCAATATCCCCAGCTTATTTTCCAGCAATTCCTGGAAGACAAAATGTCCCATTATTACGCCAATCGAACCTGTAAGGGCGGTCGGCTCTGCTATGATTTTGTCACACGCAACAGATGTGTAATAGCCGCCCGAAGTGGCAATGTCCTGCATAAATGCCACAACCGGCTTACCTTTTTCCTGCCGGTACTTGAGGATTTCTTTATAAATCTGGTCGCTGGCTGAAATTAGTCCGCCCGGCGAATCTACGCGGATAATCACTCCCTTAATATGCCTGTCCTGGCGGGCCTTTTCTAACTGCTGATAAACATCTTTAGCCAATTCGCCGTAAATTATGCCCTCCACCGTAATCACCGCGATTTTAGCACTTGCCGGCCCTTCGCGGATGACCTCCTCAGCAAGCATATTGCCGCTCCGCCCCACTGCAAAGACCGCGATTATGCCAATCAGCATCAAGACCAGCGCGATATTGGCCATAATCGATAGTGCCGTAACAATGCCCCAGAAAATTCGCCAGCCGCTTCCTTTCCTCGACGATGCCTGCCCCGCCTGCGGCTGTAAGCCCTCCGGTCCCTGTGAATTACTACTTCGTTCAATATCCATAAAAGACCCTTTCAAACCTTGTTATGCTCATTCTAAAGCCGACCGGCGCAGCCGTCAACATTTATCGTGTTTTTACTCGTATAACACAGGTGTCTGGCGCCAGTTTTTGTCGCGGTCATGGGCATAGTCTTTGACACGAGGCCGGCGCTCTCGCAGACGAATCGACTCAATGCCCAGATAGTATCCGCCGGCCAGTGAATTCTTGCCGACACACTCCATCCGCAGCGTATATTTCCCCGGCTCGGGCCAGAAATCCAATAAATGATATTCTTTGTTTGCAATCTGCCCGCTGTAAAGGTCCATCACAGGCCCAATTTTCACTCCACCAAGATATGCCTGGTATTTGCCGTAATCATACGAGGTGGTTATGTTGAGCAACAACCGCCGAGGTTCCTTGATTTTGACCTCAAACGGAATCTCTACCCAGGCATCCTCCTGAGTCGTGGGCATATAAAGCAGTTGTCCGCCAGGATAAATATCCAGTTCTTGTGCGATGGCTTGTCCCTGGCCGTGAAATTGTTTATCAATGAACTGCCTGGCAGGAAAAACCAAATCCAGATTCGGCAATTTGCGCTCTGCGGCGGCGGGGGCACGCGCCTCAAACGTCGGCTCACCGGTCTGATACCAGAATGCGACGCTTGCGTAATCGTCTTCGCGCTCATTCCAGCTATCGCTCTTATAGCCCGGATTCTCATCAGGAGAGAGCCAGCCATAGTGCTCGAATGTTACCTTGATGGCGGTGTTGAACACGATTGGGTCATTTATGTGCCAGCGATATGCGCTGGTATGGCCGCCAACAATTCCCCAGCCATCGAAACAGGGCACGCCGAAATAAGGAGTGCTGGTGGTCTTCAAACCCCACGCACTCAAAAAATAATCTTCGGTGCCCGTGCCCCAGATTGAAGGTTTTTTTTCGCCGTCAATATATATCTTCTCGTCACCTTCACCAAACCAGGCAGGGCTGCGCGTCCGCACCGCCAGAACGGTGCCGACGTAATGGCCTTTGCCTTTTGTGTCCAGCAGCACATAGTCCTTGTCCTTTTGCACCGGATATTCCTGCCGATACTGGGCATAGAAATAAGGTGTATCCTTCGGCAGACTTTCTTTCTTTATCCAGTCGATATTATAGTAAAGTAAGCTGAGGGGCTTTTCGGCCTGGTTGACTATCTCGATTCGCGCAGATTTGCGAAACGGCATATACCAGAAGCAATTGTAAGAATCTGCGTCTTCGACAATCACAGGTAAGCTAATCACCTCATTGCGTTTGCCGAAACAGTTCACAAAGAAATCCCCCACCGGCGCTTCCACAGCCGGGCGCTTGCTGCCATCCCAATACATCCGCAAAAGCATTTGCTGATGGTCTGCCGAGCCGTTTTTCGCCCAGGGATGCGGCTCAGGGCCCAGAAACGTCATCCAGATATGCGTGATTACGCCAGGCCCTTTTACGTCCATCAACACCTTTGTCTGGCCCGGTGCGACATTACTGTTATCGTAATTGCTGTTGGGGTCCGGCTCATCGCTCTTGGGCAATTTGCCCGTAGATGTTACCCGCATACTGCGACCACTATGCGGCCGGGCCAATTCCTCCAAAAAACTCGCACCGCAATCACGCGGTATTACCGTTGTAAGAATAACACACAATGAAAAAATGTGATACCGCAACATTGAACCCATACGCAGCTCCGCACAAATAATCATTCCGTTCACAACCTGTAATAAACACTTTCAAATTTATCCGCCGGAGGCGGACCCGTCCGCCGTAACCTTGGCGAAGGCGGATTTATCCACCGTAGCCTTGGCGAAGGTGGAAATAAGCACTGGCATTATAGACCTTCCACACTCCGCCGTCAATCCGGAAAGATTATGCAGCGAACCGAACTTATTACCTTTCTATCAAAATCTCCAAATGTTCTTGTGCGCTCTGGACATACCTGATAAGTGTGGCACGGGCTTCCAGCCCGTGAAGACACGGCCAAGCTTGTCCTGAGCGTAGTCGAAGGGATGGCCGTGCCACCGTATATGTTTGGCCCTTCCAAAGCCAATTGAGAATCTTCTCAATGTTTGAACCATCCAGCTTGCGCCAGTCTGCAAAACGCAAATCGCTCGACAAATTATATTCTTGTGCCTTTTCCAGCAGGACAGCAATACCAGCCATCGCCCCCAAAGCCATATTCTTCGGCTCGATGCCATACTCCAGCGCCAGTTGCATAGTGCCGAATATCCTCTCATTTATCCCGAGCTTGCGCACCACATCGCGACAAACACGAGCAACTGTATCAGCCAGATATGGATTTGTCATTCTATCTAACAAATCCTCAACATAATTTTTGTAGCCCGCCTCGATAAAAAGCTCATCTCCAAGATAAGCATATTTCTTTATAAGCGCCGTGCCAGACTCTTGCAAAAAAGCGTCTCTGCCAATTTGCATAATGGCCCTGTCTTGCTTTAGTTCAGTCATCTTCGTATAACCCTTGACTGCACCGAGAAAGCCAAGCAGAGAATGTATGGCGTTATGACCATATAATTTTGCCTCCTCAAAGGGCAGCAGATTATCCTTTTCAATAAATACTTCGATGCCGGGCTTAAAACCGGAAACCTGTGTCCTCGTCACTAAAATCCGATTGAACTCTTCCACTAAAAACGCACGTCTAATATCTGGCGATATAGTCTTCAATTTCAACTGTGCGATTTCAGCAGAGTCGTCAACAACCCTGCTCATTTTGCCGATTACCGTGTTAAGAAACTGCACCTTGTCCCGTGATATGGCACCAATTTTTTTACTAACTGCTTCTTCCAGTATCTCCGCTGCGCGATTGTGATTTTCCGCAGTATAAATTATTATCGCTTTTGCCTTGCTATTCCTTAACCCATCGGCAATCAACGCCGAAATACTGCCATAGAAATTTATTGAGGGTAAGCAGGTAGTGATTTCTGTAGATTGAGCTAATACCTCAAGAAGAATTCGCCTGTCTTTTGCATCGCTGGGATTCAGCAGCTCAACACCATCAATCTTTAGCACATCGATGCCATCGGCTTTGGCAACATTGACGTAATAGCTTCCTTTATTAGCTCTGACCGCATCGACTATCGACTGGTCAATCTCAGATACAACTATCCGTGAAAAATTACCGCTTTCAAACGCTTCTTTGGCAAAGAGTCCCGCCTGGATAGGCCCGAACCCAAAACCAGTGAATATATGCTTTGGCATAATTATTAATCCATCACGCATCAAATGATGAGTGTCATTTTGAGCGAAACGAAGTGGAGCGAAAAATCTGGCTTACGAAAGCAAAATCGCATTTGCTACCCAGATACTTCACTTCGTTCAGCATGACAACCCTTCAAATCATAACTAACGAGCACTATTGGCCTGCGGTCTTTAGAAACTGGCTTATCTGCTTTTTGTCCGTTAAAACCGTCATCTCCAGCTCGTAGGTTCTGCTCTTTCCCGGAGCGATGAAAACAAGTGTCTTTTCCTCTCTGGCTTTTTTCTGACCGATTGGCGGATTTGTCCCCGGCTCTAACGCTGTAACATATTCGCCCGGCCCCCAGTGCTGCCAGTTAGCCAGACAAGGTAACTGCCTCTTTTTGTATCTCATAACAAGTGCAATGCCGAGCTTGCGATTGTAAAGGCCGATGGTGCAAATTCCCTTTGCATCAGGCGTCAGGTCAATAAAAGCACAGCCCTCACCGCCGCCTCTGTGGCTGTCAATGGGCTTACTGCACCGGCGGAAATTGCGCCTGCTGTTAAATACTGCGTTATCCATATCCAAACCGCGGGATACGCATTTGCCCTTCCACACTATCTCTGTCCCTTCATCAACCAAAGGCCAGCCGAAGTTACAGTGATATAGTATCATGTGAGGCGCCGGCGTATTGCCGGCATTGGTGACAACATCGTGTATTCGAATGACCGGCTCACCGAGATTGCTCGATATAGTCCGTCTTAGTTCAAGATTGGGCCCGAATACGCGAGACTCCTTCACCACCGCAGTTATACTCATTTGGAGCTTTCCTGCCATCAGGTCCGGCTGCACAATTGACTCTAACCGAGCCGGAATGTTGCTGACCCGGCCGTGCAGACCACGCTCGCCGAACTCGTCTGTTTCGGGGCCGCCAACATGAGTCAGACCGCAGGTTGTTAATAAGCCGCCGGCGAAAGAATACAGCCACTCAAGTCCACGGTTGGCATCAGGCCGGGCAGCGGTTACACCCGCATAGCTTAACCAAGCAAGACTGTAGTGATTGTAGAAAGCGTCAACAATGTCCAGACCTCTATCTATCACCACTTTATACCGAAGACCAGAGCCGGTGTTCACCCAGGCGACCCGCGTGCCCTTACCCAAACCATTGTCCAGAACAGAGGTTTCAATGCCCCCAATCTGGGCATAATTACCAACTTTATTATGCCAATTAAGTCTGATGTTCTTCGTAGGCATTTGTATCCCTTTCTTTTGCCACCAAGACACAAAGACACCAAGTTTTTTTTAATTTATAATTTCTTTGTGACCTCGTGCCTTCGTGGCAATTTTTTCCTTTCTTTTTCTAAAAATTATATCAGCGCATCCTGCAATGCCTGCAAGCTCGGATAATTGACCTCGCTGCGCACTACTTTAAGCATTTTATAATAAGCTTTGATATTTCCGTATCTATCATTAAGCGGCGCTTTTATATAAAGTGATGCGAACAGATTACCCATCTGCACCGCCTCGGCAAAATTCACAGAGCCGTTTTTGAACTCATCCAGCCCGCGTGCAATATACGCAATAAGCCCCGCCCTGAATGAGTCCCCTGCCCCAACGAGGTCAACCACCTCTCCTGCCATAAACCGCGATTCAATTTTATTCGGCCCGCCAATGTCACCATCCGGACAAATATGCTTTTCATAAGCACCGTTACTGACTGTAACACCAAATAGTTTTGTTCTTTTATCTTTTCGCCAGAATCTTTTAGTCAAGAAGTCAAGAAAATGCTCATTATTTTCCTGCTCTTTGAATTTACGCCAGATTCGTCCGGGGGCCAGGGTGTTTTCAATCATCCTGGCTTCATCACAGGAAGTAAAGAATAAATCTACCTCAGGCAAAAGCGGCTCTAAAAGCCGATATTCCTGCACCGATTTACCCGCTTTAATCAGCTCTTGTGGGTTGCTCGTTAAAGTATGGCTGTCAACAATTGTTATAGCGCCTTTGCTGCGACACCATTTGATAAATTCAGCCAAATCCCGTCCACCATTCGCATCGCCTCTTTCGGATAAACCCGAATACATATAATAAACTATCCTGGGTTTTAATCGCTCAACCGCCTTTTTGAATATTCCAAAATCGAAATCGTCGTTGGCGTTACGAAAATAAGCAATGCCACCTCTATCTTCGCCGGTTGTGCTATGAATGAACGTTGTCCCTGTGGGCAAATCCGGATGTATAAAAGTTGCCGACATATCGATACCAGAAGCGGTCATCACATCATAGAAGAATCTACCCTGGGCATCTAATCCATCATAATCCCCCCTGCCGAGGTTAACCCCAACAGCAACCTTCAAACCTGCTCTTGCAATCAGAGGCGCCGAGTTGCCAGGCCCCCCTGCTGTCGCAAAACCCTGCTCTATCCATTCTCTCAATTGCTGCTGGGAATAACTCGGCATATCCTTAGTGTCGCACTTGGCCAGGCCTCCTTTGCCCACCAGCGCATCAGTAAAATCGAAGTCCGGCCTTCGCAAATCCGTCACCGCGGTATTGAGCACCAGCACATCCGTAGCCATATCTGCACTTTTCCAAAAACCATAATGACATCTCAATGCATTTCTGCTTCGCAGACGCCTATGGCGGGCCTATAAAAATTAAACTGCACATTCGGATGCTCCGCCAAGAGGGACATCGGCACAGAGGTGTCCGGGATTTTCTTACCTATCATAAGCGTCGTCAATCTCATCCCGAACGGGTTGTCGTGTGTCCCTGCCTGCCATATCGAGACCTTCTCCGCTTTCCACGTTTCAACAGGCCCAACCGTAATCGCCTTGGTTGGCACACCGGTAACCACCCCGCCGCCGCTGGTTCGCGCATTCTGCATAATGGTAACAGGGTGCAAATCCACAACGCGGGTCGTCAGCCGGCGATATTCCTGCGATGTTGGCGGCTGGTTTTTATATTTTCCTTCCCGCCTGACCGGGTCGTTAAACGCCCAGTGCTTTATTTCACCCTGGCCGCCCTGCATAACCGCACAGCGAACGCCTTCCCAGCTCTTTATGTAGTCTCTTGTATCTGCTTTTGGAAAATGAATGTTGGACGGAGGCATCCTCAACTTCTTATCAATTCTATCAAAACAAAACTCCATATCCGCCTTCGCAAAAGATAACGGGTGCGTCCGCGGCGCCTCTTTGCCATCCATATACCATTCATCCATTCCCCAGAAATGGGCATTCTTGAGGTTCAGTTTCAGTTCATTGACAATTCGAGCCACAAGTGGAAGCTGCTCGGTTGGCCCAATCGGCCCGCAAATACCGACAGGATTATCGTCTGTCGCCTGTTTCCAGGCCGTAATATATTCCAGCGCCTCCGCAAGATAAAATTCTTCGATGGTATCATAGAACACAACGTTAAAACCCTCTCTCGATAAACCCGTCATATCCTCAACTGTAAGTTTGGCTGCATCATTGAGAATCTGGTCGTCGAGCGTAGTATAATCCCACCATTCCGGAGCCAGAATACTAATTTTTCTGCCCATCTTGTTCTCCTTCCCCCCGTAGAGGTCTATCCCTATTCACGATTCACTTCAATATGTGAACCAGCTCGCCAAGCTCAGCTTTCAGGATATTGTCCTGCGGATATGCGTGCCCTAAATGCTGTCGGAAGCCCTCGGCAAACTTGCAGCCAACATCCCTGCCTCTTTTTTCACCAAGCGACTTCATCGCGCTGACATAATCATCCATACCGTGGTGCTTCAAAAGCCAATTACGCTGACTTTCGTGGCAGCAAAGCATTTTTTCCTTGGTGCTCATTACACCGGTTATATCGACCACCGTGCTCGGCTTTATTTCGGTTCCGAGTTTGTCCTTTCCTTCAACAGGGTCGGCATAATAAAGATACGGCACCGGCTCAAACGGCTCAACACCGGCAATCCGGATATTCACAACTCCGCAACAAAAACACGCCGTCTGTGCAAGTTTACTCGCCATTTCGTGGTCAACCATATAATCCGATGGGCTGAGAGCAAAAACGATGGTTGGCCTGACCTTCCGCACAATCTCAATCGCCTTCAGTAACGTTGGTCTATCATACATAATAAAAGCATCATCGCTTCCCAGACAATGGTAGCTGCCGTCCAATATGCCTGCCGATTTGGCTGCCTCGGCCTTGCGAATCCTGCTGATTTCCTCCCTGCTGTATTCGACCGTGCCGCAATCACCCGCCGTCATCGTGGCAATATGAACTCGCCAGCCCTTTTTACCAAGTAGTGCCAGCGTCCCAGCGCACATAAACTCGGCATCATCAGGGTGAGCACCTAAACTCAAAACAGTTTTATCGCGCTTCAATGCCATAGTTCCGAAAATTAACCGGCCGTTTTATCTACCCATCAGGTGGTCGATTATCAGCATATCCAATTCTTCGTAATCCCGCTGTTTTATCAGCTTTTCTAACTTAACCCTGTCCAGACTCCTAACAAGCTCAACCAGCCGCAGGAAAATTTCTTTGCTGTTCCGCAGATGCTTGGTGGCAACCTCCTGCTTCTGCGTTCGCATAGCTTTTACATCCAGCCCCACAAACTCGCCTCGCTTGCCGTAGTCATACTGGTCGAGTATCCGCACCTGATTGAACGCCCTTCGCAAATCAATAGCGCCGAAGCTTCTGTCCTCATCGAATTTGGGGCCGTTCTGGTCGTTGAGGTGAACGCTGAATAGCTTATTGTAGGCAAGGGCAAAACCCATTTCATCCGAAGGGTCAAGACCGGCAAGAACCACGTGGGCAGTCTCTATGTTGACGCCGATACGCTCCGGCTCATTCGTAAGGAAGCTTACGGCAACAGCGTGTCCGGTCGTCGGGATATAGGCCTGGTCCATCGGCTCATTTGGTTTTGGCTCAATTGCAATCTTCACTCTCGGATTGTAGGCAAGCATATCATTTAGCGCCTCCACAATCCGCCCTACGGCTACTTTGCTATCCTTCGCCTCACGGACGTAAGTTCCTTCGCGGGCAAACCACAGAACAATCAGCTTCGTATTGAGGGCTTCAACAATATCAATCATCCGCCGGCTTCGCTCCTTCGCATATTTGCGGCTGGCCGGGTCGTTGGATGTATAAGCCCCGTCAATAGTCCGGGCATCCTCCCATAATCTCGGTGCGACAAACTCCGCAACCAGACCTTCTCCTTCAAGCATCTTTCGCACCTCTCTTGCCTTTTTGATTATCTGCTGGGGACTTAGCTTATTCATCCCAGGCACCGCATCGTCATCGTGGAACTGCACACCATCAAAACCCAGTTTCTTATACATCTTAAGTTTTTTGCCAAATGTGATGCTATGCCTGACCGGCGGACCAAACGGGTCCGCACCTTCGTGGATATTCCACGGCCCAAACGAAAACCTATATTCTCCTGCCATCTTATTTCTCCTTATCTTAAATCACACCAAACTTTTGCTTCCACCTCTCACCTACCAACGATGTCATTATACAAAGTCAGATTCAATGAGCCAACTTTATATCCAGTTAACGCCGGTCTTTTCCGCTTCTGCCTGCTTTTTCTTTTAGCACCGCCTGGGCGTGGCGGGCGTAATGGGCACGGAGGTCACGGGAGTATTCCTTCAGGATTTTCCCACCGAGACCTTCATAATCTCCACAGCGATATAACGCTTCCGCCAGAACCAGCTCTCGCAGCGAGCAGTTTCGCTCCATCGTATCAGAATCACTCGCTGGCGTCCTGCGCCTGGCTTGTTCAATATCAGTAAAGGAGTGCCCCATCATACCCGGCTTTTTCAAGAGCGTAGCCACAGACCTCGCCGCAGTAGCACCACCAATTTTCTCAAGGGCCATCGCCACCGCCCTGCAATGAGAGAACTCACTATTGGGGTCAAGCTGCTCGACCTTCTCAATAATAATTTTTACCGCCCGCTTATCGCCTGTGCGCCCCAGAGCAATGATAATACTATCAAGCGGACTTACACTCGCTCCATATTGTCCCATACCTGTGAAATTCCAGCCTTTGTCCCACGGCTGCGATTTGACAGTCTCCAGCAATGTATCAACTCCCGTTGCATCACCAAGCATCCCTAATATATGGGCATAAGCAAGTTTTTGGTTTTGTTATGTGGCTGGTTTTTATGGGTG
>Ga0315295_10002916_pt1 | contig 14493 bp, 9 predicted proteins | sample YL17G14_0_MG_FD_204453 | JGI IMG/M metagenome (GOLD analysis project Ga0315295, IMG submission 204453) | Sediment microbial communities from Yellowstone Lake, YNP, Wyoming, USA - YL17G14_0 | ecosystem: Environmental > Aquatic > Freshwater > Lake > Sediment | place: USA: Wyoming | collected...
CGGCTATCTCGGCCCCAACGGTGCGGGCAAGACCACGACGCTGCGCATCGTCATGGGCCTCGTGCGCGCGGGACGCGGCACCGTGCGCCTGCTCGGCGCGCCGCCCTCGCGGCCCTCCAGCCGCGACGCCGTGGGGTTCCTGCCGGGCGACCTGCGGCTGCACGGGGGCATGACCGCGCGGGCGCTGCTGGACCACTTCGCGCGCTTCCGCCCCGCGCGCCCGCCGGTGCTGCGCGAGCGGCTGCTCGCCGCGCTCGACCTCAGGGAATCCGACCTGGTGCGCAAGGTGAAGTGGCTCTCGCACGGCACGCGCCAGAAGGTGGGGCTGGTGGCCGCCATGCAGCACGATCCGGAGGTGCTGCTGCTGGACGAGCCCACCAACGGCCTCGACCCGCTGGTGCAGCGCGGCTTCCGCGAGCTGGTGCGCGAGTTGGCGGCGCGCGGACGGGCGGTGCTCCTCTCCTCGCACGTGCTCTCCGAGGTCGAGGCGGTGTGCGGACGCGTGGCGGTGCTGCGCGCCGGCGAGCTGCTGGCCGTGGAGACGATCGAGACGCTGCGGAGCCGCGTCGTGCGCCGGCTGGAGGCGCGCTTCCGCGGCCCGGCGCCGGCCGACCTCGCGGCCCTGCCGGGCGTGACGCGTGCCGAGGTGGCCGGCAGCGAGGCCTCGCTGTGGCTCAAGGGCGACGTGAACCCGCTGCTGCGCCGGCTCGCGGCCTGCGACGTCGAGCACCTGGTGTTCCCCGAGCCGATGCTGGAGGACGTCTTCCTCGACCTCTATCGCGCGGGGGAGGCCCGGGCCTGATGCGCAACCTCCTGCGGCTCCTTCTGGCGCGGCACGCCGCCTTCGTGGTCGTGAGCGGCCTGCTGCTGGGCGGCTTCCAGTGGCTCATCTGCGCCGTGGTCGCCTCGACGGACGTGACGGGCGCGCTCGGCACGCTGGTGCAGACGCTGCCGCCGATGGTGCAGACGATGGTGTCCGAGCAGTTCTTCGGCGGCTTCTCCAAGGCCAGCCTGCTGGCCTTCGGCTGGGCGCACCCCATCGCGCAGGCGCTGGGCGCGGGGCTCGCCATCGTGCTGGCCACGCAGGCGGTGGCCGGCGAGTCGGAGTCCGGCACCATCGAGCTGACGCTGGGCCAGCCCATCGCGCGGAGCGCCTACCTCGCCGCCTACGTGGTCTTCGCCCTCGGCGCGCTGGCCGTGGTCTCGCTCGCGGGCCTCGCCGGCACCGTGGCGGGCGGCCGCGTCTACGGGCTCGAGCCCTTCGGCATCCGGCAGTTGGCCTCGCTCGGGCTGGACTTCCTCGTGATGCAGATGGCGCTGTTCGGCCTGACCCTGATGTTCTCCTCCTTCGGCCGCGAGGGCGGCCGCGTGGCGCTGCTGGGGTTCCTCTGCGCGCTCGTGTCCTACCTGGTGCACGTCATCGGCACCATGTGGGACAAGTGGAAGCCGCTGGTCCCCTGGACGCTGCACGCCTACTACGTGCCCAAGGACATCCTGGTGAGCGGCGCGTGCGTGATCCGTCCCGCCCTGACCCTGCTCGCCATCGCGCTCGTGAGCGTCACCGTGGCGTGGTGGCGGTTCCGGCGCAGGGACCTGCCGTGAGCGACCGGCGCCCCGACTGGGATGCCCGCTACGCGGAGCCGGGCTACGCCTACGGCACCGAGCCCAACGACTTCCTCGTCGAGGTCGCGGCGCGCATCCCGCCGGGCCGCGTGCTGTGCCTCGGCGAGGGCGAGGGCCGCAACGCCGCGTTCCTCGCCGCGCGCGGCTTCGAGGTCGTGGCGGTGGACCTCTCTCGGGTCGGGCTGGACAAGGCCGCCGCCCTCGCGCGCGAGCGCGGGGTGCGCGTCACCACCGTGCACGCGGATCTGAAGGCCTTCACTATCGAGCCGGGAGCCTGGGCGGGCATCGTCTCGCTGTGGATCCACCTGCCCGCGGCGGAGCGCGCGCCGCTGCACCGCCGCTGCGTGGCGGGGCTCGCGCCGGGCGGGGCCTTCGTGCTCGAGGCGTACACGCCACGGCAGCTCGAGTTCGGGACCGGCGGGCCGCAGAGCGCCGAGCGCATGGCCACGCTGGCCGCGCTGCGCGAGGAGCTGGCCGGGCTCGACCTCGAGATCGCCCGCGAGCTGGACCGCGAGGTGCGCGAGGGCCGCTTTCACGACGGCATGGGCGCCGTCGTGCAGGTGTTGGGGCGGAAGGCGTAGCGGACGCGGCAGGTCGGACCGCCACGACGAAGGGCCGGGCGTCACGCGCCCGGCCCTTCGCCTCAGCGGGAGCGCTCTACCGCAGCGCCGCCACTCTCCGCGTGAACGTGCGCCCCTCCACCTCGCAGCGCACGAAGTAGATCCCGCTCGCCACGCCGCGGCCGCCGTCGTCGCGGCCGTCCCACACGATGGCGTGCTCGCCGGCCACCTGCGCGCCTGCGACCAGCGCGCGCACCCGCCGGCCCTGCTGGTCGTACACCGCGAGCGTGACCTGCGCCGCGCGCGGCAGCGCGAGCCGCAGGGTGGTCGAGCCGCGCAGCGGGTTCGGTGCCGGCGCCGACAGCGCCAGCTCGCGTGGGAGCGGCGCGGTGGGCACGTCCACCGTGCCCTCCGGCGTCAGCAGCGCGTAGGGGCTGATGTTGCCGTGGATGTCGACCGCGCAGAGCTTGTAGTAGTTGGGCGTGCCGGTCCAGTCGTTGTAGCCGGTGGTGGGCTGCGCCGAGATGAGGTTGGAGAGATCGGGCACGAAGCCGGCGGAGCCACCGCGGTGCAGGCGGTAGCCGGCCAGGTCGGGGGCCGCGCTCTCGCCCCAGTCGAGCCGGGTGCCGCCCTGCGCGTACCGGCCGGTGAACGGCGCCGGCATGGGCGGCGCCATGTCGTCCACCGAGTAGCCCGAGTCGGCGGCCGACATCCAGAACGGCACACCGCCCGCTTCCTCGGCCATGACCATGAACGAGGTATAGGGGTTGGAGCCGGGCAGCGAGTCCGAGGTGGTCGTCGCCACGTACGAGTAGCCCGGCAGTGTCCGGGCTGGCAGCGTGCCGATCATCTGCCAGTAGACGGCCTGGGTGCCCTGGGCGCTGGTGCGCAGGACGCGGCCGTCGGCCGCGCGCGCGGGGCCCGCGCCCGCGTGCGCGAAGCCCGCCAGAAGCGAGGGCGCGGGGTTCGGCACCCGGCGCCAGACCGTGTACTGGGCGACGGAGAGTCCGGGGAAGGTGTCGAGGTAGCTCGCCGTCCACTCGACCTGCACCTGCCCGCCCTGGTCGTTGGGCACGTCGGCCACGCGCGTGATAGCCGGGGCCGGGTCGCCGAGGTGCCCGAAGCGCTCGACGCGCTGGGCGAGGATGTCGCCCAGCGCGTCGAGCCTCTGGTCTACGTACGCTACGAAAGCCCCGCCCGCGCCATCCGGCACCAGCGTGCTGAGGTGCTGGCCCTGGGTCCCGCCGCCCACGCGCACGCCCCCCGCGGTCCACTGGACGGCGCCCGCGGCGTTCAGGCGCTGCGCGTACACGTCCCACTCGAACGCGCCCAGGCGCCAGTCGGTCCAGCTCACGATCATCCCGCCCAGGCCGTCAGGCGCGATCGCCTCCGGGACCTGGTCGTTGACCGCGGAGCACAGCCGCACGCCGTTCGCGGTCCACTGGGCGGTTCCCTCGTGGCTGAGCCACTGGGCGTAGGCGTCGCCGTCGATGCCGCTGCGGCCATCGTTCCACGTGAGGAACATGCCGCCCAGCCCGTCGTGGGTCGCGACGAGGCTGCTCGCGTATCCCGTTGCGACGCGGAGGGGCACGTCGTCGGCGGCCCACTGGATGGTCCCCGCCGTGCCCATCTTCTGCGCGTAGATGTCGCCGGCGCCGTTGCGCCGGTCCTCCCACGCGAAGATCGCCGCCTGGCCGCCGTCCGAGACGCCGACCGGGTTCGCCTGGAGGGTCGCGGCGTCACAGACGACCAGGCCGTTCGGCGTCCACACGGGGCCGCCGGTGGCTCCCAGACGCTGGGCATAGATGTCGCCACCGCCGCTGCGCAGGTCGCTCCAGGCGACGTACGCGCCCCCAAGCATGTCGGGAGCCACCGCCGGCGACTGCTGCGAGCCCGCGAGCGAGCACGCGACCGCGCCGTTCGGCCTCCAGAGCGCGTTCCCCGAGCCATCGAGCCGCTGGGCGTAGATGTCCGGGTTCCCGTTGCGGTAGTCCTGCCAGGCGATGAGCGCGCCCCCCGCGTAGTCGGACGCGATGCGAGCGACGCTCTGGTCGTTCGCGGCCGTGCAGACCGCCACGCCGAGGGGCGTCCACTGGCGCGCGCCCGAGCCGTTGAGGCGCTGCGCATAGATGTCCCTGTTGCCGGAACGCGAGTCCTCCCAGCACAGGATGACGCCGTGTGTGCCGTCGGGGATGGCGGAGACGTTCTCCTGGGTGCCTGAGGCGCTGATGCCGACCACGCCGTCCACCGTCCACAGCACCTGACCCTGCGCGTCGATGCGCTGGGCGTAGATGTCGACGCCCGACTTGGTGCTGCGCTCGTCCTGCCACAGGACGATGGCGCCTCCGGCGTCGTCGCTGACCGCCTTCGGCAGGTACTGCAGCGCGGGACGCACGGCACCTATCGGCAGCCCGGCGGCCGGGTCATGGGGCCACGTGGCGAGGGCGGTGATGGGAAGCGAGAGAGCCAGCAGGGCGAAGGGGAGGAGCCGCAGGGTGCGGAGCGGGAGACGCATGATCCACCTCGACGGCGCGGGGCGTGGGACCCGCACGGCGGCCGGAGGCACGACGTCCCGTGGGTCGGGGCGCCGCACCTCCGAGGGGAAGCTCCCTACGATTCTCGCGCTGGCCCACAGCGGGCACAAGCGTGAATCGCAGGCCTGCGAGGGCTTCCCGCGCTGCGGCGAAACGCGCGGGGGACGGCCCGCCGGCCGTCCCCCGGAACGGCATCCCGCCGCTACCGCAGCGCCGCGATCCTCCGCGTGAAGGTGCGGCCCTCGACCTCGCAGCGCACGAAGTAGATGCCGCTCGCCACACCGCGCCCGCCGTCGTCGCGGCCGTCCCACACGATGGTGTGCTCGCCCGCGGGGCGCGCGCCCGCGACCAGCGTGCGCACCCGCCGCCCCTGCTGGTCGTACACGGCGAGCGTCACCCGCGCCGCGCGTGGCAGGGCCAGCGTGAGCGTGGTCGAGCCGCGCAGCGGGTTGGGCGCGGGAGAAGAGAGCGCCAGCTCGCGTGGGAGCGCCGCGCCCGGCACGTCCACGGTGCCCTCGGGCGTCAGCAGCGCGTAGGGGCTGATGTTGCCGTGGATGTCCACCGCGCAGAGCTTGTAGTAGTTGGGCGTGCCGGTCCAGTCGTTGTAGCCGGTGGTGGGCTGCGCCGAGATGAGGTTGGAGAGGTCGGGCACGAAGCCGGCGGAGCCACCGCGGTGCAGGCGGTAGCCGGCCAGGTCGGGAGCCGCGCTCTCGCCCCAGTCGAGCCGGGTGCCGCCCTGTGCGTACCGGCCGGTGAACGGCGCCGGCATGGGCGGCGCCATGTTGTCCACCGAGTAGCCGGAGTCGGCGTCCGACATCCAGAACGGGACGCCGCCCGCTTCCTCGGCCATGATCATGAAGGCGGTGTGGGGGTTGGAGCCGGGCAGCGAGTCCGAGGTGGTCGTCGCCACGCAGGAGTAGCCGGGCAGGGCGCGCGCGGGCAGCGTGCCGATCATCTGCCAGTAGACCGCCTGGGTGCCCTGCGCGCCGGTGCGCAGGACGCGGCCGTCGGCCGCGCGCACGGCGCCCGCGCCCGCGCGCGCGAAGGCGGCGGTGAGCGCCGGCGATGGATTCGGCACCCGGCGCCAGATCGTGTACTGAGCGACCGAAAGTCCGGGGAACGTGTCGAGGCAGGAGGCCTGCCACTCGACCTGCACGAAGCCGCCCTGGTCGTTGGGCACGTCGGCCACTCGGGTGATCGTGGGCGCGGGATCGCCGAGGTGCCCGAAGCGCTCGACGTACTTGGCGTAGATGTCGCCGTTGCCGGGATCCGACAGGCGGTCCATGTAGAAGACGATCACCCCGCCGGTCCCGTCGGTCGCCGGCCGGGCGCCGGCCTGCATGTCGGGGCCGCCCGCGACGCAGACGCCATTCGTGCCCCACTGCGGGCTGCCTGCCGCGTCGAGCCGCTGCGCGTAGACGTCCCTTTCGGCCGATGACACCCGGGTATCGTCCCAGAGCAGGATGAGGCCGCCCAGCCCGTCCCCGGCCATCCCCGAGAGCCACTGCTGCCCCGTCACCGTGCACACGGGGATACCGTCGTCGGCCCACAAGGCGACACCCGCCTCGGCGAGGTGCTGGGCGTAGGTGTCTTCGTTGCTCGTGCCGTTGCGGGTGTCGTCCCAGGCCAGGAACACGCCGTCGCGGCCCTCTCCCACGACGCGCACGGACTGCTGGAGCCCGGTGGCGTCGCTCACGACGATGCCGTTCGCGGTCCACAGGGCGCTGCCCGACCCGCTGATGCGCTGGGCGTAGATGTCGTTGCTCGCGCCGCGCGTGTCGCTCCAGGCGAGGTAGGCGCCGTTGGCGCCGTCGGAGGCGATCCTGGGGTGGAGCTGGTCGCCCGTGGTGCTGACCACCGCCACGCCGTTCGGCGTCCACGACGCCGTGCCGCCCGCCAGCATGCGCTGGGCGTAGACGTCGTAGTTCGCACCGTTGCGGTAGTCGTCCCAGACGATGATGGCGCCGCCGGCCATGTCGGTGGTGAGGTACGGGAGGATCTGGTTCGTGGTCGTGAGCGAGCACACGACCGCGCCCTGCGCCCGCCAGTGGGTGATCCCCGACGAGTCGAGCCGCTGGGCGTAGATGTCGGCGGTGGCGCCGTTGCGATAGTCCATCCAGGTGATGATCACGCCGCCCTGCCCGTCCGCGATCATCTGAGGTGCTATCTGGTCCCCGGTCGCGGCGCTCACCACGACACCGCTGGGGGTCCAGACTCGCGTGCCGGAGGAGTTCACGCGCTGGGCGTAGATGTCCTTGGGCCCGAACCGCCCGTCCTCCCAGCACAGGAACACGCCGTGCTCGCCGTCGGGGACGGCCGAGATGTTGATCTGGTCGGCGGCGAAGTTGTTCACGAGCACGCCGTTCGTGGTCCAGAGCGGGTCCCCGTGGGCGTCGACCCGCTGGGCGTAGAGGTCGTACGTCCCGGCGCGTCGGTCCTGCCAGATGGCGATGGCGCCGCCCGCGTCGTCGGAGACGACGGCGAGGTAGCCTTGCTCGGTCCCGGCCCGGACGCAGATCGGCACGCCGACGGCTCGGTCGTGCGGCCAGGTGGCGAGCGCGGGTGGGGGCGCCGCGAGCAGGCCGGCGCCGAGCAGGGAGCATGCGACGAGGAAGCGCGAAGGGACGAGGGCCATGGTCCACCTCATGGTGCGCCGGGGGAGCGCGCGTCGGCTGGGGGCGGACCGCTCGACCCTGAAGGGGGCGCGGCTGCCACCGTGGGAGATAGGGAGATTCTACGCCGATGCGGGGGCGGGCTCTAGCCCGATTCGCGCTCGGGTGGCGTCTCGCACAGCTCCACGAGCACCCCGCCCAGGCTCTGCGGGTGCAGGAAGGCGATGCGCGTGCCGTGCGCGCCGGCGCGCGGAGTCTCGTCGATGAGACGGGCGCCGGCCTCGCGGGCGCGCGCCAGGGCGCCTTCGATGTCGTGCACCTCGAGGCTCACGTGGTGCAGGCCGGGGCCGCGCGCGGCGAGGAAGCGCGCCACGGTGTGGGCCGGGTCCTTCGGCTCGAGCAGCTCGAAGGTGACGGGGCCGAGGTGCAGGAACACCACGCGCAGCGCGCCGCCGTCGAGCAGCTCCTCGCGGCCGCGCACGGCGCCGAGGGCCGACACGATCGACGCGGCCACGGCGTCAGCGTCCGCGACCGCCAGGGCGACGTGGGAGAGCCCGGTGACGGGCGTGCCGCCGCCCGCATCACGCGGCCCTTTGCCGGACGCGTGCGTCTCGCGCGTATCGCCGCTCATGACGACTGCCCCGGACGATGGGTGCCGAACACGCCGCGCAGGGTGTCGCACACCTCGCCCAGCGTGGCGCGGCGCACGAGCGCCTCGAGGACCGGTGGCACGAGGTTCGTGCTCCCGCGCGCGGCCCGCTCGAGCCGGGCGAGCGCGGCGTCCACGGCGGCCGCGTCGCGCTGCGCGCGCCACTTCGCGAGGAAGTCGGCGCGCTCGCGCTCCACCGCGGGGTCGGGCCGGAATGGCGGCGGCACGGGCTGCTCCTCATCGGCGAAGCGGTTGACGCCCACGATGACGCGGGCGCCGGACTCCACCTCGCGCTGCCACTCCCAGGCGGCGCGATGGATCTCGTCGGCCACCCAGCCGCTCCGGATGGCGGCGAGCATGCCGCCGGTCGCGTCCACGCGCGCGATGAGGGCGCGGGCGCGGGCCTCCAGCTCGGCGGTGAGCGCCTCGACGTAGTACGAGCCCGCCAGCGGGTCCGCCACGTCGGCCACGCCGCTCTCGTGCGCCAGCACCTGCTGCGTGCGCAGCGCCAGCCGTGCGGATCCCTCGCCGGGCAGTCCCAGCGCCTCGTCGAAGGAGTTGGTGTGCAGCGACTGGGTGCCGCCCAGCACGGCGGCCAGAGCCTGCACCGTGGTGCGCACCACGTTGTCGAGCGGTTGCTGCGCGGTCAGCATGGAGCCCGCGGTCTGCGTGTGGAAGCGCAGCTTGAGCGCCTCGGGGTCGGTCAGGCCGAGCCGCTCGCGCAGCAGCCCGGCCCACAGCGTGCGCGCGGCGCGGAACTTGGCCACCTCCTCGAACAGGTGGTTGTGGGCGTTGAAGAAGAACGACATGCGCCGCGCGATGCGCGCCACGTCGAGCCCGCGCGCGCGCGCCGCCGCGAGGTACACGAGGCCGTCGGCGAGCGTGAAGGCCAGCTCCTGGACCGCCGTGCAGCCCGCCTCGCGCATGTGGTAGCCGCTCACCGAGATCGAGTTCCACTGCGGCACCTCGCGCGCGGTGAACTCGAAGACGTCGGTGGCGAGCTGCAGCGAGGCATCGGGCGGGAAGATGTAGGTGCCGCGCGCGACGTACTCCTTGAGCACGTCGTTCTGCACGGTGCCGCCGAGCCGCTCGCGCGGCACGCCGCGCGCATCCGCCACCGCCACGTAGAAGGCCAGCAGCAACGGCGCGGTGGCGTTGATGGTCATGGAGGTGGTGACCTGGTCGAGCGGGAGCCCGTCGAGCAGCTCCTCCATGTCGGCGAGGCACGAGATGGCCACGCCCACGCGGCCCACCTCGCCGCGCGCCAGCGCGTGGTCGGAGTCGTAGCCCATCTGCGTGGGCAGGTCGAAGGCCACCGAGAGCCCGGTCTGGCCCTGCGCCAGCAGGTAGCGGAAGCGCTCGTTGGTCTGGCGCGCGCTGCCGAAGCCGGCGTACTGGCGCATGGTCCACAGGCGCGCGCGGTACATGCCGGGGTGGATGCCGCGCGTGTACGGCGGCTGGCCGGGCGCGGGCGTGGTTTCGACGCCGGGAGGCAGGTCGCGCGCCGTGTAGACGGGCGCGAGCGGGATGCCGGAGGTGGTGACGCGCGGGGGCAGGTCCGTGGCCTCCGCGGGTGCCGCTCTCGCGGCCCGGCGCTTCGGCGGGCTCCGCCGCGCCGTCTTCTTCTTCGCGCTCATGCGTCCTCCGGGCGGATGCGCACCAGCGGCTGTCCGGCGGAGACCGTGGCCCGCTCCAGGACCAGCACCTCGCTCACCACGCCGCCGCGCCGCACCGTCAGCTCGTTCTGCATCTTCATGGCCTCGACCACGACCACCGCCTGGCCCGCGATCACCGTGTCGCCCGGCTTCACGCGCACCGCCACCACCACGCCGGGCATGGGCGCGCTCAGGGTCTCGCCCGCGCCGGCGCCCGCGGTGCGCTCTGAGGCGCGCAGCGCCTTCTCCAGCGGGTGGCGCACCGCCACGGGCATGGTCACGCCCTGCACGGTGACCTGCAGCACGCCCACGTCGGGCGCCACGCGCACCTCCCACGAGCGGCCGTCCACCAGCAGCGAGTAGACCTCGCCGTCCGGCAGGCGGTGGAAGTCCGCCTCGATGCGGCGCCCGTCCATCTCGAGGAACATGCGCCCGCCCTCGCAGGTCATCTCGACCTCGGCGTCGCGTCCCTCGAGCGAGACCCAGAGCCTCATCGCCGTCCGCCCTCCCCGGGGCGTGGGCCCCAGCGCCATGCCGAGCGCGCGCCGCGCTCCGGCTCGGCCGGCAGCGTCACGCCCAGGCGTCCCTCGCGCGCGTGAAGCGCCGCCGCCAGCACCGCGGCGTCGCGGGCCTCGGCGCCGGAGGCGAGCACCTCGGGCCGGAAGTGTTCCTCGACGAAGCGCGTGGAGAGCTCCCCGGCGACGAACGCCGGGTGCGAGGCGAGCCAGCGGTGGAACGTGAGGTTGGTGTGCACGCCCTCGATGACGAACTCGTGCAGGGCGCGCAGCAGCCGGCGGCGCGCCTGCTCGCGGTCGGCGCCCCACACCACCAGTTTGGTGAGCAGCGAGTCGTAGTGGATGGGGATGTCGCAGCCGCGGTAGATGCCGCCGTCGTTGCGCACCCCGGGCCCGTGCGGGAAGCGCAGGCGCGAGATGCGCCCGATCGAGGGCAGGAAGCCCGCCGCCGGGTCCTCGGCGATGAGGCGCGCCTCCATGGACCAGCCGCGCGGCGCGGGCGGCGTGTCGCCGAAGGAGAACGGCAGCCCCTGGGCGATGCGCACCTGCTCGGCCACCAGGTCGAGGCCTGTCACCATCTCGGTCACCGGGTGCTCGACCTGCAGGCGCGTGTTCACCTCGAGGAAGTAGAAGCGCTTCTGCTGGTCGAGGATGAACTCCACGGTGCCGGCGCTGCGGTAGCCCACCGCCGCGGCGATGCGGCACGCCGCCGCGCCGAAGGCGGCGCGCGTGGCGGCGTCGAAGGCGGGCGAGGGCGTCTCCTCGAGGAGCTTCTGGTGGCGGCGCTGCACCGAGCACTCGCGCTCGCCCAGGAACACCACGCGTCCCTCCGCGTCGGCGAGGATCTGCGCCTCGACGTGGCGCGGGCGCTCGATGGCGCGCTCCACGAACATGCGGTCGTCGCCGAAGGCGGCGCGCGCCTCGCCGCGCGTGAGCGCCCAGGCCGACTCCAGCTCGGCCTCGTCGCGCACCACCCGCATGCCCTTGCCGCCGCCGCCGGCCGCCGCCTTGAGCATGAGGGGCCAGCCGATGGTGCCCGCCAGCGCCCGCACTTCGTCCAGCGACCCGACCGGGCCGGGCGAGCCGGGGATGACGGGCACGTCGGCGCGCCGCGCGATCTCGCGCGCCGCCAACTTGTCGCCCAGCGCCTCGATGGTCTCGGGCCGCGGTCCGATGAAGTCGATCCCCGCCGCCTCGCAGGCGCGCGCGAACGCGGCGTTCTCGGCGAAGAAGCCGTAGCCCGGGTGGATGGCGTCGGCGCGGACCCGCTTCGCGGTCTCGATCACGCGCTCCAACGCGAGGTAGCTCTCGCGCGCGGGACCGGGGCCGATCGGGTAGGCCTCGTCGGCCTGCAGCACGTGGAAGGCGGCGCGGTCGGGCTCGCTGAAGACCGCGATGGAGGTGATGCCCATCTCGCGCAGGGTGCGGATGACGCGCACCGCGATCTCGCCGCGGTTCGCGACCAGCACCCGGCGGAAGGGGCGCATCAGCCCTCGAGCACCACGCTGGCGACGGCGAGGCCGCCGTCGTGCGTCAGCGAGAGGTGGGAGGCGGTGCAGCCCAGCGCCTCGAAGCGCTCGCGCCCCACGCCGTGGAACTCGAGGCGCGGCTGGCGGCCGCCCGGCTGGATGACCTCGAAGTCCTTCCAGCCGACGCCGTGGCTCATGCCCGTGCCGAGGGCCTTCGAGGCCGCCTCCTTCGCGGCGAAGCGCGCCGCGAGGTGGGGGAGGGGATCCTGGAAGGTGCGGCAGTAGGCGAGCTCGCCCTCGGTGAAGAGGCGGCGCTCCATGCGCTCGCCGAAGCGCGCGAGCGACTCGCCGATGCGCTCGACCCTGACGACGTCGATGCCGATGCCGCGGACGGGCATGCGTCCTCCGAAGTGGGGGGGTGAGCGGCCGCAGCCCCGGTGGCGGGTGAATCTAGGGAGCGGCTGGCGCGGAAGCAAGCCGCCGGATGCGCGACGGCCACGGCCAGCCCGTCGGGCAGCGCCCGCCCCGGGTTCGAGCGCCGCGGGCGTGCGTCCGCCGTGGCACGCTACCGCGACCTTCCGCGCTCCAGCTCGGCCAGCAGCGCCCGCAGGCTCCCGGCGCTCGCCGCCGCGGCAAGGCCGCGCCGGCACATCGCCGCGGCGGCGGCCGGGTCCCCGGCGTCGCGCAGCGCCCGCGCCGCGAACAGCCAGCCCTGCTCCGAGGCCGGGTCCCAGCGCGCCGCATCCGCGAAGGCCACCGCCGCCTCGCGCGCGTGCCCGTGGAAGATGGCGATGCGTCCCTCGATGAGCCGCGCGTCCGCGCGCGTGGTGGAGTCCCCCAGGGCGAAGGCGCGCCGGGCGGCGTCCAGCGCCGCGCGCTCGTCCCCCAGCTCGCGCTGGGTCTCGGCCAGCAGCAGCCAGGCGCGCCAGCTGCGCGGGGCCTCCCGCAGCGTCTCGACCAGGATGTCGCGCGCCCGGGCCGGGCGTCCCGCGAGCGCCTCGCCGAGCGCGTCCTGCACGGCCTTCGTCACCCGCACCTGGCGGTTCGCGGTCTCCACCGCGTCCTGCAGCCTCAGCGCCAGCTCCGGCAGGCCCAGGGCGGCCGCGTCGCGGGCCGTGGCGAGCGCGCCCTGGTCGTCGCGGGCCGCCAGCAACTGGCGCACGCGGCTGTCGTACCAGATCTCGACCGGCCAGCCGGCGAACAGCGTGCGCGCCGCGCGCCAGCCCGCCTGCGGGATGCGCGACGGGAAGGCTGCTTCGGTGCCGCGCCAGCCGACCTGGTACATGTCGCGGGGCGCGCGGTACTCGACCACCGGCAGGTCGTCGCGGTTGAGCGGCGCGCCGCGCGCCAGCACGGCCAGCGACTCGATGGGGCAGGCGTACCACGCCGCCACCGACTCGGGCGCCAGCTGGCGGGCCCGCTGCAGCTGGTGCGCGACCTCGGGCGCGCGCACGCGCTCCAGCGGCAGCGTCGTCCCCGGTGGCGCGGCGATCAGGAACAGGTCCTGCGCGACCGTGATGTAGAAGGCGTGGCCGGTGGGGAAGATCTCGAGGAACGAGGCCAGCATCGAGCCCAGCGTCCCGGGCGACAGCTCGTAGAGCTGGATCCACTGGCAGAACACGCCCTGGGGGGCGAGGCGCTCGCGCACGCGCCGGTAGAAGTCCACGGTGAAGAGGCTGTTGACCCCGGCGATCCACGGGTTGGTGGGCTCGGAGACGATGAGATCGAACTGCTGGCGCGTGTGCAGCAGCCGGGTGCGGGCGTCACCCAGGATGAGGCGCACGCGCGGGTCCTCCAGCGGCGAGCGGCCGGGCTCCTCGAAGAAGCGCGAGGCCTCCACCACCGCGGGCTCGATCTCCACCACCTCCACCGGTCCGACGCCGGTCGCCAGCAGCGCGGAGAGCGTCATGCCCGAGCCGAGACCCACGACCTCGGTCCGCGCGCCGGGCGGGACCATGGTGCCGGGCAGCAACCCGATCAGGACCTGGGTGAGCATGTCCGCGGTGCTGGCGTCGACCTTGCCGCCGATCTTGAGGAAGCGGCGGCGCCCGGTGGAGTCGCTGACCACGCACACCGACGCGTTCACGCCCTCGCGGTAGAAGAGCACGCGGTCCCGGCGCGTGTAGCGCCACACCGCGTCGCGCGAGCCTCGCATGGCGCGCTCCACGCGCTGCGCCCGCACGGGCCGGAAGACCCCGGCCGCCATGAGCGCGGGATCCCAGCGCGGCACGGTCACGAGCAGCACGATGGTCGCCAGCGCCGCCGCCGCGCCCGCCAGGCCCGCGCGCGCCGGCTTGAGTCCCCGGCCCACGCCCAGCGCCAGCGCCAGCGCACCCACCGCGCCCATCAGCAGCGCCGCCCCCACGTGCGTGCCCTGCACCCCCAGAGCCGGGATCAGCACGAAGCCCGCCAGCAGCGAGCCCGCCAGCGTCCCCACCGTGTTCACCGCGTAGCCCAGCCCCGTCGCGTGCCCGCCGTCCCGCGACTGCAAGAGCCGCGTCGCCACCGGGAACACCGCCCCGAAGCCCACGCACGGCACCAGCAGCACCGCCGCGATCAGCCCCAGCTCGCCCAGGTAGAGCCGCGTCCAGTCCCCCGCCGCCGCGCGCCCCAGCGCGAAGAGCGCCTCCGGCAGCCGCGGGAACAGGAACACCGTCGCCAGCGTCAGCACCGCCAGCCCCAGCTGCAGGCTGCCCAGCAGCGCCAGCAGCCGCGCCGCCCCGCCGCGCCCCTCCACCGCGCGCAGCCACGGCGCCACCACTGCGCTGCCCAGCGCCAGCCCGCTCAGGTACACCGCCAGCACCGCCGCGAAGGAGTACACCGAGGAGCCCAGCAGCAGCCCGAACAGCCGCACCCAGGCAATCTGGAACGCCAGC
>Ga0315295_10002917_pt1 | contig 14489 bp, 12 predicted proteins | sample YL17G14_0_MG_FD_204453 | JGI IMG/M metagenome (GOLD analysis project Ga0315295, IMG submission 204453) | Sediment microbial communities from Yellowstone Lake, YNP, Wyoming, USA - YL17G14_0 | ecosystem: Environmental > Aquatic > Freshwater > Lake > Sediment | place: USA: Wyoming | collected...
CCTTGTTCTGCAGCATAATCTCAAAGCCAGAGACTTCCTCGTTTACGCCCCACCAAGGATTAGGGAGGTCCGGCGGCTCTTGCCCCGGAATGAAATAGAACTTGAAAATGTCTGGGGCAGAGTGGAACAACGTCCTATAGTTCTCAGCCCACATGTGGGCGTCCTGGTCAGTGTTCACTATGTTGTCTTTGTCGCCGTAAATTATACGGAAGTCGAACAGCACGTTCTCCGGGCTTGTGCGGGGCAGGAGTTCCTGTGTTCCGCCGCCCCCACCGCCGTCGTCCTTGTTAGGCTTGAAGGGATTCCAGCAGCCTGCCAAGAGGCAAAGGAAGAGAGAAGCTGTCAGCAGAGCAATAATGGAAAATCTGCGGTTCATTGGTAGGCCTCCTAGAGACACCCCTGCGTCCACACCCAATCCCTATCCTGTCCGAATTATTATAGCACAACCCGCCTTGCCGGTCAAACTGTTCAGAGCCGGTTCCATAACGTAGCCGACCACAACAGACTGCGATTGCGGGACTTGGCCGTGCCGGCCAAACGGTTCTAAGAGCCGGCTCCGCCCACGTCCGTCTCCCGGCCCCTGCAGCTTGAACCCCGCACTTACCTCTTTGTTCCCTTGAGATTACCCCAGGTCCTGGTGAGCGAGTAGTCGGGGTCGCGCTTGTCCAGCCACATGTAGATGTACCAGAGACCGCCCACGCTGCGCACGTGGTAGTCCACCAGCCCCCGGAAGATCTCGGCGCCACCGACTTTGAAGAGTACCTGAAGCTCGTACTTGTAATAGTAGATGCGCTCCTCGGCGCTGACTAAAACTGTCGTGTCGCGCTTGGTAAAGGTGAGCCGCAGGGAGCTGGCTTCGTCGAAGATCCTCTGCGCCACGAACAGTTCTGCGTCCAGGTTCCACCCCGCATAAACGTCCTGCTGGAGCTGGGACAGCAGGTCCACGGAATCTGCCGGGTCAGGGTGGAAGACGAATCCCGTGTCTACGAAGCACCTCTCGTAGTTGGCAACGATCTTGCCCTCCATCGCGTTCTTGATGTTGACGAACAGGGTTTCTGGTTCTGTGGGAGGTATCCACGGCACACCGCCTCCGCCAGGCAGCTCGGGATTCCGCGGGTCGAACAGACCGCATCCGCAGCACGAAAACAGGGCCGCGGTCAGGGCTAACAGTAGAAACAGTCTGATTGCCATCTCTAGAAAAACTCCCTCGAAACGCTGGCGGCAGCGTTCCAGTAGCTCCGGCCGAACGCGGAATTGGTCCTAGAAAGCGTGAAATTGGCGGTACTCCGCGCGTCGAGCGCGTATTTGAGCCGAAAGTCGGAGAGAAACTCCAGCACCTTTCCCCCGACGTTCCATTTCTTTCTCCCGCCCAGAAAGCGAAACGTTCTGCTTTGCTGAAACCTCTGGCCAAAGGAGAAGTTCGTGTCCGAACCGAACTGGTACGCCGCAGTGAGGTAGAGCTCTTCTGTCACGCTCCCGCCCGACCTCTGATACACCTTGCTGTCTCCGCCCGCGGGCGTCGTGTATGGACCGTTGTCCTGCACCCTGTAGGCATGCGCCAGCCGGAAGGTACTGCTCTTGCCCCACGGGACTTGTATTGTCGAGGAGATGCTGGTCGTCCTGGACAGTATGTTCTGGCTCTCGGTGAAAAGAAACAGAGTGTAGTCCGTGGTCGTGGCGGCCATCTGGGAGAACGTGACGGACTTGACCTTGTAGAAGAACGACGCGGACGCCGAGTAAAGCTCGTTGGTCCTCGAGTTGCCCGAATTTTTCGGGCGGACGTAGATCATCTTTTGTATGTCTCTCTTGACCGTCGCAGAACCGGAGTACCTGGAACCGGTCCGCCCGAGCTTGAGGCCCAGGGAGATGCCGTCTTTGTATACGTCTCTCTCATCGGGGATGCTGGTGGCGTCGTAAAAGAAGTACTGCGCGAGACTGATGTTGCCGATGGCGTCGGCCGAGATGAGGGGCGTGAGGCGGCGCTCGACTTTCCCCGAGAGGGTCCTCGTGTTGACGTCTCCGTTCCTGCCCGCGCCGGTGATGTTGGTGGCGTTCTCCATGTCGAATCGTGACGTGATGCTCGTCCCCATCAGGGTGAGCCCGCTCAACTGCGTCGTGGCGGACTTCGACAGGTAAGAACTCGATTTCGTTTTCTCTGCCGCGTAGTCCACCTTGTTGTCGCTGTATCTGGCGTCGGTGGAGAGCGAAAGTCCGTCCTTGATGTTGACCCCAAAAGAGGCGTCCACCAAAGTGCCTTTGGAATCCCAGGTCTCCTGGCTGCCGAAAAGCGGGTACTGAAGCTGTCTGTTGTTCCGGCTGAATCCCAGCCGCACGGACGTGCTCTTGTGCGGGTTGAAGCCGAGGTCGGCCCTGACAGATTCGTTCACGTCCTGGTCGTTTGTTCTCAGTGCCGTGGCGAGGTCGTTTGAGCGCTTGCTGCCCAGCTGGCCAGACGCATTCACTCGAAGCGTGCACGGTATTGGAAAGACGTATTTCGAATCCAGAGTGAGAGCCGAGGTCGTGCCCTTGGCCGTGTAAGTCGGTTTGGTCTCGTCAACAGAACCGGCAGTGGCGGTGATCCTCGCAGTAAAGATCTTGGACTGCTCCCACGCGTAGCTCGCCCTGGCCCCAACGTCGTCTGTGTCGTACCGCTTTCCGAGGAACTTGTCGGTATGGCGCGTTGTGTTGATGTCGAGACCAACCGAAAGGCGTTCGGTCGGCGCAAAATCTATGGCCATCTGCGCGGTTGCGTTGCGCCTGTCGCTTTTGGTCTCGGTGTCAGCGTAGATGTTGCCGCTCGTGCTGGTCGAGACAGAGACTCCCCGCGCGGAGAACTCGAACCCCAGACTCTGGTTCCAGGTGGAAGTGGTCCTGTTGAGAGTATAGTTAGTGGAATACCTGACCGGCCCCATCCACACCTTTCCGGCCTCATCCTCTGCCCTGGCCAGGGCCTTGAGTGAATCTACCATCCTCTGCGCCGGACTCTTGGCTGTCTTTAGCGTGTCCTGGGCCGCCTTCAGACTGTCAGCCAGTGCGGTCGTGTCGGAGACCGCCGCGGCCGTGAACGCGAGAGCGCGCTCCGCGGCAGAAAGAGTGTCGCTGCCGGCTCCGGAGCTCACGGCCCGGCTCTCTGCAGTCCAGGCAGAAACGCAGAACAGCGCCAGCGCGCATGCGAGCGCGCGAGGAAGTGTGGCCTTTCTGAGGGCGGCCAATGTGGTTAAGGCGTGAAACATAATCCTATGTCGCGGCCGAGGTAAGCACGGCATCAGCGGAGGACGCCTGAACCGGGTGTCCATCGCACTGTAACTCCCAGGAATCCGACGTGGTGACCCGGCGGGGCAATGGTCCAGCCGGAGGACGCGTCCCTCCCCCTAGACGTCGTCTGGACCCGAAAGCATAGGCAACTCCAGCCCCTCATCATAAAAAACATCGGCAATCCTGGCCAGTTCCTGTAATTCCAGCTGCTCCGCCCTCTTCGTCCCGTCTACACGCGCAAGCCGGAAGAGCGGCGCCAGGGTATTTTTCTCTAAATCGAAGCGTTCCGCAATACTATTCAACACCATCTTTCTCCTGTGGGAGAAGGCGGCACGCACAACACTCACAAAGGAGGTCTCGTCTTTGACCGGGACGGCCGGCCGTTCCCGGAATTCCATCCTCAATACGGAGGAGCTCACGTCCGGTTTGGGGAAGAAGCAGCGTGGAGAGATGCTCATTACGCGTTCAACTTCCGCGTAGAAGCGCACGAGCACACTTATGGAACCGTACTGCCGCGTCCCCGGCCTGGCCAGCAGGCGCTCTGCATACTCCTTCTGGACTGTCAGAAGGGTCCTTCCGATGCACGAACGATTCTCTATCAGAAAAAGGATTATCTGCGTCGTGATTCTGTATGGCAGGTTTCCGAGAACCTCGATCCTGCCGGGCTTGACACCGCGGCGTGTCGCGGCTCCCGCCAGGAGTCGCGGAATGTCCACGCGCAGGATGTCCTTCTCCACGACCTCCGCGTTCTGAAAGTCCTTGACCGTGGCCCTCAGAACTTTCGCCAGCCTCCTGTCAATCTCGACGGCGAAGAGCCTGACTCCTTTTTCAGCGAGCGGGAGCGTGAGTGCGCCTGCACCCGCGCCGATCTCGAGAAACACCTCGTTCTCGCGCGGCTCGAGGAGCCTCACCAGTTTCCGCGCCACGTTTTCATCAATCAGGAAATTTTGCCCGAGCTTCTTGCTGGGCCTGAAGTCGCTCGCCCGGAGGAATTGTCTGGCAGAATAAGGGTTCATTCGTCCTTGACCGGAAATCATCAATCCTTCCCGGCGGCAGAGCGTAAACGCTTCTCGGCGTCGTCCACCCTGAATAGCTTGCGAGCGTTTGAGGTGGTCACCTCGTCTACCTTTTCTCTCGGAATGTTCTTTATCGCCGCAACTGCATCCAGCACAAGGCTCACGTAGGCGGGCTCGTTTCTCTTGGACCTGTGCGGCTCGGGTGCGAGATAGGGCGCGTCGGTCTCGAGAAGGATGCGCTCCAGAGGCGTGACCGCCACGAGCCGATGGCCGTCGCTCCGTTCATAAGTGATCGTCCCTCCGAAACCCAGCATGAAGCCCATTCCGAGCGCGCGCCGGGCAGAGGCGACGTCCCCGGAAAAACAATGAAGAACGCCTCCGTTCTCGGCTCCTCGCACTCTTTCGAGTATGTCCAGCGCCTCACGGTATGCCTGCCGCACGTGGACAATCACCGGGAGTTTCTTCCTCTTCGCAAGCGCGATTTGCTCCACGAAGACTTTCTTCTGAACGTCCCTCGGGGAAAGATCTCTGTAGAAGTCGAGGCCGATCTCGCCGATGGCCACCACACCGGGTCCGTCCGCGAGTTGTCCGAGCCGCGCGATGACCGCATCGTCCACCGTCCTGGCATCATGGGGATGAACGCCTACTGCCGCATAGATGCCCTTGAACGACAGGGGTAGTTTGACTGCCTGTTCGCTTGTTGGCGCGTCAGTGGCGACCTCGATAAGGAATTCGTTGCCCGCGTCGAAGGCTCTTTCGATCACCTGATTTCTGTCGCGGCTGTACTGCCTGCTGAGCAGATGAACGTGACTGTCTACCAAGGCTGCACCAGGTTTCCTGTTAAGTGATCCGACAGGACGGAGGGCATCACAGAGAGCGTCCGGAAGACACCGGAAGAAACCGGAGGGGTCCCGAAATGCACTACGTCGAAATTCTGGGGAAAAGTGGAGCCGGCTGGGCGATGACGCGGCCAGGCTCTATCACCCTGTCGCTCCAACCGAGAGTGCTGATGCCGCCCAGCGCCGGAGAACCGCTGTAACCCGCCCGTTCCCAAATCTCGACGGATTTGCCTGGCATGACCGGGAAGAGCAGAATGGCTATCACCCTGATCGATTCCAGGAGCGCATTCAGAATCGACAGCAGGTCCTCCCTCTTGGCCGGGTCCTTGGCGAGCTGCCAGGGAGAAGTCTCCTCTATGAACTGGTTGGCTCGCCGTATGAGCTTCCACGTGGACTGGACCGCGCCGCTGACTTCGTAATGCTCCATCAGGCCGGGATATTCTGCGACGCAGGATCGGACAGCTTCTCTCAGCTCCCCGATCTTCTCGCTCTGAACAAACGTGTCCTCGACCCGGCCCGCGTTGTAGCGCACAACCATGGCCAGAGCTCTGCTCACGAGATTGCCGAGGTCGTTCGCGAGGTCGGAGTTGTATCTTTCGATGAAGAGCTCCCACGAAAAATCACCGTCTCTGTCGAGCGGCACCTCGCGGAGCAGGTAGTAGCGCAGCGGGTCCGGCCCGAACCTGTCCGCCACGTCGAGCGGGTTCACGATGTTGCCGAGGGACTTGCTCATTCTCTCACCCTTGAAAGATACGAATCCGTGACCGAGCACGGTCCTCGGCAGCTCGACACCGGCGCTCATGAGCATTGCCGGCCAGAGCACGCAGTGGAACCGGGTGATGTCTTTGCCGATTATGTGAAGGCTGGCGGGCCAGTACTTCGAGAAGAGCGGGCCTGCGCCGTACCCGCGGGGGTCGGAATCAGTCTCTGCGCTCGGGTTGGCGTTCGGGCCTGCGCTCGGGCCGGAGCCTGAACCTGCATCCCGACCTGCATATTCTATTGCGGAGACGTAGTTGATGAGCGCGTCGAACCACACGTAGATCGTCTGGGTCGGGTCGTTCGGAAGCGGAATTCCCCACCTGGAGCCCGCCCTGGACACGCTGACGTCTATGAGTCCGGACTTGATGACGTTGACGATCTCGTTTCGCCTTATCTCGGGCACTATGAACTCGGGGTGTTCCTCGATGTGCCTTAGGAGGGCGTCCTGGTACTTTGAGAGCCGGAAGAAGTGATTTTTCTCGCTGATCCACTTCGGCTCGGCTTTGTGCGTCGGGCATTTACCCTCGACGAGGTCCTTCTCGGTGTAAAACGCCTCACACGACACGCAGTACAGACCTTCGTACGCACCCGCGTATATGTCTCCGCTCTCGTGTATGCGGGAGAACATTTTCTGGACGGCTCTGACGTGCCTGGGCTCCGTGGTCCGGATGAAACCGTCGTAGGAAATGTTCAGCTTCTTCCACGTCGTCTGGAAGGTCTCGGCCATCATGTCGCAGTATCTCTGCGGTTCGAGCCCCTTCGCGATTGCCGCCTTCTCGACGTTCGTGCTGTGTTCGTCGTTCCCCATGAGGAAGAAGGTGTCGTCTCCGCGAAGCCGCCTGTATCTGGCGATGGCATCCGCGGCTATCTTTTCGTAGGCGGTCCCGAGGTGTGGAACATCGTTCACGTAATCTATGGCCGTGGTGACAAAGAATGTATTAGTGCCCATCAATGAGTCTCATCTGCGCGTATTGCCGTGTGGGGTTTACTGCCTACCTCTCGGTCTGCCCGAGTCCTCGGGCGGGCGGCGCGGGTTCTTTTTCCGTCTCAACGTCGGCCTTTCGGATCGAAAAGCGGGGACCTCGTCGAGTGGTATCTTCTTCTCGATGCCTTCTGCGTCCTGCACCAGCACGGCGCGGGCGAAGAAGTCGAGTCTCGTGACTGTCACTTCGCCTTCCGGCAGATCGAGTCTCGAACCTACTTTGGGAAATTTCTTCAGCTCGCTCCTGTAGAAGTCCACTTCGTACATGAGGCAGCACATGAGCCGGCCGCAGGCGCCGGATATCTTGGTCGGGCTGAGGGCAAGCTGCTGCTCTTTGGCCATCCTCAGGGTCACTGGTTCGAACTCCCGCAGGAACGTGGCGCAGCAGAACTTCTTGCCGCAGACGCCGTAACCACCGGTCCTCCTGGCCTCGTCGCGCACGCCGATCTGCCGGAGCTCTATCCTGGTCTTGAATGAAGCCGCCAGGTCTTTCACCAGTTCTCTGAAATCGACTCTCTTGTCCGCCGTGAAATAGAAGGTGATTTTGTTTCGGTCAAACTGGCACTCCACGTCCACGAGCCTCATTTTGAGCTCGCGCACTGCTATCCTCTCCTGGCAGACTCTGTAAGCGTCTTCTTCGAGCTTGTCATTGTCGCGAAGCCGGGCTAAGTCCTCTTCGGTCGCTTTCCGGAGCACCTGCTTCGTACCCCGGGACCTCATTTTTCTGTGGGCCAGCTCTCCGACCAGAAGGACCTTGCCTATGTCCTCGCCCCTCTCGGCCTGCACGATCGCGTATTCACCGATGGTGAGAGCAAGATCCGACGGGTTATGGAAGACGTCCCTTCGCTCTCCCTTGAACATTATCTCGACTGCGTCGCCCAATTTATCTTCTCCTCTCATCCTGCCTGTGTCTGAAAGCCTACCCTGCTAAGCGTCGGACTGCCGCCAGTCGCCGGCGAGCGGGCCGTTCCCTTTGACGACGCCGGCCAATCTCAGGAAGGACGCGGAAAGAAGCAGGGACATATCTACGTTTCTCTCCATGGAGAAGATGATCTCCTCGAGTATGTCTATTCTTCTCCTGATTTCGGTGAGTTCGATACCCTCTGCCTCGCGCCTGAGCTCGTCCGCCAGGTCCGCGTGCGCAACGTCGCCTTCCCTGCCATTGCACCTGAGCAGGAGCAGGTCCCGGAGCCAGAGCAGGGCCAGGTGGACGAATATCCTCACCTGGTTCCTGTCGTTTCCTTCGGCCAGCGCTTCTGCCCCCGCAAGGATCTCTGCGGGTGTTCTGCTGCCCAGTGAGCGCAGGTATTCCAGGTTCGCTTCTCTGTATTTTACTATATCCTGCTCTGCGAATTCCACAGCGGCAGACAGGCTGCCGCCGGAGAGGCGCGCCAGGATTGCGGCTTCCGCGACGGTCATATCTTTCCTGTCCAGCTTGTCCTTTCTTTCCATCAGGACCCTCTGTATTTCGAGCGCCGGCAGGGGCACGAGATGCACTGCCTGGCACCTTGAAACGATGGTGGGCAATAGCTCGTTGCGGCTCGTCGCCGTCAAGACGAACGTGACGCGAGGGTTCGATACACCGGGCTTCGGTTCCTCGAGAGTCCTCAGGAGGCAGTTGGACGCCTCCGGTGTCATCCTTTCCGCGTAAGCCAGGATTACGACCCGCCGTCTGCCCTCTCTCACCCCGACTGCCAGGTCCATCCTGAGGTCCTGGATCGTCTTTATCTTTATCGTGGCGGCGGCCGGAAACGCATGGATGAAGAGCTCGTTCTCGCTTCGGGCCTTGTGCGTGGCGACGATCTCTTCGTACTCGTTCTTGGCGGAGGTGGGGAAGATGAAGGTGACGTCTGGGTGGACGAACCTGGCGATTCTCCGGCACGCCGGGCACTCGCCGCACCCGTCAGGATCGTTGTTCTCGCAGTTCAGGGCCTGGGCAAACGCAATCGCCAGTTTGGCCTTCCCCACGCCGCGCGGTCCGTGAAAGAGGTAGCCACTCGACACCCGGTCGGAAGCAATCGAGCTCTTGAGGAACTCTTTCGCCTGTTCCTGGTCTATCACGTCCTTGAAACCCATTCTTGTGCTCTCCGCTGCTGCTGACCGCTCGGTGCGTTCACCGCGTTTCTGCGCGCAGTCTCACGCCCGTGGTTTCCTCGCACCCGGGCTCACTTCAAATGCTGGTCGTTGCTGCCGCCGGTCTCGTGCCCGCGGTCTCCCCGGGCCACCTTCACCTCAGCCATTGCTCGGGGTTCAAGGCCTGCTTCCCCTTTCGCACTTCGAAGTGCAGGCAGTTTCCCCTGAGAGATTCGCTGTCGCCCACCTTCGCGATCACCTGGCCGGCCGGCACTTCCTGACCGACTTTCACGAAGACCTCGGCTGCGTGCGCATACAGTGTGTAGTAGCCGCCTCCGTGGTTGAGGATGATGCAGTTGCCCAGTCCCGCAAGCCAGCTGGCGTAGTCCACGCGCCCTCTCGCCACCGCTTTTATCTCCGTGCCGTAAGGAGCGGAGATGTCGACGCCGGGGTTGAAAGTGGTGGTGCCGAACCGTGGGTGAGTGTTGTTCCCGAATCTGCCCGCGACCGAGCCGGAGACCGGCCAGTTCAGAATGCCGCGATTCTTCTCGAACTCGGGAGAGAGCATCCATCCCGGCGTGGGGACCTTCCGGGCAAGTTCATCTTTGCGCCTGCGTTCGAGTCCTTCCAGGATCTTTGCGGTGCGGGCCGCCGCGCGTTCCAGCTCCTTCGCCGCCTCCTCATAGCTCTCTCTCTCGTTCTGGATCTTGTTGACCGTGGTCTGTTTTGTTTTCCTCAGTGTGACGAGATTGCGCTTCTCGCTTTCTTTCTCCTTGCGCAGGGACGTGATGTCGGAAAGCTGTGTCTTGAGTTTTGTCTCGCTGTTTTCGAGTCTCGCCCTGTCGTTGTCGAAATCGTCCATGAGCCGCTTGTCGCTTTCGGCGACCAGGGCAAGATACCGGTAACGGGCAAGCAGCTGCGCGAACGATTCGGCTGACAGGAGGAATTCGAGCGCGCGCGTGCGCCCGTACTTGTAGATCTCTCTCAGTCTCCACGCCAGAAGGTCGCGCTGGAGGCTCAGGGCCTCTCGCGCCTTGTGGACCTCACCTGTCGTCACTGTGAGCTGGCGGTCCAGATTTCCTTCGGTCCTCGTGAGCTTATTGACGTATTGTTCTGTGACGTTGATCTCCTGGTTGACGTGCCTCAGATCTTTGACGGCCGTCTTTTCCTTGCCGAGAAGCTGCTTGGCCTTCTTGCGCTTCGCGTCAAGGTCCTTCTTGGTCTCTTCCAGTTCCTTTTTCTGGTCCTCGATCTCCTTGTCGAGGCCGGAGCTCTTCGCACCGGGCTGGGTAGTCGGCTGGGCCCCCGGCTGCCCGCCTGGCTGGGTGCCCGGCTGCGCCGCCGGCTGGGCTGGCCGTTGGACCGGAGTGCCACCCTGCACAGAACCGGGTGCGGCTCCCTGCGTCCGACCAGTGACCAGAGAGGGAGAAAATGGCGGAGCGAAAACGGAGAGAATCAGGAGAAGCGAAAGCGCGACGGCGACCGGCCGGCAATTTCTACTTTCCATGGCGTCAGGCACGTTCTTCTCGCAGGACTTCGTAAAGAGTGAACAATGTTCCGACTATCCCGGCGCCGACACCCACGAGTATGAAGATGCCCACCAGGGCGGGTGACAAAAAGGCAACGTCGGGAAGTCTCTGGGCGAAGGTCCGATGGACGGCGTAAAGCAGGGCCAGAGCGACCAGGGCTGACACGATCGTGTGGAACATACCCTCCAGCAGAAACGGGATTCTGACAAAGTGGCTCGTGGCCCCGACCACTCTCATTATCTCGATGCCTTCCTTTCGGGCGAGCACTGTGAGTCTCACCACGTTGGCCACGACGAACGCCACGGCCAGGCCCACTATGGCGCCTATGATGATGTTGAGCAAGGTGAGACTCCTGAGAAGCCGGTCCAGTCTCAGTGCCCACGGGCCGCCGTAACTGACCTCCTCGATTCCCTTCAGATTCCCGACGTAAGCGGCAACCCTCTCCAGCACCTCGGCGCCTCTCTGTCCGGCCCTCAGTTTGATTTCGAACGATGCGGGAAGGGGATTCGAGCCGAGCGCCTCGAGCACGTCTTCTTCGCCGAGCGACTTCCTGAATTGTTCCAGCGCCTCTTCCTTGCTGACGAAGGTGATCTCCTCTATTTCCGGGAGCTTCGCCATCTCCGACCTCAGATACCCTATCTGCCCCTCGGTGACTCCGTCTTCGATGAAGGCCACCACGCCCTTCCTCTGCTCGAGCTGACTGGAAACGACCTGCACGTTCGCCGTCACCAGCAGGACTATGCCGAAAACCATCAGAGAGGCCGCGGTGGAGACCAGTGTCGCCGCCGTCAGCGACTTCTGCCTCACGAATCCCTGAAGCGTTTCGCCAAGAAAATACCGCGCCCTGCTCAAGAAAGTCTGCATGGTCAGAACGGCGGACCTCCACCGGGCTCGAAAACTCTGCCCTCTTTGATCCTCGCGATCCGGCAGCCAAGCTTCTGCGGAATGTTCTCGTTGTGGGTCGCCACTATCGTGGCCGTCCCGCCGGCGTTGATGTCACAGATGATCTGCACTATTTGCTCGCCGACGGTTGCGTCCAGGTTGCCGGTGGGCTCGTCGGCCAGCAGCACGATGGGGTCGTTCACGATGGCTCTCGCGAGAGCGACTCTCTGCTGCTCGCCGCCCGAAAGCTCCCGGGGAAGGGCGCTCCTTCGGTGACAGAGCCCCACCCTGCCCAGAGCGCTCATGACTTTCTGCTTCAGCTCCGCGCCTCCAGACGTGCCTGAGATTCTAAGCGGCAAAGCCACGTTCTCGAACGCGGTCCTGTCCTGGATAAGGCGGAAATCCTGGAACACGACGCCGACCTGCCTCCTGAGGACGGGGATCTTGCAACGAGGGATGGTGGTGCTGACAAAACCTCCCACGATGACCTGGCCGGAGGTGGGCATCTCTTCCATGTAGATCATCTTGAGAAGCGTGCTCTTTCCGGCTCCACTCGGGCCCACCACAAAGAGGATCTCTCCCTGCTGGAGCTGGAAATTGACGTCATTCAGAGCAACGCGATTGCCCGCGTACGTCTTTGTCACGTGAAAAAACCGAATCAAGTCATGCTCCCGGCTGTTTCGTTACCGCCTTGGGTACGACCCCCTGGAGACTTTTCTTTCGCCGGTGTCATCCGCACCCTTCACTCCAGTGTGACTTCACTCTGCGAATGTTCACCTCTCCTACGCGCTCGCCCCGTGTCGCTTCTATCAGTCCCACCGCAGGGGCAATCGTACTTTCTTCGCCAGGTCCGCGGCAAGAAGTATCGCAGAGATCATGCCCTCGGCCCGTGCACGACCCTGCCAAGCCACGTCCTCTGCGGTGCCGTGACCGGGCGAAGTGCGCACAAACGGAAGACCCAGGGTCAGGTTCACCACCCGGTCTCCACCTATGAGCTTGACCGGTATCAGTGCCTGGTCGTGATACATGGCTATCGTTGCGTGGAAATCCTTCCATCTTCCCTGGGAGAAAAAACTGTCGGCGGGGAACGGTCCTTCAACCAGGACGCCTCTCCTTTTCGCAGAGAGCACCGCAGGCGTGATGATGCGATTCTCTTCGCTGCCCAGGAGGCCCGCCTCGCCGGCGTGAGGATTGAGCGCCAGCACGGACAGTTTTGGTTTCGCGATGCCGAAGAGCATCGTGAGGCTCTTCTTCGTGAGAGCTATGACCTCCCCTACGCCTGATTTATCCAATCTCCGTGCCAGAAGTCCTATGGGGGTGTGCGTAGTGACGAGCGAGATGCGAAGCTCGTCGCAGACAAACATCATCACGGTGCGCTTGCAGCCGCAGAGACTCCTCAACATCTCGGTGTGTCCGACGAAACGCAGACCCGCCGCACCGAGTGAGGCCTTGGAAATCGGCGCAGTGACGACCCCGGAAGCGACACCCTCGCTGCAGAGACGAACCGCTTCCCTAACGCAAGCGAAGGAAATCTGCCCGCGCGCACGCACGCTCAGGCCTCGCGGCATCCCAGCGGGAGTGACCACGAATATAGGCCGCCGTTTGCCGCCGACGTTCAAGAAGCCGAGGTTCGTGCAAGCGGCTTTCGTCTTTCCTGTTTCAAACCGAGCGCTTCTCGCGAGACCGGTCCCCGAAGACCCGACCCTCGCGCGAATAGCCGGTGCTAGAGGCGCGCTGAACGGTGAGTCTTCCTCGTCTAGCGGCACCAGTTCTATGTCCACACCAGTCAGCCGGGCGGCACGCTCGAGCGTCTGGATCGAGCCGACAATGATAGGCAGAACCTTGCCGGCGAGCTCCTTCGAGGCCAGGGCCCTGACGACGACCTCTGGCCCGACACCGGCCGGGTCTCCCGTGGTGATCGCGATTGGAACGAGCGGAGAAGAATCCGTCATGGGAAGCACGCGCATAGAAGTAAGTCGGTCAGAGGGAGCAATGACCTTTTTCAATCAAAGGTCCTGGAAACCTGCGTCCGGCTTGTCACCCTGTAATAGGAAGGCGCCTGGGCCTTGCTGATGTTGCCTTCGGGCAGCGCAAGTACGGAAAAGACCAGTTCGTGCGAGCCCTGGACGACGCGTATCTCGTCGTCCACTTTCACTTCCTTGCTGCTCTTTGACGGGTGGCCGTTTATCGAGACCTTCCCGTCGTCGCAGAGCTTCGCGGCCAGCGATCTGCTCTTTGCCACGCAGATTTTCTTCAGAAAGACGTCGATCCGCACCGGCTTCCTCTGCCTAGGGACAGGCGCGCGAGAACACGTGGTTGAACCCGTGAAGCCCGTGAAGTCCGTGGACAGACGAGAACGCCAGAGATTTCTCGGTTTTGCGCCTACGGGCTCTTTATGTCGACGAAAGTCTTCTTCCTGAGTTCTGAGACCCAGCGGTCGTATTCGTTCTGTGACTTCTCCTGGAACACGAGCTGGCGAAGTCGGTCTTTTACCTCGTCAAACGTATAGTCTCTCTCCGCTGTCTTGCCGACAACTTTGAAGATGTAATAACCGATCTCCATCGGAACGACTTCCGTGAAGCCTCCTACCGGAACTCCCTTTATGGCATTCTTTATCACTGGCGACAGAGACTCAATGATGTAGCTTCCGATCACACCGCCCTTGCCGGCCGATTGAGTGTCCTGGGAGAACTTCGCGGCCAGACTCTCGAACGCCTCTCCTGACTCGATTCTCTTTCTGAGCGAGGTCGCCAGAGCCCTGGCCCTCTCCTCGGCCTCGTCCGTCGGCACCGTCCTTACGAGAATGTGCTTCACGTGGGCGCGGTCGTCCTGCTTCTCCACCAGCTTGATGATGTGATAGCCGTACTTGCTCCTCACGAGGTCGCTGACCTGTTCCGGCTCCAGAGCGAAGGCGGCCTTTTCGAATGCTTCCTCGAACTCACCTTTCTGGAAGAACCCGACGTCACCACCCTTCTCGGCACTGGGGTCGTCCGAGAATTGACCGGCGAGCTTCTCGAAGTTCTCTCCCGACCGTATCGCCTTCAATATGTCTGCCGCCTTTCCCCTGGCCGCGTTGTCCACGAGAGAATCCACTTCGGGCAAAATGACTATCTGCGCGAGCGTAATCTCGGGAGGTCTCTTCGGCAGTTCGGTC
>Ga0315295_10002918_pt1 | contig 14488 bp, 14 predicted proteins | sample YL17G14_0_MG_FD_204453 | JGI IMG/M metagenome (GOLD analysis project Ga0315295, IMG submission 204453) | Sediment microbial communities from Yellowstone Lake, YNP, Wyoming, USA - YL17G14_0 | ecosystem: Environmental > Aquatic > Freshwater > Lake > Sediment | place: USA: Wyoming | collected...
TTTAACGGCGGAAAATAGGTCCAAGTTCTTTCGAACCTGGACCTATTTTTTTTGTTACAAATCTAACTTATAATTATGGACCTGGATGAATTGCTAGTGTGCAGATTCCAAGTGGACGAACAAGAGCTGTTGCGTAACGACTTAGAATCGTTAATGCAGGTGTAGCACCAAGTGGCCATGGATGTAACACTGCTGGTACGTATGGGCTATAGAAGTAAATGCTCTTTAGTTCATCAGGGCTCTTAAGAACGATAATCATGTTCCCCTCAAGAACCACTGCAGATGTCAGAACCTTCCACTTTCCACCAGCCAATGTTGCAGCTCTATATCCTAGTTCACCATCAAGTGTAGATGTTCCAGTGTAAGTAAAAGTATTGATGTCTTCAAGGATAGCTGCATCCAATGGGTTAACTAGAATTGTATTTCCAGCGTCAATATTTGTATCTGTATAAACCTGAGCAGAAAGAACGTTTAGAACAGGAATAATGTTTTCATGCCAGTATTTCGTACCCCAAAGATATCCACCAGGAGGTAATCTATTAAAAGCAGCCTGGTGATTTGCAGGGTTCAATCTTAGGTTAGCAGTGATCAAAGCCTGAACGATTTCTCTGTCAATATCAAGAGCCACTTGCTGCCCAAGAAGGTTAACAATTTCTGCCTGGATCGATACGTCGAACAAAGCTCGCATATCCTGTTCCATGTTGATTGTCCAGTTAGCTGAGATCTGACGATCTTTTGCATATAGACGAATCTTATCCACAGTCAAAGTAACTTTTGGGTTAACTCTGTTCTCTTCTAGTGAACAAGTAACTTGATAACGAATAGCAGTAACTAAACCAGTAGCACTAGAAATTGTAACTGTTCCATTTAGGTAATCAACTTTTCCAGAAATAACATCTGTGTCAAGTCCGATTGGAACACTTGAAGAAAAATGACCTTCAACAGCTGGGACAATAGAAATATCTGTGAAGTGTGTTCCATCTGAGCTAGCTGCTGTAATTTCAAAATCTCTCTCAAGATGAGCCATTTTGTTATCAACTGCATTGACACCTGTGATTTCAGCTAGTACGTCAAAAGCTGTCTGTGGAACAGGCATAATCGCACTGGCTGGAATACCAACAGATGGTCCGCCTGAGATATCAGTTCCAACAGCAGGAGCTACATACTGAGTGGCACTGTTAGAAGGTGTAAATGTTGCTCGAATGAAAGCCTTTACGCATTCTGGCTTATCCATAGGAGAAACTGTGATTGCTTCTTTAGCAATTAATTTAGGATAGAAAACTCTAAGAATAGGCAGAGTTAATGATTCGTATGGGTTAATCTGGAACATTGAGTTCTCTAGTAAGCTAACTCTTGTGTTTTCTGCTAACAAAACAAATGTTGCTCTGTCTTTCTTGTTCTCAATTGATTCAGCTAAAGAAGTAACATATGCCGAAAAAGCCGCGTCATCCACCAAAATCTGTCTTAGATTGCCAGGCTTTGATGGGTCAATCCCTGATAACTTCTTAGTCGTCTTGTAAGCCTCCATCAAAATTTCTTTCATGTTTATTTCCTCCCTCTTAAACTTAAAATGTTATTAATTGTTTTGTCTGAAACTTTAACAATGTCCTGCAAATATGAAGATAGTTTTTCTAAAGATAACTTTTCTATAATTCTCAGAAAGACAACCACTTCATTTTTCAAACTTCGATTATACTCTAGTTTTACAGGGTCAACCTTTGACACTACTTCTAAAGCTTCTTTTATCTTCTTCTCTCTTTCATACTCATTTAGTAGAAGCCGAATTTCGCCTTTTTCTTTAGAAATTCTTTGCTTATTCGAGTCAACCTCAGAAATAAGAACTTCTTCTTCTTTACTTCTCCTCACTTGCATCTCTCCAAGTAAAGGTTGAAAAGATGAAACTACTACATTGGCCAGCTGTACTTTTTTCTGGTTGAGATTTTCTTCAGTTACATCAGGTATAGTAGTTTCTATTATCTTCATTCTTCAACTCTCATCCTAGTTAAGATTTTCGATTTGCTGCTAGAGTTTTCGTCTTTCAAAAGTAAGATTTTTTTACTTAGAGATGATTTGAGCAAAGAAACCTTACTTAGAAGTTCTTTTTGCTTGCTTATCTTTTCTTTAGCTTTTAAAACATTTTTTTCTTGTTCTTGTAACTTTTCGATACCAGAAAAGTTCTTACCAACTTCTGATACAGAAAAGATCAGCTTTGTGATCAACGAGATCACTTCACTCTTTTGTATATGTTCTAATCGTGAGAACGATTCAGAATTTATAATTCTCATAGTATCCTCAGTTCCTTTCTGACAAAAAAAACTAACTAATGAGAACGTTTCTTCACTATTTCTAGTTTGTTTCTGTATCTTATAGATTAACTCTATACCCACTTTTTTGTAAACTTGATTATCTTTTTCTCTACTAGTTTATCAAAATAGTTTGGTAAGAAGCAAATGCCATCTATACAAATCATATCTTGGCTTTCCCTTAGAACAGATATTTCGAATCTCATTTCATTAAAATCTACTACAGCAGCAGCATGGCTCGGTAGAGAAACAGAATCATAAGAAATAATAGTTAGAGGAGGTTTAACATAATTACCATCTGCTCTTCTATCTAACTCTGCCATACCTCTCATGCTAATACCTAGACCAGTTTTATCATGAAGCAATGCAAGTAAAGTTTTACCATTTGGTGTTGATAAAGTTTCAAGTTCACCCTTGACTTTGTTACCATCAAAGCTATAGTTCCTAATTATATGAGAAGCTTCTTTTAAAGAAACCGTAGTTTGCCTTATTCCATCATACTGTTCATTCCCCATTGGAAAAGGGTGATCTAGTTCCCCATAAAACGATCTTCTTTCCATCCTTGGCTTACATGCTTCTAAAGCTTCTGTTACAACAGCTTTTGGATAGAATCTTTTGTTCTGGTTCTTTTCATCTACTGTTTGAAGAACCATTGTATAGAAAGCTTTATTTGGTGTAGTTTTGATTACTTGTGCTTCTTGAAAAATAGCTTGTTCAATAATTAGATTGCTCATTATGTAGTCTCCTTAGCTAGAAAATCACTTAAATGATGATGTTGCTCTTTTGAACTTTTCTTTTGTAATATTCTCTCATGAAACTATAAGCTTTTTCAATAAAGTCATAGAAGAGCACTATAATATCATCAATTTTTGGTTTATATGAAGCCAAGTTGTCAATTACTGTTCTAAATAGCTCGATAGATTTTGTAACATAATCTTTTAGAACTGCTAGTCCTTCTTCTGAGCTAGATGAAAGAAAGTTTTGTAAAGCAAGAAGCCTTGAAAAAATCTTTTTTAGTTCCAAGGCTTTCCCTGGATCAGAAAGCTGAGTTTGATCAAAACTCATTTGATTAACATTCGCTTCTGGTACGTCATCATTTATACCAGGTTCTGCAAGTCCAGCTGCCATACCTGCATCAGGTGGAGGTTGTGGAGCTTCTTGTTCGCCAAACATTATTTGTTGCATATCTTCTGGAGTTAAAGCTTTCTCTGATTCTTCATCTTCATCTTCATCTTCTGGTATACCTCCTGGTTTTCCTCCAGGGTAAGGGGGAGGTGGAATCGGAGCTTCTTCTATTTCCTGATCTTCATCCTCACCTTCACCCATCTTTCTTTTCTTGACTATTAATACAGCCATAGGTCTATCATCTCTTGTAGGTGGAGCTTGGATATTTGTACTAAGTGGTCTTTCATTAGGGACAAAAGGTACATCAACAACACCATCTATCTCTAATAAACTATCAAATACCTCGTCAAGTAATTTTTCTTCTATCATCTTTTTAGAACCCTCCCTCGGTTGGTGTTCCTGGAGGTATTGCTGCTCCTGGAGCTCCGGGTAATCCCATACCTCCAAGCCCTCCTCCAAGCCCGAACCCACCCATTCCTAACTCAGCTGGTGGTTCCTCCCCAACTTTTATTTCTTTATCAATTTTTTGGTCAGTCATGAAGTTATCTATTTCTTTCCAATTAATTCCACTTAGGTACTTCTTCTTAGACCATTCTCTTGGAATACCAATTTCTTCAAGAGTTTTAATAAGTTCAACTAAGTCTCTACTATACTTAGATTCTCTTTCAAACTGCAATGTCTTTGGTGGAAGAAAAGCCACCATAAGTTCAGATGCTTCTAAAGCAGTTTCAGGATTTATTATTACAATAACTTTCTTAACTAAGTCAGTTAACTGAGATGAGAGATACTTTTGATGATGAATTACAGTTCTAGCAAATAATACATTCTCTTCACTTAAAGTAGCTTTATTTGAAAGATTTTCTTCTAAGCCTATAAATGCTGGTGGCACTCCAAGCCCAGCAACTATACTATCTCTAACAAACTTTAGCTCTTCTACTTTGCTTCTAGTTTCAACATTTCCTTCATTAAATGTAGAGATATCAACAAATGCTTTGCCATCTTTCGTTGGTATATAAACATCTTCGAAAGTAGAGATTAATGATGGAATAGTATCTATCGTTCCAAAAGAGTCTAAACTAACTTTTCTCTTCTTCATTTCTTCTTTTAACTTTTCGATTTGTTTCTTTGCATCTCTTGGTAATCCGATTTCGACACTAATCTTTCTCTTCTCTGTAGATCTATTTAATCTATGAATGACTAGAGCAGTCTCCATAGCTATTAGCATTTTTGCTGAGAATTGAGATTGATCAAAAATAGATTCTCCGTATGGATAGTACTTTGTAGATGGAACTAAAAAGTGTTGCATCTTCTCTGGTGGTACATATCTAATATTGACTTGAGTAAAGTTACTTCCAGCTTTTGAAATCATCGTATGAATTAAATCTTTGAGATCATCAGCAACAGAACTTATATTTTTAGTCTCTGGAATCTTTCTTTCAACTCTCTGTAGAATAGATGCACATATCTGGTTTACTAGTTGGTCCTGCATTAACATTTGTGGAACAACTGTTACTAAAGGAAATACTAGATAACCAAAACAAACAGGAAATGCTTCGCTCTGAAGTTTAACAACTTGTCTTGGCTCATAAAACAGAAGCTTGAGATCTTTTAACTTCTTCGATTGATCTTTAGATGTAACAATTTCTCCTGGTTGTCCTTTAGCTAGTGTTTGAGCTTGTGTTTGCTGTTCTCCAACTTCACTTTGTCTATCAGATTTAGACTCACTCAAAAGACCAAAATCAAGATTTATCGTAAAATCTACTTCATTTACTTTTTGTGTTATAGCTTCAATATTTTTCTTTTTACTGTCATCTACATTAGTTATAATTTCTTCTGAAAGGAACTCTTCCCTTTCTGTAATAATTGATTTACTAAGCAAAGCAGTTTTAGCATCTGCTATCTCACAGAAGAAATCACCAAACTTTAGTGTACTTTTAACTAACATAGATAAGTATTTTTCTATTTCTAGTTGATCAACTACTTGTTTAGCTACTTCAACATGCTTTTCTTCTCCCTGTTTTTCTAGAAATTTTTTACTCTTAATCTCAATTGAAATTTTCGTAATATCATCAGGTGAAATAATATTATCAACTATCACATTGAGTGCTCTGAAACAATAGTTGATGTAGTTTACTATTGATTCATATGTCCTGTATCTCATTATCCTCAACCCTTGACCAAGAGCAGCTGGGGATACGCCAGCTTGACCAAATCCCATTAGTGGTTGGGCAGTAGTAAGTGAACTCATACTAGCCTGTGAAATCAAATTCTTTACAAGATCTATATATGAATTCATGCTGGCGTGCGTTCTAAACAAAGAAATTTCTTTAGAAGCAAGATCTAACTTAGCATCAATTGATGAAGTTTTTACTCCAACAACTAAGTTCTTGAGCTTATCATACGTGTCTTTTAATGGCATATCTCCTCACTTAAGCTTGAGGTTTAGTTTCTTTTTCAGATTCTACTTCTAGTTCTTTGTTCATTATACTCTCTGTAGCTGTCTCTTTAATTTTATCGTTCTCGTAGTTAGTATTAAAGTATTCCATAATGTTAAACATCAAAGTTTTATCGTCTCCAAAGAACTCTGAAAATTCCTCCATTAAAACAGGGCCAAGAAACTTCAAAACTAAACTACAAAATTCTTTTGACACTGCTGCATATTGTATATCATTAAGATGCATCGCTTCAAGCGAGTATATCATTATCTTATCTTTATAAATCAGATCGTAAGCTTTCTTACAAAAGTAATCTAAACTAACAATATACAATTCGTACTTCTCGATATAGAACGATTTGTTCTTCTTTTTTTCAGCTAGAGATTTAAAATACATGTAAAAAATAGTAGCTGAAATAGTACAGATTGACAATGTAAGATATAGAATATCAAGCATCTTCACTCCATTCTCACTAGTCTGTTACAGTGTCTTCTTCTTCTCCTATCTTCTTTTCTTTAGCTTCTTCTGTCACTTTAATAGCTAATATTTTTGAAGGTCTGACTAAGAACTGCTCATTCGTTGTTTGTATAATGTTAACTGTTCCCGACGTAAATAGAGAGGAAATCGCTTTCGAATATTCTTCTAAACTAGTTTCATCTTCATCAAGCAATGTTTCTTCTTGACCATCAAAAATAATCTTTATCTTCTTCATATTTCTCTCTTCAGGGATTTTGTTTTTGTTCACAAAAAAACTGTAATTATGTGAGAACAACAATAAAACGAGGGATCCTCCTTTTCAGAAAGATCCCTCACTATCTAGTAAATTAGAATGATATTTAAACTACAATATCTTTAGAAGAAACTTCTTCACTTTCGTTATCGTCTTCTTCTTCTAAAAAGTAGTTAATAGCATCTTGTGCTTCTTTTATGAGTTTAGCCTCTTCATATTCTGTAGCTTTATTTGCCATTGCTCTGGGAAGTGCAGGGAGTATTTCTTTCACTAGTTTCTTATCTACATCAAGTGGTTCTTCTTCTTCTTTCTTTTCCTCTCCTTCTTCTCCTTCCTCTTCTTCATCTTTATCTTTTACTTCTTCTTGGTCTTTCAGAAACTTCTTTTGAGCTAGATGACCAGCAGCTCCTCCAACGAGGGCTCCGGGAACTCCACCCTTCACTGCTCCAAGGGCTGCTCCACCTACTGCACCTGCTATTCCTTCTTCAACTTTTTTTTCGTCTTCCTCGGCTCCTTCTTCACCTTTTACTTCTTTTTCTTCTCCTTCTTCTTTTTCTCCTTCTGGCTCTTCTTCTTCTAACTCAGCAATGAGTTTTTCTACAACAGCTTGTTCAGCATCAACTTCTACTTGTTCTGTTTCTTCTTCTTTTTCCTCTTCGTCTTCTTCATCTTCTAATTCAGCTTCAGGTGCTTCCTCTTCGTCCTCATCAGCCTCTTTTAATGTACCAGCTTCTTTATTGGGAGTAATATCTTTCTCCCCAACTTGATCTGCCGGTTCTTTTACTGGTTCATTCTCTTTCTTTGTACCAGCTTCTTCTCCAGTGTTTGCTTCTTCCTGCTCTTTAAAAAGTCTATAAGCCTCAAGAACTTCTTTATCTGTCTCTTCCTCTTCTTTCTTTTCTTCTACTTCTTCTCTTTTTAGACACTCATCTTCCAGAGTTTCACCTTTGTCTATGTCTCCAGCTATCTCATCTTCTAATTCTTCCACGTCTGCTGGTTCATTTTCTTCTCTGAAATAATATCGCTCTAAGATCGAAGAAGCATCTGTTTTCTCACTCGTCTTCATCTCTGCTTTACCATCATAATCAAGAACTTGCTTTACTTGGGGCATTACAACATCAAGCTGAGAAGAATCAAATTCGTGTACGTTTTTCATAGCCTCTTTTAACAAAGTAATATATGAAACTTTCTTGGTCGCCATGGTCTTCCTCCTATTATTTAACTTTTTATGGAATTTCAAAAGAATATTTTTCTTTTGTATTTGTTCTGTTCGATAGGCAGTTCAGGGGTCAGTTTGTTTCTAGTAAGTATTTAATCCTGCAAAATCCCATGATTGGTCTGTAGTGACATTAGGGTTCTTTATATTTGAAACTTTACTTCCAGCTAGAAACTTAAAGAAGCTAAAATCTACTTTAAAATCTAGAGAGACATTTGTTCTACCACTTCTGTTTTTAGCTTGCTTAAAATGAACTATGGTTGGATCTACTTCATCGAGAGCTAGTAACCCCACGAAATCAGCATGTTCTACTTTCTTTATCGATTCAGAAACTTGATCTAAATTCAAGCTTCCACTATTTTGTATCCTATAAGCAGCTCTCCCCAATTGAGTTAGAGTGATAAGAGGTATATTATAATGAACAGCAATAGTCTTTAAAGATAGTGTTATATGACCAAGCTCTAATCTATACTGATCAAATTCTGAGCCACTTGTTAATAGATCTAAGTAGTCAATATATAAACCTTTTATTGAATCTTTACCATATTCAGATATTGTATCATCAACAACCATCATAATATCTAATGGACTAATTGAAGATGGAGGAAAATACTTCATTACAACTGTACTATTGTTTGCATCTAGTAAGCTCTTAAAATAAGCTTTTATATCAATACCTTTAGCAATAATATCAGTTAAAACTTGAGCGAGTTGTTTTTCAACTAGTGATTGATAAACTCTTAATAAAGACTCCTCAATTGTATTCTCTAAAGTTATATAGATGTATACTTTATGTTTATTTCTCTCTAAATTTAAACTTACATTAGTAGCTGCGTTTATCAAAAAATTATCGAGAAGAGTTGATTTACCAGCTCCAGAACCTCCACCAAAAACATAGAGTCTCGAAGGTTCAAATCCCCCACTAGTCAAAATATCACTATCAAAAATTGGAAACCCTGTGGGAGTAGTATTCTTTCTCTCATATTTTTTCTTTATCAAGTCTACAACTGAACTATAATCATCCTTTACTAGGTCTAAAGATGAAGATGATTCAATTGCTATACTTCTATTGTCTTCCATCATATTCGTGTAAAGCTGTTTGACAACATCTTCATATTTACTTACAGCATCGTCCATAGAATCAAAAGATGCATTTTTTATAATGTCAACAAACGAATTCAACTTGTCAAAATTAGAAAACATAGACACTAATCTTTTTCTAGTTCTTACTTGGTTTACACTATCAGATATCAATAAATCGTTTGTTTCCCCTTCTAACTTAGTGCGCAGAAAATCAGACAGAGGCAAATATTTTTCAGTGCAGCATAAAGCGTCTACTATGCCAGCATTTGTTGCATCTTTGAGTTTCATTTCGCATACTTTAACTAAACAGTCTACTTTATTTTGTACTGTAACTGGGATATCAAGAGATTCTTTTTGTCTATAAAACTCAATAATTTCAATAATATCCCTAAACATTGCTTTATTAACTTTTATTGTATTGCTTTTACAAAAGATCAAAGTAAAGCAATTATTTAAGAAGTATTCAGTTATCATAAATATCCCCCCTATAACTTTTTCCTACTTATGATTCCTACTTTCCCATACTTATTTTTTACTACTTCGCTATCTCCATACACTACTATATCAGCATCTTGGTAAGCCTTAAGTTCAGCTCCTAACAGTTCCATTTTATCTTCGATGGTTGGATTTTCTTTAGCAGCTTTTCTTAGATCATCTCGATTAAGAAAAAGCACAGTTCCTTTAAGCATTTATGTCCTCCTTCAGATAGTTAAATATTTGTTATGTTTATCAGATGACAAAGAAATAAACTCATCTTTAGCCAAGTTCTTGATAATAATATGCTTACAAAGATCTTCGTCTAAATCTGTTAGCATATCAAGAGATTTACTTACACTAGTAGATTTCGAAGTAGCTTTTTTCGTAACTTTTCCTTCGTTCATATTTCTAATAGTTTCATATACTTTCTGGTTAAATAATACTATATCCTCGTGATCATCCTGGTTCATACGATCACTATGAGCTTCATAAATTTTATAAATTTTAGCAGCTTCAGTTTTCAAATAATCTTCTGCTTTTGAATAGATATACAACATATGTAACATACTATATGACATTATATCATATAAAAATGTTCCAGTTTCTTCTGAATATACTTTATCCACACTGATCTCTTTAAAGCCAAATTTACAAAGTTCATTTAAAGTTGATCTATAAATATCAATTACTTTTCTATCATCATCTAACCCCATTTGCTTTCCATCTAAAGCAGTTGTTCTAAGATCTAACCTTGTAAGCTTACCATTCATTAGGATTGGTACTATTCTACCTTGCATTAATCCTTTGAAGATACCAGAAGAATCATAGGTTATCTCTAATTCTATTCCATGAACTTTCATCACATGTATCTTGAATAACTCATAGAAAAATACATCTCTATATTGAGCTCCTCCAAGAATATGAAAATATAATTTCTTTCTGTTATACTTCTTTGCTCTAGCTAGAAGTGGAATCAATGGTAAAATATAAATAATACAAGGAATAGCAGTATCTGAAGCCATATTTGCTACTATTCCACCAGTTGCATGGTATTTGAACTTATCAAATAAGTCATTCTCATCCATGATTCTAGTGTATATTTCCCACAACTTAGGAGTTCTAAAATGGTGAATATAAATCATCTTATCTCTAACACCATCTGGAAGGCTTGCGGCTTTAATATACGACTTATGATTCATCTCATAAACATCGTCAAAACTAGAGAAGATATTACAACCTGGACCAGGTGGGATATCTAGAACAAAAGCTCTGTCATAAACATCTTTATGATTTACAAGAAAATCGTTGTAATAGATATCGTAAAGAATATCTGTTTCTTTCTTATTTATGGATCCAATCGATGCTTGAAACCCTCCAGAATCTACCATAAATACACAGTCGTTAAAGAAACCATAGTCTCTGTTCTTCTTGAACAGCTTAGCTTCTTGCTCTGCGTATTTATTGTACTTCTTTCTACCAGAAAATGATGCTCCAAAAGAATGTAAGAATTTATCACAAGTTTGGAGAAAAAAGTCATTTAGAACTCCCCTACTGAAATAACATGCCAGTGTTTTTTCCATGAAAAACTTATTCAAAAAATCACCCATGGTTTCAAACCCTGCACAAACGTATCCTGATTTACTCATGAAACTTCCTCTTTTAGATTCTCCAGTTTAGCATATACCTCTGGTTGCTTCAGTACTTTAAAAATTTTGTTACCCAGCATAACATCCATACCACCGTTTTTATGGAATATAATAGTGTCATCAATATTTAAAGGAATAGTAACTTGGCTTCCAACAGATATAATCTTACCGTATCCTTGTGGTTTTTTAACTACACCTTCTGGAATAACTATCCCAGCATCAGTTATTTCTTCGATTTCTTGTAAAATTTCTACTACTACATGATCATTCACAGCTATTATTTTTCTCATCATCCTTTCCTCCTATGTAAAGTCATAAATAATATGCATTCTATCAGAAACACAAAAACCATATTGTTCAGCTAGATCGAAAATAATTGGAGAATTCTTTAAAGACTCATCTCTGGTTTTACCTTGAGCCATTAGAAATACTCTAAAGTTATCAAAGTTTGTTACTTTCAGAAAATCTAGATACTCATGAATAAACGGTCTATCTTCACAAACAAGCTTAACAAAAACCTTTTGATTCGTAGCTATTTTAGAAGTCAAATCTTTATAGAAAGCTACGTCACCTTCAGTAAATATCTTTGGAGATAAAATATACTTTACAGCTTTCTGTTTTCTTACACCTTTAATTAAAGAAAGAAGATCATGACCATTCGTTTCTACATTATATAGTGGAGCAGCAACTTCGTTTATTAAAGAGATTGCTTGGTTAAGATTTAAGTTGAAGGTTGGTTCTCCCCCAGTAATCAAAAGACCGCAATTCTTTTCGTTAACAATTGTTTGAATTGAAGCAAGAGAATATTCAGCTTCTTCAAATACTCTCATTTTAACCTGGGTATCACACCACGGACAATTATTGTTACATCTCTTAAATCTGAGAATCAACATTGGTTTTCCTATATCAGGACCCTCACCCTGCCATGATAGAAAATTTTCTATAAGCCTTACTTTCTTCATAACTTCTCCTTTCTAGAATCCTAGAATCATCGTATTTTTTCCAATAAGTGGTTCCAACAACAACTTAGTTCTATCCCCCCAGGAAAATTTAAGCATATCTTTAGTATCTATATTGTAATATTTTGGTAGAGATATTTCTTCATCTGGAAGGCATATCACTTCTAACTTTTTGTTCTTACTAAGAAATTCCTTATCAAATTTGTTGAGAACTTCTTTTGGAGCAACTTCTGAATTTAACCCAGATATTTTAAAGAGATAACCTTTTGATCCATGAGAAAAAGCATGATATTCAAGATTGTTCCAATTCGTCATAGCTACAATATTTTGCGGAATCTTTTTATAGTCTTCAATATCTTTAGTAAAAGATATCGGTTTAGCAACTACTTTATCTCCATTTGATATTCTTTGAGCAAACTCAGCTTCTTTTGAGTCGATAAACTTTTTGACTTGAGATAAAGAAAACTTCTCTGACTTTAAAATTAAGTCTAACAGTTCTTTTAAACAATCTTTTGTAAAACTAGGGTAATCAGATCTTTTCGTATCAAGACCCATACTAATTATTTCATCTGTTTTTCTACCTTCTTGAAACATAACATATATCGCATATCTCTTCTTCTTTAAAAATATACCTCTCTTAATAACTAACTCATTTTTTAAAACTAAGCGATTGCTACTTAAACTAACATTATGATTTGCAACCATCTTTTCTACTATTTGTTTGTTCAAAAACTCCTGTATTTGGTCTGAAAATACTATAGCTTGTTCAGCTTTTTGTTGCTCAGTAAACTTATTATCTAACAAATCTTCGTACGTCAAAAATATAGAGTCAGTATCTCCAGTGATCACATAAGATGTTTTCCTGTCTAATTCTCCAAAGACTTCTGCTTTAGTTAGCTTAGTAGGTTCAACATATTTTTGAGCTTTGAAAGAATCAGCAAATGAATCAGCATAGATGATAGATGACTTCAAAAATTCTTGGCCACTTAAAGTAATAGCTCTTGCACAGTCTGTATTAAAGAATCTATATGCTGCATTTCCAAGCACTCCATACATAGCATTAGCTAAAACTTTAAAGACTAACTGTCTAATGTTATACAATTCTTCTCCAAACTTATCTTTAGCTTGTTTAGCTTCAAACATCTTATCTTTCACTGTCTTCCTAGACTTAAGCAAATAATCTAGAACTTCGCTATAAAAAGATACTTCTTTATCATGAGGTTTAAAGAAACAACCATTGATTGTACACGTTAAGTTTGAATCTTTAACTTTCTTTATCAACTCATCTCTTGTCACTTCCATTTCAGTAGCAGCTAGAACAGGGTCTATTACTACAGAAACTTTTTCAGGTAACTTCTCTGGTTGATAAATAAAATCATACCCCTGTGTATAATCTTTAAGTTTCATAACAAACGTATTGAACCCAATATTAAATGTCAAAATCAAGCTAGGATATAGAGAAGTAAAATCAAAATCAACGACCCATTCATGCAAACCAGAACTTGGCTCTTTAACATACGCACCTTCAAAAGCTTCGTCTTTTTGTAGTATGTTTGCATTTCTAGAAGCATAGCCCCTTGATTTCAACCAAGAAGAAACTAACGAATCTAATTGACTCATTGCGTTTTGAGCTGATTGAAATGTACACTTACACATTGTCTTTAGCTGATTAAGCAATACAATATGCTTAAGTTTGTCTTCTAGTCTTTCACACAATCCAACGTCTTTTCTATTGTATTCAATTGCTCCATTTACATCTTTTCTAAATTTATCAGAGAAACTAGCTCCTACATCTAATTTTGTTTCTTTTAACTCAATTAGTGCTATCGTCCCTAATCTATAGTTCTCTTTTCTACTAGTTGAAAAACTCCTATATAAACTTAGCTGATCAGCTATAACAAAACCATAGATATCTGAATAACCTCTTTCAGCATCAATACCTACTTCTCCAAACTTAGAAAGAAGATTCTTGTTTACTCCAAGTTTATCACACCTGCCAGCCAGATACGGAATATCAAACCACTCAATATTCCATCCAGCTATAATGTCTGGATCTAGATTTCTAAGGTCTCTAATAAAAGTAGAAAGTAAATCCTTTTCACTCTTGAAAACTAGAACTTCATCAGATGATTTAATATCTGGTACACTGCTATTTTTCAACAGAATTTTATTATCTAAAACATATGTGACTGTTTTATTCTTATAACTGTAAGTAATTATAGCTATTGGATCTCTTGAATCTTTAACATCTGGAAACTCTTTCCTCTCAGAATAAACTTCAATATCTATAAACATTATATCAAGGTCTAAATCTTCTTCTTGTTCTTTCTGTAAATAATAGTCGTTAGCATGTTTCGTTACTAACTTGAAGTCTCCATCGTAAGTAGATTCTGGATCTAATATCTGTTTTTCTCTGTAGGGTATTTTAACTTGAAAAAGATCTTCGTACTTCATTACTTTTTTACCTACAGCTCCTTCTGGTAACTTGTAACAATAATAATCATCGTTTTCTTT
>Ga0315295_10002919_pt1 | contig 14487 bp, 17 predicted proteins | sample YL17G14_0_MG_FD_204453 | JGI IMG/M metagenome (GOLD analysis project Ga0315295, IMG submission 204453) | Sediment microbial communities from Yellowstone Lake, YNP, Wyoming, USA - YL17G14_0 | ecosystem: Environmental > Aquatic > Freshwater > Lake > Sediment | place: USA: Wyoming | collected...
TGTTCCAGATTCTCCACGCAGAATCGCGCGCAGTTTCCCACATTCCGCCTGCTACTGCATGCCGAAGTTGGGATCGCGCGGTAACTGCGCCCCCGAACTGCTTATCTGATATACGCGGGCTACCGCTGGTATGGTTGCAGCCGCGCCTGGCCGTTTCCCGGGCTCCTTGAGGGGCTTAGAGAGCTTTGACGAAAACCATGGCCGGGTTCCCGGCCCCCCAGAATGCCGTGCTCTCGAACAGTGGACTGAACCCCATAGACTCGTAGAAGGCACGTGTATGCGCGTAGAAGGGATCGGGATGCGAAGGACCCAGTGTTTTCACGTGGAGCCAACGAGCACCTCGGGCGCGCGCCTCAGACTCAAGCCGACCGAGCAGGGTTCGACCGATGCCTCGGCGGTGGTGCGCAGGATGAACCGCCATGAAGTGCACCTCGAACGATGAGGGAAAGTGCTGCTCCAAAGTAGCGGCGCCGACCAGCTGCGGGCCGAGATACGCGGCCCACGATGGAAGCAGAGCCAGGTTGTGAAGATAGGCGGCGTTCGACTCCGGAATGCCGAACCAATCGGGAAGCGCTGCGATGAGAGCCCTGCACGCTTCTTCGAAGCCGGGCTCGTACGGAACGACTCGCACGTCAGTCACAAATTTCTCCTGCAAGCCGCCCCACGCTCTGTTCAGGAGCGGGCGCCAACGGCAACCGGCCGCTGCATCAGGCTGTTAGCTGCCCGCGCTATGCCCGCTTGGGCACTTCTTGCGCACGTTGCCGTGTCCCCGTACTTGATATGCCCGCCCTATTCCTACTTGGGCATTTCACTGAGCGAGATACCGAGTGCGCCGGCCACCCCTTTTCCGTAAGCCGGATCGGCCTTCAGGCAGTTGCCTATGTGGCGGATCTTCACTTCCTTCGGAGCGTCCCCCAGGGCGTGGGCAGTGTTGCCGAAGAGGGCTTCCTGTTGCCCGGGACTCATTAGACGGAATAGTAGGCCGGGCTGGGTAAAGTAATCCTCGTCCTCCCGGTGATTCCAGTGGTCGGCAGCTCCCGTCAGGTCGAGAGGCGGTTCGGCGAATTCCGGTTGCTGCTGCCACTCGCCGTAGCTGTTGGGCTCGTATCCGAGAGTGCTGCCGTAGTTGCCGTTCACTCGCATAGCGCCGTCGCGATGATAGCTGTGGAATGGGCAGCGGGACTTATTGACCGGGATCAGGTGGTGGTTCACGCCGAGTCGGTAGCGCTGTGCATCGCCGTAGGAAAACAGGCGTCCCTGCAGCATCTTGTCCGGCGAGAATCTTATACCGGGCACCACGTTGGCCGGATTGAAGGCGGCCTGTTCGACCTCGGCGAAGTAGTTCTCAGGGTTGCGGTTCAGCTCCATCATTCCCACCTCGATGAGAGGGTAGTCCTTGTGGAACCACACCTTGGTCAGGTCGAAGGGGTTGTACGGGCAGGTGGCGGCATCCTTTTCCGGCATTATCTGGATGAAGAGCTTCCACTTCGGGAAGTCCTTCCTCTCGATGCTTTCGTAGAGATCGCGCTGGTGGCTCTCCCGATCTTTCCCGACGAGAGCCTCGGCCTCCGCGTCCGTTAGGTTCTTGATGCCCTGCTGGCACACCCAATGGAACTTGACCCAATGCCTTTCGCGCTTGGCGTTGATGAAACTGAATGTGTGGCTGCCGAATCCGTGCATGTTGCGGTAGGTGGCGGGAATGCCGCGGTCGCTCATGACGATGGTGACCTGGTGCAGGGCCTCGGGAAGGGAGGTCCAGAAGTCCCAGTTGTTCTTGGCGCTGCGCATGTTGGTGCGTGGGTCTCGCTTCACGGCATGGTTCAAGTCGGGGAACTTCAGGGGATCGCGCAAGAAGAAGACTGGCGTGTTGTTCCCCACGAGGTCCCAGTTGCCTTCCTCCGTGTAGAACTTGACGGCGAAGCCGCGGATGTCGCGCTCCGCGTCTGCCGCACCTCGCTCCCCGGCCACGGTCGAGAAGCGGACGAAGAGGTCGGTCTCCTTACCGACCTGGGAAAAAATCTTCGCTTTTGTGTAGCGGGTGATGTCGTGGGTGGCGGTGAAGGTGCCGTACGCGCCGGAGCCCTTGGCGTGCATTCTCCGTTCGGGGATGACCTCCCGGTCGAATTGGGCGAGTTTCTCCAGGAACCAGACATCCTGCAGCAGCATCGGGCCGCGAGGTCCGGCGGTCATGGCGTTCTGGTTGTCCGGGACCGGCGCCCCAGCGTTGGTGGTCAGTTTCTTCTTCTTGTCTTCCATGGTCGTTCTCCTTTCGGGTTCTCATTCAGCTGAAGTCTGCGCACCAGCCGGGTGCGGTTGAGCAGCGGGGTCGTCTCCGTCCGCTCCAGACGCGTTCGGCGTGGTCGCGTCACCCCTGAGATATCGGGAACCCCCAGCGTCTCGGCTGCCCGCGCTTGTCAGCTGACCTCCTCGCATAATCGCTCCTTTTCCCCACAGAACCAAAGGACGGGCGACAGCCTTCATAGACGTAACAGTCGCCCCGGAAATTGGCCATGTTCAATTCTAACAGGTTGCCTGGAAAGTCCCATTCATATTCTCTTGCGCCAAGCCGCCCCCCGGCAACTTCGAGCGTTCCGTAACAGACACGGATTGTTGCACCGAGCAGGAGAGCAACCAGCAAGAGCAGCAGTCCCACTAGCGAGTAGGGGAAGGCCCACACATAACGAAACACTCGGACTGCGCGATTCATCATCTGCTACTTGAATCTGTCATCTGCTCTGGATTCGCGCACTCGGTCCTTCGCGTGTTCAAGCCAGCCAATACGATATTCCAAAGGCTGGTCGAATTGGGGAACGTAAGGCTTGATGTCAAGCAAGGGAGTACCATCCAGGACGTCTATGTTCTCGACATGCAGTGTGCTTTCGTCAACTCGGACTAGTTTGACCACGGACATACCTATAGAGTTCGGCCGCTTCGGTGCACGCGTGGCAAAAACGCCGTGCTCGACACTGTCCAGGAACGGTGTAACAAGGAGGCTGCATCCAGTGCTTCGGTGAAAGTGATAGAGGAGGATGATGTGAGAGAAACCGTCGAGGTCTTTGAGGCCCTGGCTGAACCTCGGAAAGAGTTCAACCGTGCCACGAATACCGGCTGCACCAGATGGCTGTATGGGCATGCCCTCCGTGCTCTGGAATGGGCTATGAATCACTCCGATAGGTTGATATTCGATGTTCATGTCATTCTGTGGACGCAAACTGCACGTGCATCATCGTCGGCGTGATCCTCCGAGGATGCCTCCCAGCACCCCGCGCAAGATCTGCCGGCCTACTTGACTGCCGACCGTGCGTGCCGCCTGCTTGGCCATGGCTTCCACCATGCCCTGGCGGCGGTTGGTGCCCCAGACCAGGTCGCCTAGGCGCCCGCCCCCTTCAGATTGCGGCTCCGCACGGGTCTGAACCGGCCGTGGTGCGGCCCTGGGTGGAGTCTGCTGGATCACCGGTGTGTCCGTCCGCCCTGCCCGGCGGCCCAGCATCTCGTAGGCCGACTCCCGGTTCACCGGCGAGTCGTAGTTGACGCCTACCGGGCTGCGCGCCCTCACGGCCGCCCGTTCCTCCGGCGTGACCGTCCCCATCCGGCAGCGCGGCGGGCAGATCATCGTCCGCTCCACGGGCATCGGCACGCCTTTCTCCTGGAGCGTGGATACCAGGGCCTCGCCTACGCCGAGCTGGGCTATCACCGCGGCGACGTCGATCTTGGGATTGAGGACAAAAGTCTCGGCCGCGGTGCGCACCGCCTTTAGATCACGCGGCGTGTAAGCGCGCAGGGCGTGCTGGATGCGGTTCCCAAGCTGGCCGAGGATCTCGTTCGGCACGTCGTCCGGGAACTGCGAGCAGAAGTAGACCCCCACGCCCTTGGACCGAATAATCCGCACGACCTGCTCCACCCGCTGGCGCAGCGCCGGCGGAGCGTCGTCGAACAGCAGGTGGGCCTCATCGAAGACGAACACCAGCTTGGGCCGGTCGAGGTCGCCCACCTCAGGCAGGTTCTCGAACAGCTCCGACATGAGCCACAACAGGAAGCTCGAAAATAGACGTGGCTTCAAGATGAGTTGGTCGGCGGCGAGAATATTGATGATGCCGCGGCCGTTCAAGTCCGTGCGCATGAAGTCATCGAGTTCGAGGGCCGGCTCGCCGAAAAGGGCTTCTCCCCCTTCGCGCTCCAGCGTCAAGAGGGCGCGCTGGATGGCAGCCATGGACTGTGTGCTGACCAGACCGTACTGCGTCGAAATCTCCTTGCGGTTTTCCCCAACGAACCCGATCACGGCACGGAGATCGTCAAGGTCGAGCAGCAACAGACCCTCGTCGTCCGCCATCTTGAACGCGATCTCGAGCGTCCCTGCCTGGATATCGTTGAGCTCGAGGATCCGGCCTAGCAGGCTCGGGCCCATCTCGCTGACTGTTGTACGGACTGGGTGGCCTGTCTTGCCGTACAAGTCCCAGAACACCACCGGACTGGCCTCGTTAGCGTAGCCCTCGATGCCGATCTGCGCAACGCGCTGTTGGAGTTGCTCGTTTGTGGTGCCGGCCAGTGCCAGGCCGGCGACGTCGCCCTTCACGTCAGCCATGAAAACCGGCACGCCCAGGCGCGAGAAACCCTCAGCCAGCACGATCAGCGAAATGGTCTTCCCGGTGCCGGTGGCGCGGGCGACCAGGCCGTGGCGGTTGCCGTACTTTGCGAGCAAGTGGACAGGCTGCTCGCCCTTGCCGATGAGTATTGTGTCCACGCGCCACCTCCTCTTCAACCCATAACAGTCGGTCAGCGAATATTAGCGTTTCCAAGATACATCAGCAATCGTTTAACGTGCTGCGTGTGGGCGCGTTCGTGCCACAATGCACGTCGAACCACTTTCCGCCCCGACCACAGTTCACCGCCATCTCCTCTAAGAACCCGTTCGTCTCCCTGCAGGTCTGCGAGCCGCGCTCTTGTGTTGGCCCGCACGATTCTGAGCATTGAAGAGGGGTCTTCGGGCAATTGCTCACGACCAACGGCCAGGCCCAGCTGCTCTAGATACCAATTCTCCGCACCAGCAACATGCCTGAGGACCCCGGCCACCGAACCTCCTATTTCATGGGGGAGCGGAGCATGCAGTTGCTCTTGCGTTGCACCTTGCACGGCAGCGAGCAAGTCCCGGTGCGTCCACTCGAGCAGTCTAAGGCTGGTTTCTATGTCCCAATAGGCCAAAGGACGCCGGTCGTCTTCGAAGAAGGCATTGACAATATAGTCAGGCTTCTCGAGGCTGGGAAACGAACGGAAGGTCTCAGCAATCTGTGTCTCAAATCGCGCACTCGGCATCGGCAGGGAGCTATCGTGAAATGTCAACCATGAGAAGTAGGTCGCGATGCATTCGGGTCCCCTCGCGATTGCGTCTGACTCTGTCCGAGCGGAACTGAAACAGCCTGGCAAGTCCAGCATCCACGCTATCCAGCGGTTCGGCTCTATGTCCTCGACTGCCACGCGACAGCGCATCACTCTTGTCATTCCTCAATCGACTCGGCTTTTATTGTCTGACGCCCTCAGTGCGTCGACTCGGCGCTTCTTCTCTTAAGGCCGGTAGGCCAGGCAAAAGCCACAGCGATAGCCACATCTCGTCAGAATCGGTTTCATGTCTTCATTCTCCCAAAGATTCTTGCCGCGTTCAAGGGGCCACTTCGGCAGTTCTCACGTGCCCTTTATTCTCTGAAGTACGTCCTTCGCGAGCGATTCCCAATCAGCGCGCGTCAAGTTCAGCAATTCCGGCAGAGCCAGCCCCAGTTCACCCCCCACTGTCTTAACGACCTCCATTCCGAGAAAGTACCCGGTGCGGTTGCGGAACACACTGCCATCGTCTTTGCCCGTGAAAACGAAAAGGCCGTTGTCGTCAGGAGACTCATCAAACCGGTTCAGTACAAGAGCAGCAAGTTCGCATTGACGGCGCATGCGGATGTCAATCCATTCGCGCGCCCATTCACTCGGGACGTAGTCGGCCCACAGGGCAGTAATGACGTCAATCCCCGCAAGCTCCATGCTCACAAGCGTGGCCACGCCCTCAGCCACTAGCTGGCGTCCCACATGGTTTCTGCTTTCAACATTGTCGAACCAGAAATCAGGCGATCTCTGATAATGGAGGGCATGAGCAATCTCGTGGGGCACAAACACGCGCACTGACAGGGACGAGCGATATTCCTCCACGGGCAGCCATACAATGAAGCGTCCTCTGTGCAAGAACGCATGTCCGTTGCTGAAGTTTTGCCCCACAAGAAGCACAACCTCAAGTTGGCTCACGTCAAGACCGGCAGATGCAAATCGATTGTTGATGGTAGGAAGTTCAGCTGTGATTAGATCGCGCGATGCCCGAACGGCTTCTGCAGTCAGCCACTCAGGGTACGTCCGCCTTGGTCCATAGAACGCGAAGTAGTGTTCGAAAAGCTCGGGAAAGCGCGCCTCATAGGATGTCAGATCCTTGTGCTCGACAGCATGCTCTATGAATGATTCTGTAAGGTCGCGGACAACCATAGAACACATTGCTTCCCATGTTGCAGCTGGCGCAACGGTCACCCGCAGGTCCTGAAAATTACGGCAGTTGGGCCCAATCCGCGGACGCACATGAACGTATTGTTATCATAAGCCAAACGACTCTGTACCGGGGCACTACCTCATGATGCCCTCAGTATCAGCCCAACGATGGCCGTGACCAGTGCCAGATTCGTCGCAACGATCACATGCCCCGCTAGACACGGCTCGCGTATCCCTTGACCGTCATTCAATCAACAGAAAAGCATAGCGGTTCATCTCCTGAGAGTAATCCGACAGAACCTCTATCGGATAACCATACTGTCTGACCGTTGAAAAGACATCTACTGCCATCGCCTCTGGTGTGGGCCGCGCCTCTATCGGATTTTTACATTGCGTTCTTGCTCCCGAACAATCGACACAGAGATAGCAGCTGTCCATGAACAGGAGAAAGGCCTTCGGATATCCCGCGAGAAAGACTGCTCGTTCCAGCCTCAGGAGTTCCCGATTCACTCCCTTTGACCAGGCATGGCGATCTTCGGGCTGGTCCAGTTTCTTTTCGAAACGGAAAATCACACCGGCCTCATACTCGTCAAAGAACTGCCGACATTCTAATACGGAAGGGACGTTCGGAGGACACGACGCATTTCTTCCATAGTTCCTGCAACCGAACAGGCACTTCAAGCGCACCCATTGTGAAACAACTATACTTCCGGGCTTGATCCATCTGAAGTCTGCATAACCGTGGTCCGCAAATAGTGTTTCTAGCTTCGTGTGGTTATCCATACGGTGATCCTCTTCTCCCTGGCGAGGGTAACGTGCGCTTGAGCAGGACCGTCGACCGTACGTCGTTCTTGGCCGGTTCCAAGAGGGGCAACACGTCTGGAAGTCACACTAGTCCCTTTCTGACATTCTCGCAATCCACTCACCCATTACATCAAGTGCCAAACCTACGTTGCCGGTCTGGCAATGATTCTGCGCATGTTCTTCCTTCGTGAATACTCTGTCTGTCACGGACCGGGCATTCGTTAGTGCTCTGACCTGCATGTCATGCATCTTGAATGGAATAAAATGGTCTTCTCTGCCTGTCAGGATCAGAACGTCCTGCTTGACAAGTTCTGAATGGATGTTCTTCTCGTTCATTAACAGGTAGATCTCCAGGGCGTCGAGGGTTTGATCCTTTTTCGTGATGTACTTCAGATGGTCCACAACCCACGAGGCCATACCTTCTCTTTTCTCGAACTTAAGCACGGCCATGCGGTCCATGAAGTTCCTACAATGTCGAATGCACCATAGATGGATGTGTCGAAACAGGGGATTCATGCTCTTCATGTAGTCAATTGCGTGTCCCGAGGCAATGACCAGGTCTATTCGAGGTTCAAACGCTGCGGCCCTGAGAGCGAACCATCCGCCCATTGAAAGGCCAAGAAGGGTGATACTCACGGGATTGAAATAGTCCAAAATGGCCCTCGTCGGTCTTTCCCATTCATGTCTCAATGGCAGCCCGTATTTTCTGAGTGCGGCACCTTGCCCGGGGCCTTCAAATCCTATGACTTCATATCCATGATTCGAGAAGTACTTCATCATCGAATACCATTCCTCTATGAAGGAATCGAATCCCCCATGGATGAGGATGGTGCCCTTCTTCTGGGAGGCCGGCGGGATTCTCAGTGCCGGCAAAAAGGCATTCTCATAGGGCACTTTATGTCTTCCAATCTCTTCCTTCTCAAATGCCTCATAAAAAAGTTCGATGAACCTATCGTATAGAGATTCCTTGTCGGGATCCTTTGACGTTACGTAGAACTCTGCGGCCCGGTAATAGAAGGCGGCATTCATCAGCCGGTTCTCGGAAACCGCCTCTTCGGCGAGTTTGAGCATCTGGAACTTCCAATCCCTGAAACTCCCGATCTTCTTCCCCGCTTCCTCCATATCTCGGAACCTTGTGTAACCCAACGAATACCATCTATTCAGCTGGAAATTGAAGAGCTGGTTCTTATGGAACTTGTGGTAGCCGATCGGAAATTTGAATTCGCTCATGGCATTACTTCTCTTGCCGCGAAGACCCGATGGTATGGTTCACTTTCCTTATACGTGCCAGCATCCGCTGAACCGCAACGGCGAATTTGCTTCGCCAAGTGCCCGGTGACGGCCGCAATCTTATCCCCAGAAGTTGCTCCGCTGCAGATAGAACATCGAAGGCGGTGAGGATTCGAGTGACTTGACCATCACGAAGATCCAGGACATCCACTCCCTCGATGTCCGCCCGGCGTCCAGTGGGGGCATACCCGAGAGGCAGGAATGCATGAAGGTGTGACGCAGAGATACGCCATACAATCGCGCATCTACTACCATCGGGGGAACTGCATATCGGGGGTTGGATCTCGTATGTGAAGTCGGGGAATGCTTGCAGCACGGCTTCGGCGAAGACTCTCACCGCTGCCCGCCCGCGGATAGGAGGATCGGGCATTGCAGGGTCATACCATTCGATGTCTTCCGCCAGGAGTTCGATGAACTCATCGAGCTTCCGTGAATTCCATGCATCCACGAGCCTCTGGGCCACATCTGCTGACGTGGTGTAACTCACGGCTTACATCTCCTGTGGCGCCTGTCCCGACGCCCTACGATCGTTGTCCGGCCAGCACTTTGACGCCGGCTGCGCACGCCAGTTAGGCTTCGTATTTCCATTGTACCACCACGCAGGCGGCGATCCGGCCCCCACGTCGGCCTGACTGATCCCCACCGCGCGGCGCCTGCAAAGAGTCTTTGTGCAGCGCGCGGTTAGACTTCTTACTTCATTTTTGTTGCCACCTTTTTAGTTTCGGAATGACCTCTGTCATGAGTGCCTTTGCTTGGGCTTCCGGCATGATTTCCTGCTGCTTCATAATGCCGATGCACTTGTCGATCATGTCTTGCATGCTTAAGCCTGGTTCAGCGAAGGAACCATTCTGAAAGCAATAGCGACAATAGTCATTGATTCTAAATCCATTCGCAGCGGTTCCAAAATCATCTGGCTTCTCGAGGGGCATTCCACAACTCTGACAAAACGGGCCCTTTGACTGTTCACTTCCCATAGTATGCCTCCTTTCTGCGTGGCCGAACACTGCGTAGCAGGACCGCCGACAAGCGTCGCCCGCATCTGCTGGTTCGGAGTTTCCCTTCGGGGTCAATGCCAGCCTCTTCCCGCGCTTCTCTCTCGGCGTCTGCGTCGCAGCCTCAGCTGCGCTCGCTTGCGGGTGTCTGTCGCACGCCGTCGTTAGGCCTCCGGCCGGGTCAACTGGTTCTCCATCAAGGTCACGGATAACCCCGCGAGCGGCCCTGGACCGTGGGGCTTGCGGGCGGTGACGATCAGCCCCACGGCCCGGTAGAACTGCACCGAAGTTGGGAAAGCACCTAGCACGAGACTCTCGTGTCCTGCATTTCGAATTGCAGCCTCGGTGGCCCCGAAGAGCTGCGTTCCGATTTGCTTCCGGTGATGGTCGGGCACCACATAGAGCTTAGTAATCTCGTTGCCTGAGACCGCCACCATGCCGACGACATCGGCCCCCTCACAAGCCACGAGGTACTGCTGGGTCTGGTATTCGCGAGTCAAAGACTCAAGCGAAGCCCGCTTTGACACCAGGAACTCGATCTGCTGAGACGTGTAGTTCTCCAGCCGGCCGAGCCACCGATAGCACTTAGAAAACACCCAGCTCACAGCGGGCAGATCGTCTTCGTTCATGGAGCGAATCGTCATCGAGTCTCCTGTGGAGGCCCAACCGTATGCCGCTCAGCCGCTGCCCGCACACTCAGCAGCTACTCCGGCGCCGACGCTGATGCGGGTGGCTGCAGCGGCTGGGTATGCGCCGCTACGGACATGAATCCGATGCGTAGAACCTCCAATACATACGGCTGCATAGTTGAGCCCAGAGTCCCCTGCGTACGACCAGTGCTCCCTCCTCAGTCAGATATGGCTGGGAGCAAGTGTTCCGATTTCCACATCTCATAAGCAGCACGAGCATATCTCTCATGAGTCGCATGCCAGTTCTGCACCTCGTCAATTGACCAGAATCGTAGCGCCGAACCTTCCTGTGACAGGGTCAATTCGCCCCCGACCACCCCACATAGATGAACAATTGAGATCGTTGTATGTGGTCCGTTCTTCACATTTGGCATACGAGTGAACACGCCAACCAACTGCTTGACCTCAATCTCTAATCCGGTTTCCTCCCGAACCTCTCTCATGACCGCTTCAACTGGCTTCTCGTTGGGTTCCACCCAACCACAAGGCAAGCACCATCCACTACCATCGGACCTTTCCATCAACAGGATTTCGCCGCTCTCATTGAAGATGGCGGCATCCGATCCAACTTTGGGTGTGATATAACCAATCTCCCTCAAGAAGCGCGCCATTATCGTCTCACCTGGCACTTCCAGCAGTACGCCGTAAATCCGTGTTGTCAGGCTCACAAGCCGCTCGTATCGCTCACGGTCATGTGCGCTTGACGTGTAATGCAGACCATTTCGTGCAATTGTTTGAATCTCGTCCAACAGAGGGAAAATGTCCATATGTGATTTGCCTCTCCATATCTCTTTCATCACTTGCTTTCCCACCCGGCGTCGAGCGGCATAACGTTGTTGCTCAGCGGCAGGGTGAGGTGGGGCGGCGCTTGCCGCCGCAAGAGCCATGACGCCGCAGCAGCCGTCCGATCAAACCGCTTGTCAGCCAGGCTTCAATTCCATCAACAGAAACCGCACCTCCGGGGCCCGTGACACGTGGCGGACGTGCCCATCAAGGAAACGCCACTTCGAATCGGCCAGATTTGCCCCTATAAGGTCAGAAGCTTCTCTCCAGAACTCGCCAGATCTCACAAAACCAGCCTTCTCATAGCATCCCACAGCTCTCTCGTTCGAACTGGCAACATCCAGTCGAAGAGCTCCCATGCCGTTGGCAAACCACCAGTCACGTACTGCCGCCAACATGTCTCCGCCAACCCCCTTCCCGCACCATTCAGGATGAACACGGATTCCCATGTTACGAGATTCACGGCGGCCCCACTCGATCTCGAGCAACGCCAAGTAGGCAATGGAGTTAGCTAGGCCATGGTCGGCGACCAGAGTGATTCTGTCCTCCTGTCGCTGGCGGTTATCATGAAGTGAGTCCATCTCGCGTGGACCGAGATGCGCAAAACTGAAGGTGAAAACGCTGTAAGGATCAGGATACGCCGGCCATGCGGCAAGTAGGTCCAGGTCTGACCGCTGGCAACTCCGAACCACCAAAGGCCCTCGTGAGATGGGCAGCGTCTTCAGCAGCTCCCTGCGCAATATGCTCTCGTCCATCATACGATTCTCTCTGGCTAACGTTCCGGTTCAGCGCCGGGACGACGTCCGCAGCAACTGGCTGCTGGGCGGCAGCCGTCCGCTCCAGCGCCCGCGATGCGGAGTGGAGCGAAACGGAAGCCGGTCCGCTGCATGTGATGGAACGGACTACTTCGGCGGTAGTGTCAGGCGCGGCTCAGATTCGTCTTCAGGCACCCCGCTGCTTTCAACACAAATAAGGCATCCACAGTCACGAATTCATTCATCCGGCTCTTGCTGGTCCCACCCCAATCCACTAGGGAACGCCCAGTCCTTGCCTCCGACGTGAGCCGGTAGTATTTTCCTTCGGCGGGAACCCCTCCGTTCGGCAACCACTTGGATTCCAGGACAGTCAAGGCTTCCCGGCAGCGTGTGTCGCTGAGCCAACCCGCTTCGGCCATGACCTTTAGCCCATGGAGAATGTCGTAGTGCCAATAGCGGGGGTAGTGCAACTTTATGAAATCTTCGCTGATCAGACTGCCATCGCGTTGCCGCTTGAACAGTTGGCGTTTCAAGAACACTTGTGCGGCCCGCCCGGCTGCCTGCTTCGAATGTTCATCCCGGGTCAACCGTGCGTGCAGGGCCAGAGCCCGCAAGGGGATTAGACTCTCCATGAACGAAGAATTCACTGCAGCAGGGCGCTTGTCGCAATTCCAGCCCCCGTCGGGCCATTGCCACTGCCTGAGGCGTCGCGCCAATTCCTCGGCGCGCTCATCCGCCAGGCCTAGCGCGAGCATGGCGTATAGCGCATTCGCCTCTTGGGAGGCGCAGCGCCGGACTCGCCCGGCGATGGTCCGGATGCTCTTCTGGTGGCTCGCGCCCAGCAGCCAGTCGTAGACCTGCTCCCGTAATGGAATCAGGCTGTCATCGCCCGGTGGATAGCCTATATCCGCGAGGGTTGCCAGAACCCAGTGCGCGCCATACCACTTGGCGTAGGGATGATAGGGTACTCGACCATCTGCCTGCCGCTCGGACAGCAGTAGTCTGACTCGCCTCGACTTCTCGATCTTCTGTCGGGCTTGTTTGACTGCGTCCGAATCAAGCCTCTTACCCAATACTAGAGTCAAGGCCTTGAACTGCACCAATGGCTCGTTGGACTGAAGAAGGACGCTGACGACGGTGTCTGTCATTTGACCTCGTTCAGGGTCCTTTGCCCCGTCTGGTGCTGCGGCTCAGCTGCCGGCCGAAGGCTGGTCGGTTGCAAGCCATGGTTCGCTGCTTTCGTCTGGTTTAAGGAAGCTCTCGAAACATGTGATGGTTCTCTACCTGCTTGAACCCACGCCGTGAGTAGAAGGCCAATGCTTTCTGGTTTGCGGGCGTCGTCTCGACTTGTATGCCTTTGAGCTTCATTCCCTTTGTCTTGGCAATGTGCTCCAGGTACGACGAGCCAATTCTCCTGTTTCTCCAGGACGGCCTGACATAGAGCTCGTCGATGTGAGCGATAGTACCGCCGTATTCGTTGCTCCAGTAGTAAATGACGATCCCATATCCGGCAATGGCATTGCCAATATGGATGATCGTGATGGCGCCTTTGTCCGGATGTGCAGACAATTCCGCAATAGTACGCCGGATCTTCCGGAGAGGCATCTTTTGTCCCGAAGGATCCTCTCGATACAGAGCGAGGACCATCATCTGGAATTCCGGCACCTCCTCATCATCTAGAGGTCTGAACTGCGGGAATTCTCGTTTTGATCTAGAGCGTCGGGTCATACGTTCATGTCTTGACAGCCAATGAGATGCCGCTAGGCTGGCGGTGCGAAATACCGAGTTGTTACCGGGTCATTTCACCCAAGCCATAGCATAAGAAGCGAATATGACGACATCCGGCACAAAGTGGATAAACCACGGCCAAACCAGGCCTCGATCGTCAGCATTACCGCCCATGCACAGACAACCGGCAATCGTCTTTCAGCAGGATTTTGAAGATGTAAACCTGGCTTCATTAGGCATGACCTCCTGACTGCTCTATTCTTCCACAAGAAGGCTATGAAATGCCTTGGGCGGCTAACGCCATTCTCCAAGCTCTCTCTGAGTTATGCATCGGTGCCGTGATGGGGTTAGGTGGTGTCTTTTCTTCCAAGAGCGAACCCAGGCACATTGTCAGACGGTCAAGAGATTGAGGATCCACCCGCATGAATCCGGACATCGTAAGTGTAAGCGTCGGACAGCAGCGTGTTGGCCGCCAAATGACGCTTGAGGTATTGACCGCAGTTGCTTCCGATGTAGCTTTCTTCCCTTTCACCGATGCTCACGATAACCTCGTAACCGGCCTTGCGCAGCGCTGTGAGGATGTCGCAGTCGGTCCGTCCCCGCAATGGGTCAATATATGACAACAGATTATTCTCCCGCGCGCGATAGGTTGGATTGAGCGGCGTAATCTTGATGAGAAACTTGTCCGGTGAAAAGTGCCGAAGCAATACACTCGGCTCAATCGACGTGCCCTGGGCCAGCGCGAAGTTCAGCGTGATCTTCCGATCGCCCGGGCTGTAGAAGTGCTCCCCATACTTGGCCATCTCTCGAAAGCTCCACTTTCTCACGGGGATCATTTTCTCCCGCAGTTCTTCATCCGTCGCGTGCAGCGAGAACTGAAGCTGGAAGCGTCCGCGGGCGTATCTTTCCCGTTTGATGTCAAGCAACTTCTCGAAG
>Ga0315295_10002920_pt1 | contig 14477 bp, 12 predicted proteins | sample YL17G14_0_MG_FD_204453 | JGI IMG/M metagenome (GOLD analysis project Ga0315295, IMG submission 204453) | Sediment microbial communities from Yellowstone Lake, YNP, Wyoming, USA - YL17G14_0 | ecosystem: Environmental > Aquatic > Freshwater > Lake > Sediment | place: USA: Wyoming | collected...
CTATGCTGCCGCGTCGTGCCGACCCTGCGCAGTCCCTTCGTCGAGGTCTACGTCTTCCGACGCGCCGGCCGGGACCGCCGCCGCGTGGAGTTCCTGTGCGTGCGCCGCGCGCCCGGCCGCCACCTGAGCGGCGTGTGGCAGCCCGTCACCGGCAAGCGCCACCGCGGGGAGACCGCGCCTGCCGCGGCCGCCCGCGAGGTGCGCGAGGAGACCGGGCTCGCGCCCCGGCGCTGGTGGGCGCTCGAGGCGCCCGCCGTCTTCTACCAGGCGGGGCGGGACGAGTTGATCGCCGTGCCCCTCTTCGCCGCCGAGGTGGCCCCCGGCGACGCCGTGCGGCTCTCGAGCGAGCACGTCGAGTGGGCGTTCCTCTCCGCACGCGCCGCCGGGCGGCGCTTCCTGTGGGACGCCCAGCGGCGCGCCCTCGAGGACGTGCGGCGGCAGGTGCTGGCCGGCGGCCCGCTGGCCGCCGCGCTCGCACTGAAGGGCCGGCCGCGGGCGCGCAGGCGGCCCGCATGAACCTCTTCGTCATCCCGTCCTGGTACCCGCACCGCTGCTTCCCCTGGGAGGGCGTCTTCCTCGTGGAGCAGGCGCGGGCCATCGCCGGGACGCGCCCGCAGTGGAACGTGGGCCTGAGCCTGTGGGGGCAGGGCGAGGGCTTCGTCTCGGCCGCGCACCTGCTCAAGTCGCCGCGCTGCCTGCTGGACGCGCTGGCCCTGCGGCCCGGCGAGCGCGAGCTGGCCGGCAACCTGGTCGAGTTCACCTCGCCCGCCCTGTGGTGGCCCGAGCGCAACCTCGGCGGCAACAAGGCCGCGCTGCTGGAGGCCAACCGCCGCAACCTGCGGCGCGCCATCGCGCGCTTCGGCTCGGTGGACGTCATCCACGCGCACGTCTCCTACCCCGCCGGCTGGCTGGCCATGAGGCTGAGCGAGGAGACCGGCATCCCCTACGTCGTCACCGAGCACATGGGGCCCTTCCCCCTGCCCGTCTACGCGCGGCCGGACGGCCGGCTCAAGCCCATCATCCGCGAGCCGCTCGAGCGCGCGGCCGCGGGCATCGCCGTGAGCCCGGGGCTGGCGAAGACCATCGCGGAGCACGGCATCCCGGAGCCCGAGGTCATCCCCAACCTCCTCGACGAGCGGCTGTACCGCGCCGACGCCCTCCCCGACCCCGAGCACTTCACCTTCTTCACTCTCTGCGCCATGGACCCCGTCAAGCGCGTGAGCGACCTGCTCAAGGGCATCGCGCGCTTCATGGGCGACCTGCCCGAGCGCGACCGCCCGCGCGCGCGCTTCCGCATCGGCGGCGACGGGGCGCTGTTCGGCGCGCACCGGCGCGAGGCGCACGAGCTGCGGCTCGACGCCCACGTCGCCTGGCTCGGCCAGGTGCCGCGCGAGCGGGCGCGCGAGGAGTTCGCGGGCTGCGACTGCTTCGTGCTCACGAGCCGGCACGAGTCGTTCGGCATCGTGTTCGTGGAGGCGGCCGCCTGCGGCAAGCCCGCGATCGCCACCCGCTGCGGCGGGCCCGAGCTGATCGTCACACCCGAGAGCGGCGTGCTGGTCGGCGTGGGCGACATCGAGGGCATCGCCGGCGCGCTTCGCTTCATGTTCGAGAACGGGCGCAACGTCGACGCCGCGGCCATCCGCCGCCAGGCCGTCGAGCGCTACGGCCGCGAGGCCGTGGTGGCGCGGCTGGAGGCGATCTACGGGAGGGTGCGGGCGGGAACGGGCGACTGACAGCTAGCGCCGGACCGGCCCTTCCCAGGACGTGAGTTGACGCGGCGCGTCGTTCGGGCGAGAAGCCCGCGGCGTCGCCCGCACGTACAGCACCTCCGCCGAGTCCACGGGGTCGAAGCCGCAGGTGACCACGTAGCTGCCGTCCCTCGAGAACACGTCGTAGGGACCGATCGGACGCTCCAGCCGCTCCCGGTGTCCATCCAAGTAGATGAAGAACGGCCCCCCTCCCGGGCCCCCGATCTGCTGCACCACTAGACACTCGGGGTCCTTCGCCGTCCTCGACAACCATTGGAGGATGTCGAACACCGCCAGGGGTTCCTCCTGCGTGAGCGGCAGGCGGGTCGAGTCGCCCAGCCCGTAGACCACGATCCGCTCCCCGCGCACCCCTACCTCATCCAAGGCGAAGCGCTCGCCATCCGGCGACCACCTCACGAACGTGCCAAACAGCGAGTTGCCCCGGTAGAGATGCGGCGGGCTCACCACGCCCGTCCTCAAGTCGAGCACGCGGACCCCCACGGAATCGGGGTCGTACTGCCATGTCTCCCAGTTGAACTGGACATAGATCAGTCGATCACCCTCCGGGGACCAGTCCACGGACTCGTACCCGTACGTCGAGCTGACTGGATACTGGATCGCGCCCGTCGCCACGTCGATGATGATCAGTTGCCAGCCGAGGATCCCCGCCAGTTGCGTCCCGTCCGGGGAGAACCGCAACTGCTTCGGCGTGAGGACGTCGCCTCGCATCAGGAACCTCGGCTGGCCACCACGCGCGGGTACCACGTAGATACCTTGAGGCCCGAGCGGACTCTCGCCCATCCGACAGAACGCGATGAGCCGCCCGTCAGGAGACCACGCCCGCGGGGAGTCGAAGAACGTGCGGTGCGAGGGCTTGGGCGGTTCGGGTGGCGCCGACTTCGGTGCGGTGGGCGACCTGCCGCACGAGCCCAGCGGCAGCGCCGCGAGCAACAGCAGGCCCACGCAGCCGACGGCGCGCGAGCGCGCGGCCAGGGGCCGAATTCCCCGTCCGCAATCTGCGAACCCGAGGGACATGCCTGAGATTCTAGTCGCGCCGCCCATCGTCCGGCGAGTCCAAAGCGCGGCCCGCCGTCCCCTCCCCCTCCCCGATCCCCAGCTCCTCCGCGATCCGCGTCTCCTTCACCGCCACGTTGATCTCGGCGCCGAGCAGGATGAGGAACGCGGTCAGGTACATCCAGGTGAGCAGGATGATCACGGCGCCGATGCTGCCGTAGGTGGCGTTGTACGAGCCGAAGTGGCGCACGTAGGCCGAGAAGCCCAGCGAGGCGGCCATCCAGCCCAGCACGGCGACGACCGCGCCGGGCGTGACCCAGCGCCAGCGCTCGCGCGTGGCGGGCCCGATGAAGTAGAGCTGGTCCACGGCGACGATGAGGAAGCCCAGCACTAGCGGCCAGCGCGCCACGTCCCAGACCTGCACCGGGAGCGGCCCCAGCCCGCCGCGCGCGGCCCACCAGTGGCTCACCTGCGAGCCGAACCACAGCGCCAGCAGGCCCAGCACCGCGAAGGACGACACGCCGACGGCCAGCAGGATGGCGATGCCGCGCGTCTTCCAGAAGGCGCGGTGCTCGCGCACGCCGTGTACGCGGTTGAGCCCCTGCATGAACGACTCCACCGCGTTCGCCGCCGCCCACACGGCCACGATGAGGCCGATGGAGAGCAGGCCGCTGCGCTGGCGCGTGACCAGGCGCTCGACGCTGTTGCGCATCAGCTCCGCGGCGGCCGGCGGCACGATGTCGGCCAGCAGCCGCAGGAGCCGCTCCATGAGGTCGGGGATGGGCAGGAACGCCATCAGGCTGGCGAGCGAGAGCAGGAACGGGAAGGTCGCGAACAACAGGTAGTAGGCGATCTGCGCGGCCGAGCCCATGCTCTCGTGGACGAAGATGCCGCTCCAGGCGAAGCGGAGGACACGCCACAGCCGCGGCCCGCTCCAGCCGGCGTGCGACGGGTGGCCGCGCGGCGGCGCGGTGGGCTTCGGGCCCTGCACCTGCGGGCGGCCGCTCACGACGCGAGGCTCCGCTTCACGACCTCGCGCACGAGGCCCGGCAGCCGCTCGAAGGTCCAGTCGCAGCGCACGCGCTCGAACAGGCCGTGCGCGTCGCGGCCCCAGGGGCCGAGGTTCACCACGTCCAGGTCGAGCGCGCGCATCGCGTCCACGGGCAGCGTGTACTCGTGGCCGTAGGCCGGCATGTGGCGCTCGAGCGCCTCGGGCGCCTCGCCGCGCCACGCCAGGTACGAGGCGTCGGTCACCAGCGGATGGAAGGAGCGCACCTCGAGCCCCGCGCGCTCGAGCACGGCGCGCGTGGCCCGCACCAGCGGACCGTCGCCGGGCGCCGCGTGCGGGTAGTAGGGCGGCAGCAGGTGGATGACGATGGCGGGCCCGTGCAGCCGCGCCTCGCGCACGACGTGGCGCACGCGCGCGAGGCTCGCCACGCGCGCGTCCTTCGAGTCGGTGACCTCGAACAGCTCGCCCGGCTCGCCCGCCCGCTGCAGCAGGTCGGGCCACAGCAGCACCTGGTGATCGAGATCGGGCTCCAGGGCGTGCGCGGCGCGGTCCGGCTGCACCCACGAAGCCAGCTCGCGCATCGAGCGCATGAGGTCCCCGAGCGCGCCCTGGGCCACGCGCCGCAGCTCGTCGAGGGTCTCGGCCAGCGGCCGCGTGATAGTGGCGAGCTTCAGCTCCACCTCGGCCTCGGCGGCGGTCTGCAGGCCGCGACCGGGCTTGAGGTCGCGCATGCGCAGCGCCACCGGGGGCGTGCCCGCCTGGTGGCCCGAGCGGTCCACCATCTCGCGGCTCGAGGTGGCACGCGCCACGATGGAGGCGGCCAGCTGCGAGGCGTCCACGCCCTCGAAAGGCGCGCCGGCGTGCGCCGGCCGCCCCAGCACGTAGAGGCCCGCGAGCGCCTTGCCCATGACGCCCGCGTAGGCGGCCGGCTCGGGCGCGGCGTCGAGGTTGAGCCCGCCCGCGAAGGCGAGCCCCTCCTCCTCCTTCAGCCGCGCCAGCTCGGGCACCGCGGCCAGCATGCCGGCCGAGGCGTGCTCCTGGTCGGGGCAGCACAGGAAGAGCACGTCGCCAGCGAGCGCGGGTTCCGCGGCGAGCGCTTCGAGCGCGACGAGAGCTACGGCGATGCCGCTCTTGGTGCCGAGGACGCCGCGCCCGAACATCCAGGTGCCGGGCTTCGCCTGCTCCTCGGCGAGGTCCTCCAGCACCGCGTGGGCGCCGGGCGGCAGCGAGATGCTCGAGTACTGCACGAACAGCTCGCGCAGCGCGACCGGATCGAAGGCGATGCGCTCGCCGAGGCGCCCGCCGAGGGTGGCGTACTCGCTCACGCCGACGGTGTCGCCGTGCGTGAGGAGCACGAGCGTGCGCCGCGGCCCCGCGCCGGCGCCCCGGCCGCGCAGCCGCGCCCACACGATGGGCCGGCCGTCGGGCGCGTACCACTCGCCCTGCTCGAGCCCGGCGGGCAGCGCCTCGCGCAGCACGGCGGCGAACGCGGTCTCGGCCAGCAGGTCGGGACTGACACTGGGGACGGCGACCAGGCGCTCGGTGAGATCACGCACGCGCGCGGCCGGGATGGGACTCATGCGCCGCAGGCTACCCCCGCACCGGCCCGGGCTCAATGGGGCGGATCGGGGGCGCGCTCGGGTGCGCCCGGTCCGGCGCCGGCACGCACGATGTCGCGGGGTGGTGGGAACGGCGCGACGCGGCGCGTCATCCGGCCGGGCGGTCCGGCCCGGCCGCCCAGGCAGAGACCCTCTGCCTCCTCCACAACAGTGCCACCAGACCCACGGCCACGTAGACGGCGATCGCCACCGCCGAGACCTCGGGACCGAAGCGCCCCCCGGTCAGCAGACCGGAGCCCGACAGCCCCGTGCTCATGAGGCCCAGCGCGGGCTTGCCGCTCATGGTCGCCCCGGCCAGTCCCTCGAGGGCGAAGTTCCAGCCGGCGTGGACCCCGATGGGAAGCCACAGGGAGCGGCCGCGCAGGTAGAGCGCCACGAACATGAAGTTGGCGGCCTGCGCCCCCACCACGAACTGCGCGGCCTCGGCGAGTCCGGCGCCGCCGAGGCTGGCGGCGTGCACGAGCGCGAAGTAGAACCCTCCCAGCACGGTCGCCCAGGCCCAACCCATGCGAGCCGCCCATTCGCGCACGGCCATGCCGCGGTATACGTGCTCCTCCGCCAGGCCCACGAAGAGCGCCCAGCCGAGATGCCCCGCCAGGAGCATGGCCGCTTCCCCCCCGCGCAGGCGGGAGAACGCCGGGGCCGACCTGGCCACGCCGAGCGCGACGAGCGCCGAGACGACGACGAGCAGCAGGATGACACCCAGCACCAGGCCCCGCGCCAGGCCGCGACCCTCGAAGCGAGAGCCCATCCACGCGGGGGAGCGGCGCCACAGCCACCGCACGACGAGCAGGCACCAGGGGACGCCCACGACGGCCCCCGCCAGTCCCATGCCGAGGATCGAGCGCGGGTTCTCGACGGCCCCGCTCATGACGGCCCCGAAGCCGGCGCCCGTCAGCAGCATCACGAGCGCGGCTCCCAGGTACTGCGTGAAGAGGATGACGACGAAGAGCCCGAAGCTCCAGAACAGCACCAGCAGCGGGTTCCGGGCGGGCGTGTGACACGGGGATGATGGCGCGGCCAACCGGCATCTCCTCCTGGGGCGGTGGTGCGCGCCGCGCGGGTCGCGCGGGCCACCTCGTCCTACGCGGCCAGCGGGCGTGGAGTTGCGACCGGGGCCCTGGCAGAGAACAGAAGGGGCGCGAGAGCCCTACCGCGGCTCCAGCACCACGCGGATGGGGCGCGCGACATCGGGCGCGCAGTCGAAGACGTCCGTCTTCGGCTCGACCCGGGCGAACAGACGCGAGGCGAGCGGGCGCGCCACGAGACGGTGGCGGCCGCAGGGGACGCGGCCCAGATCGAACGGGCGCGGCGGGCCCATGAAGAGAGCCACCGTGTCGCGCGTGGCGGGTGCGTCCGCCAGCCACACGACCACGCGCAGCGTGCCGCGCAGCGGCTGGTCGGAGCGGACTTCGACCGTCCCCTTCACCACGCACTCGCAGGCCCGGCCGGGCGGCGGCGCGGACGGCGGGGTACCCATCGCCGATGGGTCCGGCACCGCGACGCCGTGCGCGACGCGCAACGTCGCGCCGGCGCCGGGTGCGGCGGACAGGTCGTCGCCGGGCGGGAGCGTCGAGTCGGTGCGCACCGTGACCCGTATGCTGGGGCGTGGCGCGGTGTCGGCCGCAGCCGCCTGCGTGTCCCGGCCGCGCGGTCCGGACGCGCCCCGCCGTGGCGCGGGCATGCGGGCCGGCGGGCGCGTCGCGGCACGCGCGGGCGCGCGCACCGCCGCCGGCGCGGGAGCGCCCGTGGGAGCCACGCGCAGCGCGGCGCTGTCGGGCACGGCGGGCGCGGGACCCGCGGCGCCGGGAGCGACCGGCCGGCCGGGCTCGGGCGCGCTCGGGAAGAGCCGCAGCGACTCGGGCCGCTCGCGCGGCGGCTCGGGCGTGGGCGTCGGCGCCGCCGGCGCCGGCGCAGGCGCGGCCGGCGCAGGCGCTGCGCGGGCGGTCGCAGGCGCGGGCGCCGCGCGAACGGGCGCGGGCGCCGGGGCCGCGGCCGAGTCCGTGGGCGGCGGCACCGCCAGCCTCACGGTGTCGGCGGACCAGTCCGGGGGGATGGCCGACACGCCGCCGGTCGGCGGACGCGCCGGGTCCGCGGGCGTGACCGGCGCCGGCTCCGCCGGCGTGATCGCCGGGGGCGGCGGCGCGGGCCGGGCGAGCCGCACCACCTCGAGCGCGGTCAGCGCCGGCTCCGCGCGGTCCTCCGCGCCCAGCTGCCGCACCAGATCGAAGCGCGCGTCCACGGGCGCCGCGTCCCGCGCGGCGTAGGCCGCGGCGAGGGCGGCGGCCAGCGCGGCGTCGTTCGAGCGCACCTCGACGCGGGTCGCGCCTCCGGACTCGACGGCCGCGCGCACCTCGATCGCGAGCGCGGTCACGCCCTGGCGCGTCGCGAGCCGCCAGCCCCGGTGGCTCGCGCGCACCGTCCGCTGGAACGGCGTCACCACCAGCGCGGTCGCGTCGCCCGGCTCGAGCGTCAGCTCGAAGAGCCCGTCCGCGTCGGTCACGGCCGCCGCCTCGCGAGCGCCGTCGAGCAGGAGGCGCGCCCCGCGCACGGGGCTGCCGCCCGGCAGGCTCACGCGGCCGTGCACGCGCACCACGGGCGGGGCGGCGTACGCGCCCGCGCCGAGGAGCGCGAGCGCCAGGGCCAGCAGGGTCGCGTTGCGGAGGTGCGTTCTCATGGTCGTGCGGGCGCGGGGCGGCCCGCCGGCATCATAGCAGCGGCGCGCCGGGGCCGCGCGCGGCCACCCGCCGCGGGCGCGCCGCCTCACGCGGGGCCGGCCGGGGCCGGCGGGCGCAGGCGGTCCGACACGCGGTCCACCTCGGCGTGCGTGCCGGTCACGACCAGCGTGTCGCCCACGTGGAAGCTCAGGTCCGCCTCGAAGGTGGTGATGGGCCGGCCGCCGCGCACCACCGCCACCAGCCGCGCTTCGCCGGGCGCGCCGAGCCCGATGTCGGCCGGGCGCTTCCCCACCCCCGGCGACTCCTGCAGCAGCAGGAAGGTGTCGGTGGTGCGCTCGAGCAGGATGGTGGGCAGCTGCTCGAGGATGGCGCCCTGCAGCTTCCGCCCGCGCAGCAGGCTGTAGCGCTCCTGCCGCAGCAGCAGGATCTGCGACTGGACCACGTTGTTGGGCACGTGCAGCTCGCGCATCACGGAGGTGAAGATCTCGATCGAGGTCTCGAACTCCTCGGGGATGACCTGGTTCGCGCCCGCGCCGTAGAGCTGGTCGATCTCGCCCACGTAGCGCGTGCGCACGATGATGAACAGCTCGCTCGACAGCGAGCGCGCCAGCCGGCAGGCGTGCACGGTGGCGGTCGGGTCGCTGAGCGCGAGCACCAGCACCTTCGCGCGCGGCACGCCGGCCTGGCGCTGGACGAGCGCGTTGCCGATGTCGCCCACCATCACCGGGCTGCCCTGCCCGTGGCCGAGGGCCACGGCGTCGGGGTTCAGGTCCACGACCAGGTGCGGCAGGCGCACCGAGCGCAGCACGCGGGCCACGTTCTGGCCGTTCACGCCGAAGCCGGCGATGACGACGTGCCCCGACGACGGTCGCCGCGGTCCGCCATCGGCCGCGCCCTCGGCGCCCTCGGGCGCCTCCTCACCGCCGCCCGCGCCGGCACGACGCGCCCGGCCCGGCAGCACGCGGTCCAGCGCCAGCGCCCAGCGCGGGGCCAGCGGCACCACGAAGGGCGTGAGCAGCAGCGAGAACACCGCGCCCGCGAAGAACGCCTGCGAGGCGTCCGCCCCCAGCAACCCCTGCGGGCGGCCGGCCTGCGCCAGCACGAAGGAGAACTCGCCGACCTGCGCCAGCGCCAGCGCCGCGGCGAACGAGACCCGCGTGGGCGCGCCGCCCGCCCGCAGCGCGAGGGTCGCCACCGTGACCTTGACCAGCACCAGGCCGGCCGTGCTCAGGAGCACCAGCCCGGGCCGCGCGATCACCCCGGACGGGTCGAACGACATGCCCACCGCCACGAAGAACACGCTGGCCAGCACGTCGCGCAGCGGGAGCAGGTCGCCGCCGATCAGGTCGCGCAGCTCGGAGCTCGCGAGCATGAGTCCCGCCAGGAACGCGCCGATGGCCAGCGAGCCGCCGGCGCGCGAGGCGAGCGAGGCGCTCCCCAGCACCACCAGCAGGACGCTGAACAGGAACGCCTCGCGCGAGCCCGAGCGCGACGCGTGCCCCAGCAGCCAGGGGACGGCGCGACGGGCGAGGAGCAGCACGGCGGTGGCCGCGATCACGACGGTCAGCGCGCCGGGCAGACCCGCCGTCAGCGCGTCCAGGGTGAGGGGCTCGCCGCGCGCCCAGTACCCGAGCACCGGCACCAGCAGCAGGAAGGGCACGGCGATCAGGTCCTGGAAGAGCAGCACGCCGGTCGCGAGCCGGCCGTGCGGGGCCTGCAGCTCGATGCGGTCGGTGAGCAGCTTGAACACGAGCGCCGTGCTGGAGAGCGAGACCAGCATGCCGAGGAACAGCGCGCGGGCCGGGGGCCGGCCGGCGAGCACGAGCGCGCCCGCCACCACCAACGTGGTGAGCAGCACCTGGAGCGCACCGCCGGCCAGGGCGCGCCGGCCCAGGCGCCGCAGGTCCGCGAACGAGAACTCGAGCCCCACCGTGAAGAGCAGGACCACCACGCCGAACTCGGCCAGCGTGCGCACCATCTCGGGGTCGCGCACCAGGCCGAAGCCGCCGGGCCCGATGAGGATGCCGGTGACGATGAAGCCCACCGTGGCCGGCAGGCGCAGCCGGCGGAACAGCAGCACCACCGCGAGCGAGGCGCCCGCGAGCAGGATCAGCTCGCGCAGGACCGGGATCTCGTGCGTCACGGCCGCCCCGGGCGGGGCGCGCGGCGGGCCGCGGCGGGCGGCCGCGGCCGGGCGCGAGCCGAGGCCCGCCGGCGCGCGTCGCCGGCCGCCGGCTTCGGGTTCTTGCGCCCGGTCACGAGCTTGTTCGTCACCTCGCGCGTCACGCGCGCGGCGAGCGCGTCGCGGTGGCGGGCGAGGAAGGCGCGCACCGCGGCCGGGTCGCGCTTGCCGACCTCGCGCAGCGCCCACGACATGGCCTTCACCACCATGTCCTCGTGGTCGTCCACCAGCAGGCGGCACAGGCGCAGGGTGCGGGGCACGTCGCCCGTGCCGCCGCGCGAGCGCAGGTTCAGCGGCACGGTCGAGACCAGCGCGATGCGCCGCCGCCAGGGATCGCGCGCGCGCGCCCAGCGGGTGACGAGCGCGTCCGGCACCTGGCCGCGGCGCCAGGCCGGGCCGCTCACGAGACAGGCGAAGCAGTCCGTGGTGGCCCAGTTGTCGGCGCCGCGCGCGAGCCGGGTGAGGTCGCGGGCCGTGAGGCTCGCCGCCGCCGCGCGGTGGCGCCACAGCAGGTCGAAGGCGACCACGCCGCCCTCGAAGCGGCCGCCGTCCACCAGCGCCTGCGCCACGCGCACCACCTCGCGGGGCGCGAGCGCCCGGCACGCGCGCGCCAGGTCGAGGGAGACGGCGCGGATCTCGGCGGCCCGCAGCCCCAGGCGGCGCAGGCGCGAGCCGTGGCCGCCCGAGGCCGGGTGATCGGACGGCGGACGCGCCAGCCCGTCGAGGCGAGACTCCGCCTCGCGGGCCAGCGCGTCGGCGTGCTTCATCGCTCTCTCAGGCGCCCTTCGCCAGCTCCTCGTACAGGTAGGCCACGCTCTTGGTGCCGCCGTGGAAGGAGTCGAGGTTGTACTTCTCGTTCGGGGCGTGGAGGTTGTCGTCGGCCAGCCCGAAGCCGATGAGGATGCTGGGCAGGCCGTGCGTCTCCTTGAAGGTCGCCATCACCGGGATGGAGCCGCCCTCGCGAATCATCGCCGGGGGCTTCACCCACGCCCGCGCCAGGGCGCGCACCGCCGCCTGCAGCATCGGGTGGTCGTGCTCGGTCATGAACGGCGGCGCCGAGTGCAGGTCGTGGATCTTCACCGTCACCCCCGGCGGCGCCAGCTTCCTGACGTAGGCCTCGAAGCGCGGGAACAGGTCCCTGGGGTCCTGGTCGGGCACCAGCCGCATGCTCACCTTGGCGGAGGCGAAGGAGGGCAGCACCGTCTTCGCGCCCTCGCCGATGTAGCCGCTCACCAGCCCGTTCACGTCGCAGGTGGGCCGCACCCAGACGCGCTCGAGCGTGGTGTAGCCCTTCTCGCCGAACCCCTGCGGCGAGCCCGCCTCGCGGATGAAGCCCGCCTCGTCGAAGGGCACCTTCTTGAGGATCTCGCGCTCGGGCGCCGTGAGCGGCTTCACCTTGTCGTAGAAGCCCGGGACCATGATGCGGCCGTCGCTGTCCTTGAGCCCGGCGATGATGACCGCCAGCGCGTTGGCGGGATTCTGCACCGCACCGCCGAACTCGCCCGAGTGCAGGTCGCGGGCCGGGCCGGTGACGTCGATCTGGGTGTAGAGCAGCCCGCGCAGCCCGTAGCACAGCGCCGGCTGGTCGGGAGCGAGCATGCCCGTGTCGCTCACCACGATGACGTCGGCGTCGAGCTGCCCGCGCCAGTCGCGCAGGAACTTCTCGAGGTTGTCGCTGCCGGCCTCCTCCTCGCCCTCGATGACGCACTTCACGTTGACGGGCAGCTTCCCGTTCACGGCCATGTGCGCCTTGAAGGCCGACACGTGCATGTAGACCTGGCCCTTGTCGTCGCAGGCGCCACGCGCGTAGAGCTTGCCGTCGCGGATCGTGGGCTCGAAGGGCGGGGTCTGCCACAGCTCGAGCGGGTCCACCGGCTGCACGTCGTAGTGCCCGTAGAGCAGCGCGGTGGGCTTGCCGGGCGCGCCCAGCCACTCGGCGTAGACCACCGGGTGGCCGGCGGTCGGCACGATCTCCACGCGCGTCATGCCCGCCTTGCGCAGGTCGTCGGCCACGTGCTGCGCGCAGCGCAGCATGTCCGCCTTGTGCTGCGGCTCCGTGCTGACGCTCGGGATGCGCAGCACCGCCTTCAGGTCCTCGAGGAACTGCTCCTTGTGGGCTTCCAGGTACTGGGTCAGGGCGTCCATGGGTCCGCTCCGATGAAGGTGATGGGGCGTTTCGCAGATCGCGGGGACTCTAGCATGGGGCCCGTCTTTACAGCACGCGCCGGGTACGGCAAGATTCGCGGCCTCGAGCCCGGGTCCCCGAGGACCCGGGCCCGCCGGAGGTGCCAGGCCCCATGCAGGTCCGTATCCGCCCAGGCGCATGCTGCGGCAACGCCGAGTGCGTGGAGATCGCGCCCGCAGTCTTCGCGCTGGACAGCAAGAACAAGGCGGTGGTGCTCGATCCCGAGGCCGCGAGCCGCGAGGTCCTGATCGAGGCCGCCGAGGCCTGCCCCTGCAGCGCCATCATCGTCGAGGACGACGACGGGAACGCGCTGGTCTCGTAGGCCGGCCGCTAGGCCTTCTTGAACCCCGCCAGAGGGCCCGTGGTCTTGCGCATCAGGATCTCGGAGTGCCCCGCGATGATGTAGTCCTTCAGTTCCCCGACGACCTCGTAGCCGAGGCGCTCGTAGAGGCGCCGCGCGTCCGGGTTGAAGGACGAGACGCACAGGAACACGTTCGGCGTCTCGCGCAGGATGCGCTCCTCGGCAAAGGCCATCAGCCGGCTGCCGAGGCCGCGCCCGCGCAGCTCCGGGGTGATGCAGATGGACTGGATGTAGCCGGTGAAGGCCCCGCACATGACCAGGATGACGAAGCCCGCGAAGCGGCCGTCGAGGCGGGCGACGTGGACCTCGCGCGTGGGGTCCTGGATGAGCGTGAGCGCCGCGGCGAAATCGCGCAGCAGCGTGATCCACGGCTCGGAGGCGCACATCATCCGGGCGCAGGCCTCGGCCTCGTCCGGGCTCCCGAGCGGGCGGATGGTCAGCACCTCGCGGTCGCCGTCGTCCATCGGCCCCCCCTCCCGCGGCCGCGCGGCCGCACTCACTGGTACAGGTCGCCCATCGTCAGGCGCACGGGCCGGCGCACGTGGACGTAGGCGGAGTTGGCGGCGACGGCGCCCTCGCTCGAGGCGGTGATGAGCAGCTTGTACTTGCCCTCGTAGGTCACGATGTCGCCGCAGGCGAACACGCCGCGCACCGAGGTCTGCATGCGGCTGTCCACCTTGATGTGGTTGCCCTCGACTTCCACGCCCCAGCGCTGCACCGCCTCGAGGTTCACCGCCGCCCCGACGTTCACCACCACGTAGTCGCAGTCGAGGCGCCGCGGCCCGGGCTCGCCCTTGACCTGCACCACCACCGCCCGGAGCTCCCCGCCCTCGACCACCAGCTCCTTCACGCGCGTGTCGAGCAGCCGCGGGATCTGCATCCGTTCCACACCCTCGATGTTGGCCTCCATGCCCTTGAAGGCCCCGTAGGTGTGGACGATCGTGACGCGGGCGCCCGCGCGGTGGGCGGCCTGCGCGCTCTCGAGCCCGGAGTCCCCGCCGCCGATCACCACGACGGTGCGCCCCGCCACGCGGGCGGGCTCGGGCAGCCGGTAGGTCAGGAACCCCTCCGAGAGCCCCTCCTCGCCCTGCACCCTCAGGCGGCGCGGCTCGAAGGCCCCCGCCCCGATGGCGATGATCACCGCGGCGCCCGCGTGGACGCGCGCCTCCTTGGTGAGCGCGTCCTCGGTCGCGACCTCGAAGCGGTCCTCGAGACGGCGCAGGTCCACGACCTTCTGGTTCTCGACGATCTCAACGCCCAGCTCGCGAGCGTGGCTCACCAGCTGTTCGGCCAGCTCGTTCGCCACGACCTCGCCCTGCCCCGGCCAGTCGTGCACCGGCTTGTCGGCGTAGAGCGAGACCAGCTGCCCGCCCACGCGGCCGGCATCCACCACCAGCACCGAGAGCTTGCGCATGCGGCAGTACATGCCGGCCGTGAGGCCGGCCGGCCCGCCGCCGATGACGAGGACGTCGTGCAATCGGACTCCTTCGAGGCTGCTGCGCCGGATCGGACTCCCGTCGCCGCGCGCCCCGGGAACGGGGCGGGGAGGCGCCGCAGGCGCGGCACGCGGTCACGGAGGGACATCCACGGCCCCCGGGACCGGGAACCGTACGCGCCCGCGAAAGGCGGGGTCAAGCGCCGCCGCACGTCCGTGCCGGCCGCGGAGGACGACGTTTCGCGA
>Ga0315295_10002921_pt1 | contig 14477 bp, 12 predicted proteins | sample YL17G14_0_MG_FD_204453 | JGI IMG/M metagenome (GOLD analysis project Ga0315295, IMG submission 204453) | Sediment microbial communities from Yellowstone Lake, YNP, Wyoming, USA - YL17G14_0 | ecosystem: Environmental > Aquatic > Freshwater > Lake > Sediment | place: USA: Wyoming | collected...
CGCTTCGACCCGATCTACGAGCCCATCGCGCGGCGCTACCAGCAGAACCCCGAGGAATTCGCGGATGCCTTCGCCCGGGCGTGGTTCAAGCTGACGCACCGCGACATGGGCCCCCGCTCCCGCTATATCGGTGCGGAGGTCCCGGCGGAGGAACTGATCTGGCAAGACCCGGTGCCCGCAGTCGATCATAAGCTGATCGACGCGCAGGACATCGCCACCCTCAAGGGCAAGATCCTGGCCTCGGGTCTGTCTGTCTCCCAACTGGTCTCGACCGCCTGGGCGTCGGCGTCTACGTTCCGCGGCTCCGACAAGCGCGGCGGTGCGAACGGGGCCCGCATTCGCCTGGCGCCGCAAAAGGATTGGGAAGTCAACCAACCGGCACAACTGAAGACTGTGCTGCAGACCCTTGAGGGAATCCAAAAGGATTTCAACCGCGCCCAGTCCGGCGGGAAGAAGGTGTCGCTTGCTGACCTGATCGTTCTGGGCGGTTTCGCCGGTGTCGAGCAAGCGGCGAAGAATGCCGGTCACGATGTGACCGTTCCCTTCACGCCGGGACTCACGGATGCCTCGCAGGAGCAAACCGACGTGGCGTCATTCGCTGTACTCAAACCGGCTGCAGACGGGTTCCGTAACTACCTCAAAACCAAATTCGCCGTATCGGCAGAGGAACTGCTGGTTGATCGGGCGCAACTGCTGACGCTGACCGCCCCTGAGATGACGGTTCTTGTTGGCGGCATGCGCGTCCTGAATGCCAACTTCGGACAGTCCCAGCACGGCGTCTTCACCAAGCGGCCAGAGACGCTCACCAATGACTTCTTCGTGAATCTGCTCGACATGAGCACGACGTGGAAGGCAACCTCGGAAGACGAAGACGTGTTCGAGGGTCGTGATCGCGCAACCGGCGAACTCAAGTGGACCGGCACTCGTGTTGACCTCATCTTCGGTTCGAACTCCCAACTACGGGCCTTGGCGGAAGTCTACGGATGTGAGGACTCTCAGGAGAAGTTCGTGCACTACTTTGTAGAGGTGTGGAACAAAGTAATGAACCTTGACCGCTTCGACCTCGCCTGATCTTGGCGGATAGGTCTTCCTTCTTGCACTTGGATGAGGCGCCTAAAACCAAGACGGCAGGTACTCCAACCTGCCGTCTATATATCCTGGTGGGGGAGGATGGATTTGAACCATCGTAGGCTGCGCCAACGGATTTACAGTCCGTTCCCTTTGGCCACTCGGGTACTCCCCCAGTGTATTGCGCCCTGCCTAATCGTCAAGGCACCGTTGCAAATTATCGTAAATGGAGAAGACTTTGTCCAGACCGGTGATGGTGAATACCTTCAAGATATTGCGTTTATTGCAAATGAGCCGGATACTTCCGCCTTCCATGCTGGTCTTCTTAAGGGCGGCTACGAGCACCCCGAGCCCGGTCGAATCCATGAACTCGAGTCCGTTCAAGTCGATGACCACGTCCTTCTTCCCCGATTCGATGACGCGATAGACCGTCTCCTTGAACACAGGAGAGGTCGAGAGGTCTATCTCCCCCTCCAGCACTACTACCGGGGCACCGCCTTCATCCTTGACGTAGGCGTGCAAAACGACTCCCCCTAGATCACTCAACAGTGCTCCTTCCCTGAGGTCTCCTCGACCGAGCGCCTTTCCATACAAGTTTAACACGATGCCCCATCCGCTTATCAAGTGAAGGCATCACGTACCTGGAACGTGCCTCATATCACGCATCACACTCCCGTGAATTGTTTAAAAGTATTTATGCGGGGAACATCTATAATCGTCTACATTAATATAACCGCCCGGACGACCAGGGGGGTGAGGCAAGTGGGTGACAATGGCGATGTGATACGGCTTCGCCTTCCTGCGGAACAGTTCTCGCGGCAGCTTATCAGGTTAGCGGTCTACCTCGTGGCCAGCCGTATGGACCTGGACCTCTCCCAGTTGGAAGACCTGCGCATCGCTGTGGACGAAGCCAGTAATTACGCCGTCATCCACTCCCCCGCAGAGACTACCCTGCAAGTTGAAATAACGCCCTCAAAGGAGTACCTTGAAATCGTCCTTACTTCGCAGCTGGCTGAGAACGGCGAATCGCGTTCGATGATGCCTGAATCCTTCAGTAGAATGATCATGGAGTCCGTCGTGGACGCCTTCGATCTACAGAGGGACGAGGCAAAATGCCGTATCTCCCTGCGGAAGCGCTGTCCCGATTGACAGGCTTCATCGAATCGCGCCCTTCCACAAGGAGATGACCTGTGAGTGGAGACGATGAGCGGCGGCAAGAGCGAAGACGATACATCAAGGAGCTCTTCCAGACCCTGAAGGAGACCGGCGAACAGAGTGTCCGGGACGAGTTGATCTCCCTCAACATCCACCTCGTGGAATACCTGGCGCGCAAGTTCTCCAGCCGTGGCGAACCACTGGAGGACCTTCTGCAGGTGGGATACATCGGCCTGATCAAGGCCATCGACCGTTACGACCTGGGCCGGGGGGTGGAGTTCAGCACTTACGCCACTCCAACCATAGTAGGCGAGCTCAAGCGTTACTTCCGGGACAAGGGATGGGCTATCCGCATCCCCCGCCGCCTCCAGATGCGGGATCTCGAGCTCAACCAGGCCATCGATCACCTCACCCAGGAGCTGCGCTACTCACCCACCCTGCAAGAGGTTGCCGAGCACCTGGAGATCGGCCTGGAGGAGGTCGTGGAGATCCTGGAGAGCTCTTACGCCACCAATTACCTCAGCCTGGACAATATCTACATGAACAGCCAGGAGGACCGCGGCTTCAGCCTCCTTGATTACCTGGGCGACGAGGACGCTGACTTCTCCCTGGCCGAGGACCGGGACACCCTGAGCAAGCTCCTCTCCCAGCTCACGGACCGGGAACAGAAGGTCATTTATATGCGATTCTTCCGGGGGATGACCCAGATAGAGATCGCCCGCGAGCTCAACATCTCCCAGATGCATGTCTCGCGGCTTCTGCGTAAGATACTGGAGAAGCTGCGCGGCGAGATCGATCTGGAGGAGTTCTGACCCGGGGCCCACGAGCGTCCGTTCACTCCTCTTCCCACAAGCCCATGGGCTGTTCCCCGCCTTGCAGCGGGATCACCCTTTCCGCGGGGAGCATGCCGGCCAGCATCACGGCGTTGCGTGGGGCCTTGCCGCGATAGTGGTTGTTGAAGATAGCATAGGTACGTTGCGCCTCATCGTCCAGGCGCAGCAGGCCGGGCACCCATTGCGAGAGCTCCTCCTCGTTGTAGAGGTAGTCGTACCTCTCCCAGGACTCCCGTGCGCGGTCCCACCAGGTCTCGTAGTTACGCCCGTGGAAGCGCACGTACCCTGTGTCGCCGGTGAGGATGACGTGGGGTTTTACCAGCCCTTTCAGCCGGGGCTCGTCAACGCAGCAGAAGCCCATGGACAGCTCTCGCAGCAAGTCCATGGTCTCATCGGCTATCCATTCCTCATTACGGAACTCGACCACTATGTCCTGTGAGGGCAAGCGCTCTCGGAAAAGGCGCAGGTAGTCCCGGTTCGCGTCGGTGTTTTTAAATCCCCACGGGAACTGGGCCAGCACGCATGCCAGTTTGCCGTGGTCCTCCATAGGCCGCAGGACTTCCCGGAAGTGTTCGAATTCGTCCTGGTTGTCCTTGTAGGCATGGGTCAGCCCCTTGTAGGCCTTGATGATGAACTGGAACTCGGGAGCGGTGCGCCTGGCCATGGAGAGGATGCTCTTGGGGGAAGGAAGGGCATGCCAGGTGCTGTTCACCTCGACCACCGGGAAGCGGGAGGAATAATACTCGAGCATGTACTTCTTGTCCTGCTTTTCGGGGTAGAAGGCCCCTTTCCAGTCCTGGTAGCTGAATCCCGCCGTCCCTATATAGATCACCCTAAGCCTCCCTTGCTATCATCTATCATTGTGGATTTCCCTTATCGATAAAAAGCACGAAAAAACGGCAGTGAGGATAAGCGAAGTATATATTTAACCGGAATCCGGTTATTAACCGGAAAACGGAGACCTGGCACTATTATTCCGGGGGTGATTTAATAAGGTTTTCATATAACCGGCAGCGATACCTCCATATTCCGCAGGAACAGCTATGCCAATAAATCCCATCATTCTTTCGAAAAAGCTATTGTCTTTCTATTTATCAGCCCCCGCTCCCGGGCTGCCTTTTCCAGGTCTTCCCGGAATTTTGGATGGGCGATCTTAATCAGTTCCTGCGCCCTTTCCGGCTCGGACCTTCCGTAGAGATCAGCAACGCCGTATTCGGTGACAACGTAACCCGTATAATGGCGGGGTACGGTCACCCTCGCACCCTGCGTTATGTAAGGTACAATTCGCGATATCATATCGTCATTTGCCGTCGAGGGAATCAGATTGATCGCCCGACCCCCCTCTGACCAGAAGGCACCGATGACAAAGTCGAGTTGACCGCCCGTGCCGGTTATCATCAAATTTCCGATTGATTCTGATGTAATTTGACCCGTCAGGTCGCATTCAATGGAGCCGTTAATCGCTACGACGTTATCCTCCTGGGCAATCACGGGGATGTAATTGGCATAAGAGGTCGGCCGGAACTCGCACATGGGGTTTTCGGCGATGAAATCGTAAAGTTCCTGGTCCCCCATGGCAAAAGTAAGGAGAATCTTGCCGGGATTCACCTTCTTGTACTTGCAGGTGACAACCCCCTTGTCCACCAGCTTGTTCGCGCCGACGGGCATCATTTCACTATGGATGCCAAGATCCTTGAGACCAGAGTTTTCAAGCAGGTTACTGATCATTGCGGGAACGGCCCCAATTCCCACTTGGATGCAGTCCCTGTCCCTTAGGAGGCCCACCACGTTTTCCGCCATCTTTATCTCCACTTCACTTGCCTGGGGCGTAGGCACGGTGATGAGGGGATTCGGGTTTTCCACAAAAGCGGTAAATCTGGAGACGTGGAAGTTCGTCTGGCCATAGGTTCTGGGCATGTTGGGATTTACTTCGCCAATCACCCATTCGCTCCGGTCCATAATGGCTTCCGTATAGAAAGTATCAAGGCCAAGGTTTACGTATCCGTGATCGTCCGGCGGGGTGACCTGGGTAATAATGCCCGTGCGCCTATTGCAGATGCGTTTTCTATGCGAAAACCTCACCCCTACGTCCGAACTCTGATACGGAAGGAAGTTTGCCCATTCAGAGGCCGCTATCTGCTTCATAGGCGGGGTATTGTAATAAGCCGTGATAAAGATGAAAGTATCCCTGTATTCCGGCTGAAAGAGTTTGTAGGGTCTCAAGGTTAGGCAGCTCATCCATTCCATATCCTCGAGCTCATCTTTTCTGTCCGCAATGGCGTCCGGAATGAGCGTGGATGGCTGACCCATCAGTAGCGGAAACCAGAAACAATCTCCTGACTGAAGGATGTTCGCGGCTTCCTGCGCCGACATCACTCGACTTTGATAATAATCCTGCCAATTCATGATGTTTCCCCTTTGCACCGAAGTTCCCCACGCGTCAACTCTGACACAGCGACTATTTCACATACTCTCTCCTTCCTTGTGTTCTTCGATGTAACTTAGGGTGCATTTTGCAGATATTGGTGTTTCGTTTGGTCAGGGATATGTTTCCGCCCGGTCTTTTATATGTCCCCCTTAAATCCGATATTTCCCATATACCCCTCCCGATAGCATGGTTCTACCCAAATTCAGGTAGGTCAAAACGTCAAAGTCCCTATATTCCGCCTTCCCCATGATGCTCCTTCCCATTTTCGCACGGAGAGTTTCATTTTCAGCGATATCCGGGGAAGCTTGAGCGCTCAAGGTGAGTTGCATGACTTGTTACCTTTCTCTTTCAGCTGTCTCAGGTCGGAGCCGCGGCCAGGTACCTGATGCGGGCAAGGACCCCGGCGAACAGCTCGGCTGAAACAGCGACCTCTGCCATTTGGAATACCGTCCTGCGGGCATGGCTTACGATCCTAGCCCCTATCTTGATCAGCTTGAGCTGTACGCTTTTGAGCGACCACTGGGATATCTCCCCGGGGAGGGCAAAGCGCCTGAGGAAGTTGCCCAGGTTGTAGGCGAGGATGAAGAGAGACAGCCTCACCTGGTTGGAGATGAAGCGGCAGCATGAGAGGCGCGTCCAGGAAAGAGCGTACTTGCCCTCCTTGATGTATTGCTCGCATAAGCCCCGCTGGTTGTAGAAACGCACGACCTTCTCTGCCTGTGCGCTCAGGTTGGTTACGATGAAACCGATTCTGGGGAAGAGCTCGCCCTGGTGCCACTCTATCTTGGCGATGACCCTGCGGGACCTGTCCCAGGAAGCAGCCCGGTAGCTGAAATCGTGGTAGATGACCTTGGGTTTGGCCGACGGCCTGCCCACCGGCCTTACCATGAGGTGATCTGTGTGTTCATACAGCTTGCTGTTGGCCTTGATCCGCATGGCGTAGAGGATGCCTTTCTCCTCGAGGTATTCATAGACATCCGGGGAGGCGAAGGCGGCGTCTCCCCGGAAGTAGAGTTTCTTGCCCGCAGCCTTGTACCTATCAACTATGGGCTCTAACAACTCCCGCCATCCGTCGGCGGAGTGGACGTTGCCCGGTCTTAAGTCCGCGCCCTCGTAATCGCCGTACTGGTTGAAGACGAAGAGGGGATGATAGCAGCGGGAGCAGAAGTGCCGGTTGTAGGCAGATCCCTCCTGGCTGCCGTGCACCGGGGACTCCGACGAGTCCATGTCCAGGATGACCTTCTTGCCGCCCGTGACGCGCATCGCCCTTAAGACCCAGGCATGGTTGATTGATGAAAGCGCTGATATGTTCTCATCCGTGGCCAGGGTCTCGGTCTCAAAACGGGATACGGTCTGGGAGCTGGCTGCGTTTCTATCCAGGGCTTTTCCGCCGATCACCGCCCGCATGGCGGGGTCGCAGAAGAGGCGCTCGTGGTCATTCACATCCTCATATCCGGCAAGCCTCGCGTAAACTGACTGCCTCAGCAGGCCCGTCATCTGGTGCCTGATGTTCTTCCCGGTCCTTCCATCCCGTATCATAACCCCCGCCATATCGGTCAGTCCCAGAGCCTCATCGAGCTCCCTCACCGCCAGCAATCCCGCGTCGGTGGTGACCTTGGCACCACGAAATTCCAGCCTCAGATTGCTGTCGAAATCAAGCCTCAAACGCTCGTTTTCGCCTTCACCCATTGGGTTCTCTCCTCTCCAGACAGCCATATCGCCAACAAGTCTTTCCTGATGCGTTGTTAAGTAAAGCTAGCAAGTAATCCTTTGAGTTCTATATGAGAAATCGGGGATCATACATAATCCATGGTTCTTACCCAAACCTCGTTGCGATGGTCATGATGAGTGAGGGGGTAAGCCCCGGCACCGCCCTGACGATGGGCATTCGGGATGGTTCTCACCCGAACAGCGGAGGGGTCTCGACTTGACCCCGCGACCAGCTCTTCCCGCAGATCCTACAACGTAAAAACCCCCGCTGCTCGTGGCCGCAGCGGGGGCCTTGATCATAACCCTCTATGGCATCAGTTTTCGAGTATCTTCACGTCGTCGATGGCGACATCCACGTAGCTGTAGGCCACCCTCTCGTCCACATTACGGCGATTCTTGAAGCGAAAAAGGAAGACGGTGGGATAGACCCCCTCTACAATACCCTCTTTCTCCTCCCAGTGCGTTTTTGGTTTCGATTCTTTAACGGAGATGCGTACGACTTGACCCACCATGTTGCGCATGGTTTCCATGATGTCTGAAATGCTCGCGTTCTCTATCCCGGTCGGCTTCATACTGTCTACCACCTCGACTCTTTCCCGAGATTTGCAGGAAGCAACATTTTAACACTGTTTTTCCTGCATATCTACCCTTATTCTAACATAATGACGAAAAATGCTGCGATTATGTTCCGCCAATTATGCCCTCAATAATCGTTGAAATATTCGCCGGCGATACCTCGTTTTCCTTTGCCGACTCCTGCGATCGTCCCTTTTCTTGTTCGATCATTCCTGCATATATACAGTATATCGCGCATCTTGTGATCAAACATTGACGTCTAGCATCTGACGGGCATTATTGGCGAAGCGCAAATCCCCGTCGGAAATAAGCCGGTGGGATCAAACCCTGCACGGAGCCTTCGATTATTCCTGGCTTTGCAGGACCTGCAAGGCCTCATCAAGGTTATCGACAGCATAAAGGTCGAGGCCAGTGGAGAACCCGGCTAGATCTTCCTGGTTCTCCACGGGGTATATGAAGGCAACGGCCCCCTCCCTTTCGGCGGCCTGGATCTTGAAGGGTAGGCCTCCGATAGGGCCGACATCGCCGTCCAGGGAGATCTCGCCCGTACCGGCGATCTTCTCACCCCCGGTCAGGTCGTCGGAGGTTAGGGCGTTTACCAGGGATAGCGTCATCATCAGGCCTGCTGAAGGCCCCTTGACCGTCGCCAGGTCCCATCCCACCTCCACGCTGGAGGAGTAGGTGAAGTACTCCTGAGGCGAGATACCGATGACAGCTCTCCCCAATTCGGGTTCATAGACCGGCTGCACTGATACCTCCCTAACCCCATCCTCAAGCAGCTCGGCAAGGTCCGGGCGCTGCATCGTGCCCTCCTCCACCGCTTCATTCACCTCATCGACGAGCTCCGCGTCTAGCTCCTTCACCTGCAGCGTGACCGTGTCCCCCTCGGGCGTGGAGCCGACCAGTTCAGCGAATCGGTCCATGCTCTCCATCGCCTCCCCGTTCACTCCCACTATTACCTCGCCCGGGTCTATCAATCCGTACGCTGGATAATCCGGTACGACCCCGACTACGAACACTCCCAGCTCCGTCACCTCCACAGGTACGCCTACCTCCTGCAGGCCCACCACCACGGCGGTGTCCTCGCTGAGAAAAGTGATCACGATGTCCACCGTCTCCTGTTCTTCAGTGTTCAACTCCTCGCCCAGGTAATCCTGTACCTTCATCAGCTCGATGCTGTCATCGAAGAGGGCGAGCAGGTTGTATATGAGGCGTGACTCCTGCAGGGATACCGATGTGAGCAGCAGTTCCCCCTGCGATGGATAGGTCTGAGCCCCCTCGACACTCAGGTCTTCCTGCAGGTCGAACGAGGGTCCGGGGCCTTCCAGGATAAAGCCGGTGGGCACCACGACGAGCATGAAGATGAGAGGGACGAGAAGGGGTACAAGGAGCTTCGTCACGGCGGCGACTGCACCCTCTGGACGGCCGGGTGGCCGCGGCGGCCTCACTCCCTCCCCGTATCGTCCCATGGAGTCCTTTGAGCCATCGTCTGGTAGCATCCTCACAAGACCACGTCCACCTTCCTGCCGCAGTTGTCACACTTGCCGTCCTTGATCCCCTTCACCGTCGTCCCGTAGCCCCTGCGGGCGATGAGGAGGCTGTCGCACTGGGGGCAGTGGGTGTTCGAGCCATCCTTCGCTGCGACGTTTCCCAGGTAGACATAATACAGCTTCTCGCGTGCGATCTCCCGGGCGCGCAGCAGGGAGGACAAAGGGGTGGGCTCGATCGTCATCTTGTAGCTGGGGAAATAGGCGGAGAGATGCAGGGGCACCTCCGGCCCCAGGCCGGCCACGAAATCCACGAGCTTGACGAAGTGCCCGTCGGAGTCGTTGAGGGCGGGGATGACCAGGTTGGTGATCTCTATATGGATCCCCGCCTTCCTTGCCGCCCGGCAGGTGGCCAGGACCGGCTCCAGCCTGGATTTGCATATCTTGCGATAGAACTCCGGGTCCATTGACTTCACGTCGATGTTCATGGCGTCGATGGATCGCGCCAGCTGCGCGAAGGGCTCGGCGTTGACGGAGCCGTTGGTGACCAGGACGTTCACCAGCCCCGCCTCGTGGGCCAGCTGGGAACATTCCAGCACGAACTCGTACCAGATGGTGGGTTCGTTATAGGTATAGGCGATACCCACCGACCTCTCGGCCAGGGCCTCATCCACCGCCTGCTGCGCCGTTATCTCCGTGGTGAGGGCGTCGGGCTGGAGCATGTGCCAGTTCTGGCAGAAGTCGCAGTGCTGGTTGCACCCCCGCGTTCCCAGGGAATAGATCATGGAGCCGGGGTGGAAGTGATAGAGGGGCTTCTTCTCGATGGGGTCCATTCCCCTGGCCATGGCGCGGTTGTATATCTCGGAGTAGAGCACGCCATCCACGTTCGCTCGCACCTTGCAGAAACCCTTCTTGCCTGCTGCGATGGTGCAATCCTGGGGACAGAGCAGGCAGTGGACCTTCTCGTCCTCCAACTTCTCGTAATAGAGCGCCTCTTTCATCTCCACCCCTCCATTTATCATATTCTATTCTACCCCTAACCTGGGGTCAGCCCGGAACTTGTCGTAAGGAGCACAGCGACGTGGCGGCTTTCCACAAGGGGGGTCAGGTCTCCACATTAAGGATCCATCTTAGTAACTGACCAGGATCGTGTACGCACGATATATTCATTAAAAGATGCCGTGTGGAAAATGGAGGGCTGACCCCCGGTGTGGAGGGCTGACCCCATTAAACCAGGGTGAGGACCAGGTGGGAAAGGCCCCCGAGGAGAAGGGCCAGGATGACCGTAGAGCCGGTGATGGCGAGGGAATCCCGCGCGCCCAGCTCCCTCCACAACACGGCCAGGGTGGCCACGCAGGGGATGTATATGGCACACACCAGGGCGAAGGTGAAGATCTGTCCCTTGCTCATGAAATCCAGGAGGGTGGAGCTCTCGGTCACACCCGGGATGACCTGCGCGGCCAGCACCACCAGCAGGGCCAGGGCGAGCTCCTTGCGTATGAAGGCGAAGATGAGGGCCAGCAGGGCTACGGCTGGTATGCCCAGCCACCACTCCGCCAGGGGTTCCAGGGGTTGGGTCAACTTGAAGATCCAACCGCTCTCATAGAGCAGACCCAAGACGAAACTGCCGGCCACGATGAGGGGAGCGGCTATGTACAGGAAGTCCTTCAGTCTGAGCCAGGTCTTCTTGAGCACATTAGCCATGGACGGGCGGCGGAAGGGGAACATCTCCATGACCAGGCCGGTGGACTCCCCCGGCATGACCTTGTTCAGAAAGAGCCCCGCCGCGATGACGATGACGAAGAGGATGGCAAAGAGCAACAGGGCGGGAGCCCATCCTACATAACGCGACACTCCCCCCATGATCACCGCGACGCGCGCGCTGCAGGGTACCAACACTATGAGCACACAGGCGATTACCCTCTCCCGCCGCGTCGAGAGCACCCGGGTCCCCATGACCGCCGGTACGTTGCATCCCACGGCGGAGATAAGAGGGATGACCGCCCGCCCGTGTAATCCCAGCCGGTGCATTGACCGGTCGCTCAGGAATGCTACCGAGTTGAGGTAGCCGCTGTCCTCCATGAAACCCAGGATGATGTAGAAGACCAGCAGGTAGGGCAGTGCGATCTCCAGGACCGCACCCAGCCCGTCCACCGCCCACCCCAGGGACTGCGAGAGTAGGTTCACCCCGAAAAGGGATTCTATACCCTGGTTCAGGGGCCCGCCGATATACGAGTCCCAGAAGCGTGAGAAGAGATCCGCCAAAGCTCCTCCGCCCCAGAAAATGGCCAGGAACACCAGGCCCATCACCACCAGCAGGATAGGGATACCCGTCTTGAAGGAGGTGGTGTACTCCCATAACCTCTCACCCAACCGCGGCCGGTCGTATTCCCTGCGCTCCTGCACGTTGGAGGCCACGCTTCCCGCTATACCATGGCGCTCGCGAGCGATGATCAAGGCTGCTTTCTCGCCGTGTTCCTTCTCTATCTCATCCGCTATCTGCCTGCAATAGGCGATGAGCTCTCCGCCCTCCCCCTCCTCCTCCTCCAGCGCGGCGACGAACTCCTCGTCATCCTCCAACAGCAGGATGGCCAGAGCGCGGGGTGAGAGGCCGTAGGGGAACTCCTCCAGCTTCCTCTCTATGCGCCGCGCCAACTTGCGGACGCGCGTTTCTATATCCGCGGCGTAAGAAAACGGGATGGTGATGTACTCCTCCCGGCGCCGCGCCAGCTCCAGCGCCTGGTGCATAAGCTCGTCCAAGCCATCTCCCCGGATCCCTACCGTGGGCACCACCGGTACCCCCAGGAACTCCGCCAGGAGCTCGACGTCGGTATGGGTGCCCGCCCTTTCCGCCTGGTCCACCAGGTTGAGGGCCGCCACCACCGGGCACCTCAGGTCGAGGAACTGCAAGAGGAGATAGAGGTTGCGTGCCAGGTTGTTGGCATCGAGGATGACGATGACCACGTCCGGTTGTCCCTGCAGCACCCCGTGGCGGGCGACCATCTGGTCCTCGGATACGGCACCCAGGGCGTAGGTGCCCGGCAGGTCCACGATGCCTATCTTGAGGTCGTCCATCTCGGTCATGCCGATGTTCAACTCAACGGTCATGCCGGGATAGTTGGCGGTCATCACGCCCATACCGGTGATGCGGTTGAAGATGGTGGACTTGCCCACGTTCGGGTTGCCGGCCAGGGCGAAGATGTACTCCGCCTTCTCCCGGATCTTGTCCAGCTGCTCCAGGCGTTCCTGCTTCATCTCTTCCGGGCGTCGCCCATGCGGCGTTGTCCGCGCCTTCTCGGCCCTCGCCCCTGCTTGGTATAGATCTTCGACGCCACCTCGCGGCCCAGGGCGTACTGGGTGTCGCCTATCTTCACCAACAGGGGGCCTCCGAAGGGCGCGACCTCCTTCACCTCGATGTCCACGTCGGGCAGCAGACCCAGGGAGGCGAGGTACTGGAGCAGCTGCGGCTCTTCCTCCTCCACCCTGGCGATACACCTTTTCTCGTTCGCGCGCAGGTCGCAGAGTGGTTTGATCTTCTCTTCCTCTTTTATATGGCCTTTCTCGTCCGGTATGGGGTAACCGTGGGGACAGGTTTCGGGGTTGCCCAGCATCTCCGCCAGCTTCTCCTCCACCTCGGGCGAAAGGACGTGTTCGAGCCTGCAGGCTTCGCGGTGGGCCGACTCCCAGTCCAGCCCCAGCACGTCGGTGAGGAAGCGTTCCGAGAGGCGGTGGCGCCTCACCAGCGTCTTCGCCGCCCTCTGGCCCTTGGGGGTGAGGCTGATGGCGCGCCGGGCCCGCCCTTCACCTTTGCCCTTGCCGCTCCCTTTAGCCACCCCCGCATAACGCACGAAGCCCTCTGCTTCCAGGCGGCGCAACATGTCCAGGACGGTGGGAGGGGTCACCCCGAGGTACTCGGACAGCCGGGTAGGCGTGAGGGTCTCCTCCTCGCAGCTCAACTTGAACAGGGCCTCCAGGTATTCCTCCATCTTTTCGGTAAGCATCTTTCCCACCTTCTTTAACCCATATTAAGCACACGATTAGGCTAATCTAACTGTAATCAGATGAGCTATCCAGGTCAATGTCTTATGCAAGTCGAGCAATGAACGAAAGCCTCATGGGAGAGTTATATTGCAGATGCAGCGTGGTGGACCTCAAACGCGCAGCCCCTCCAACATCATTGCGAGGAGGCGTCTTCGCCGACGCGGCAACCTGCAGGTGCTCGCAACTTCTTGCATGAGCTTGTATGTCTAGATATGCCGCCTTCGTGCTAATAGTATTATGGAATAGGTTCGGGCATTTTGTTTCGATAGCGGAAAAGGAGGCTTCCGTGGGTGAGAACCCGTTCGATCTGACCGGGAAAGTAGCGGCGGTAAGCGGCTCCGGCAGGGGTATCGGCAAAGCCATAGCTTTGGCCCTGGCCCGAGCCGGCGCGGACCTAGCCGTCTTTTCGCGCACCGAGGAACAGTTCCGCGCTACCGCCGCGGAGATCGAGGACCTGGGGAGGAAGGCGCTGGGGCTGCGCGTCGACGTGAGCGAGGCGGCCGACGTGCAGGCAATGGTTAGCGCCGTGCTGGAGGAGTTCGGGCGCCTGGACATCATGGTTAACAACGCCGGGCTCAACCCCATCTATTGCCGCATGGAGCGGGTCGATGAAGACGATTACGACCTCATCATGGATGTGAACGTGAAGGGGGTCTTTCTCTGCTCCAAGCATGTCATACCAGTGATGAAGGAACAGGGCAAGGGCTGCATCATCAACGTCGCCTCCGCAGCGGGGCTTGTGGCGCTCTATAAGTGCGCCCCTTACTCCGCCAGCAAGGGAGCAGTCGTCCAGCTTACGAGGACCATGGCCGTGGAGCTGGCGCCGTTTAGTATCAGGGTCAACGCTCTCTGCCCCGGTTTCGCGACCACGGATATGACGGATGAGCTGCTGGAACATCCCCGAGAGGGCGAGCGTATACTCTCACACATCCCCATGGGAAGAGTGGCTGAGCCGGAGGAGATAGCGCCCGCAGCTGTGTTCCTGGCCTCCGACGCCACCTCCTACATGACCGGGGCCACCCTCTGCGTGGACGGCGGCTGGACCTGCTGGTAGAGGCTAAACGTCATCACGAGGAGCGAAGCGACGTGGTGATCACTCTAACGTCATCACGAGGAGCGAAGCGACGTGGTGATCACTCTAACGTCATCACGAGGAGCGAAGCGACGTGGTGATCACTC
>Ga0315295_10002923_pt1 | contig 14476 bp, 7 predicted proteins | sample YL17G14_0_MG_FD_204453 | JGI IMG/M metagenome (GOLD analysis project Ga0315295, IMG submission 204453) | Sediment microbial communities from Yellowstone Lake, YNP, Wyoming, USA - YL17G14_0 | ecosystem: Environmental > Aquatic > Freshwater > Lake > Sediment | place: USA: Wyoming | collected...
AATCCTGCGGCTTTTTAACCCGTGATTCATCCGGCACAGCCAATACCCATTTGGCCGGTTCGCTTGTAGCTTTGCTGTAGGCAAGTTCAGCGACCTCCACCACATCCGATTCGTTTTCCACTATCCAGTCATAGCCGGTAATGCCGGCGTCGAGCTCCCCTCCGGCGACATATCTGCTCATCTCCTGAGCTCGCAGACAAATCAATTGGATTTGCTCGTCATCTATACGAGGCTGGAAGCTTCTTTCAGAATCGGCAATGCTGAAACCAGCTTTGTCGAAAAGTTCAATCGTCGCCTTTTGCAAACTGCCTGTGGGAATACCTAATTTTAATACCTTTTCTGACATCTCAAACAGCCGTTCCTTCCTTTCTATTTTTAGTTTTTAGCTCTTTCTTTCGCTTTTGTTTTACGAACAGACTTTTTTCTTCTTACCCGCCTTGCGTGCTTCGCTCTGGCGTCGCAAGAGAATAAAACTCGTATGCGTTTTCAGCCGAAATCTGCCTGGCTAAAAAGCCTCCTATCTCCCGCTCATCAGCTCCCGCGTGGACTAACTCATTGCTTCCCAGATATTCTATCATCTTTTTTGTGAGCGGGATTGCGTGTCCATGTAGAGACGTAAGCATACAATAATCGACCACAAACCGGTTGGTGCCGTCTATCTTCTCGAGAACCCCTTTGGCCGGACGTTTGCTCATCTTATACAATGCCTTCAGACTAACCATATTATATTTGCTGAATACGGCCCTTAAAGCCGTAGTAAGTGCCGAAGCTATATCTCTTGCAACAGATGCCTCTGGCCCAATCGCTTCGACGATTTCTTCTGCTCGCGAAATACGCAGGTCATTCCAGTCAACAAAATAATCCGCAAGTCTCTTAATCGCAGATTGCGCCGCTGGCTCGCTCAATTCAGCGCTAATGATGGCATAAACAAGAGCGTCCACCGGCTCATCGTATATGGCTTTTTGGACCCCGGGATATTTACGTTTCAATGAACGGTACAGCTTCTGCACCTTTTGCGAATACTCTTTGCCGTTTTTCATAAAAGCCTCTGTCGGTTTTGGCAGTTTGCTGCCGCGTCTTGAATTGAACAGCGACTTACCAATTTACAACCGCTCTTGCTTCTCGTCAACCGAATCCTTCTTTTCCCGCTCACTCATGGTCTCGGCTATCAATTTTATGGTTTCCAGCGTCTTCTTGAATTTCTCGTCCCTCTGAAATCGCAAAACAGGACAGAATTTGCACCGCAGCTTACCGGCCAGCAGCGATTGTATTCGGCTCCTGGCGTGCGTTATCGCCGCATAAGTTTTGTTCTGGGCGGCATCATCTTTGCCGAAAATGCTCAGATACACTTCCGCACTGCGCAAATCAGCAGCCATATCAACTCTCGTAACGCTCACAAACCCCTCAATACGTGGGTCGTTAAGATGGTTGGCAATAGCGTCGCTGACTGCTTCTTTTACCGCACGAGCCGCTTTTTCCTGCCTTCTTGTCGGCATAATAATTCGTATCTCGTAAATCGTGGTTCGCCAGGCAAACCGTCAATCACAAAACGCAATTAAAGGGTTCTTGCTACTTTAACGATTTCATAAAAGTCAAAAACATCATCGACCTTAACATCGTCGAATTTCGCTATCTTAATGCCGCACTCCAGACCCGCCTTGACATCGCGGGCATCATCTTTGAAATGCTTTAAAGACTCTATGCTCAGGCCGTCTCTGATTACGATATTATCACGTATCAGGCGAACCCTGGCATTCCTCGTCACGATACCGTCACTGACATAACAGCCTGCCACCGTACCAACTTTCGAAATCTTAAAAATAGTTCTTACCACGGCCCTGCCAACGGGCTCCTCTTTTTCCTCAGGCTTAAGCAGACCAGCCATGGATTTTTGTAAATCTTCGGTTATGCGGTAGATTATATCGTAGAGTCTTATCTCAATCCCTTTGGTTTCTGCAATCTTGCCCACGCGTTCCTCGCTCACAACGTTGAAGCCGATAATAATGGCGTTCGACGCCTCGGCAAGCAAACAATCGCCTTCATTGATTCCGCCGGGCGCCGCATGCAAAATCTTAACCTTTACCTCCTCAGTGCTCAGCTCAGATAAATATTTCGTCAAAACATCTACCGAACCCTGAACATCGGCACGAATGATAAGATTCAATTCCGCTGTCTTGCCGGCCTCTATTTGGCTGAATAAATTATCCAGTGTCACCTGTGTTCGTTTCACCAGCGAATTTTCCCTCGAGAGCATTTGGTTTTCCTCAGCGGCAGCTTTGGCCTTGTTGATATCATCCAGAATGTAAAATCTGTCGCCTGCCTGCGGTACATCGCTCAGACCAGCTATCTCCACCGGCATAGAGCTTGTAGCTGACTTTATCTTCTTGCCGTAGCTGTCTTTCAGGCTCTTCACTCTGCCGAAGGCACCCCCGGCAAGCACCACATCGCCCTTGCTTAGTCGACCTTCTTTAATTAAAAGAGTTGCCACCGGACCAAGCTGTGGGGACATCTTTGCCTCAACTACCCATCCGGTCGCAGGCACCGTGTTATCAGCCTTTATGTCAAGTAATTCGGCTGTATAATCGAGGTGTTCGAGCAAATCATTAATACCCTCACCGGTAACCGCACTGGTTTTTACAACTTCCGTCTCTCCGCCCCATTCCGCCGGCGACAGACCCCGCTCAGCTAACTGCGCGTAAACTCGATTTACATCGATGCCGGGCAAATCTATTTTATTTAACGCCACAATAATCGGAACCCCTGCAGCTTTGGCATGGTGTATCGCCTCGATGGTTTGAGGCATCACTCCGTCATTGGCGGCAACCGTCAGGACCACTACATCGGTCATATTGGCGCCTCGCGCCCGCATCGCCGTGAATGCCTCGTGACCCGGAGTATCAAGGAATGTCACCTTCTTATTGTCCCAGCTGACCTGAGATGCGCCGATATGCTGTGTAATGCCGCCGGCCTCACCGGCTGCTATCTGAGTCGACCTGATTTTGTCCAGCAGGCTGGTCTTGCCGTGGTCAACATGGCCCAGCATTGCAGCCACCACCGAACGCTTCTCGAGATTCTTTCTTTGCCGACCGTCAAATTCAGCCCGTATCTGCTCTTCCAGTGTGCTTTTGTGCTCTACAACCAATTCCGTGCCGAGCTCCAGAGCAACCAGTTCCGCAACGTCGGAACTTATTACTTGATTAGCTGTGGCCATTACACCCTGTTGCATCAATTTGCGGATGATGTCCGCCGATTTGACCGCCAGAACCGAAGACAAATCCTTTACGGTAATCGGCTCGCTTATGGTCGCTTTTTTCGGCCTGCCGACTTCAGCAGCTCTTGTATGGGACTTGGTAAGGATTTTACGCGTCGGCCTTGTTCGCAGACCTTCGCCACCAGCCGCATCAAGCCGAGCCTGCCTTTCTTCAATGTCCCTCTGGCGCCATCTGCTGACTTTAATCTTTTTTACGACTTCTACATCTTCCTCACCACGCCGACGTCCCTGTGTTCTCTCCTTGTGTCGTTTTGGCCCTCGTCCCTTCTCCTCAGGTGAAACCACAATTGGCTCTGCCAGTTTCTCTTTTTTGCTGTACATCAACGGCTCAGTAACAGGCTCATCGTATCTTGGTCTTGGTTTTGGCCTTGGTCTTGGTGGTCCTAATGGTTCCGGTGCTTCGACACGAACTATCTGTGGACCGCTCACTCGGGCCGGCTCGGGCTTCTCTAAAATCGGGCCGGCAGGCAGTATAACCTCAGGCTCGCGTTCTTTGGGTGCCTCAACTGGTTTTGCTTCTTCGCCGGCCACCGCTATCGCAGGTTTTTGCTCAGCCAGTTCAGCTTCTGCCGCGGCCTCAGCGAGTTCGGACTTCTCGTCTTTCTTCGCTTTCCGCTTTTTCTTGAGTCGGACCTTTTTCAGGTCTACCTTCTCGGTCGTCTCAACCGTTGTGGCATGTTCTCCTTCGCTGAACCACTCGCGAACAGTCGCCGTCAGACCAGCCGAAATCCATGACATATGGTTCTTAACGTCCAGACCCTCATCCTGGCACTTCTTCACAATAGCAGTGCTTTTTACCCCAAGCTCCTTTGCCAGAATGTAAACTCTTGTAGCAGCCAAAAAAACTCCAATTCCTGCACGTTGAATTTAGGTTCTTTTTCAATCAGCTATTCGCTGTTTGCTACTGCCTGTTCGTTATCTGTTGCTTCTAACTCTCCACCCAAGGCGGATTCATCACGTTGGTGGTCACCTTGCTGCTCCAGTATGCTTTCCGCTTGTTTTTTCGGCTCAGCCGCCAAACGCTTGGCTTCTTCGCTTGCTGTTGCAATCAATTTCTCAGTTAAACCGGCATCAATACCCAGTTCGCTAATCAGAGGTTCTGCCCCGACATCTTCCAAATCCAGAACCGATATAACTCCAAGTGCTATCAGCTTATCAACCAGCGTATCATCACCGGCCGCACTTTTGACGCAGCTTGTCAATCGTTCAATGCCCTGATTGTATTCGTCAGGAGTTAGTATATCGATATCCCAGCCTGTCAACCTCGCAGCCAGCCGAACATTCTGCCCGTGCTTGCCGATAGCCAGGCTAAGCTGGTCCTCATCCACCACTACCGTTGCCCTTCCCAGCTCAAAACACAATGCAATCTCGCTGACCTTTGCCGGCATCAAACCATTGGCGATAAGCACCTGCGACGACTCGTTCCACCGGACAATATCTATTTTCTCCCCACCAAGCTCATCAACTATGTTCTTTATCCTGCTGCCTCGAACCCCAACGCACGCTCCAACAGGGTCAACCTTCTCATCAAACGAGGCAACCGCAACCTTGCTTCGATACCCTGCTTCCCGCACCATCGCACGTATTTCGATAATGTTTTCTGCAATTTCCGGCACCTCCAGTTCGAACAATCTGCGGATAAAATCGGGGTGCGTGCGGGAGAGAATTATCTTCACCTGACCGGCAGCTTCTTTCACATCAAGAATCAGGCATCGAATCCTCTCGCCCGGGTGATGGCTCTGTCCCATTATTTGCTCATTCTTTGGCATAAAGCCTTCGGCGCGGTGGTCTAAATTAACAATTAATGTTCCGCTTTCGTATCGAACAACCGACCCGCTCACAATTGTCCCTTTTCGTCGGCTGAACTCGGTGTAGATACTGTCCCTCTCATTGGCCTTTATCTTCTGAATCATCACCTGCTTGGCCGTCTGGGCGGGGATTCGACCCAGTTGTTTCATATCAATTTGAACCTTGTCCTTAAAGGCCGTGATTTCACCCGTGGAACGGTCGATATGTACGGCTATTTCGCTGTCCGGCTCACCAAAATGCTTCCTGACCGCTGAGACCGTAGCTTCTTCCAAATCGGCGAATATGAATTCCTTATCGATATGTTTATCGTGTGCAATATTGTCGACAATTCTTATTATTTCCTGACTCATTTCTCTCCTAACTCTAATCCGGCACCAATTTCTTTTCTTTTTCTAACCCACTGCCGGTAATTGGTGCTGGGCAAAAAAAAGTGGAAACCTCAACAGCTTCCACTTCAAAAACATACCCGAAACAAACAGAGGTTGTAGCTTACCCTTACATTACATCAACTGCCTCCAGTAACAGCAAACCTCATTCATTTCCTGGCATTGAAGCAGAAACACCGATTCCCAGGCCACCATTTGCGCAAAAGCGCAGCCGTACAGGTTGTTTAGTTCCCTGTGCTGCACTGTTCACTCATTCCTGTCAAAACCATTTTCTCACACCTTTACCCGCCTACGGCGGATTTAATTTGGCTTTGGTAGCCGTTAATCCTTATAACCAAACTTACCATAATAATCGTCAAACGTCCTGCTGGCAATAATTTTTTCACCAAATTCATACAATTTTTACCCAATTTTGGTCCCAAAAACCGCATTTAACAGCCCAAAACCGCTCTCAAACCGCCAAAAATCCCTCTCAAGATAACCTCCCAAGCCTCCTGTGATTAAGATTTACCCCCCATATTTCACGTGGTGTTTACCCGTCGCCGGCATTTATCCGCCGTCTTGTCCGGCGTAGCTCCTGTCCTTCGTAGCTTTAGCGGAGAAGGATTAGCGAAGACGGAAGCCTTGGCGACCCGTCCTCCGAAGCCCCTTAGGGCGAAGGATGGAAAGCGGACGGCGATGCGATATCACTGTTTTGAGTTTTAATTTTACTCAAGCCAATGTTTTGCAAATTCAGCGAAATCCAGGAAGTTAACAATATCATCCTCGTCCTTGTAGAAATCACCTGGAAGATCTGGACCATCAAGCCAGTTTTCACTTACTATCCTAAGATCACCAAAGCCGATTGAGCCGTCACAGTCAAGGTCATAGATGTTGTGGGCGACATAATTCTGGTCCGGCTGGTCGGCAAGAACATCAACATAGACCATCTCGCCCGGATTAAATGTATGGTGTCCTTTGGTTGGCGTCACCGTCCCGGACCAGTTATAATCTACCCACACTTCGTAAAAGCCATTGACATCAGTTGTATTCTGTCCTCCGCCATTATTTGCATCCACTAATACACCCGCTATTGGCACGTCGCATGAATTTTTAATGTGACCTGAGATTGTAAAGGTTAAAAGTGTTCCTATATAATCCTGGTCATTAGAATCACTCTTAACATTAACATATTCCATCTTGTTTGGCTCAAATGCGTAAGCATACTTTGCAGGCACAACTTTGCCGGACCAGTTGTAATCCACCACTACCTCGTAGTAACCGTTTGCATCTGTTAGCCACGACCCTCCGCCGTACCTGCTCGTCCAGCCACCTCCGCCGTTCTCAGCAGAAACATTAACGTCGTTAATCGGCGTAACATAGTCCTTATCAAACACATAACCGGAAATGACAAACGTCTTCAGCGTCGCTATGTAGTTCTGGTCGCTATAGTCCTCTATAACATTGGCGTATGTATCGCTGTTTGGCTCAAAGACGTATCCTTCCTTTTGCGGTGTTACGATGCCCGACCAGTTGTAGTCAACCCACAGCTCGTAAAAGCCGTTCGCATCCGTCACAGTGTTCACATCATTGCCGTCGGTCCGTATCGGGACGCCTTCGACCGGCGTATTACCGTCCTGTTCAAACACATACCCGGAAATCACAAAAATAAGCTCTTTAAATGTCACATATACCGTATGATTGGCTGTTACGCTGGGCAGTGTATAAGTAATCCCGCCCGCCTGGACGCTGTTGCCATCCACAAACCATTCAGCCACCTGATAACCGAAGTTTGGTATAGCGTTGAAGTCCTGACTTGCGCCGCAATTCACCACAGCCGAACTCGGCTGAACCGAACCGTTGGCGTCTGAAGAAGCGGTAACCGTAAAGGCCGGTGTCTTGAACGTTACATACACCGTATGATTTGCAGTTATGCTGTTCAGACAGTAATTTCCTCCTGTCTGAACATTGTTGCCGTCCAGATACCATTCGTTGACCTCATAGCACGTATTTGGCGCAGCTGTAAAGCAAAGATTGTCACCGTAGTTGACGACAATCGTACCTTGGGGGTCTATCGAGCCATTCGGTCCTGATGTTGCTGTAACGGGGTATTGGTTAATTGAGAAATTCGCCTGAATGGCATAGTTCGCGTCCATCGTAATCGTAGTAACAGCAGCATTCGAATCAGCAATGGTATTCGTATCCCCGGTCCAGTTGACGAAGTGACAACCGACACTCGGCACTGCATTGAGGTCAACTACAGTGCCGTGAGCATATTGGAAGGCCCCTATGCCGGGCTGTGTTACAGAACCGCCGCCACTTGAGGAAACCGTCAATGTCCTTTGGTCTATTGCAAAATTGGCCTGGACCGTATGATCGGCGTCCATCAGGACGGTCGTACTGGCAGAGTTTGGGTCATCCACTTTCCCTGCCGTTACCGCCGTGCCGGTCCAGTTAACGAAATGGTAGCTTGTACATGGTGTAGCGTTGATGGGAACTGAGATGCCACGTCTGTAGTAAAAAACACCTTGTCCTGGTGTTGTAACGGAACCGCAACCAGCAACCGAAGTCGTAAGCGTGACTGGTCTAATATACGTAACTTCCAATCTTGGCGCGTAACTGCTGCCGTGGTCATACGAGGAGAAATAGCGGTAGCTGCCTGAAGCTGTTCTAGTACTGTAAAGAATTGCAAGTGCGTTACCTGGCGACCAGCCGGGGCGGTCAATAATCTCCTGAACTACAGAGGTAATATCAGGGCTGGAATACAGCGTATCGGGCAGCCATGCAGTGGAAATGTCCCAATTGACTGAAGCCGTAGTCTTTACTAATCCGGATATATAACGCCCATAAAAATTCGCGGCATTGTCAGTGTCCTCACCCTGGATTTTGCCATAAACTCTTGTGAGATATGAGCTGTACGAACGAATTTTGAGATGGGCGCTCACAATCGGGGTAGTCGCGGGGATGTAAAGATTCGTAAAACGCATACCGGACATAAAGTAAGGTATTCCATAACTGGGGGAGTAACCAATTTTCAGGTAGAATGTTGTCGCAATCTGCGATGTACTTCCATATGCATACACATCATCGTTACTTGCGGAAACCTGGTACTCGACGGTGATTGTATCAACGTCAACAGACACAGTAGCCAGATTGGAATCTCCCCCATCCGGCGGAACGCCGCCGTCGTTAGCTTTGAACTTAAAACTGTCCAGACCGCTGTAGCCGGTAGTGGGTGTATAAATGACCTGATTGCCATTGCCGGCAACTGTGTAAGGAACAGCAGTTATGCCACCTGCGCCGGGGTCGCTCAAGCTGCCATTGGTTGGCAGTGAGGTAATAATGTAACTTAACACACCCGGGGGATTGGGCAGACCGTCGTCCGTAGCCACCAGCGTGATCGGAACAAAGGTATTAATTTGTGTGCTGGTGCTACCCGCTTGTGCAACGGGCGGCTGGGGAACGATGTCATACACAAAACTCATCGTCGAACACACATCGCTGATTTGCCGAATCACCAGATTTGAATCATTGCCGTTCCACCACTTGGCATCGGGGACCGTAGTGTCGTTGAAATCATCCTTGTATCCGGCATGAAAAAGATCGTCGCTTTCGCCGGCATTATCACCGTATTCAAGATGGAATAGTCCATCGGCTTGTTCAACGGAAACCAGATAATGCAGACTGGGGGTCATCTGCTCGTTGTCATTGTTGCCATTCTCATCGATGTGCCAGATAACCAGCCCATCGTCCGGCAAAGAACTGTTACGCCCGGTTTTTGTACGACTGTCAATATAAAAAAATTCTTTTGAATTGTCCGGATTCAGATATTTATAAGAAGTATTCGAATTGGACAGGAGGAAATACTGAACCCCCGACAGATGCGGAAACACCGTCACGCTTTCCCAGCCTTTTATGTCTCTCAGATACGGATTCGGCGGGATGGGGTTATAAGCTGAACCGCCGTAGGCCATCAGGCAGTAATTCCCCGCGCCGCACGATTGGCCGCCGTAATCATAAAGGTCCGGGTAGTCGCAAATCATGTGCCCGTTTTCATGGCAGAACGTACCTAATGCCAGCGACGAACCAATATTGGTAATCTGATAGACGCCGGATTTCACTCCTTCATTGGATGTGAACATGCCATACATACTTGACATGTGAGGCCAGAGTCCTTCCGCCCAGGCATTGTCTATCTCTCCTGCATAAAAAGCATTGATCGCCAGCATGTAGTTGCCGCCGTCAGTACTTATGGTTCCAAAATTAAAATTCTGACCGGATGGATTATCCAGCCACAACAGCGCTTCTTGAATCAGTTCACTTGCACGTGTCCCATAACTGATATTGGGATTGGTATAATACGACCTGTTATGTTGGGCGGTATAATAGACCGTCACATAATTAGTATAGGTCAGGTTGCCGCTGGAGACGTCGTAAAAATAATCACGCACAGAACCATTATTGCCGTAACCGGTATAACCAACCTGGTTGCAGTAATTATCAATATCAGCCTGAGAGATGGTCGCCGGTACATCCGGAAACTGGATAAGCAGTGTCAAGCCGACAACTTCCCCGATCAGCGGAGCCGGCGAGCCTGCCTGGGCGGACCCCGCGGAAAAAGCGTCCGAATCCGGCGCCGGAAGAATTCGACCCAGCTGATCTCTTCCAAGCAGGTGACGATTCCGATCTGCCTTTTCAATCACCGCCTGATGTTTCAGACGGAGGCCTTTTTTAATTCCGTTACCTTGCGCTAATGGCCAAAGCCCGGAATATTTCAGTTTCTCCACAGTCTGTCCGGTATAGGGAATTCCGGTTGAGATAAAATCCGACCCCTCATTATTGACTTCGGCATAGCAGATAAAACCGGATACCGGATCACGAACAAGGGAATATCCGTCGAGCGTTTCGGCACGAATATAAAACTCATCTCCCCACACTCGGATAGCAATGGGGCTGCCGTCCGGCTGATGAAACTCAAATTCTTTTCCCAGGTACGGGGCACAAAACGCAGGGACCGAAAAAAGGCATGAAATCACCGCAAGGAATAATACCCGCCGCACTCTAAAATCCTCTTGAATTTTTTCGTAAAAATATGATACAAGTTATCTGGGATTTCCCATATAACCCTGCATATTATTGCTCAGCTACACCATTGAGCTTCATTTCCAATAGAATGTCAAACCTATCCTGAGAAAAACAATCTCCACCTCAAGTTTCCATTGGTAAAAATGCTCTATTTTGAATTATACGGGTTTGGGGCAATTTATCAAGGAAATTATTGGATCTTTCTGGGGTGGCCAAGGAACCTCGTACTTGTCCGCCGTAGCTTGCCCGCCGTAGGCGGGGCGGGGCCCAGTTCTTCAACTTTCGAATCCCTGCCCTGTGGGATGCGCCGTATGCTATCTCATCGGGGTCAAATCTCTCACTAAAAAACAATTCGACATATAAAAGGCTCGTAGTCCTTTCGATTAGTCAAAAGGACTAGGCCACCGCCTAACCCCCGCCAAAATCGTCTAACTTTCAACAAATAACTTTGCCCGTAAGTTTTAACTTTTTAGCTTTGGTTTTGGATTTCTTGTCCCCGCATGTTGTAGGCGGGGACCCAGTATCGGGGACCCAGAAATTCTACCTTCTACCTCCTACATTCTAAAACCCCTAATTTCCAAACCCCTCATTCCCAAAACCACAATTCTTAAAGCATTACATTAGTATGTATGCATATACTTATATACTTATAGCCCTGTACAAAAACCTCAAAGCCCTCATTCTCAAATCCCTCTTCCAAAAACCATGATTCTTAAACCCCTCATTCTCAAATCCCCAATTCTCAAAACCCTGCTTCTAAAAACCCTCATTCTCAAATCCATGATTATTCAATCACGACATTAGTATATATGCATATACTTATATAGTATTGTTGCAATTGTCAAACTGAAAACAAAAAACTTGTCCTGAATTTGTCGAAGGAATTTGTGGCTTAAAAAATCTGCCCGCCCTTCGTAGCGCAGCAAAGATCCCAGAACTCCTTTATCTGGGACCCAGTCTTTTCTCTCTTCCGCTCCTCCGCTCTTTGTTAATTTGGGCAATCTGCAGCTAATTCTTCTTCGTGCCTTAGTTCCTTTGTGGCCAACTATAAATCAGTGTCATCCGCGTAATCAGCGATTAAATTTCCTTCGTGTCTTTGTGTCTTCGTGGCCGACAACAAATTTCAATCAAATGCGCAGGGGGGTAAAAAATTGTCGAATATTTTCAAACGTTTCTATACTATTTTCAAACGTTTCATATCAATTTTCGAACGTTTCTATACTATTTTCAAACGTTTTCGAACGTTTCAGAACACGAACATGCGCGTTTGGTTCGAAAATCTGCACTTTTGATTGAAATTCTTACGCTTTTGCGAATAAACTCTTGTCCCGCCGACTTGTCCGGCGTAGCTTAAGCGAAGTCGTAAGCCTTGGCGAAGGCGGATGCACGTTTGGTTCGAAACAGTCGTCTTGTTCCCGACCTTGTTTTGGAAAATCCGCTCCCGGAACATTCACTTTTGCGTAAATAATCCTCAGCCAACAACCCCGCTCTCTCCCGCCAATTTTATCTGCCCCATCTGCCTAAATCTCTCTCCTCAGCCGGTTCAGCAATATCCCTTGCAATTTGTGTAATTCCCAAAGGCAGTCTGTATATTCTGCTGCATTTGTTTGGTTTTTTGCGGTTTTTGGGGTTCTTTTCGTTCTTTTAGCTCCTTTAGCCGGCATTGTCCCTCTCGTTTTTTTTCTTGCAGATTTTGTCATTTTTTATGGCCTCCTTATTGACAAAATTCACATTTGTGTCTAAACTTTACATCTTCAGATTCAGAGTAGGCTCTTTTTGGAAATATTAACGCAATTGCGAATCAATGCAAGAGAAATATTCGCATTTACGAAAAATTATGAAAGTTTTTGACGAAAAAGCGATAATTGAGCGAATCAAACATCTCCGTAAGCAGCATTCGGGCAGTAGAGGCAAAAGTAAATTCGCCCGCACTTTGGGTATAAGTGCTTCTACCTACAACTATTACGAAAACAACAGGGTTCCGCCGTTCGAAATTCTGCTGAAAATCTCTGATGTTACAGGGGCTGATTTAAATTGGCTGCTTACCGGCAGAAAAACCCTAAAAACACCCATATCGGAGCCGGAAAAATTTGCATTTGGGCCAAATAGTTCGCTTTTGCGAAAATTAGATAACTTATTAAGCGAAAATCCGGAGTTGGCAGAACCGATTTCAGCTTTTATTGAGCTATTGTGCGAGAAAAAGGGGGTTGAAAAAGAATTTTATTCGGATGCTACTCTGCGAAGCGGTGATGCCGTTCCGCTGCGAAGCACGAGAATGCCGCCGGCTAAACCGGCCCGGCCCAGCTGGATACCAGTACTCGGCAGAACCGCCGCCGGCATGATTCATTTTTGGGACAAAGAAGTTCTGCCGCAGCCGAAGCAGGCTGTTACCGAGCTTGATGAGCTGGTGAAGAAACACATTGGCAAATCGATTATCGCCTCTACTGATGGTACGGTGTCAATTGATTTGCAGGCACGGGCTTTGGTGGATGGCCTTAAAAGGCGGCAGGCAAATCTGATTCAGGTTAGCGGCCAGGAGCAGGACGGAATAGTTGAATTTGTCCAGTGTGAAGAGATTTTTGAGCTGTTTCCCGACAGCTTTGCGCTGCATATAGATGGTGATAGTATGTCACCCAGAATAAATGACGGTGACATTGTGATATTGAGCCCCTCGGTGCCGGCAGCGCAGGGGCAAATAGGGATTGCACGTCTTGCAAATCAAATAGGGGTCACCTGCAAACTCATAAGAAGCACAGAACAGGATGTTCATCTTATACCGATAAATGAAAGATATGAAACGAAGGTCGTTGCTAAAAAGGATTTACTCTGGGCATTGGCCGTCCTGTGTCATATAAGCGTGTGATTATATTGGCACGTCCAAAGCCGGTTGGGTATTTTTGGTGCCTGAACTTAGAAAATAGATTTAATAAAATCAAAAAATAAAAATTCAAAAATAGGAAGAAATTAGGGGTTTTTGGGAGGGGATTTTGGGGGCCTAAGTTATGCAGGTTGCCCAGATTGTTACCTGCGGCAGAGCTAAAAATGGGCAAGATAGGCAGTTTCGGGAATGGCGTAAGCCATCTTGGCGACTGAAAAAATCAATCAAATGCGCAAGTTTATTCGCAAAAGCGTAAGAATTTCAATCAAAAGTGCAGATTTTCGCATCAAACGCGCAAGTTTTTAAAAGAAACGTTCGAAAACGTTTGAAAATTGTATAGAAACGTTTGAAAACTATATAGAAACGTTTGAAAATAGTATAGAAACGTTCGAAAATATTCGACAATTTTTTACCTATATGCGCTTTTGATTGAAATCTCCTTCGCAAGTCATCGGGGTATCCTTAGGAGGGACAAATTGACTAAGGTTGGTGAGCTCCCTCGACAAGGCTCGGGACCTGCGCTTCGCTCCGGCCTGCGCATTTGATTGAAATTTCTGTGGGCCACTAAGACACGAAGAAAAATTAGCCACAGATTTCACGGATTTCACTGATATATTTGGTCACAAAAAGGGACAAAAAATACAAAGAAAATTAGACGCTGATTTCGCTGATTGCGCAGAGTTTTTTAGACACGGATAAACACGGATTTTTTGGTATTGACGGGAGCTTTGAAAATGGGGTAAAATCCGCCATAGGCGAGATAAATTGGGTGAGCAACAGCGGAGAGGAAGCATCGCGGGGTGTCTCGCCAGCACGCTTTGGGGGCTTTAGGAGAACAGTAGTTTTTTGTTGAAATCCAGTCCGGAGTCGGTATAATTGCAAATCACGCCAGCGGAGATCAGCAAGTAAAGTGGCAAGGCAATTGGTTATTTTCTATTTACTAACGCATTGTGCGAGTTTTAATTTACAAGTAATCTTAATTTTAAGGGTTCGACATTCATTTTGATATTAAGAAGAAGTCCGACAGTATGAGAAAGAATCTTACGAATAATCCGATTCATCAAGTGC
>Ga0315295_10002924_pt1 | contig 14464 bp, 11 predicted proteins | sample YL17G14_0_MG_FD_204453 | JGI IMG/M metagenome (GOLD analysis project Ga0315295, IMG submission 204453) | Sediment microbial communities from Yellowstone Lake, YNP, Wyoming, USA - YL17G14_0 | ecosystem: Environmental > Aquatic > Freshwater > Lake > Sediment | place: USA: Wyoming | collected...
AGGCAGGTGGCTCGAGCGAAGGTTCTCCAAGCGCAGGCCGGCCTCGAGCAGGCGCGGGCTGAGCTGGCCCAATCCGTGCTGACTGCGCCGTTCGACGGAACAGTCGTTTCGATCACAGTGGCGCGGGGCGAAGTTGTGCAACCCGGGCAGATTGTGGCGGTCATGGGCGACCTGGCGCATCTGCGCCTTGAGACCACTGACTTGAGTGAGCGCAATATCATGCGCGTGCATCCCGGTCAGCGGGCGCAGATCACGCTTGATGCACTGACCTCCGAACTCAGGGGAACAGTGTCGGCCATCGATCCGATCGCGGGACGCTCTGCAGACGGTGAGATCATCTACAAGGTGACCATCGACTTCGATGCGCAGCCGCCGGAAGTTCTTTGGGGGATGACAGGCGACGTTCGCATCCTGCCAGATTCCTAGTCGCGATGATCGCACGCTGACTCCTAGTCAGCTGGTCGAGGTTCACCTGTGCCTGCGGCAAGGTGCAGGCAAGTCCCCGGTCGGTCACCTGAAATCGGAAAATCTGGGCGCGGACATTTCGAACTGGTGCGGCTGCTGCTGCACGGTCTGCATAGTCCGAGCATGAACGACCAAGAAACCGACAAATCTCATTAGCCGCCGCTGCCATCCGTCTGGGGCGTACGCCTGCGACCAGACTCCCCTTAGCGAAGCAAGTGGTCCCATTGACCTCCAAAATCGCCAGGACGACGGCCGGGCAACCCCGCGGCGTCGTTGTGCATAGCCGCACGACGCGCTTGCGTCCTTGTTCTCAGGAGATGAGGCCTGACTTTCTCCGGACTGTACACAGATACCGCTATGCTAGAATTCCCTCGATCTCCGATGTCGACCCTAAGTGGTTTATTCTCCAACAACAAGGAAATCATCCTCTTTGTCTACGGGTTGGGCTTCTTCATCCTGGGGTTTGCCATCATGCTGCAAACTCGCCAATCTTCGCGACTCGAGCTGGCACGTAACTTGAGATGGTTGGCTGCTTTTGGCTTCCTGCACGCCTTCCATGAATGGGGTGATCTGTTCATTCCCATTCAGGCGGAACACGTGGAGGATGTGATGGTCAAGTCCCTGTACCTGATCCAGCTGGCTCTGCTGGCCGCCTCGTTCGCCTGCCTGTTCGAATTCGGCCTCGCGGTGCTGCGGCCCTTCCGTGGCTCCACGTGGTTGCGCGGGCTCCCGGCGATGGTTCTTGCCGCCTGGGGCTTCGCCTCGTTCTTCGTACTACTCCCGCTGGCGAATGACCTGACTGGCTGGACGTTCACGTCCAACGCGCTGGCGCGCTACTTCATCGGGTTCCCGGGCGGCACGCTGGCTGCCTACGGCCTGCGGGTCCACGCCATCCGCCGCATCCAGCCCCTGAATGTGCCGGTGATCTACCGGACATTGCGGATCGCCGGGATCGCTCTCGGACTGTACGCAGTTCTCGCCGGTCTCATTCCTCCACCCGTCGAGTTCTTTCCGGGAAACGTGATCAATTCCGTGAGTTTCACGCAGGCGGTGGGCGTACCACCGCTCGTATTCCGTGCCCTGCTAAGCATCATCGTCGCGGTTGCCGTAATCCGGTCCCTGGAGATCTTCGACCTGGAGACCCAGCGAAAGCTTGAGGAAATGGAACAGCAGCAAATCATCCGTGCTGAGCACGATAGGCTTGCCCGCGAGCTGCACGACGGCGCCATACAGAAGGTCTTTACCGCCGGCCTGCTGGTGGAATCGGCTGCGCGAATTGCCGAGCCCGCAAGCGAAGTGGGTCTGCGGCTGGAACGCTCGGTGGTTGTGTTGAACGACGCAGTGGCGGACCTTAGGAACAATCTGGCGGAGCTGCATCAGTGGGAGGCGCTTCCCTCCGGGAAGAGCGTGGCCGAAATGCTGGCGGAGCTGGCCCATGATCCGCACTACAACACACTGGCGAACATCTCGCTGGACGTGCGGCTGCCCGAATCCAAGTCGCTATCCGCCTTGCGTGCCAGCCATGCCATGGCGATCACCAATGAAGCGCTGGCCAACATCATGCGGCATGCCCGGGCCAGCAATGTCAAGATCCAGGCGCAGGACATGGGGCCGCGGCTCCAGATCCAGGTGTCAGATGATGGAGCCGGCTTTTCCCCTGACGCCCAGCCCGGCTACGGCCTTCGCAACATGCGCGATCGGGCGCGCCTGCTCAACGGCGAAATCGCCTTCACTGCGGCGCCCGGTAAAGGCACGACCGTGACCCTGGAAGTCCCCTGGATCGACTAGGTTCCCTATGAAGCAGACGCGTATCCTACTGGTGGATGACCACGCCATTGTTCGCCTGGGCCTGATGACTCTGCTGAACGATCAACCCGACATGCAGGTGGTCGGCGAGGCCAGCACTGCCGCGGAGGCCGTGCGCGCGGTCGAAAAAGAGAAGCCGGACGTGGTGCTTATGGACATTCGTTTGCCCGGAGAGGGCGGCATTGACGCGACCCGGCAGGTCACCTCCCGTTTCCCCGGCAGCAAGGTCGTCATGCTGACGTCCTTTGCGGATAATGACCTGGTGATCCGCGCCATCAACGCCGGCGCCGCGGGGTATGTGCTGAAACAGGTGGGCAACGAGGAGCTGCTGCTCGCCATCCGGGCGGCAGCCCGCGGGGAGGCGCTGCTTGATCCTTCGACAACGGCCAAGCTTCTTTCGCGCGTACGTGAGCTGGATCGCAAAGCCGAGGAGGACGCCTTCCGCGAACTATCCGACCGGGAGATGGATGTTCTGGCCCTCCTGGCCCGCGGCAGGACCAACGCCGAGATCGGGCTGAGTCTGAACCTGAGCGAGAAGACGGTAGGCAACTACGTCGGGACGATGTTCGATAAGCTTCATCTCAATAACCGCATCGAACTGGCCATCTACGCGGTGGAGCACCATTTGTCCGAACGCACGGGTAACGAATGAAAAAAGCCCCCGCAAGATGCGGGGGCTCGTCTTGCAAAGACCGATCCTACTTGAACAGGTGCCAGAACGGGGGGAAGGTTCCGATCAGGCCGATCACCAGCATCACGAAGGCGATAGTGGCGATGCGGTTGAATTCGGTCTCCTTGCCCTTCCACACAAAGTGCAGGATCGCCCACGACAGGAAGAAGGCGATGATCGCCCAGCCGGACTTGCCGGAGAGGCCGCCAACCGGCTTCGACCAGGTCATGCTCTTGGAGAATGCGCTCTTGTCATTCAGCTCATAGATGAAGGTGAACAGCCCGAGCACCGCCGAACCGATTCCTGCAGCCAGCAAGGCGGCCGACATTGGACCGTTGGGTTTTACAGTTTCCTTAGCCATTATGGATCTCCTTGTTCAACGTCTCAGTGGGCCTAGCGAACCGGAGCGGCCTTGGTGATGAAGGCGCCAAAGAGACCGGCCACGGCCGCGGCAACGAAAGCAACAATGAAGAACGCCATCACCGCACGACGCTCAGCGGGCTTCTTGACCAGCATCGGACCATAGTAGCTCACAGCAAAGGCGACAGCTGTGGCGGCGAAGGGAGCCAGGAAGGCAACGTGCTCCTTCCACTCCATGCCGAACTCATGCCACTCCGCCGTGCTCTTGTTGGCCAGCAGCAGGAACTTGGGGAACGTGGCAAGAGCAGCGGGGTCGGTGGTACCTTCCGGAGGAACGGCGCGGTACCAGGGATACACGACCCAGGCGCCCGTGATGACGGCCGCCCAGACGGAAGCCGCCAGAGCCCACAGGTAGATTTTGATGTTCCTGACGGACTTCTGTACACCCTCCGCCGTAAGCCATTCGGCCCTCATGCTGTACACCGCGTACAGAGCCCCGCTGAATCCCAGGAGGAAGATGAAGCCGAACACCATTCCGTGGATTACTGTCCAGATCTCGCGAGCATTCATTTCCATATGTTCTTCTCCTTGATGAATGGATGAATGATATGCTCCCATTCTAGGGCGAGGTCGCAGCTGAGGTTAGAGGCACTATCCCCTAATTCTCTAGGGGATGATGCCTCTCAGTCTCAATTCATCCGACGGGTCAAGACCGCGGAAAGAGTCGCCTTTCCTCTTACAGCTGCAATTCGGCTGCAATTGGGAAGACACTCTAGAAACTATTTATACAATGGACTGATTTACCCGTAAATCTGGCACTGTGTAACCGTTTTTTCACCCCATAGACGCAATAGACATGCTTGCCTGGGATTCTTAATCAGTTGGTTCGGGGTTCGAATCCCCGGTCGGTCACCAAAACTGCGATGTTACACACACCTGACTAAGAGGCAGAGGGCCTTCCGTGCGGTAGCCCCGGGCTTTTCGCTGTGCCGCCGACGTCGACGCTTTGGGATTAGCCTTCTTCTTAGAGAACTCCAGGGGGACATGCCTGGCGCGCAGATGGTTTAGTCAGACAACAATCTCGCGGAGCCGACCAGCCGGACGGCCTTTCACCTGCGTTTTTCGGCCTACTGGACATCACCTGGTCGCATGGAATAACCGAGCCGAGGCCCTTGGCGAATCTCCATTTCACAAATGCGTCGATCAGAACGGAAAAACGCGAGCCCGAGAAACCCAATTCGTTGAAACTTCCTGAAGAATGTCATCTTTTGCCACGACAAAGCGCACCAAGGTGCCTGTAAGTACCATTTGCCGGTGGTATTGCTCTGATGCAGTCGCTATAATGTTCTTAGATTAGGAGGAGTCCATGAAAGGGTATGCGGTCATTCTTGTGTTACTGGCGCTGGTGATCGCTGTTCTCCCCCAGTTCACCGATTGCGAATCCCAAGGGCGTCATATTGTGCTTGCCGATGGAAGAGAGATCCCGATGAAATGCCATTGGTCGGGCTTAGCTGAATTGGGACTAGGGTTTCCCATCCTGGTCTTAGGCGGGGCTCTCTTCTTCAGCCGGCAGGTAGAGACGCGGAGGGCTCTCGGCATACTTGGAGTTGTCTTGGGCCTGATCGTCATCCTTATCCCGACAGTCCTGATCGGCGTGTGTGCCAGCATCGAAATGTTCTGCAACTCGATCATGAAACCTGCATTGATCCTGGCGGGCAGCCTGGTGATGGCGATAAGCCTTGCCTTGGTGCTTTCTTCGATTCGGCGGGGCCAGAGTAACAGCTGATTCGGCAGTCCGCGTGCGCTTGAAAGCTTTATGGATCTGACTCGGCTCGTAACAAGGAACATCCTCAACAAGCCATTCCGCAGCAGCGCTGTTCTTGTGTCCATCCTCATGGTGATCGCCAGCGCGAGCCTGGCAACGGTGATCATCCAGGGCGCGACGGACGTGATTATCCAAAGCGCCAGCAATATCAATTCATTGCAGGCTGATATCGTTGTGATTGCCAGGGCGGGTAGCGCCGGGTTCATGTCCCAAGATGATGTCGATGACAGCGCCCTGCTGGAGGAGATTGCATCCACGCCCGGAGTTGCTGCAGTCTCGCCGCAACAGCGTCTATCTGCCGGGGACCGGCTCTTGCAGGGCATCAACATAGAGGTGGTTGCGTTTGACCCGGTCACCGATTTCACGATATTGCCGCTGCTGGCGTCTCACAACCAAGACACCCTGGCATATGATTCCGTGATTCTCGGAAGCCGTCTCAGTGACTTCAGAGACGGAGAGACGCTGGATTTGTGGGGATACCCGATCACGGTTGCAGGGCACCTGCAATCGACGGCTGACGCTCATGACCGGACGTTCTTCGTCACTTTCGAAGGTGCGCAGAGGCTGCTGCAGCGTTTGGCACAGGAAGACCAGGCTTTGCCAATACGTGGGCCAGAAAGCCCGCCATTGATGCTTGTCCGGGTGGACGAAGGGATCGAAGCGCACGACGTCGCGCAGCGCATCCTGAAGACCATCCGTGGCGTCACCGTCTATGACCACTCGGATTTCTTGGGTCTGGGTCGCGAGCGGATGAGTAGCATGTCCAGCGGCGCTCCGTTCATCATTGCCTTCTTATGGGTGGCTGCCGCTGTGGCGATCGTGCTGGTCTGCATGGTCCTGGCGAATGCGCATGAATGGGAGATCGGTGTATTGCAAGCACTCGGATCCCCACGCGGGCTGATATTCCGTTGGCTCAGCCATGAAAGCCTGATCCTCGCATGCGGGGGCGGACTATTGGGGTTGATCATCACCCTTGTTCTCATCAAGGGATTTAGAGAAAGCATTACCAGCTTCTCGCGGCTGCCCATCATCGCACCCAGCCCAAGGCAGCTGCTGGCCCTCTCGGCTCTCAGTATGGCAACTATTGTCCCCGGCGCCCTGCTTGCAGGTATCTATCCAGTCTGGAGAATCGCTCATCGGGATGCATCCATGGCGCTCACAGAATAGGGCTGCAAGGTGGAAATGAACCTTGCGAAGCTGGCACTCAGGAACATCGCCCATAAGTCCGTTCGGAGCGCGGTGGTCGTAACGTGTGCAGCTCTGGTTTCGGGACTTACACTCGCGACAGAGATGCTCTCCACGGGCATGGAGAAGAGCCTGGAACTTGTTAGAGACCACTTGGGTGCGGACATCATGGTCATCCCGGCTGGCAACCAGACAGCTGTGGAACAAGCTCTGCTCATGTGCGGGCCGGTCGAAGTGTGGATGCCGAGGCAGGTTGTGTCACAACTCCAGGACCTTCCCGGCGTGGAGGTGGCTACACCGCAACTGTTTCTTTCCACGATGCGCGGCGCCTCGTGCTGCTCGGTATCCGACATGTTCATGATTGCCTTCGATCCCGCGACTGATTTCACGGTAAGGCCATGGCTAAAACAGAACTTAGCGCGGGAACTGCGGCTCGGCGAAGCCATTGGCGGGCACTATGTCAAGATCCCCGAGGACCGAAAGAATATCCTGATCTACGGGTACGAGATAGAGCTTGTGGGAAACCTGGAGAGAACCGGCAGCAATCTGGACCAGAGCATGTTCTTCACTTACGAAACTGCCCTTGAGATAGCAAAATTGTCTCCCATGCAGGCCGAGAGGGAATTGGTCATCAAGCCGGACAGCATCTCTGCTGCAATGGTCAGGCTGTCTGACGGCGCAAGTGCTTCCCAGGTGGCCGATCTGATCGAGCGCACTATTTCCGGAGTGGTTGCCATCGAGAATGCAAATATCTTCCGCAGACAACGAGAGCGTTTGGAAAGCCTTACCGAGAGTCTTGCCACACTCAACATTATTGCATGGCTCGCGGCCATCAGCGTGGTTGGCCTGATTACGTCGACAGCGCTTTCCGCCCGGCACCATGAAATTGGGATCCTGCAGGCTGTGGGTGCCTCGAGGCTGAAGGTGATCCTGTTAGTTGAGGTGGAAGGGATCATGCTCGCACTTTGGGGAGGGACGATAGGCCTCGCTTTGACTGCTTACACCATCTTTCTGTTCAGGAACCTCATTGGCAGCCTTGCGCGGATGCCACTGTACTATCCCGAATTGGGCTCCTTGCTGATGAAATGCCTAGGAATTCTCGCGCTGGTGACAGCCAGCATCGGGCTAATGACCCTGCTGCCAACCCTGCGGTCCGCATGCCAGGAGGCCGGCACCACGATGAAGGACAAATAGGATGGTACGGCTAAAGCAAGTCAGCAAGAGGTACACGGCCGGACGGAATCGCCAAGTGGAGGCCGTGCGCGGCGTTGATCTTAGTGTGGACAAAGGCGAATTCGTCGTCATCACAGGCCGTTCGGGCTGCGGAAAGACCACGCTGCTCAACCTGATCGCCGGGCTTGCCCGACCCACTGTCGGAAGTGTTTTCGTGGGGGGGCAGGACATCTGGGAGCTGAGGGATGTCCAGCGGTCTTTTCTGCGCAATCGAATGTTTGGGTTCGTCTTCCAATATCCCAGCCTGATGCCATCTCTCACAGTACTGGAAAATGCGCTGCTGCCAACCATTTTCTTTCCGGGCGACGGTGATGCAGGAACCAGGAGCCGCGCGAACGCGCTGCTTGAGACTGTGGGCCTTGGAGACAAGTGCTCCATGTATCCCCGTCAGCTCTCCGCCGGCCAGCAGCAGCGCGCGGTCATTGCGCGGTCTCTCATCAACAATCCCGAGGTCTTATTGGCGGATGAGCCAACCAGCAATCTGGACGAGCAAACAGAAAGAGAGGTGATCTCGCTGTTTCAAGACGTCCACGCTTCAAGCGGAATCACGGTCCTGCTTGTCACCCATGCCAGCCAGCTTGTGACCCATGGCACGCGCCTGATTCACATGAGTGGCGGCGAGATCAGCAGCGACAATCGGCATGGGACGTCGGAAAAGGGAGTTCGGCCAATCGAGCTCATCAAGAATGACTGAAAGGAGCATGCGATGAAAGTCAAAAATTGCCTTCGAGCAGCCAAATGGTGCCTACCGATGGGCGTAATCCTCTCTCTCGCTCTGGGCGTCGCCGGTTGTCGGCCTGCTTCGTCATCCCCGCCACCGACCGTCGAACCGACGGAGAGCGTGGTGGAGGCCACGGAAGAAGCGGTCCAGGAACAGCAACCGGTCGAAACGGTTGAGCGGCTTAACCCAACGAGCATTCCAAAATTCGTCGAGCCCCTCGTTATTCCGCCCGTCATGCAACCAGTCAGTCAGGGTGATGTTACCGAGTACGCGATCGCGGTCAGGCAATTCCAGCAGCAAGTCCTACCGCAGGCCCTGCCAAAGACTACCGTCTGGGGGTATGGACGGCTTGGAGATCCTCTGCCAGGCGATGGCGCTGCTTCCACCTTCAACTTCCCGGCGTTCACTGTCGAAGCCAGGACCAATGAGCGCGTCAGGGTCAGTTGGGTCAATCAATTGGTGGATGATCCGGCAAGCCCAACGCCCCACTACCTGCCTCACTTGCTGCCAGTTGACCAGACACTGCATTGGGCGAATCCAGGTCCTAAGGGCATTCTGGATCCTTCGCCATACACCGGCCCGATTCCGATCGTGACACATCTGCACGGCTCCCATGTGGCTTCCCATAGTGACGGCGGTCCGGAAGCCTGGTACATGCCCATCGCCAGCGATATGCCGGCAGGGTATACCGTCCACGGACCGAACTACGCCAGTGTTAGCGAAGCGCCTTCGGATACGGCGGTATTTGAATACGCCAATGATCAACGCGCGACCACACTCTGGTACCACGATCACGCATTAGGCATCACAAGGCTGAACGTGTATGCCGGCCTGGCTGGCTTCTGGCTTTTGCGGGATGAAGTGGAAGATGCACTGAATCTTCCTGGTCCAGCCCCTAAGCTCAATGATCCGCCTGGCACAAAGTACTACGAGATACCGCTGGCGATCCAGGATAGATCCTTCAACGTTGACGGCTCGCTCTTCTACCCGGACAGCCGCGAGCTCTTTGATGAATATCGGGGGCCGTACCTGCCGGATACGCCGGTGCCTCCGATCTGGAACCCCGAATTCTTCGGCGATACGATCGTGGTCAATGGAAGGACCTGGCCCTATCTGGAGGTGGAGCCGCGCCTTTATCGCCTGAGGCTGCTCAATGGCACCAACGCCCGCTATCTGCTCCTGAAATTCGAACAACCAATCGAGTTCAACCAGATCGGGAATGAGGGCGGGCTGCTTCCTGACAAACCGGTCGTTCAGGATCAGCTGCTTATGGCCCCTGCGGAGCGGGCAGACGTGATCGTCGACTTCTCCAAGTTCAAGCCGGGCGACGAGATCGTGCTCTTGAACCTGGGCCCGGATTCCCCGTTTGGTAGCCTGCCCATCGATCCCGCTAACGTGGCGGATCCCGAAACCACAGGCAAAGTGATGCAATTCAGGGTCGTTGAGCTTGCAAAGGAAGGGAATGCGGGCGTCATCCCGCAGCAACTGCCTCCAATTGAGAAGCTATCCACATCACTACCTGACCGCGATGTGACGTTGAATGAGATGGCGTACATGCCGCTCGACATTCCGGTGGAGGCCAATCTGGGCACCGGTCGTGAGGGTCGGCTGAAATTCGCAGATCCCATCACGGAAAACCCGATGCTTGGTGACACCGAAGCATGGAGGATCATCAATCTCACGGCAGATGCACATCCCATCCACCTTCATCTGGTCGCGTTCCAGGTTGTTGTCCGGATACCATTTGACAAAGAGGCTTATCTGGAAGCGCAGCAAGAGTATCTAGGCGCCAAAGAGGGCGACCCGCCAGATCCGCTTGCGTATACCACCGGTGACCCTGAACCGCCAGCCGCGTGGGAAGCGGGCTGGAAAGATACGGTCTCTGCTCCGCCGGACTACATCACGCGCATCATCGCCACGTTTGATCTGCCCGGTCTATATGTGTGGCACTGCCACATCCTGGAACACGAGGACAATGAGATGATGCGGCCCTTCTATGTTGGAAAGATGCCCTAGAAGGTCCACGTGGTTCTTGCGTATTGGTGAATAGCAAACTAATGAGAAACGGGCTGTGCCCGTTCCAAGGAACGGTTACGCCGGTGGGCAGGGACCGACTCGTCCCTGCCCACCGCATTTCTGTTATGGAGTACCTTGGCGGCTACGCGGGAATCGCACCAAGATACCCGGGCACCGAAATCCGTTCTTGAATATTGGATCGTCGGCAGAAAAGCGCACCGTTTTGGGCGGATGGCGAGGCGGCACCTCCTCAACGGAGTTTCTTTGTTGCCACCCAGCATGCGGATGCAAGAGCCGCCTTTCCTACCGTACGTGGCTGCAATTCGGCTGCCCCTGAGACTCCAGTCCCAGGGGCTTGCGGCCGCCGCTCGACGCGGCGCCGCGACGCAATTGAGACCTTCGGCACGCTCTAGCAACTATGTACACAATGGACTGATTTACCCGAAAATCTGGCACTGTGTAGCCGTTTTTTCACCCCATAGACGCAATAGACATGCCTGCCTGGACATCTAGTAAGTGGGTTCACCTGTGCCTGCGGCAAGGTGCAGGCAAGTCCCCGGTCGGTCACCAAGATACCGGGATTCTACGCTTGAGAAACCCCAGATATACTGGCACTCGAGCCCTCAACACAGCGAGGGCTCGAGTCTTGACAGCTACGTTGCAGCTACTTCATCGATCCTCCCCTGCGATGATACCGCGACTGTATGCGGTCCGTCCGCAATGCCAGTGACCCAGCAAGCTTTCTGGCCTAGGCCGTGCTGAAATCCGTGCCGCACAGATTGTCACCATCGTGCGGGTCTCCGCTCTGGTCTGGTCGTTCAGAGCCCAGGTTCCCACGACAGATAACGTGTGGAGCCTTCACAGGTCTGGCATATCCCGCACAGCATTCAGGACTCCTTCGGTGTCGACACACAATGTGCACCCAGCGCACATATCTGCGAAGAGTACCGACCGTGCGCGTCAGCGTGCATGAGAGAGGGCTCCCGCGCCCAAGAAAAATATCCCGCGGGATTTGTGGGTGCCACGGCCGGTGCCTTCACCTATCATGACAGTAGACGCGTTATTATGAACATTGGACCGGTGACAGGCTGGCCTTGGGCGGTGCAACTGGGGCAGCAACAACGGTCGCGACACGCTCCCACGATATATTCAGCCTTGGGAACTGCCATAATTCTCTGCCATGGTTCGTGGTCGCATGTGTCGCATTGAGGCCCGAGTAGCCCGCGCACTTTGCGAGGCGGAGGGGTTCGTGCGGCCGCTGTCGCGCTTGAGAATCTTTCACGGGTGCGGCCGGATCTGTTGCACAAACTGCACTTGCTCGGTCACCCACTACGCTTTGAATCAGGAGCTGATGCATGCGGACGCGAGGGATGGTCTCGGACTGGAGAAACTGGCGCCACTAATCCATCAGCGCCACTTTCTTGGCAGGATATTCGGCACCGCATACTATGAGACATTCCATTGCAGGGAATGCGGACAACGCGGGTGCGGCTTCTGTTCCGCAATTAGAGACCAGCTTCGATCTGAGCAATCCAGACTGGACCTTGCCCTGATCCTTGGTATCCTTTCTGTGGTGTTGACGATTGTTCTCTTTTGGATTTATCGCACACACTATCCTCCGGGTCTATAGAGCCATTCGGGATCCCTTGCTGACGTCGGGAAGGGGTGCAGAAGTGGCGCGCTTCGATGGAAACAAACACGTTCTCCTTTTCCAGTTCCTTTAACCGGTGGGCCTGATCGGTTCCCATGCCACCGTATTCTTTTCGCCAGCGATAATACGTTTGTTCGCTGACATTCGATGCACAGCAAGCTTCCACCGCAGTCCTACCCTGGCTGAAAAGCACTTCCGCTTCTCTCAATTTGATAATGATCATTTCGGTGGTAAAGCGTTTTCTCGGCATTTTGACCTGTCTCCATCTGCCAATCCTAACTCAACAGTTGGATCAGTTTCTGGGGGGCAGGTCGCTCGTCTTCCAGCTCCTTCAGCCGCTTCAAGGCGCTGACGTCCTTTCCACCGTACTGCGCCCTCCACTTGCAGTAGATCGCCTTGCTGAATCCATGCTGGCGGCTCAGCTCCTCCAGCGACACCCCCGCTTGGGCTTCTCAGGATATTCACGATCTGGCTTTCACTGAACTTTGACTTCCTCACGTGGATCACTCCTTGGCCAATTGTGCCAGAAGTGTTCCACTTCCAACTGGTACAATTTTTAGGGGATGGCTACCGAGCGACCCTATTCCTGTTTCCATGAGCCATACGTGGGGGGTAGTTGAAGCTCAGATTGTTCAATCGGGTGCTACCAGGTGCAACCGGTATGACCAGCCCAAGGGTTGCATAGGGCGTTCAAAGGCGAGCTGTGAAGAAGTAGAATCAATTCTCAAAGGAGTCTGATATGCCGCATCTGAAGCTGGAAATCCTTGACACCGATTTAGTCAACCAGGTTATTTCTGAAGCCATTGTGCTTTTGGAAAATCCCGGGATCCGGGTTCATAATCACGAAGCATTGGAGCTGTTGGCGAATGCTCACGCAAGAGTGGATTTTCAATCTCAGGTTGCCTGCATCCCTGAAAACATGATTCGCAAGGCTTTGAAAACCACCCCTCATGAGTTCACCCTCTTCGACCTCAATGGTGACCCTGCGGTCCACTATTTTGGAGACAAGATCCATTTTGATCCGGGGTCGGGCGGGCTGACCATCATCGACAGCCAGACCGAACGACCTCGTTTGCCTTTGACAAACGATTTGGTCGAGTTCATGAAGCTTGTGGAAGCCCTTCCCCAGATTGATGCTCAAAGCACGGCTTTTGTATGTTCGGATGTCGCCCCCGAAATTGGCGATCTCTATCGCCTGTATCTGGCTCTGAACTACATGAATAAACCGATCATCACCGGGGCATTTCGTAAAGACACCTGGTGGACGATGAAAGAAATGCTGTCAGCAGTTGCCGGCGGTGACCAGGCGCTGGCGTCAAAACCAACTGCCGTCTTCGATGTCTGCCCGTCACCCCCGTTGCTTTGGAGTGACACCACCTGTCAACATTTAATCGATTGCGCACGTTTCTCCATTCCTGCTCAACTTATTTCCATGCCGCTTGCCGGGGCAACGGCGCCGGTTACGCTTGCCGGGGCGATCGTTCAGCATACCGCCGAAAGTTTGAGTGGGGTGGTAATCCATCAACTGGCAAAAGCAGGCGCACCAATTGTCTGGGGTGGCTCACCGGCGATATTTGACATGCTGGAAGGGTCGACGCCCATGGGAGCGGTCGAAACCTGGATGATCAGTTCGGCAAATGTACAAATCGGGAAGGCATTGGGGCTGCCAACTCATGCCTATATGGGCATGAGCGATTCGAAGATCATCGATGCGCAATGCGGGTTGGAGTCGATGGGCAGTAATTTTGTTGCTGCCCTTTCCGGGGCAAACATCATTTCGGGTTGTGGCATGCTGGATTTCGAATCGTGTTTGAGCTTTGAGAAGCTGGTCATCGACGCTGAAATGATCGGCATGGTAAGACGTTTTGTGAGAGGCATCGAAGTGCGTGATGATCCAATCGCACTATCCGTAATGCAGAAGAACGGGCATGAAGGTAATTTTCTGGCTCTCCCGCATACTCGCAAGTGGTACCGGGAGGAACAGTACATGCCATCTGCCGTAATAGACCGGGCCTCGTATGATAGATGGAAAAGCCGGGGAGAGAAATCAACTTTTGAACGTGCGCGGGATCGTGTGGAAAAGCTGGTCGCGACGTACCAACCAACCAGGGTTCCTAAGGAACTGCGTCAGGAACTTCGGGCGATCACGCTTCGTGCGGCACGGACATTTGGCATGCAGTCCCTTCCGCCACTGCCGCAGGAAGAGTAGCGATAGTTTCGTGGCGAAATGTGCATGACCGCCTGACTTCCGGTGCATACTGGTTTGGACTTGACTGCACAGGGATAATGGTAATTGTCTTGCCGGATATATCGATGAAAGGAAGCGACATGCCCCCCGAAAAACCACTGATCTATCCCTACATCCCCAACTCCGCGCCCACCGCAAAGGAGGCGATGCTGCGGGAGGTCGGTGCGCGAAACGTGGACGAGTTCTATAGCGACATCCCTGAGTCCCTGCGCCTGAAACGCAAAATGAAACTGCCCGAACCCCTGCTCTCCGAGGCGGAACTCATCCGCCACGTGGACGGCCTG
>Ga0315295_10002927_pt1 | contig 14460 bp, 11 predicted proteins | sample YL17G14_0_MG_FD_204453 | JGI IMG/M metagenome (GOLD analysis project Ga0315295, IMG submission 204453) | Sediment microbial communities from Yellowstone Lake, YNP, Wyoming, USA - YL17G14_0 | ecosystem: Environmental > Aquatic > Freshwater > Lake > Sediment | place: USA: Wyoming | collected...
ATTGGCATGGGCCCCGCGACGAACAGTGGCCTGAAACCGGTCCTCTTCTTGTAAATACGGACATACTCGGGGATCCTGTCCGGGCTCACATGCCCGCCCATCCCTTCGACGATGACCTGGACCCCGTGCTTATTGGCCCTCTTGGCCAGCTTCGCGTTCAGTTCGACCTCTTGCATCTGAGGCCTGTCCATGAAGTCATGGGTGCATCCACTTCTCATCGTGTTGCCAAGGGAAAGGACGGCATCGCGTCCGGCCATTATCTTGCAAAGTTCATCGAAATTCGTCAGGAACGGGTTCTCCTTACCGGTCTTCAACATCCAGGCCGATGTGAAGGAGCCACCCTTGGAGACCATTCCCAAGATGCGCTTTTGGCCTCGAAGCTCCTCGAGCATATCCTGAGTGAAACCGGCATGGATCACTATGGATGAGATCCCTTCGCCAACATGCTTTTCGACCATGTCCAGGAGGTCCTGTTCCGTCATGCCCTTGAAAGAGCCTTTCTCGACCACCGTTTGATAGATCGGGACCGTGGTCAGTGGCGTGTTGGTGGCCTTGGCTATCTTCTTGCGGATCTTATCGATCGGCCCGCCCATGGACAGGTCCGTGACCGTGTCAGCTCCGTACTTCTCGGCTATTTTCGCCTTAAGGACCTCGCTTTTGGGGTCTATGGATTCCGCCGAGGTCCCGATGTTCGCGTTGACCTTCGTCTTGAGGCCTTCCCCAAAGCCTACAGGAGGCTTCCCTTCCCGTTGCATGATGACGACGCGCCCCGAGGCCAGCCGTTCCAGAAGCACCTTGGCGCTGATACCTTCAACCTTGGCAACGGCCCTGACCGCGGGCGGCATCCTGCCTTTCCTTGCGAGCTCGAGAAGGTTGTCATTCATCTATTTACCCGTTCCTTTCCTGCATAGAATGTGCGAAAAGCGTGTTCCTAAGGACCATGGAGACCGTGACCGGGCCGACCCCGCCGGGCACCGGCGTGATGGCCCTGGCCTTTCTCGAGACCTCCTCGAAGGCCACATCGCCGCATAGCTTGCCATCGACCCGGTTCATAGCAACATCGATGACCACGGCGCCGTCCTTGACCATATCGGCCTTGATTAGGTTGGGGACCCCGGCTGCGGTCACCAGGACCTCGGCTTCCCGCGTATAGGCCTTGAGGTCCTTTGTGTAGACGTGCGCCACCTTCAAGGATGCGTTCTTCTTGAGTAGCATCAAGGCAAGAGGCTTGCCTACGATGTTGCTGTGGCTCACGATGGTCACCTCGGTCCCCTCGAGCTTGACCTCCTCGCGTTCCAGGATCTCCATCACGGCCGAAGGGGTGGACGGGGCCAGGCATCTCTCCCCCACGAGGAGCTTCCCGTAGTTCGCCGGGTTCATCCCGTCAAGGTCCTTGTTCGGGCGTATGGCCTCCGAGACCTTGGCGATGCTGATGTGGGACGGCAACGGCAGCTCGACCAGGATGCCCGTGACCTTCTTGTCCTCGTTCAGTTCCCTTATCCTCTCGAAGAGGGCCTTCTCGGTCGTCCTCTCGGGCAGCGCCATGACGGTGAACCCGATGCCAACCTCGGCACAGGCCTTCTTCTTCTGGCCGATATAGACCTCGGCGGCGTCACTGCTGCCCACGAAGACCGAGGATATCTTGAGATGGAGGCCCTTGTCCTCTATCTCCTTCTTGATGGCCGCCCGGATGTCGGCCGCTATCTTCTTCCCATCGATGACCTTGGCTGGCATCGTCATCACACCATTGGCCTCCGGTCATCATCGAACCTGAATAAGAAATCTTCTGAAGGACGAGGCGTTCCGGGGCCTTCCCAAGGAGCCCCAGAAATACATTAAAAAAACTGAAAATCGTTATTGCACTTTTCGTTTTCGTCGATGACCCGCCGAAGACCCTCGTCCATCCCTAAGGCCCTTACGGTCTATTCCGGGCCGGGACCTCACACGGGGCAGTCTCTTCTTTTTAGATGCAGGACGGGGCTTGGCCTTTTTCTTCCTAGATAATCCCGTTATCTCGACAATAAGGAGCACAACGATTATTATTACAATAAGGCCAAGAAGGAAGGGACCTGCGGTTATTATATTGGTCACATGTGGTGTTGCGGAGATCGCAGTAATATTTCCAGAGACCCCATAGGAGCTCTGGGCATTTATTCTATACCAATAATTGTGTCCATTTGTCAATCCTGTATCATTATAATTTGTTGTAGTATGTGATGCAAGTAATGTATAGGTCCCTGTTTGTGAATCGGATCGATATATATTATATTGAATTGGTGTTCCGCCACTTGTAGGCGCAGACCATCTTAATATGACCTGTGCATCTCCTCCAGATGCAGTTAATCCAGTTGGTACACTAGGTGATTTACCTGCAGTAAATTTTCGTTCGCCCGATCTCGGGCCCTCACCAGCGATATTGATCGCGCTAACCGTGTAATAATACTTGGAACCCACTATGATATTCGTATCAACCCAGGACGTTCCGCCAGTATAGCCCTTGACAAATAAGATTTCCCCACCAGAGATTGTTCCACGATAAATATTGTAGTTCGTGATCGACGCGCCACCATTGCTCGCAGGCACTAACCACGTCAATACAATCTGAGCATTTCCAAGAGTTCCGTTTAGACCTTGTGGTGCGGTGGGAACTGTCCTGGGAGTGACATTAACCTCAATCGACTTTGGTCCTTCCCCTACACTGTTCTGAGCAGAGATATTATATGAATATGTCACACCATTGACCAATCCTGAATCGGTGTATACAAGCACATTCCCGAGTACTTTGAAAGAAGTGCCATTCCGGTATATCTCGTAGTTCGTGATCGAAGCTCCACCGTTGTCTGCAGGTGCTGTCCATTTCAGCGTGATCTGGGCATTGCCTGGAGCGGCTGTTGGATCCTGCGGCGCTTTTGGCGTTGTTGCGGGTGTGGCGCTCGCCTCATTTGATCTCGGACTTTCACCGAGGATATTATTCGCAGTAACTGCATAGTAATATTTCTGGCCGTTCGTCACATTATTATCCTGATATGTGAGCACATTTCCAAGTTTTACGAGGAAGGTTTCATAGCCCGATGTCGTTCCCCTGTAAACAGTATAATTTGTTATTGCTGACCCAACATTATAATTTGGTGCTGTCCATGTGAGTTTGACCTGTGCATTGCCTCCGATCGCCTGAAGGTCTTGGGGCCCAGTGGAATAAATTCCTATCGCATACACTTTATGATCGAAGGAGCCGACATATATTGTGCCGTCTGAGCCTATCGCAGGTGATGAATTGACCATATCCCCGGTTGTATAGTTCCATTTCTTCGTACCATTGGGATAAAGTGCATATAGATTGTAATCGCTAGAACCAAAATAGATGGTGCCGTCCGAACTTATTGCAGGGGAAGAATACACGCTGTACCAAGTAGTAAAGTCCCATTTCTTCGTACCATTGGGATAAAGCGCATATAGCTTGGCATCGTGGGATCCGAAATAGATGATGCCGTCCGAACCTATTGCAGGCGATGAATTAATACCATCCCCGGTAGTGAAGTTCCATTTCTGTATACCATTAGGAAATAACGAATACAGTTTGCCATCGTATGAGCCGAAATAGATGGTGCCGTCCGGACCTATTGCAGGCGATGATGCCACATAGGACTTAGTGGCGAAGTCCCATTTCTTCGTACCACTGGAAGATAACGCATATAGTTTGTAATCGTTGGATCCGATATAGATTGTGCCATCCGGACCTATTGCAGCCGATGAATCAACAACACTCCCGGTAGTGAAGGCCCATTTCTTCGTCCCATTGGGATATAGCGCAATCAGTTTATGATTGTCGGAGCCGACATATATTGTGCCGTCCGAACCTATCGTGGGCGATGAAAACATCATCATGTTCCCAGTATCAAAGACCCATTTCTCCGTCCCATTGGGATTTAATGCATATAGGTTGCCTTCGTCGGAGCCGACATATATTGTGCCGTCCGAACCTATCGCAGGCGAGGAAGACACAAAGGACCCAGTGGCGAAGTCCCATTTCTTCGTACCATTGGGATATAGCGCATATATTTTGTGATCGTTGGAGCCGATATATATTGTGCCGTCCGAACCTATTGCCGGTGATGAATACACATAATTCCCAGTACCTAACTCCCATTTTTTCTCCCCGTTATTATTTGTGGTATCATATTGGCTTCTTCCAGTATGGTTCAGGTCATGACGGAATACTGGCCATGGCGAATTTGCAAGTCCATTATTGAGCCTTGGAGCATTCAGAATGACAAAGCTCGAAGAATCTTCCTTGTTGTTCTTCTCATCATCGAGACTATTTATAGAATTATCAACATGATCCTTCTTTGATGTGCCAGTTAGAGTCCCAGGCATATTGGAAAATAGCAATATGAATATGAAAGTCATCACAAATATCCTTTTTATAAAACACCCATCCATGTAATCCAGCACCTGTACCGACTCTTGGAATTTTAGACAATCTTACAACTCGGTCAATATGGAGCCGTCTCTATTTTCAATAAGTCATCGTTAATATATTATTTATGATTTGTTGATGGCAGCCTGATCAAGCGCTCAACCGTTTTCAACGGCTTATTCATAGGCAAAGCGATTATCGATTGGTCTGGGCTCTTCAGATTATCAAAACAGACCCCGATCGCCCAAGGCCCGAGCTGACCATTTCGGCAAGGCCAGAGGATGGGCGGGTAGTTGTTGTTTGGGAATCGCCGATACCGATTTCTGTGGGGGTTTTTTGCCCTGGAAATACATTTAAATATGGAATGCCCTTATGTTATTCCTGCGTGGTGGAAATGAAGTTCTGCCCTGATTGTGGCAATAAATTGGATACGGTCAAGAAGTTCTGCCCGGAGTGCGGGGCTAAGCTCGAGCAGGGCGAAGGTCCCCAGGGCGAACTTTCTCAGACCCAGGAGGGCCAGTCCAAGGCCGCGGGCTCCTCCATCACGGTCGGCGACGCCAATGTCAGGACATTCCAGGATGCCACCATCAAGCTCGGCGACGGACCCGCCGAGGCCCCCAAGGATAAGGCCACGGGCAAGGCCGGCGGCCTCGCGATAAACGTGGGCGATGCCAACGTCAGGACCTTCGAGGGCGCCAGCATCACGGGCACCTCCATAGGCACGAACATCGAGAACATCAACATCCAGGGGGCCAGCGCCGATGACATCAGGAAGGTCATCGCCGAGGAGCTGGCCAAGCTCAATTTGCCCAAGACCGTGGCCAAGGACACCAAGATGGACCTGACCGCAAAAGAGGAGGAGACGGTCAAGGCCATCGCGACCAAGGTCGAGGAAGCGGACCAGCACTTTGGGGAGCTCGTCGGCGACCCCCAGACATACGTCGAGCTGGGCAACGTCGAGCTGCTCAAGGGGAACGTCATGAAGGCGCTGGAGCTCTACGACAAGGCCCTCAAGCTCGACCCGAACAACATCGATGCCTGGAACAACAAGGGCTACCTGTTGACGAACCTCGGGAAGCCAGAGGACGGTCTGGCCTGCTGTGAGAAGGCCACCGAGCTGGACCCCAGCAGGGGCATGGCCTGGAACAATAAGGGCTTCGCCCAGTACCGCCTCGGCAGGATACCGGACGCGAGGCGGTCCTTCGAGAAGGCCATCGAGGTGGAGGAGAAACTGGCCCTGTCATGGTACAACCTTGGTATACTCGTCGGGAACCAAGGCGGCATCGACGAGGCCATCCATTACTTCGACAAGGCCCTCGAGATCGACCCGACCTTCGAGATGGCGAAGCAGTCCAAGACCATTTGCGAGCAGTACAAGGAGGCCACGGACGGCTTCGAGGGCTTCAACGACCTGGACCAGTGGGGCTTCGATGGCGTCGACGAGGAGAAGATGGACAACAAGGGTGTCGACGAGTACAAGGGGGCAATGCCCCAGGCGGACCAGTCCAGGGCCCAGCAGGCCTATCCGTCATATTCCACGCCGGGCATCTACCAGCCGGCCTACCAACAGGGCTACCGCACCTACGCGTGCCCGAGGTGCAGGTCAAGCCTGAACTACTATCCGCAGTACAGAAGGTATTACTGCCACAACTGCCGGATGTACATCTAGGACTATGGCACGGGCTTCATGAATGGATGCCTGTCCCTGTCGCTCAGCGTTATGAAATAGGGAATGTCCCCCTTCCCGTCCTTGTTCAGGTCCATGCCGATGTAGTCGCTCCAATAGTTGCCGTCCTTCCCATCATCGAAGCTATTGGTCCTGTCGTCCTCGGCCTGCTTCTTGTTGTTCTTGAAGTTGTTATGATGGAACAAGTCGTTCGTCGAGTTCATCAGCGAGATGCCGACGTTGGAATTATAGACGTCGTTGTGGTGGAATGTATTGTTGGACGAATCCATCATGAATACAGCGTCCTCACAATTAAAGATGTCGTTGTATGTGAGCAGGTTGTTCCCGGACCCAAAGAACTGGATGCCCGAGCCTGTGACCCCGTTACCGGAACTCCTTGTAGTGATCGAGTTGTTCGTGATGGTGTTCCTCGAGGAGTTCCTGAAGGTGATACCTGAGCCGAACCCGGACATATGATTTCCCGAGAAGACGTTCCCGGTGCCATTGTCCATCCAAATGGCGTTGGCGGCCTCAGGGTCGTCCGAGCCTGCAATCGTGCTCCCCGTGATCTTATTGTCGCTCGAGAAGATCACGATGCCAGCGTACTTCCCCGTCATCTTGACCTTGTCGATGATGGCCCCGCCGGCCTCCAATCTCAGGCCCAGGGTCAATGAGCTGCCCTTCATCTCGAGGATGGAATCGTCCTCGATGTCAATGCGGCAGTCCGTTTCGACACCCCTGTGGTCGATATTTGAATCGATGACATGTAGCTCGCCGCCCTCGACCACTCGGAACGACCTACTAGTAGCGCAGGTGAAATTCAATGTGGAGTTCCGCAGGATGAGCTTTCCTACCGAATTGACGGTGAGGTTCCCGTTGACCACGAGTTTCTCTCCCTCGACCAAGATGGTTTTCTCGATGTACCAGTCCCCATTCTTGGGGGGGCGGTCGGGTTTGATATTATTGTTATTATTGGGCTTGGTCGTGTTCATGAAGTTGAACTCGACCGCCACCAGGGCCAGGACGACGAGTATCGCGAGGCCGGTGACAAGCAAGAGCTTGGCCCGCTTCGAGAGCTGTAAGGATGGGGCCGGGACCCTCCTTTTCCCGCTGACCGATCTACCTTTTACCATGGTCAAGTGATTTGCGGGAGGGTCAATCAATCTTTCGGCCTGTTCAATAGGACAGGATGTCGTCGGACTTCATGAACTCCCGCATTAGGCAGGTGGCGTAGCAGCCCCGGTTCAGCTTGAAGGTGAATACTATGCCGTCCTCGGCCTCCTTGTACTTCAGGTTGAACACGGGCGAGACGACCTCGCGCCGGATCCCCTTGGAGGTGACCTCGGGCATGTCGGGCACTATGAAGTCCTTGTTGACAAGGCCCTCGGCCTCGATGACCTTGTGCTCGATCTCGCCCTGGATGCCATCGGCGAACTCCGTGCCCGTCCCTATGACGAGGCCGCTCACGAAGGCGTTCCCGTTCCCGACCTGCCGGAGGACCTTGGACAGGTTATCCTTGTCGACCTTTATCCACTCCTCATGGTCCGGCAGGCCGTTCTTGTCCGTCGGTATCACGAGGTCCCCGACCGTGGGCGTGTTCAGCGGCAGCCCGTGCCTCATCCTCGCGGACAGGATGAGGTTGAAGAGGTGGGACTGATAGGCGTGGATGAACATCATGAGGAGGTTCTTCGGCAGCTGCCGCAGGGCCCCTACGAAATCCTTGGGCCTCCGAATAAGGTGCTGCAGCATGATCCTCTCGAAGGAGAGCTGGGGAGGCATGCGCCTTAGGCCCTCCTTGAAGTCCCCGGTCTCTGTGAGGGCCTTCCGTATCTCCTGCACCTCCGGTTCCTCGTTGTCCGTCGGGTTCCCAAGGTAATGCATGACGGCCTGCTCGAACTCGGCTCGGACCATGCACCGGCCTACCAGGTGCGTCACCGGCCGTATGGCCCCGAACCTCTGGATGCCGAAGTAGTTCGGGAAGCCTTCGAGGTCCTTGACCTGGCAGGCGGTATCCTCCACTATTTTCAGTACATTTCCCTTCAGGTCGCTGACCTTTATCTCGAACTCGTTGCCTATGAGGTCCCCGATGTCGATGCCCTTGTCGGATGTGAAGACGTTCTCGACCTTGATGTCCTTCAGGTTGATGGTCCTGACCCGGTCGGCGTTGACCTTGAAGGCCATGAGCTGCGAGGTCACGGCCCGTTTATCCTTGGTGCCGGCGAACTTGATGCGCTCCCTGGAGATGCGCAGGTCCGAGGACAATATCCGTATGAGCCTGTTGGTCTCCCAGTTGCGGGATGTGACCGTTGCGATGGTCCAGATCCCGCCCGGCACCTCATGTGGTGCCATGGATATCTCCTTGACTATGAAATCCTCGGGGGTCTTCCTCAGCTTGCCCCCTATCCCGTCGGTATCCGTCAGGTACTCCTCGATACCGACCAGCTTCTCCTCTTCAGCGACCATGACCGTCACCCGCTTCTATCACGCGCGGGCGCCGGGGTCCGTCGGCCACGACCACCTAGGACTTGTCCTTGGAGGTGGTCTCCTTCATCACAACGTCCCGGAACTCCTCGAAGTCGTTGGCCAGTGCCTTGGCAGCCTTCTTCAGGGCCGCCTGTGGCTTGCCGCTCTTCACCTTCACGATGAGCTTCGGGCTCTCCAGCATCGGGTGGCCCATAAGGAACGTGGCTATCTCCACGTTCTCGTCCTCAAGGAGCTTCTGCTTCAGGGGTTCGAGCAGGGTCTCGTTCTCACCCAAGATCTCGATCTCCATGGAATCTTTTTCCTTGTTTATCAGCTTCAGTTCCAAGATCCTTCACCCCAACATGGAATTTGTGTTGTGACCAATGCCTTGTGTCTCGCCCGGTCCTACCCTCATTTCGTCCATTTGAACTTGTCGACCGGGAAGGCCACAAGGGTCTTCGGGTCCGATATGTTCCCGAACTGAACGACGAACTCCGCCGCCCTTTCCTCGTCCGGCCCTTCGAAGACGATCAGACAGTCGTACTCTCCGAACAGGCCTAGGAACTGTAGTATCTTGATGCCTTCCGGGACCTTCGGGTTCTTGAACAGCCTTATGGCGTCCGTGTACTTCCCGGGAAGGGCCTTGAGTATTGTGACGAACATCATGATGATTCCCCGATGACCATCCTTTAATAATGAATGGGGTATAAAAAGATAACCCTACACTCGAGGATATTCGAGGGAACCGATCCTATATTGACTATCGCTTCTTTTTTAGCCTTACCGATCTGCTTGTCTGATGCCCAGACCTCTGGACCCTCTCTATCTTTTTAATGGCCCGGGAGAAGACCCCCATCAAGGTATAGAACTCCCATTTCGAGATATCGGCCCTGCCGACGATGCGTTTGAACATGGTCCTGGCATTCCTGCGCTTGTGGGCCGGGAACTCGATGGCATCCATGTAGGCCTCGAACATCTCTTTGAGCTTGGACCTCTCGAAATCCGAGGAGGAGGTCGGTTTCCAGACCTCGGCCTTGCTCAGGAACAGCTCATAAAGGACGACCGCGACCGCGTGGGACAGGTTCATGGTCGGGTACTTCTCGGAGTTCGGGATGGAGACGAACATGTCGCATCTCTCGAGCTCGGAATTGAAGAGACCGAAGTCCTCCCTCCCGAACATGATGGCGACCTTGCCGGGGACCTTCTTCAGGTGCTCGATGAGCTCCCTGGGCGCGACGGCTTTCCTCAGATGCTTCCTGTCGAGCTGCGTCGACATATCCGATGTGCCGACGACGTAATCACAGCCCTTCAGGGCCTCGTCGAGACCGTTGAACACCCTGGCCATCTCGAGGACCTTGTCCGCGTGCATTGCCCTCTTGAAGGATTCCTGCCCGCGCTCGCATGGCCTCACAAGCACAAGGTCGTCCAGGTCGAAGTTGAGCATGGCACGCGCGACGGCCCCGATGTTGCCTGCGACCTTCGGCTCGACCAGAACAATGGAGATGCGAGATGGGCCTTTTCTCTTTGCTACCTCGGCATTGGAAGCCCTGTTCCTTTTCCTCTTAACGTGTCCTTCCGGCATCTATTGCATCTCCAATGTCGAATAGGAAAAGACCGTCTCAATATGGGAAAGTACAGGGCCGGCGCCATGGCCGGCCCCGGACAAGGGACGACCCTAGAGGGTCACTATACCTACGTCCTCGAACTCCTTGGGAGAGTACTCCTCGGGGTCCCAGAGCCACATGCGCATCACGTGCTCGATGTTTATCATGACCTTCTTCAGGACCGCGACCTTCTTCTCGCGCTCGCCATAGGTTATCCCGCCCTCCTCGCTCCTCATGGGCTTGTCCCTTGGCGATGGTATCGGGACCATCACGCTCTTCCACTTGATGTCCTTCGTGCTCGTCTCCAGGCATTCATGCAGCAGGATGAAATTGTCGTCGAACTCCACCAGCTTGCCCTTGAAGGCCTTCCCGTCGGTCTGGACTATCAGTATCTGCTGGTCCACGACCTCTTTGAGTCTGTGCTCGATCAGTGACATATACAATCCTCTCCACTAGGGCCATCGCCCTAAGATGTGGGGAAAGTAATGGCCAGGGCATTAATCAATTTATTGGTGTCTTTTTTATAAAAAAAATGGGAAGGTTTTTGTTATAGCATCCCGTTGGGGCCAACCGTGCTAGCCTTCAAGATCGCCTACGATGGGAAGATGTTCACGGGGTCGGCCAGGCAGCCCGCCCTAAGGACCGTCGAGGGGACGCTGATAGATGCCCTGAAGAAGCTCGGGGCCATGGACGATACATCCGAGGGCACCTTCAAGAGCGCGAGCAGGACCGACCGCGGTGTCAGCGCTCTAGGTAATGTGATCGTCCTCGATCCCAGTATGAAGGGGTCGGACATCGTCATGGCCATGAACGGCACCTACGCGCAGGACGGACTGTGGTTCCTTGGCTGGGCCGAGGTCCCGGACGATTTCAGGCCCCGGCATGCAAAGATGAGGTGGTACAGGTACGTCCTACCGTTCCCCGTCGAAAAGAGCATGGACCTGGTCGCCATGAGGCGGGCAGCCGGGCTCTTCACAGGCGTCCACGATTTTGCGTCCTTCTGCAAGAACGACAAGAGCCTCACAGAACCCAGGTCCACCGAGAGAACGCTGGAGAGCATCGATATCCACATGATGGCACTGGCACTCGGGCCCGTCGAGGCCCTGGAGAAGGGCAAGTGGACCGGTAACGAGAACATCCATCCCGGCCGCTTGGACCTCGTGGTCGTCGACCTGAAGGGGCAGAGCTTCCTGTGGCAGATGGTCCGGAGGGTCGTCGCGGCCATTGCCGCCGTGGGCGGGGGCAGGTCCACCACGGATGATATCAAGGCGGCCCTGGAGGGCGAGAGGAAGGACTTCGGGGTGATGCCGTCCGAGGGCGTCACGCTCATGGACATCATCTATGACTTCGATTTCACGCCTGCAGAACGGACCGAGCACCTGAGGCAGGCCTTAGAGGAAGAGGTCCTTTGGGACCTGGCAAGGGACCTTGTCTTCCATCAACACCTCCAGAAGCGCCTGAAGAAATAGTTCGTCTGGATTTTTCTTGAAAAAAGAATAGAGCCGTTGGAGGGATTTGGACCCCCGAATCTCCTCCTTACCAAGGAGGCGCTTTAGCCAGGCTAAGCCACAACGGCTTGATGGTCTGATATAGAGGGACGTTCGATAGGACCCCATGTGGGAGGGGGTATTTTAATTTTCTACTAGTTAGATGGCAAGGTCGTCTCGTACATGATGTTCCCGGTCTTGGTCCATTGCAAAGAGAGCTTATAGCCCCAGGAAGAGGTGGCATTGATGTTGAACACGAGGATATCACCCGATGAGACGATGCCGTCGCCGTCCTTGTCCTGGACATCGTAGTCCGTGCCCTTGACGGCCGTCACGGGTGCGGGGCATTCCTGCGTGTTCCCCTCGGACGTGTAGCATGGGGCCCTATACAAGACCTTCACGTCCTTCCAATTGACCTTCACGCTGCTCGGGTCGATGCCCCTTACAAGAAGAAATTCCGTGCTGGGCGGGAAATCGCTGCTGCTGTTCGCAGCGATATCGAGCTTGGGCCTTGGAGGTGCGGTCGTGCCTGAATAAAGGAGCAGCGTGGCGACGATGAGCATCAGGACGACCATGACGGACGTCAGCAGGATCAGCTGGTGCCGCTCAAGGACCTGTTTCAGCATCGCACGTCGATTGTGCTTCCGGATAGAAAAAGGTTGTCAATGGCGGCCCTGCCTATTCGATGGCTATGGCCGGCTTCAACGGCGAGCCCTTGTCCTTCTTCTTCTGCGGGTCAGTGGCATTGGGGTCCTCGCCGGAAAGGACCTCGAAGGGGCACTCGAACTTCTTTTCCAGGAACGGCCTCATCTTCTGGTACAGCGCAAGCTCGTCCACCTTGGTGGCCAGGGCCTTGTGCTCCTCCTTGATGCGCTTGACGTCCTTCATGGCCTGGCCTATGTACTTGTTGACCTCGCCGCCCTTGGCCCTGAGGGCCTGGTCGGCCATGAGCTCCTTCATCAGGGCCTTCATGTCCGCGTCGGGGCCTGCCTTCAGGACCCGCTCCCAGACCTTGTACCTCCACGATTGTGATGTGTACATCCGGACCCTGGTCGGCCTCTTCTTGATGACCTTTATTATATGCTGGATGTCGTCGATGAGCCAGAGCAGGAGCTCCTCGTGGAGCTCGGCCTCATGGTCCAGACGCTTCGGGTCATGGACAGGGAACGCCGCCGTCGAAACGAAGGGGCCGTTCCCGAACATCTCCCAGAGCTCTTCGGCGATGTGAGGCGTGAATGGTGCCATGGCCCTGATGAGCAGGTCGAAGAACCCCTTCAGGACCTCCGGGTTCCCGCCCCCGCGCGTCAGGTACCAGTCGAGGTCGTTGACCATGCCGAAGAAGACGCCGTGGGCCCCGGCCTTGATGTCCTGGTCGCCCATGGACCTGTCGATGACCTTGAGCTGGCCGTGGGCCCTGGACATGAGCCAACGGTCGAGCGTGTCCATGGCGCCGGCCTTGCCGTGCCCGCGCACCTTGGCCAGGACGGCCTGGGCCATGTCCCAGATCCACAGGATACGCTGCCTGTAGGTCATGACATTGTCCTCGTCCCACTCGATGTCTATGAATGGGCTGGCGATGTGCGAATAGTAGAGCCTCAGGGCATCGACGGTGAACCTCTTGATGGCGTTCGGCACCGGCTCCGCCCCGCCCTTGGACTTCGATATCTTGCCCTCGCCGCCCTTCTGGACGATCCACCAGTTGACAAGGATGCCCTTGGGCCAGGCGTTCTCTGGGAAGATGGCCACATGGTTCATGATGTAGACCGGAAAATGGACCGTTTGGTGCTCCTTGCCGCCGAGGTTTATGTCGACGGGATACCAATAACGGAAGTCCTCTCGGACCTTTTCTAGCAAGGCAAGGTCCACCTTAGCGGCCTTGGCCACATCCTCGGCCTTGCCCTTGCCGAGATAGATGTGGTCGAAGAAGGCCTCGGTCAGGGATCCAGGCTTGAGCTTGCCAGAATTGACGTACGATGACACGATGTAATAGGCCGGGTAGATCGTCGAGTCCGATATGGGCTCGATTATCCATCTGTCGTCGAAAGGGAACCGCGTCCCGAGCCAGTTGCCGAGCCGGGCGCAGGCCCTGTCCGAGAACCAGTCGAGTATGCCCGGCAGGTTGTCGTGGTAGGACCGCGGGTTGATGTCCATGCCCTGTACATGGCCCTTGGCCCTCTCGGTCCAGTCCTTGTCGGAATACCTGATGAACCACTGGTCGTCGATGCGCTTGATGAGGACCTGGGTCCCGCAGCGGCACACGACCTCCTCCGAAAGGTCGTGCAGTATGTCCGCCAGGCCCTTGTCGATCATGTCCCGCTTAATGGCCTCCTTGGCCTCCTCGACGGACATCCCAGCGTACTCGCCGCAGTTGTCCTTCATGGTCCCCATGTGGAAGCCGCTCTTGTAGATGACCTTCGTGGCCTCCTCCAGTTTGGGGTCCTTCTGGTCTGTGATGCCCATCTCCTGGACGATCTTGACGGCCGGCGTATCGCCCATCCCCTTGGTGTCGATTATGGGTATGGGCCTCATATCGTCGATCATCTTCTCGTCGAGGGCGTACCTCTTCTGCAGGGACTTATCCTTCTTGAGGTCCACTAGCGCCTGGTAGTCGTAGGGAGCGTCCGACGGCACGGAGGTGACCATTCCCGTGCCCACGTTCGGGTCGCAGAACTCCGAAGGCAATATGGGTATCTCCCTGTCCACGACGGGCGCCTTGCACAGCTTGCCCACGAGCTCGCGCCCGCTAACGACTCCGACATCCTCCACGCCGTCCTTCTGCATCCTCAGCTTCTTGGCGCAGGGCTTGCTGACAATCCAGACCTC
>Ga0315295_10002930_pt1 | contig 14452 bp, 33 predicted proteins | sample YL17G14_0_MG_FD_204453 | JGI IMG/M metagenome (GOLD analysis project Ga0315295, IMG submission 204453) | Sediment microbial communities from Yellowstone Lake, YNP, Wyoming, USA - YL17G14_0 | ecosystem: Environmental > Aquatic > Freshwater > Lake > Sediment | place: USA: Wyoming | collected...
CGACCGCCTGATCGCCGCAGCGAAGGATCCGTGCTGGCGCTCCTACCTCGTCGTGGCCAGCCGGTCTGGGATGCGGAAAGGCGAAATGCTCGGCCTGACGTGGGGAGACGTCCTCGACAAAAAAACCGTGCGCCCCACGATCAGCGTCCGCGGGCAGTGGGACGGCCAGATCGGCGCCTTCCGCGAAACGAAAACGAGGCAGTCCCGGACGGCGTACCTGCTCGAGGATGCCCGACAGGCCCTTGCGGCCTACGCCGCGACCGTTACCCCGAACCCAGCTGAAAGGGTGTGGAATGCCTCAGAATCAGGGGTTTGGAGGTGGTTCAAGGCACTTCAGAAGCGCCTGAAGGTAGCGAACCCCGACACGGGACGCAACTACCGCGTCCACGACCTGCGGCACTCGGCGGCGCTCAGGACGTACCGGGCCACGAAGGACATCACGCGGGCCCAAGTGCTTCTTGGACACCGCTCGCCGGCCACGACGCAGATCTACGCCCAAGAGCGCCCGGAGGTTTTCCTCAAGACGCTGGAGGACTCGTTCAAGGAGCCGCGCTCGTGATCCTCACCGAAGAACACCCACCGACCGAGGTCCAGCGTTTGATAATCAAAGAGAGCTTGGACGCGTGCCGGTCGTACACCACAACGGACGGCCTCCGCGTCGTCGTGATCCAGCGGGGGGTCCAGAGAGTGCTCTACGCCATCCGGTTGGGGGGTGTCACCCAGGACGAGATCTACGACCTGCGGACGCGGTTTCTGGGATTTGGATCCGTGGAGGTCCAGCCCATTCCGGGAGGCGTGTGCATTTACGAGGAGGTGCGGCGTGAAGACGAAGAAAGCGAACGTGCAGGTGGGACGCCCTTTCTTCAGTGACGAGGATCTCGACCTGTTGCAGTCCAGCATCTCGAGGGCGATGGAGAAGCTCTCCGAGTCAAAAGCGTTCAAATCGACCCTCCGCGATCAATTCGCCAGGTCGGTGGCAACGGCGTCCATCCTGTACTACTACTACCCCGACTCGGGATCAAAGGAGAGGTCCCCGAAGAAGATCGCCAAGACCGCCTACGAGATCGCCGACGCCCTGATGACAGAGAGGGCGAAAACCGCCAAAAAGGCTTGACTCTCCCTCTAGAGGTGCTATCTTATACATATAAGATAGCAGAAAGGATCATATACATATGTATAGGAGGCAAAAACAGGGCTCAAAAGCCGCCCCCGTGTGGTGGTCTCTCCTCTTGGAGGCCCGAAAGCTCAAAGCAGGCTTCACGGCGCAGGAACTGGCCTCTGCGGGGGAAATAGGGGCTTCCGTGGCATCGGCCTGGCTGGGGAAGTTCGTGGCGTGGGGCTACGCCGAGCGGGCGGGCTCCCGGGCGGCCCCCCCGCGCTGGATCAGGCTCTACACACTGACGGAGCGCGGGCAGACGCGCCGGCGGCCGACGGGTCGGATGGTATTCAAGTCATCTCTTCCGGCAAGTAGATTATGAGGGGAACAACATGAAGGTCCACCTTGCGGCCCAGTACGGCCGGCGCGTCGAACTCTGCGGATACCGAGACCAACTCCGGGACCTCGGCTACGACGTCCAGGCCCGGTGGCTTGACGGGAAGCACCAGATTTCAGATTCCGGCGTCCCGATCGGGGACGACAATGAGCGCCTCGTCGAAGGCGATTCCAGATCAGACAGTCCCCGTGCCGCCGCTCTCCGCGAAAAGTTCGCAGTCGAAGACTTGCATGACGTCATGCTGGCCGATATCGTCATAAACTTCACCGAGCCACGCTCGACTGCCAGCAGGGGTGGGCGCCATGTTGAGTTTGGGATCGCCCTTCGCAACATGCTCTGTCGCTTGATCGTGGTGGGGCATAGGGAGAACATCTTCCACTGGCTCCCTGATGTCGAGTTTTACGAGACGTGGGACCAGTGCTTCAACGAACTCAAGAAAGGCAAATAATGTGGCTTCGCATCCCCGGACAATCGCAAGCCTCTGCGCCGGCGTCGGAGGACTCGACCTCGGCGTCCGACTCGCTCTGCCGAGTGCTCGCACAATCCTGTTCTGTGAGCGGGAAATCTTCGCCGCCGCAATCTTGGCGGCGAGGATGGAAGACAAAACCTTGGATCCGGCACCTATTTGGTCCGATATCCACACTCTCCCCGCAGAGCAATTTAGAGGCCGTGTCGAAATGGTTGTTGGCGGAATTCCCTGTCAGCCGTGGAGCGTCGCCGGAAAACGAGAAGGAGAGGAAGACCCTCGGCACCTCTGGCCGGCATTCTGGAGATTCGTTTGCGCGGTTGGCGCCGAATGGATCTTCGTGGAAAACGTCGCAGGCTTCATTAATGCCGGACTGGGACTCATCCTTTGTGACCTGGCCCAAGCAGGGTGGAATGCGGAGTGGGGAGTGTTTTCGGCGGCCGAATGCGGAGCGCCGCACCGGCGGGAGCGCGTCTTCGTCCTTGCCCACCGCAGATTGGCAGACGCCGGCCACGGACTCCTTCAGGAGCCGGGGCGGGGACCGGAAGGGCGAGATGGGGCTGGACCAACAGGCGCGGTGGCTGACCCCGCACGGCATGGCGGGGATCGATCGGACGGGAAAGAGGGGACAGGGGGGCGAGTTTGCGAAGCAGGCGACGCGCTGGCCGACGCCGCGGGCGGCGGAGAACGGGAACGACAGCGGGAGCAAGCAGAGGCAGAAGCAAGGCCCGAATCCGGGACTGAAGGATGCGGCGAAGAACTGGACGTTACCACATGCCCAGACGAACCGGGACGATGGCACGTCGGGGACGGATGGAATGTCTGCGTCAATGCCGAAGGACTCGCCGACATCCGAAGGGGAATCGCGGAATGTGACGAAGAAGAACTGGCCGACGCCGAACGCTCACGACGGGAGGCGTCCGGGAAACGAGCAGGGAAGCACCCAGGGGGCGAACCTGAAGCGGGATGCGGAGATGTTCCCGACCCCGGCCAGCCGGGATGTGAAGGGGGCGAACTCCGCAAAGCATTGTCTGGTTACGGGCCGGGGCAGGAAGCACATGGACCAGCTTGCGAATTTCGTCTCCCACTCTGGCCTCCCGGCCCCGGAGACGCCGCCGGTTGGGCAAGCGTCCTCGCCGTACATCCCGAACTCTCTCCGGCGGTTGAATCCCCGCTTCGTGGAGTGGATGATGAACCTTCCGCCCGGCTGGACAGACTTCGCGCCGCTCGGCAAGACCAACTTCGTGCGCTGGGAAATTCAGTCGCGCCTGTGTGTGCGGCGCTTGCTTTCTCGACCTTGATGCGGAGGCTTGAAGCGTGACAAACACCGTACTCGCCGACCGCCTCGCGATTTTGACTGCCGGAGACAAGTCGTCGTAACTCTTTGCGCGGCAACGCGCTAAAACATGTCTTTTTGCGGATTGTTCTTGTATGCGCCGCTCAATGTGGTAGTATTACGGTGCCGGTGAGGGCCGGCGATGTAATGGTAGTAGTGAGAGGAGAGTCACGTCACGCCCGCAAGGCAATGCAGACATCAAGCAGTACATCAACGTTGCCGCCCGCGCAATCATCGAGGCGGCACCGCAGGGGTAGGCGGGCCAGGCCCTGCCGGGGGGACCGGCGGGGCGTGGACCAATGGGAGGGCGGGACCATGGAGACGCGCAACGGGGATGCGGAGGCGGCGGCGGAGGCGGAAAGCCTGCGGGAGCGGTGCGAAGTCGCCAACCAGCAGATCCGGGCAGAGGAGGCGGCCCGGGAGGCGGAGCGGGAGGCGAGGGCCCTCGCCTCGTCCGCCCGGGAGGCTCAGGCCGCCCGGGAGGCCGCCCGGCTGGCGGGCGGCTGGCACCGACGCATCTGATCACCTGACCCCCTTCCCGCTCCCTCCGCGAGGGGGCGGATTAGCGGGCCAGACCGCGCCGGGGGGACCGGCCGGGCGACAGGACGATAGAGGAGGATGGGGCCATGACGACGATCCGGAGATTCGCCCCCGCGACCGAAGCGGGAGCCCATGGGGGAGTGTGCGCGATGTGCGACTGCCAGGCCGTCTCGTGGCAGCGTACCGGACTCTGCGCCGGATGGCTGGTCCGGGCCGCGTACGCGTGCGCAGAGCACGCACCCGTACTACTCGAGGCGCTGAGAGGCATGACCATCGCTGAGGTGGCCGAGATCACCTCCGCGAGGACGGCGCGAGCGGCGAGGGCGCGAGCGGCACGGCTCCGGGATCGCGCCGATCGATATGCTCGCAGGTCCGCGGCGCTGGTCGGCGCCAGCAGCGCGACGCACACCTATGCGGCCTTGAAATGCACCGACGCGCAGGAGGCTGTCGCTCTTGATCGTCTCGCCGACTTGGTCCGCGTCTGACCCCCTCCCTCGCCCCCGACTGCCGGGGGCGACACAGCGGGCCAGACCGCGCCGGGGGGACCGGCCGGGAGAGGACCACATGAGGAGGGTAGGGCAATGAATGATTGGGTGCGGTACAACCGGCTGGTTTCCCTCCGCTCGGCGGCCGAGCGGAGGCAACGCGGCCTCCCCGGATGGCCGCGTTGCGACCGCGCCGGAGCCGAATGGCTCCGGTTGGAGAGTTTTCGTTGGGCCGCCGAACGCCGGCGGCTCGTGCTGGGCCGCTCCCTCCGCGAGGGGGCGGATTAGCGGGCCAGGCCCTGCCGGGGGGACCGGCGGGGACGGGGACAACCAAAGGAGCCGACAATGCCACGGCTGAGAGACGCTGTGATCGGGTTGCCGGTCCGCGTGGACCGCACGAGACTGGGTTTCGTCGCCGAGCTGTTCGGCTTGCCGCTGGAGCGTTGGCGGCACCGATTCCTCGGGTTCGGGCTGTCCAGACGCAAGGCACTGCGGGAGTTGGACCGGGATCTGGCGCGTTACCGGCGAGAGCACAAAGACGATGGAGAATGAACGTCTCGTCCAGATCCGCAAGACGCACTGACCCCCTTCCCGCTCCCCCAGATGGGGGGGCGGATTAGCGGGCCAGACTCTGCCGGGGGGACCGGCGGGGGACGGGGACCAATGGGAGGGTAGGACAATGGAGATGGGTGACAGATTGGCGCTGGTCGTGAGCGCGTTGCTGGCGGCCCGTCCGGGAGACCGGATCAACGCACTGTGGATCATTCGATGCGTCGCGGGGTGCAGCCTGCGGGACGCAAAGGAAATGTTGCTCGCACTCGAAACGGAGAAGCGGAAGATCGCGCATGCGGATTAGGTGGCCAGGCCCTGCCGGGGGGACCGGCGGGGCGACGGGACAGGAGGAGAAACAACATGTCGATCCGCGCAAAATTCGCAGGGAGGTGCCGATCGTGTGGAGGTGACATTGCAGTCGGGGATCAGATCGAGTGGTCGCGTGGGTCGGGATCGTCGCACGTCACCTGTCCGTCTGCCGCCGCACCGGCCGTCGCGGCGGTCGGAACGTACCAGATCTCTGGTGGATCGGGGTACGGATGTCACGGTTGGTCAGTCGGGGATGTGGTCCGCGCCGGAAAGCGCAACCTAGGACTCGGTGCCCCCGAGTGGCTGATCGTCCTGTCGGCAAAAAAGAGATACTACTCGGAGGATGGCCTGTCGTTCGGCGTCGGAGACGACGAGGGATACATTTATTCCGCGACGTGTCGCGCAGCGACCCCCGAGGAGGCAGCACCTCGGATCTCTCGCGATGCGGAAAAAATCCGCATCACGGAAGCCAGAAAAGCCCTCAACCAGATCGTGCAGAAAATAAAAGAGACAGGTACGCTCCCCACCGACGTACAGCCAGAAGGGGAGACGTTTTTCAGTACGGCGACAATTTACGGCGGAGGTAACTGGTTCGTCGTTGGGCCAGCTGGAATCTGGTACGTCCGGAACAACGGCGCCGACGGAGACGACTGGTCGTCGAACAATGTCCGGACTGGAGGAGCCGGGGCCATCGGATGGATGGTCCCGCATGACCCGACACTCGAGGCCGCACTCCGCGCCATCGCGGAGATTATTCCGACCGAAAAATGAAGATCAACGTCACATCGTCCGACGCTTTCGACTGCGACATCTGGATCCCCGAGGAGCACACCGAGGAGGTACTCGGGGTCTTTGCGCGGCGTGGTTCCGCCTCCATGCCAGACGGCTACGTCACGGAGAAACGGATGGCCGGCGGGATTTCACACGAACTGGAGACCCTGGGCGTCGAAGTCGTCGTCATCGAAAATCAGGAGGAACCGGATGGCGAACAAGAGGGAGAAGTTGCGGACGCTGGCGGATTCTGAAGGCCTGACCGTGGATGACATGCTCGCGTTGGGCACAGTTGACTCCGTCTGCCCCGGGATCTGCATGACGGAGGGTTGCGACTACACGATCGAGGTCGAGCCCGACTGCCGTGAGGGCTGGTGCGAGGTGTGCGCGAAGGGAACCGTGTCGTCGGCTCTGATCTTGGCGGGACTCATTTAAGGAGGGCGTTGTGAAAAGGCCGAAGGACGGGAAGGGTCTGGTCGCCGAGGCTCTGGGAGAGCTCCGGGCCGCCGCGCAGGAGTGTCTCGAGCGCGAGCTCGCGTTCAAGCGGTCGATCGGGACGTATGAGATTATCCTCGCGAGGCACTCCGCGCTCGCGAAGCAGTTCGGCGGGACACAGCAAGAACGGCAGGAGGCTCTCTGATGTCCATGTCCAAGATCATCAAGTGCCCAAAATGTCTCGGCAAGAAGGAGCTCCCCGTCCTGCCTTGGATGACCATGGGGAAGTGCCCCACTTGCCGCGGTCGGGGAGCCTTCCGCGTACCCGACCGCCCGGCGCCCGCTCCCGCGAAGCCGACCGTACAACTCGATCTTTTTGTGGAGCCTTCACGATGATTTGCTTTTCCTGCTCGGGATCGTTCGAAGTCCGCGAGTACCTCGACCACCGCGCCGCCTGCCGGCAGGGTGCGTGGGGCGAGCACCTGAAGGCCGTCGATTCCGGCCGTATGGGCCGCGCCGGCCGTCTGGCCCGCGAGGCCCTGGGCGTACAGCGCGAGGTCGTTCCCATGCCGGCTGGAGTCCGTGCCCGCCTCAACACGCCGGCGGCGAAGGCCGCCTCCGCGGCTAAGCGAGACGAAAAACGGCAGTACAAAAAGGGAGTCAAGGCCATGCGGGCCGACCTGGCCCGCCGCGGGCGGATCCGCCGGAGGGTGCTGGCATGACGTGGAAAGAGAGGCTGGACGAGATCGACGAGAAGGCTGACCACTTGGACCTGCTCTTAATCCTCGGCGTCGTGTGCTTTTCCTCCCATCTGCTCATCCGGATTGTGGCGTGGTTAATCAGGTGACTCTCTCCTCTGGGAGGCTCACCGCCTCCCGGGCCGCCTCGGGTCCCTCAACCCGGGGCGGATCGGGGCGCGAATAAGGAGATCGACATGAAGACCGTCTGGAAGTACAAGGTCGAACCCGGTGCTTTTTCCGTGATGATCCCCGAAGGAGGGACGGTGCTTTCGGTCGCGTACCGACACGGGGATGGAGATCCAGGGGCTTTTTTGTGGGTGATCGTCGACACGGATAAACCTCTGGAGCGCAGGGAGTTTATCGCAATGGGGACCGGGCATGACATTCCTGTTTTACCTTCACAACTCCGTTTCGTCGGGACGTTCTTCCCTTCTGATTTCATCGTGGCTCATTTGTTCGAGGTAAAGCAATGAAGCATTGTCCAGGATGCGGAGGTCCGCTCCCGGAGCCGGTTATGTGCTCCGTGTCTCACACAATTAAACCGGGAGAAAAACTCTGTATCAAATGTGGTCGTCGCGAATCTCTGGATCCCGTGTGGGCAGACGGTAGGCGTGTCGGATGGCGTCGAGTTGAGGATGGACTTGAGGGGATGAGGAAGGCGAGAAATCTCCCCATCGTGCTCGGCGGCAAGCAGGGGAACGGAGCCGAAAAGGGCCCGCCTGCGAGGTTCTCAACATAAGAACCGGAGCCGCCGAGCACGATGGGGAGTGATATCGTATACCTGTAAGATATCAAGGAGAATAGCATGATGCTACCAGGATGGAAAACGTCGAGGTCGATGTCGATGTCGAGGTCGTGGTCGAGGTCGGGGTCGATGTCGAGGTCGAGGGCGATGTCGAGGTCGGTGTCGAGGTCGAGGTCGTGGTCGATGGCGTGGTCGAGGTCATCGACGTGGTGATCCAATCTTCCAGTAAGAGATTAAAAGGAGAGTTCCATGATGCAACCTGGGTGGCGAACGTCGGCGTCAATGTCGGGGTCGAGGTCGATGTCGATGTCGAGGTCGAGGGCGATGTCGAGGTCGGTGTCGAGGTCGAGGTCGAGGTCGATGTCGAGGTCGATGTCGTGGTCGATGTCGATGTCGAGGTCGATGTCGATGTCGAGGGTGATGTCGAGGTCGGTGTCGATGGCGTGGTCGATGGCGAGGGTGATGTCGAGGTCGAGGTCGGTGTCGAGGTCGGTGTCGAGGTAAGCCAATCTTCCATCAAGTAGATTGTGAGGAAGACGTTTTTTAACCCCTTTTTTGGAGGACCAGAAATGGTCCCGTTCAAGCCGGGTCAGTCGTACTTCGTGCGGACGGTGACGTACCACCTCGTGGGCAAGGTGGTCAAGGTCGTCGGGGACTTCCTCGCGATGAAGGAGGCGTCCTGGGTGGCCGACTCCGGCCGCTTCTCGAACGCCATCAAGGAAGGGACGCTCTCCGAGGTCGAGCCCATCGGCGAGGCGTTCGTCAACGTCAAGGCGATCACGGATGCGTTCCCGTGGAAGCACGCGCTCCCGACCGCGCAGAAGTAACCGGCGCCTAACCGCTCCAGACCGGAGTCTGGGGCGTGTAGGAACTGGAGGTGTCATAAGGAGAGTTCCATGATGCAACCTGGGTGGCGAACGTCGGCGTCAATGTCGAGGTCGAGGGCGATATTGAGGTCGAGGTCGAGGGTGATGTCGAGGTCGATGTCGATGTCGAGGTCGAGGGTGATGTCGAGGTCGATGTCGATGTCGAGGTCGTGGTCGAGGTCGGGGTCGAGGTCGAGGTCGGGGTGGTAGACCTGCTATTTTACATAAATAAGATAGCCGTGACCCCGTCTGTCACACCGTCCTGCGATGATAATGGTGTTCGGGGGCAGAATTCCGCGTCGTAATGTAGGAGGGGTAGCCATGAGCGTCGCGTGCATGAACCACGTCCTGGAGAGCTGGAACGAGGTCGAGGCCAAGTGGGATGGCCGTTTGATCCGCCGGCAAGGGGGGGAGCTTCTCATTACGCAGCGCGTCCTCCGGGCCTACCGGAGGTCGATCGGCAGGACGGAGCGCCTGCACTCCCTGATCGATTCGGCGCTCACAAAGGACGCCAAGGTTGAGGGAGGAGGACTCGACGCCGCCTTATTCGTCGAGACAGGCCGGCGCCCCAACTGGCGCGAGCTCTACGTCAAGCTCGGCGGGGACGCCGAGAAGGCCGTCGCGAAGACGCCCGAGAAGGAGTCAGAGCCCCGCGTTCGCGTGTTCCTGCGCGGGGCGCCGAAACCCAAAGGTCGGAGGATTACATGAACCGCATCAGCTTCGACGAGCTCCTGGGCATGTTCGACCCCGACATCCACGAGCGCCTGCGGACGCTCATTAATCGGGAGGGCGTCGCGGCCCTCGTGGTTTTTGAGAACCGGCAACTGGACTCTTCGGCGGCTGGAGCCCGGTCTGCCGTCGCCGTGGGCCCGGGGTGTTCGCACCACAGCGTCGCGGCCGTCAAGAAGCTCTGGCTCAATGATCTCCCGAGCCAGCGCCAGTACCCCGTGGCCTACGCCGTCCGTCCGGACCAGGCAGAGGGCCTCAGGGCCTTGATTCAAGAGGAGGACAAATGACGAACTCACTCAAGCGCGACCTCGAGCCGCCGCGCCCGCGCCAGCCTCGGGATAAGGTTCATATCTGGGGGTTTGCGTGCCGGCGTTGTGGGTGGCATACGACCAAAAGGAGAAACGAAGCTGAATTTCCTGACGACAAAAACCATTACAAGGTTCTTCTGAACTTCCCGAAACCGCTTGACCCCCTGGTAAATGGAGGTACAATCCAGCCATGCCTCTGAACGTCCCCATCTCCTTCATCGCGAAGAACTCCGAAGTCAAGACGGCACACATACCCTCGAAGCCCTCAGGCTACCGGCCGACCGAGGAGTACCACCCCACGATGAAGCTCGTGAAGTGCACGAAGTGCAACACGGTGGGCGTCGCGGAATTCCATGGCGGTTTCGACCTGCGTGCCGGCGACCGTCTCATGGACGGGAAGGCCATACAGGGAACGTGCCTGCGTTGTGGCGGCGTCTCCGACCTCATGCCCCTGCCCACGAGCCCCGAGAACGAGAAGGCGATCCAGATCTACTACAAGATCCAGCGCACGCTCAACGCATACCGGCGCATGGGATGGAGCGCGAACCGACCCCTCATACCCATCGAGAAGCTCCGCTCCATGGGAGTGGAGATCCCCGCCGGCGTGGAAGACCCCTCTTAAGGAGAGTCTCGTGCCCAAGCCCCTGCTCGACGCCTCCGGACGGCCTGTCTCGTCGCCTGCCACCCAGCCCCCCCCACCGGGGCCCGAGATCAACTGGGACAAGGCGGCCCCGCAGGGCCCCCCCACGCCCGTCGAGCGCCCCATCCCCCCCGAGCTGCGCCCCGTCGTGGACTACATGAAGGGCGTCATCGCCAACGAGTCTCTGCTCCTCGAGCTCTGCGTCGAGCACATGACCGGCGCCGTCCAGTTCGTTCACAACGCCGGCATGGTCGGGATCGACTACTTCCCGGAGGTTTCGGGCGCCCAGGCCCCGACGCGACTCCACTTCATGGGCGCCGCTATCCCACTGGCGATCGAGATTCACGAACACGTCTTGGAGAGCCTGAACGGTCCCCGGCGCGGAGAGCTCGCGGCCGTCATCGCGAAGGCCATGGGAATCCCTGAGCCGATGGAGCCCGCCCTCCCCCGCAGGCCGTGGATCGTGCGCGTCCTGCGGTGGGCGTGGACCTGTGGGCAGGAGCCGGTATGAAAATTTCTCCCGCAGTGAGAAGGCTCATCGATGCCTTCTGGCGCGTGCGCAATTTTGTGTCCAAGAAGAACGGACACCTCGAGCGCGTTACCTTAGACATAACCTGCCCCAAAGTCCTCGCTCTCCGCAAGATCCGCGGAGAGGGGCGCCGCCTGTTCGCCCACGCCTCCTGCAATGGTCGCATCTGCGTCAACCCCCTCCTGGGCAAGCAATCCATGCCCTACCTCATCGGCGTGCTCCTGCACGAATTTGGACACATCGCGGGCGGGCCAGAGGAGGGGGACGCCGACATGTGGGTGCTGACGACGTTCGGGATACCGATCATCTACAAGGGACCGCTGTTCCTGGAGTGGTTGGATCCGAAGCTGATTCGGGAGAAGGGGATCTAGAATACCAGGACGTACACGTCGACGTATTCTCCCGCCAGCATCGTGTTCGCCGTGATGGTGCAGGTCATCGTCTTTCCGACCGGGGTGAGATAAGAGAAAGTCGCAGATCTCGTCACTGGAGTGTTTGCGGATGCTGTAAAACTGTTCGCAGCCGCAACGCGCACTGTTCCGCTGGTTAGAACCCCGAGCGAAGACTTGGCACAGAGTACGATTACGAAGGAGTTTGTGTCGAGAGGCTCGTTGAATGATGCGGACAACTCAAAATCGAAAGAGCCGGAATCGCCTCCGCTGATGCGGTGCAACCCCTTCGCGACGAGGGGTCCGGTCTGTCCGCTCTTTCCGGATGCGCCGGGGAAGTAGGGCATGGGACGATCCTAGAAGGGAACGTTGTCCTTCGTGTACACGGAAGCCCTCACGATCGCATTCGAGATTTGCTGTGGCGTCATGCGAGGCTCCTTGTTATCGTATTGCCGTAAGATAGCGAGACATTTCTTTCACGGAAACTCCAGATCCTCCGTCAGACCGAAATACCCTGTTCATGTCCCGCACAATCTCACGCGCAGAGAGTTTTTCCCCACGCAGGATGGCTCGGCGGATCGTCCCGGACGGATCGAGGTGCTGTTCGATGTATTGATTAGCCCCGACACAGCATCCGCAGTGAAACATATTTTTCCTCCTTTTGCCGTAAGATAGCACACTACGCCGACACCTTGACATCTCTTGGGTATCGGGGATACGACAACTTCCATCCCCAGTCGTCAACGACCCGCTTGATCGAGTCTAAGGCAGACATCCGATACATGAAAGTGCTGGAAAGCCGTGTCCTCCATTCGCCGTGCTCCATCACAGAGATGACGATGCTTTTTTGTACCGTTCCGTATTTTCTGCTGCGTACAGTTTGCCACCAGGACGGTATTTTTTTTAGCGGTGGCGGCGGCGGCTGACGCAACGGATCGGATGGAAGATAGATCAGAGCAGCCCCCTGCGCACAAAGAGCTCCCCGTCCAGCGATGAACACGATCCTTGGTTCACCACCTTTTTCCTTTGACATTCTCATGGACTCTTCAAGGGTTCCAAACGCATGCCACCCATGAGGAGTTGGAGACAAGGTCCAGCGATCCAGAATGATCGGGACTTTCGACGAGCTCCCTAAACCTGGCGTGTAAAAATGCCCATCAGGACGCCGCACAAGCATTTTTGCGGCCACTCGCATCGAATTGGATGATGTTAATCCGTAGCACATGTTTTTCACTCCTTAAAGCCAACTCGCAAGCTCCTGAAGCCAGTCGGACACCTCGTCAGCAGGACACCCCACGGCCTTCGCGGCCTCAATGAGATCGTCTTCGCTAGCACATGTTTTTCTCCCTCAAAGTTGACTCGCCATTTCCTCGATCCACGCGGGGAACTCCTCTCGTGGGATCCCCACGGCCTCCAGGGCGTCCATGAGATCTTCTTCGCTGAATGCCCGCTTGCTATTCGCCACGAGCCTCTGAAGGCGGAGCCCCGGATCCTCCGGGGGGTTCGCCTGCACCTGGACCGCCTTGACCATGCGCTGAAGCGCGGGATCCATAGGGCACCTAGTGAGATCTGTAGTTCACGGGCATCTCGGAACGCCGCCAACACACCCGGCACCCGACCTTCTCGCAAGATTTCTCGTCCGAGTCGCTCATGTACGCCGGGCAGTTCCAGGTGTTCACGCCGCCTATGGCGATCATCCGGCGTCGATCCGTCTCGGGGATCTGCATACTTGTCGTTCCATTCGAGAACCCAGGGATGGCCGGCGCGGCAGAGCCGAAAGACAAGGCACTCGGGCGTAAGGCAAGGTTGGGAGGCGGCGGGTTGGCTTGGAAGACCCGCATCCATTTGTCGAGCGCCCAGACCCGCGTCGGGGCCCAGAAGTGGATCTTGGGAAGCCTTCGAGCGACCTCACACCAAGCGAGGTAGTATCCCGGATTAAATGGTTCCCCTTCACCGGCGAGGTCGAAGAAGTCTCCCGCGTCGTGGATGCGGAAGTAGTCGGCAGAGACGCCCTTCAGCGCCAACTTCGCCCTGGACTCGGGAGTCTGCAAAAACTTGAGGGCAGAGACCATCTGATCGACGAAGGTTCCTGCCTTCACGGTCTTGAAGACCCAGTTGAGGTGGACCTGCTGGTTGATCGAAATGGAGGGGTAGATGGCGTAGGATCCCTTCCCCGCATAACAGAACGAGCAAATGTACTTCTCTCCGATCGGACCATGCCAGCGTCGGTAACTGCCTTCGGACTCCACGGCTCTCCGATCCGATCCGGCACAAGACCCCAAGGCTTGGTTTGCCCCCGCAGGAAGACTGAACGACGCGCAGGACATCTTTGACGTGAAAGTGAATAAAGATACCCCATACTGCGGTTGCCAGTTCCCTTCGGCGGTCTTGTACTTGAAATTTCCAGTGAAGGTCAGCGTTGGACCGCCGGAAACGCTGGTTTTAAGAACACCTTTCTCTACCCTTTTTTTTACAGTAAGCGTATGCGAACCACAGCGATCTGGAACGACATCCAGGAGCCCCCACTTCACGAGGGCTTCGCGGTTTGTCTTGAGACGGCCCCACTGGGCTGGGGCGAGGTTGGGTTGGTAGCAAAGCATGGAACGTTCCATCCACATTTGATGCCGATGTGTATGTTATCTTCCCCGTCGACGACTGCCACCGCTCCCGCCGAGGCCCAAGTCAACGATCCCCAGGGCCTGCGCGACCATGAGACCGCCGATGCCGAAGCCCGCGATCTTCACCCAGTCCGTTCCTTCAGGCGGGGGAGCCGTCGGCGGTGGCCCGGAGTCCGGGGGCGCTGAGTATCCGCCGCCACCGCCACCTCCGCCACCAGACGTGGTGGCATCTTGACGCCGCCGGTTCTCCGCGTCCTGGGCGTCCCTCTGGGCCTTCGCTTGGGCGTCCCTGGTGGCGGCGTCGGCCTTCGCTTGGGCATCTCGTGCGGCGGCATCGGCCTTCGCTTGAGCGTCCCGTGCGGCGGCATCGGCCCTCGCCTGGGCGTCCCGTGCGGCCGCATCGGCCTCGGAGCCTCCTCCTTCGGCTCCACCCGGGGCCGGGGCGGACCCGCCTCCCTTGGCCGACAGGAACTTCCCCGCGACGCCCAGCACGGCCGGCGC
>Ga0315295_10002931_pt1 | contig 14452 bp, 12 predicted proteins | sample YL17G14_0_MG_FD_204453 | JGI IMG/M metagenome (GOLD analysis project Ga0315295, IMG submission 204453) | Sediment microbial communities from Yellowstone Lake, YNP, Wyoming, USA - YL17G14_0 | ecosystem: Environmental > Aquatic > Freshwater > Lake > Sediment | place: USA: Wyoming | collected...
CCTGGACCACTCCTCGCTGTGGTGTCGGACGTCGGCCGGGTATTCTCCCGGGGAGAGGGGGGAACCTTTCGCGAACTTCTACTTCGGCGGCTTCGGTAATAACTGGGTCGACCACGCGGAGGTGGACCAGTACAGGGGCTACTCCAGTTTCCCCGGTGTGGAGCTGGATGACATCGGCGGCACAAACTATGGAAAGGCGCTGGTGGAATGGACGCTGCCGCCTCTACGCTTCAAGAGATTCGGCATGCCGGCGCTCTACTGCAACTGGGCGAGATTCGCTCTCTTCGGCTCCGGCATCGCGGCGAACGTCGACAAGTGGCAAGTTCGTCGCGAGGTCATCAGCGCAGGCGCCCAGGTGAATCTAAAGCTCGTGCTCTTCTGGTCGCTGGACTCCACGTTTTCTCTGGGGTACGCCGTTGCGAGTGAGGGGGGGAGGGATCCCCGCGACGAGTTCATGATCTCGCTCAAGATACTGCGATGATGCGTGAACGCCGCGCGCCTTAACCGGCCTGCCCGGCGCACGCCTGCCACGTCGCCGGAGACGTCGAATTGATGTGTGGGTGCGGCACGCCTCGTGCGGCCGCGAATCAATCAAATCCTAGGTCACCCAAGGTAGATTCACTCAGTTGATTGCCCAGACCGTGCCGAAACTCCTGGTCAGCGTGCTCCCTGTTCTCATCTTCCTTGTCGCGCTCGTCTTCCTGGACAGCTACAAGCTGGTCAAGTTCCGATCGGTCCTGCTCACCGTGTTTATCGGGTTCGCAGCGGGCTTCGCGTGCATTCTCATCAACCGTGCACTCTTCGACGTCCTGGGGCTCGAGCGTGGGAGCTACGCCCGCTACGTCGCGCCGCCGGTGGAGGAGCTAGTCAAGGCAGCGTACATCGCGTATCTCATCTGGTCCAGGCGCTTGGGTTTCATGGTGGATGCGGCGATCTGCGGTTTTGCGGTCGGGGCAGGATTCGCGATTCTCGAGAACGTCCAGCTTCTCGGTTCGCTGCAACATTCGAACATATTCCTGTGGGTCGTGCGTGGGTTCGGTACTGCTGTGATGCACGGGGGAGCCACTGCTCTTTTCGGGATAATCGCGAAGACTCTCCACGACAAGCATTGCGCGCGAGGCACGCACGATACGCGGCCCGGTAGCCGCGCGGGCAGCGTGTGCGCGGCCGGAGTGCTGTCTATGCTGCCAGGTCTGGTGATAGCCGTCGTCATACACTCACTGTACAACCATTTCCTGATCTCTCCGGAGCTCTCGGCCATCGGCATCGTAATCGGGCTGCCAGCGCTGATGGTGCTCGTCTTCCAGCAGAGCGAGAGGTTGCTTCAAGACTGGTTGGGCGTGGGGTTTGACGCTGAGTCCCAACTCTACGAAATGCTCACCACGGGACGTACCACGGAAACTCACGTGGGACAGTACCTCATGTCACTGAAGACGAGATTCCCGGCGGAAGTGGTGGCGGACATGCTGTGTCTGCTCCAGATCCATCTCGAATTGTCCATCCGGGCAAAGGGCATGCTTCTCATGAGGGAATCTGGGTACGAGGCGCCGGTAGACCCTGACGTCAAGGAGAAGTTCACGGAGTTGAAGTTTCTCGAAAAGAGCGTGGGCCAGACCGGGCGGCTCACAATCATGCCGTTTCTGCGCTGGAGCAGCCGCGACCTCTGGCAGCTTTACATGCTGGGGAAAAAGTAGGTAAGATTATGGAACCGGAGGTGGGAATGCGCCCGCGTATCATTCTACTTGCTGTTGCTTTCTTGATTCTCGCACTCACCGTGGCCCTTGCGTCTTGCGGAGGGCGTCAGAAACGTAACATCTCCACTCCGGAGAAGGCCCTTCTCGGCCACTGGGTGACTACAGAGAGAGGCATGAAGTCCCACTACTACTTCGGCGACGGCACGCTCAAGATGGCGGTTCCGGGCAGAACCCTGGAATTCAGCTACGATGTTGTGTACTCTGACGATAAGGCGAACAAGGTCGTGATTGAGATAGACATGGGCTTCCCGGATATGTCAATTCCCGTTTCCATGGGGCTGGAGAAGGAGCTCGTATTCTCCAAGAACAGAAAGTCCATAACCGAGATGACGGAGCTAAACGGAGTCAAGATAACAGACAAGTGGAAGTACGTCGACTCCAAGACGGAACCCTGACGCAACGCGCGGCGTCTCTTGACCGGGACGCCGGCCTGACTCCTGGCTGTTCTTGTCCGGCTGCGGCCGGCGCGAGGTGAGAAAGATGTGTGAGTTCTGCCACAAGCACGGCGAAGGCAAGAAGTGGTACCTGGAGGCCAAGAACTACTCTGACGACTTGTTGAGTGACATCCGGCGCCGGAAGTTCATCAACCGGTTCTTCACTGAAATCACGTCTCTGGAAAAAGAGGAGCATGACGGACAGCAGCTCGACAAGGCGCCTACGCTTATTAGGGGCATCGTGAAGCGGCTGGCGATCCGAAAGCAGAAGAAAGTGCATTACGGTCAGGTCTTACCCATCGAGGACGTCGAGCGCATTTTCGAGTTCGTAAACTCGGTCGTCCGCATCAGCTGCATATGCCGGCACATCACTCTGGGCAAGGAGAAGCGCTACTGTTACGGGATAAGCCTCTCTCCGGACGGAGGCAAGTTCGGACAGCTGCTTCGGAACGTCAGTGCGAACCCTTCGGCGCCCCCGTTGTTAAGGGACATAGAGAATCTGAGCAAGGAAGAAGCGATTTCCGCGTTCCGCAGTCACGAACACGAGGGACTGTGCCACTCAGTGTGGACCTTCTACACTCCGTTCATCTGCGGCCTCTGTAACTGCGACCGCACGGACTGCCTGGCAATGCGCTACACAGTGACCCACGGTTTTCCCATCATGTTCCGCGGGGAGTACGTAGGGAGGGTCAACCCGGACCTGTGCGAGGGTTGCCGGCAGTGCATGCGGGTCTGCCAGTTCGGGGCCATCTCCTACAGCCCGTCGGACGAGAAGGCGAGAATAGACGCGAAGTGGTGCTACGGCTGCGGAGTCTGCCGGGCACTTTGTAAGAAGGACGCCATCCAGCTCGTAGAGCGCGCCAGCGTTCCTGCCGCAGCGAAACTGTGGTAGAATTATCGGGCAAACATGCTGTCTACCCTGTCCCGGCCAGACTCTTTGATCTCAGTCAGCTTTCTGCCTACTTACGGAGGTTTGTTCAGGTGCGCAAGCGGTCCTTCGTCATCTTACTTGTTGTGGTTGCGGTCGTTGCGGCGGCGTTCATTCTCCTCAAATTCACACGGAAGGCCGGCGCAGGTGACTACAAGACGGCCTCTGTCCAGCGCGGTAGCATCTCCAGCACGGTGACCGCCACCGGGACTCTCAATCCCGTCACTACCGTGCAGGTTGGCTCGCAGATCTCGGGCACGGTGGCCGAGCTGCACGCCGACTTCAATTCGCGGGTGCGACGCGGTGAGCTCATCGCGCTCATCGACACCACGTTTCTGGCGGCGTCGGTGAGAGAAGCAGAGGCGTCTGTCGAACGGGCGCAGGCCGAGGCCAAACAAGCCGGCATTGACCTCGAGCGGGCGAAGGCGCTTCAGGAGAGGCAGCTCAATTCCAAGTTCGACTACGAGAGCGTATTTACCAAGTACGAGGGTGCGCTTGCGAACCTCAAATCAGCGCGGGCGCAGTTCGCACGCGCAAAGGTGAACCTGAGATACGCCAGCATCAAAGCGCCTGTTGACGGAGTCGTGATTTCCAGGAACGTGGACGTCGGCCAGACAGTCGCCGCGAGCCTTTCTGCTCCCACGCTTTTCCTGATCGCGCAAGACCTCAGGGACATGCAGCTCGAAGCCGACATAGATGAGGCCGACATCGGCATGATAAGAGTGGGGCAGCAGGTCACGTTCACCGTGAGCACTTATCCGGACGACGTTTTCGGAGGGACGGTTTCACAGGTCAGGCTTGAGCCCATAGAGGTCCAGGATGTGGTCAACTACAAGATAATCGTCTCGGTCTCGAACCCCGAAGAGAAGCTCATGCCGGGCATGACAGCGACCCTCACCATCAACATCGAGACCAGAGACAATGTGCTCAAGGTGCCCAACATGGCCCTGCGCTTCAAGCCGCCTGAGGAAGTATTGAAAGCGGCAATGGGCGGAGGGAAACGAGAGGCAGGTGGTCAGGAGCGAACTGCTGGACGTGAAGGCGCCACGGTCGGCGGCCAGGAACGCACGCCGGGCAGCCGGCGCGAGGGGGCGGCTGGACGTGGGGGACAGGGTCCGGGTATGGCAGCAATGCCTGGCGCTTTTGGCTCCAGCGGAAAGACGGTGTGGAAACTCGACAAGAGAGGAAAGCTCCTTCCCGTGCCCGTTCAAACTGGCCTGACGGATGGCTCCTTCACTGAGGTCATTTCGGACCGTCTCCAGGAAGGAGACAAGATCGTTGTCGGCCTCGCCTCCAACAACAAGAGCAACGGGGAACAGAGGGGGCAGACCAACCCGTTCATGCCTCAGATGCACGGTCCGGGGCGCAGGTAGAAACAACAGCAAGGTGCGCTGGCAGCGCTCCACGAACGCGGAAACCTGTGACGCTTCGCGACCCGGTCAGCATATAGGACAGCACGATGGACACTCGTGACTTACTCAGAATGGCGCAGACCTCCCTCACCACGAACAAGGCGCGTTCGTTCCTCACAATGCTGGGAGTAATCATCGGGGTCGGCGCTGTAATCGCCATGCTCGCTGTGGGCAGCGGCGCGCGCACGGTCGTCGAATCCCAGATAGCTAGCCTCGGCACCAACGTCATCACCATCTTTCCGAGCTCGGCGGCGCGGGGCATGGTGTTCATGGGGGCTGGAACCTCGATCCGGCTCAAGGAAGACGACGCCAAGGCCGTCATCCAGGACTGCCCGTCCGTTCTCTACGCCACGCCGGTCGGCCGCTTCGCAGGACAGGTTGTGTCGGGTGAGGGCAACTGGTCGACGAGCGTCCAGGCCGTCTATCCCGACTATTTCTTCATCAGAGAATGGCCGCTTCAGTCCGGAGACTACTTCACGGAGGCGGACGTGCGAAACGCCGCCAAGGTCTGCGTGCTGGGCAAGACCGTCGCAGACGCCCTCTTCGGCGAGGGTGCCGACCCTGCCGGACAGACCATTCGTTTCAGAAACGTACCGCTCAAGGTGGTGGGGCTTCTTCAGGCCAAGGGTCCCAATGCCATGGGGCACGACCAGGATGACGTTTTGGTCATGCCGTTCACGACACTGCAGAGGAGGATACTCGGGCAAAATTGGACGGCCTACATCACTGTTTCTGCAGTATCCAAAGCTGCGGTCCCTACCGCGGTGGACGAAATGACAGAACTCCTAAGGTCACGCCACAGGCTCAAAGACTGGCAGGAAAACGATTTTGAGGTACGAAGCCAGACCGAAATAGCCGACATGGCGAGCCAGACCTCCAAGACCCTGGGCCGTCTCCTCGCGGTCATCGCCTCCATTTCGCTCGCGGTAGGCGGGATAGGCATCATGAACATCATGCTTGTGACAGTGACCGAGCGCACGCGCGAGATAGGCGTGAGGCTGTCGGTCGGCGCAAAGCGGCGGGACGTGCTCTTTCAGTTTCTGCTCGAAGCCACTACACTCAGCTGCCTCGGCGGCGCAATCGGGATAGCGCTCGGCATCGTCAGCTCGCGCGTGATCTCGATGGGCGCCGGCTGGCCGGTCTTGATCTCTCCGGCCTCGATCGTCCTCGCCGTGGCATTCGCTGGTTTTGTGGGGATAGGGTTCGGGTTCTACCCGGCGTGGAAGGCGGCACACCTCGACCCGATTGAAGCGCTGAGATACGAATAGGGTCCGGCAACTCCTCTATTTACAATATGTTACATGGACCTGCTCCGGCCCTGGCATGACCAGGCAGATTTTCTCTTGTGCGCTGACTTTCCGCCGTGCTATTTTTCGGTCGGCCAAACAAACCAAGGGAGGTGGGATTTCATGAAGAAATTCGTACTGTTGGCCTGTCTCTTCGTATTCGTGCTGTCCTGTCTGGGTTGCGCTGAGTGGACTGCCAAGCGTAAGGGCACCTTGATAGGTGCGGGCACCGGCGCAGTGGTAGGCGGGATCATCGGCGACAAAGCCGGCAACACGGCTCTTGGGGCAATCCTCGGCGCGGCCGTCGGAGGCGCCGCCGGCGCGTACATCGGCAGCTACATGGACAAGCAGGCCGCGGAAATCGACCAGGACCTCGCTGGCGCGAAAGTCGAGCGCGTCGGAGAGGGGATCAAGATCACGTTCGACGCAGGCATCCTGTTCGATGTGAACAAGGCGACGCTGCGACCGGCGAGCGAGGCAGAGCTCACGAAGCTGGCCGCAATCCTCAACAAGTATCCGGACACCAACATCCTGCTCGCAGGTCACACTGACGCGACCGGTTCTGACGAGTACAATCTGGATCTGTCCCGTCTGCGGGCGCAGTCGGTGTCGAACTACCTCGCGAGCCAGGGGGTTGCTTCGAACAGATTCAGCATCATGGGTTACGGCGAGACCCTGCCGATCGCCGACAACGAGACAGAGGTAGGTCGCCAGCTCAACCGCCGCGTCGAAGTCGCAATCTACGCGAACGACCAGCTGAAGAAGGCGGCAGCCGAGAAGGCGACAGGGTAGGGACCTCTCAACTGAACATCTGACTGATCCATGGTAGCATCCCTGGTTGTTACCTGATGATTCCAAGCCCGCGAGGGAGACTACTAATCACCCCTTTCCCTCGCGGGCTTCCAGTTTTCAGACTCACCTATGTGCTGTGCAAGGGGCTCCTTTTCAAGCAACAGGGGATCTGCGGGGATTCAGTCTCAGTTCTTGTGGCCCGGAGCCGAACACCGTACACGTGGTCAGGAGGTTTTGAGCAGTGGGCAAGGGCAAGGGCAAGGGCAAGGGCAAGGGCAAGGGCAAGGGTACAGACGACTTGTGGCAAGTCCACCCCCTCACCCCCTCACGCTGGCCCGATTTCGAGCAGCTCTTCGGCAGGCACGGTGCTTCCGGCGGCTGCTGGTGTATGTGGTGGCGTGAGACCGCGAAGGAGTACAGCGCCAATAAGGGCGAGGCCAACCGCAGGGCTATGAAAGCGATTGTGAGGGCAGGCCGCGTTCCCGGCCTCATAGCGTACTGCGACCGACAGCCAGTCGGCTGGATTTCGGTGGCACCACGCGAGGAGTTCCCGAGACTCGAGCGTTCCAGAATCCTTAAACCCGTGGATGACCAGCCGGTCTGGTCTGTCGTCTGTTTCTTTGTCACCGGGTCCCAGAGGGGTAGAGGGGTTGGGAAGCGTCTGCTCGAGGCTGCGGTTGAGCACGTAAGGAAACGCGGAGGGAAAATCGTTGAAGGTTACGCCGTGGAGCCCGAGGGCGGCCGCACTCCCGACCTCTTCGCCTATCAGGGCCCGGCTGATCTGTTTCGCAGCGCGGGATTCAAGGAAGTCGCGCGCAGGTCCAAGACTCGGCCGATAATGCGGCGGTTGACTCGCAGATGACGCGCGTGATGCGATTAGAGGCCGCTCTTGGCCACTTGACAGGCGATGGCGCGGCGGCCCCGACATTTCCAGTTGCCGCGAGGAGAAACCATCCATGATACGACTCCAGAACGTCAGCAAATCCTACAACAAGGGCGCGGTGCAGGCGGTGAAGAACCTCACCCTGACTGTCGAGCCCGGGAAGCTCTTTGGCTTTCTGGGGCCGAACGGGGCGGGGAAGACCACTACCATCAAGATGATCGTAGGACTCTTGCACCCTGACGCGGGCGGCATTTCGGTGTGCGGCAGGGACGCGCTCAAAGACCCGCTGGCCGTGAAGCGGCTGATCGGTTTCGTTCCGGATTCGCCCCTCCTCTACAACCGCATGTCCGGAATGGCTTATCTCCGGTTCATCGCCGACGTCTTCCGCATGCCAGCAGCAGACCGCGAGCGGATTGTCCCGCCGCTCCTGAAACAGTTCGGGCTGGAAGACGCCATAGGTTCTCCCGTGGCCTCGTACTCCCACGGCATGCGGCAGAAACTCGCGGTGATCGCAGCGCTCATTCACGAACCCGGCGTGCTCATCATGGACGAGCCCATCTCGGGCCTCGACCCGCTCTCCGCGTTTCAACTGAAAGAGATCATGCGTGGCTACTGCGAGAGAGGAAAGACCGTATTCTTCTCCACGCACGTAATGGAAGTCGCAGAGCGGATCTGTGACATAGTAGGCATCATAAGCAAAGGCGAGCTCATCGCCTGCGCGCCTTTCCCGGATTTGAAGAGGCAGTTGGGCGAGCAGGACGCGACGCTCGAACACATCTTTCTGGAGCTCACACATGCGGAACAGGTTCTTGGCCCTGGTACTGACGACCGTCCGTAGCTCGACTCTGTTCTCTCGTTCCGGGTTGTCGGAACTGGGAGGTGGGGGCCGGGTGTGGATGGTCCCGCTGGCAGTCGCAGGCATAGGCATGCTGGGTGTGCTCTTCGTCCTCATGGCCGTCCACATGTACATGGGCGTTCTCGAGCTCGGAGTGATGACTGGAACCCCCGAGATGGTGTTCTTCGTCGCCACCCTGCTAACCTGGCTTTTCCTCGTCTTTCTGGGTATCGCCGTCGTGATGTCGGTCTTCTATTTCTCGTCCGACATTCCTGCTCTCATCCCGCTGCCAATTCCGGCGAGGGAAGTGATCGGTGCGAAATTCGTGGTGCTCCTTCTCTACAGCTACTTACTCTGCGCCCTGGGTTTCTTGCCGGCACTGTTCGTCTATTCCGGCAGGATGGGTCCCTCAGCCTATGTGATTCTGTCCGGCCTCGCCAACTTTGTCCTCCTGCCGGTGATTCCGGCCGCCGTCGCGGTGATGTTCGTTTTCGTGCTCAATAGGGTGATCAGTTTCTCGCGATACCGGACGCTACTCGAGGTCCTGGGCAACTCCCTATTTCTGATCGTGATCATAGGAGCGCAGCTCGTTCTTCCACGTTTGATGATCGGCAATGATCCGCAGAAAGTAGCCCGTGTGCTGCTGGAGAAGGGCAGTCTGTTCGCCCTGCTGGGAAAGTTGATGCCGCCTGCCAAGCTCATAGCCAAGAGCATCGCCGGAAGCGACGGACCCGGCGTACATCTTCTCGGAGTCTTTCTCCTGACGGGCGCGGTCTGTCTGGTGATGGTCGTGTTGGGCGAGCGGATCTTCTACGAGGGCTACATAATGCAGTCGCAGGTCGCGGACGTGCCGCGGCGGGTCGCGGGTGTTCGAGGCATCTTACAGTTCATGGAGCGCTCCGGTTTTCTCCGATTGCGGCCGCCTATCTTGGCGCTGGTTTCTCGTGAATGGGCAATCCTGCGCTCCAACTCGACGTTTCTCTTCCAGTCTTTCAGCGAAGTCGTGGTGTTTCCGCTGCTGCTCGTCGTCTTCCGGCTTTCTGCGGGAAGCCCGCTCGACGCCCTGCCGGCTTGGCTGTTCGAAAGCGATGCCTGGAGCCTATGCTGCGGAGGAGTCGCCGTGATGCTCTGCGGGATATCCTCCATCTACCCCTCCAGCGTCTCCAAAGAGGGCAGTCTGTTCGGGCTTTCGCTGACCCTGCCCGTGAGGGGCAGTGCGCAGGCGCTCGCGAAACTGCTCTTCGGACTCCAGTTCACGCTCAGCGCGTTCTTCCTGAACCTTGTCCTGCTCATAGTCATTTTCCAGATGCACCCCGCGTCTCTTCTCTACGTGGTGCCGATGGGCCTGACCGCGCTTGTGTTCTTCGGCAGCGTGGGTGTCTTGGTGGACGTCCATCGGCCGCTTCTCGCCTGGACTCACCCGCAGCAGGCAATGAAATCCAACATGAACGTTCTCATAGTCATGGGCATAGACGTGCTGGCGATTGCAGTAGTTGGATTCATTGTGGTGAGGTTGTTGATCGCTGGATTGGCGCCCCGGGAAGCTGGTTTTCTGACCGCCGGAATCTTTGGAATTCTCGATTTTCTGGTCCTGCGATTTCTTGCCAGGTCAGCAGACAGCAGATACAGTTTCGGATTCGAGGTATAGGGTTTGCGCAGGGCAGTTCGCGTTTCAGAGGCTCCTTCTCGAAGCTGAAGAAGCTGGTTATACTTATGTGATGAGAGGGACTGTCAGTCTGGGCGCCAACTCCTGAGCGGCGCGCTCGACGCCACGGGAGGACGCGCAGGTCCCCACCCTACTGAAGACGCCACGGGAAAGCGCAGATCACCTGTCTCAGCACCACATGGAAGGGAGAAAGACTGATGAGAGTGGAAAAATGGACGGGTTTCGCAGCGGTAGTGGTGGCAGTTGCACTGGCGTATGCATTCTGGCCTCATCTCATCAATCTGATGCTTCCAGCCGACAGTCGGCCCGGTAAGATCGCCTTCGCCGTCGAACGCTTAACACCTCAGCAGTTCGACGCCACTGCCCAGGAGCTGACCGGCCCGAGCAGCAGCATGCCTGCCGCGCAGTCCTGGACGGACTTTCCCCACATCGAGCGCTTCAAGAAGGCGGGAATTCTCGCCTACGAAGGGCCGAAGACGTGCCTCCGATGTCACAGGCGCATAACGCTGACGGACGCAGCGACGGGCAGGGAGAAAAAAGTCGGCCTGATGAACAATCTGCTTGGGTCCACCCATTATCGCTTTTTCACGAAAAAGCATCCCAACGTGTACGGCTTCAATGGAGTCTTAGCCGACAACTTCCCGATGGGGAAGATCGACAGGCCGTGCCCAAAGCCGGGCTCTTTCGCGATGACGTCGTGGGTTGCGCTCATAGAACTGAAAGACGGTCGGACGTACTCGGAGGGATGCGGGCAATGCCACATCGGCGGACAGTATCAGGCGCCCCTCGGTGGGATGATGCCCGGCTACCGGACGCTCAATACTGAAAAAGAGACAATTGACTGTCTCATCTGCCACGCCATCGCGTACGACATGAACCAGAAACAGGCGGTCACCGACGGGAATGGCAGGCTGCGGTGGGGCCAGGACCACTCCTTGAAGGCGGCCATGTCTGCCGTCAGGCCGACGGCTCAGAACTGCCTCCGCTGTCACCAGCACAACATGGGCGGTGACATATACGTTGACGAGCGCGACCCCTCGTTCATGCAGAGCTTCGTCAATCTCGGCGAAAACCGCCCGAGGGTGCAGCATCCTGGTTCGAAGCGTGGCACACCTTACTCGCCGTCGTGGGATGTTCATGCTGCTGCGGGCATCGCGTGCATCGATTGTCACACGACCGAAGGCCATCTCATTGCCAGGGGCACTCACACGACTACCATAATGGCTAATGACCTTCCGGACGTCGAAGTCACCTGCGAGAAGTGTCACACGGCAAGACCGCACACTGGCGAGGCAGCGTCGGGCGGGACCGGGGCCGCAGGTGGCACCGGCCGGACGGCTGCCAAGCGGTCTTACTACACACCCGAGTTTGCCGAATACCTGAACAACCACACAGAGGTGGTTGCCTGCGTGACATGTCACATTTCTTCACTACATCCTGACAACGTTACGATGCGTGATTTCTCGACGCCGGTGTTTGAGGAAGACAAGGGCATCTACATATACAACGACGTCCAGAAGGAAACTGAGCCTGGGAAGGCCATCGTATACGTCTGGTGGAACGGAGACGCCTCGTTCCTTGGGAGCGCCATCGGTGATAATCCAAATGCCGCCGGTCTCTACAGATTTTACAAGCCGACTCACGTCTGGCCGGAGTACAAGAATTTCGATTACGCGGCGTGGTACGAAAGAGTGATGCGCCCGATCTCCCGGGAGAAACCGTCCAAGCTATATGCGATAAAGCTCTACAACGGAAAGCAGCACATCGACCTCCAGAACATGACTCCCTTTGGCGGCATGTTCCTTCCGTATGAGTTCCCGACCTACTACACGACCGGAAACGCAGATGCCGCGGCGCAAAAAGAGGCGCAGAAGAGCATGATGAAGATGATGTACGGCTGGATGTTCGACGTCTATCTCATGAACAAGTTCATGACGTTCATGGACGCGCCGGGGTGGAACACAGGTTCGTACCAGGACGTGCTCGCGCTCAAGAAAGTCGACCCGCGCTGGATTCCGCAGGACGCTTCGATGGAGATAAGCCATGCGATACGGCGCGAGGGTTCGCTCATCTGTGCGGACTGCCACAGTTCAGACGGCGTCTTCAGTTGGAGAGAACTGGGGTACACCGACGAAGAAGTCCAGGTGCTGAGCGTCAACCCGCTGGAGGAATAGTTTCGCGATGAATTCTGGCAACTCGCTGCGCGCTCAGGTCGTGTGCTATCCCTCCATGCCGAACATGTGCATGGTGCTGACGGGCTTTCCCTGCAGTTTCAGGTAGTAGAACAACTGAGACTTGTGCAGGGTGAGATGCCCTATCATGCTCAGGAGCTGACAGCCCAGCTGCGCCGCTGTCTGGTCCCACGGCGCCTTCACCATCTGGCCGGCAAGATTCGTCTCGCCCGCCTTTGCAAGCATCTCCAGGGCAAGCTTCTTGTCATCGGCAAGCAGCTTCTTCGCCTCGCCCACGCTTTTCACCGCAGGGAGTTTTTCGGCCGGCGGCAGCATCTGGTCTGGAGGGACATTGCTCGGGTCGACACCCTCTGGAAATCCCCAGTCGCCGGTCACGAAACCCTTGCAGCACGCGCCGCAAGCGCCCGTAAGGTGCATGAGAAGCTGGCCCATCGTCATCCAGTTCTGTCCGGTCGCAGGTTTCCAGTCCAGCTTGCTCTCGTCCACCATGTTGAGGAGCCCCTCGGCCGCACGGTAGTTCTCCTCAATTCCCGCCTTCAAGAGTTCGGTCCAGTCCATGTTACCTCCTGCCTGTTTGAGTGTTCACTCTACTTAACCTGGCCGCAAGTCCGTGGTAAACTCTAACACGTCGTGCCGGGCGCCGCCATCTCTAACCACCACCAGGGGGATTGACATGGGCACTGAGCAGATACCCTTCCACTACGTATGCACCCTCGATAGGGCAAGGGAGCTCATCGACGCCAATCAACGATTCTGGGTCTCGAACTGCGGCTGTCGTGAGGCACGAAAGCAATGCAAGCGGTCCCGAATGGACGTCTGCCTGATGTTCTCTGAAACGTTTCCTGGCAGCGGGTCGGGCAAGCGCGAGATCGCCAAGGCCGACGCAGAGGCAATATTGAGAGAAGCAGAGAAGGCCCGTCTGGTCGCTCGCCCTTGGCGCAACGAGGCGCGGACCGGTACAGACGGAATCTGCTTCTGTTGTGACGATTGCTGCGGCTACTTCCTTGACCCGGCCGAGATTTGCGACAAAGGTGAGCTTCTGGCCCAGACGGAGATGGACGCCTGCAACAACTGCGGAGAATGCGTTGGCTCGTGCTATTTCAAGGCGAGAAGGCTCGACGACGCAGGGCAGCTGCAAGTGGACCCTGACAAGTGCTATGGCTGTGGTCTGTGCGTGAGCGTTTGTCCGGAAGATTGTGTGGCCACGATTCCCCGGGAGTGAGGGACCGGATGCTGGTTTACCGGCGGGTGTTTGTAGGCAAAGCGACTCATATGGTAGTCTAGACGACCGACCCGATGGGGAGAGAACAAGCCCGATGGGGTCTGTCGCGTCTGAGTGGACACTGCGGAACAGGTGCTCGCCGTGAAAGATGGCTTCAACTTCGTCCTCAATCACATGGGCGCCGCTGATTGGGAAGATGTGAAGCGTATCTATCTGGAAGGAATATCCACGGGCGGCGTGGCGCCGCGTATTTCGTCACATCTCACGAATTGGGGGGTGACCCATGAACTGCATCCACGTGAAAACTCTTTACACCGGCACGTCCGTCCTGAATGACGTCTATCTTCTTTTCGAAGGGCGAGAGGTTGCGGGAATATCCAAGACCAGGAAGGGCACTGTTGCGGGCAGGTCCGCTTTTGTGACGCCCGCGTTTGTCGATCCGCACAGTCACATAGGCATGTACCGCACTGCCGAGCCGGAGGCGGAGGGCGAGGGGAATGACGAGATGCAGGCCATTCTGGCCCTCTCGGACGCGTTGGACTCGGTTCAGATGGACGACCTGGCCTTCGGCGAGGCGATCGAAATGGGAGTGCTGTATTCGTGCGTCGTGCCCGGCAGCGGCAACATCATTGGTGGCCGGTCGGCAGTAATAAGACACTACGCAAAGAATACAAACGACGCCTTGTTCGCGAGAGCCGGAGTGAAGGCCGCTTTTGGGTACAATCCGATGTCGGTGGGAGCCCGCGGGTGGAAGGGTGAACGTCCCACCACCCGTATGGGTGCGGTGGCCATTTTGCGCGCGCGGCTTCACGAAGTGCTCCAGAAAATGGAGAAGGAGAAGCGCGCAAAAGGCGGGAGCAAGCTCGAGCGTGGCGGGCGGCGCAAGAGTGAGGCAGAAGCCCGGGAAGCCGAGAAGAAGGGTAAGGACGAAGTAGTCTTCTCGGCCGCAGAGCTTGTGCTCCGCGAGGTGCTGGAAGGGAAACAGGTCTTGCGCGTCCACGTCCACAAGATCGACGACATCGCCGCCCTGCTGCGCGTTGTGGACGAG
>Ga0315295_10002932_pt1 | contig 14450 bp, 9 predicted proteins | sample YL17G14_0_MG_FD_204453 | JGI IMG/M metagenome (GOLD analysis project Ga0315295, IMG submission 204453) | Sediment microbial communities from Yellowstone Lake, YNP, Wyoming, USA - YL17G14_0 | ecosystem: Environmental > Aquatic > Freshwater > Lake > Sediment | place: USA: Wyoming | collected...
CTGCCATGCAAAAATATTGCTGTCACAAATCTCCATATCTCAGCCATCTTGGAAGAATCAAGAATAAGCAAATCTGTAAATCCAGATATCAACATCTGCAGGACAAATGCAATCATGCAAATCAAGGAGAGCCATAAAGCATAATATTTTATCTTCATTTCCATCCAAAGTTAATAACCTTTTTATACTATCCGCAATCTATGATATTATGGCGGATGTAGTTTGTTCGTATCCCAAATCCCTACCTTTATAACTCGCTTCGCTCTGCTCACATCACCATAATCTTTTTCAAGCCACTATTTCTGTAATCACATGGTAGATTGGAAGAAAGTAAAGGATGGATGTATCACAATTATTTTCTTAGTTTTCGGGCTGCCATTGGTTATTGCGTTTCTTGTCTGGGTAGGTTCCATGGTGATAAACTCCGGTAACCCTGATAAACTGGCAAACATCACTCAGGAAGGGGCTAATCTGATAGTGGAAGCTGTAACTCCTTGGTGGACTGGCTTAATAGTATGGCTTTGTGAATTGGGTTTTCTTGGTGCAATTTTGATTATAGTGCTTGTTAAATTTCTTGAATGGATTGGAGAAATTCCCAGAAAATAATTTTCCATAATTTACTCGGCAAAGGCAGATTTAAATAAAGGGAATTAATACAAAAGGCTATGACATTATCGCAAAGAACTCAGGAAGTCCTCCATGAATTTCTTAGTATTGACAAAATTGAAAATATTAAAGATAAAAGGGATAAGCTCGAGTACTTTATCATTCATACGGTTTTGCCTTTTTGTGCTGTAAACTTTGATGATATAGACACTCATAAATTGGGAGAAGAGTTATCTCAAGCATACTATCCCTTTAGCGATTCAATAAGCTTGCAAAAAAATATTTATATATATCGAACCAAAAAAAACTTGCTGGTTAGACTCTTAACATTTTTAGAAGGAAAAACAAAACAAAGCGAGATTAAGCAAGCAGAAGAATCGAGTCTAAACCCAAAAGGAAAAGAAAGAGCAGTAAGCATTATCACTGTAGACAAGAAGGACATTAAACAAAAAGTAGACGACTACACCCAAAAATCACAACAGGCTTTAGAAAAGGCTGAAGAGGACTTCAAGAAACAAAACTGGGATAATGTTGTTGAAGAAGGAATAGGTTCTATCGAATTTTCATTAAAAGCCCTGCTTATAGCCATAGTAGGTAAATATCCTAAAACACACAATTTTCAGGATAAGAATACTAAACAGTTATATAAAGAAGCAAAAACAACCCTTGAGAAACAAGGCAAGCTAAAAGAATTTCCAAACTTGGGGAGATTATTTTTCCTGCCTAATTTTTGGGGGGATTCTTATGAATACTCAAAATATGGCGGCGAGTATGGCAGCTCCAAACATTTATACAGCGAGCAAGAAGCTAGGCTTATAATCGCTCACGCTAAAGAAGAGCTATACAAACTATCCAAACTATCGACTGAAAGAGAAAAATAACAAAAGCAACATTTTAAAAGAGGATTGAATTAACATTCTTGAAACAATACCTTAAACCCCTGAGGTTAGTGAGGTATTGATTTATATGGCGGATGTAGTTTAATGGTAGAATGTCGGCCTGTGGCGCCGAAGACGGGTGTTCGATTCACCTCTTCCGCTCTTTAAATCAAAAAGTCCTTGCGTGTACCTTGGGCTAAAGCCCAAGGTTTGTTCGGGACTTTTGGATGCTCAAGGAACTACCACACCTTGAAAGGTGTGGTTTTCTGTCAAGTTCCTTGACATAAAGAATATACGCGAGCACACAAAATTATAAATATCTCAAAAAGCACTCATATGAATGGGCACATTTTACCTCATAGCTACAGTGGTGTTTACCATCCTTTTGATAGCCCTGATTTGGGCAGTAATAAAATATATCATCGAGGATAATAAATAACGAAATGCCAAACAAAGTAAATGCAGCGCACATCCTTGTAAAAACCGAGCAGGAAGCATGGGCTCTCTTGACTTACATGAAGCAGGGAAAATCATTTGAAGAACTGGCAAAAGAAAGAAGCTTATGCCCTTCAGGCAAAAAAGGCGGCTCTTTGGGCTGGTTCTCAAGAGGCATGATGGTAAAAGAATTTGAAAATGCAGCCTTCTCAGCAAAAAAAGGCGATATTGTCGGCCCAATAAAAACAGAATTCGGCTGGCATCTCATTAAAGTTATAGATAGTGAATAAGTGAACAATTAAAACTTATAAACCCGCTTCTCATTGTTAATTAAGCCGGCGTGCCAGAACGGTAAATGGGGCGGTCTCGAAAACCGCTGTCCGCAAGGACGCCTAGGTTCAAATCCTAGCGCCGGCGTCTTGGAGCAAACTTAATTATAAGCTTTAATAAATAATAGAATTATTCTGTCTTTATTTCATCTGGTGAAGCATCATCCAAATCATCATCTGATTCGTCGTCCAAATCTTCTTCAGAATCTTTGCTCTTGTCTTCAACTGGTGCTTCGTCTTCAACTATCTTTTCATCCTCATCTTCAACCAGTTCTTCATTTTCATCTTCCTCACCAACAACCTTATCGTCTTCGTCTCCAGAATCTTCATCATCCTCAAATTCAATTTCTTCTAATATATCTAGAATCTTGTCAAGTTTTGAATTAATTTGCTTGAATTGTTCTTGAGATATTCCTGAGCTTGATGAAGAAGGCCTGTCTCTTCCTGAACTAAAACTTGAATTTGAGCCACTTTCATTTCTGAAGCATTCACTGCAGAAAACAGGTCTGTCTCCTGTTGGCCTGAATGGAATCTGGCATTGTTTCTGGCATTTACTGCAAGTAGCATCATGCATTTGAAGAGGCCTTCTTTCTCCGAATCCTCCGCGTCCGCCAAACCCTCGAGAACTGCCTCCAGAACGTCCTCGTCCGCCAAAGCTTCTTCCGCCTGATCTAAAATCTCCCATATTTATCTGTTTAAAAGTTGATTTATATAACTATGCATATCATGGGATTGCATCAAAACCCTTATAAATAGAAAACTCATTTCTATATCATGGAAATAACAAAAAAGGAGGTTTTAGTCTTAGCAATAGTGCTTGTTTTTGCAAGTTTCTTGGTTTTTGCGTCAGCAGCAGAACAAGGAAAAAATCGTACAGGAAATGAAACAGATAAAGAAACAACTGGAGTAAAAAACATGACCTATGGACAGTGTGTTTCAGAAGCAGCCAAAGTAAAAAACACTTGTTATAGTGGAATAAAAACCATTTACCAGCAATGCAAAGATAATGCAAAAAATCAGACAGACAGCAAAACAGCTTCTAAGCAGTGTAATGCTGATTACAAGAAAAGCATGGCCCAATGCAAATCTGATTTCAAAGGCACAAAGAAGCAAGAATGCGCCAAGATAAAACACAACTTCCTGGAAACAATGGGTTCAATGTTTAAATAAAACATTTGTATTAATATAATAGTTTGATTAAAATATCTATTTAGTAGTATATATCAAGATTCTATAAACCCATAAAGTATATAACTTTCAAACACCTTGTAAAAAGATGGAAGAACCAATCCTTGAGGTTGTAACGAGGATAATGGAAAAAGGCAAGTTTTCTAAGTCAAAAACCAGCTCTATAAAATTGAAAAATCATATTGAAAAGCTCTTCAAGCTCAACAAGAAAGAGAAATCACAATCCACAGCAAGAATGGTTTATTCAGGCGTAATTGACTTAGCAAGAATCGGCAAAGGCGAATTAGCACATGATTTTGCCAGAAAATTTGAAGAAGAAATAGGCTATGAAGAACTATAACTAATCCTGTTAGCCCCTCTTTGCACCTCGAATGTTAATGTTTCTATGTTGTTAATGTTATCAAAAATTCCATTAATCATTAGTTATTATTAATTATAGAATTATCAATATTCCCCAAGTTCATCGGACATTATTAATCCCATCAAAACCAAAAATTTTATATAATGCTTTTCTTAACAAACAATATGAAAATCACACAAATATCTGGAGCAAAAGGCGCAATAAGCGCTGGTTGTGTTCATCAATAGTTGTGACTATATTTCTTCTCAGTTGATAAAGTATAAAAACACAAAAGAGGTTATAAAATCATGAAAATCGAGGTAGATACTGTCAAGGGATTTCAGGATTATTTGCCGCCAGAATCATTGAAAAGGGAAGCAGTAAGAAAAATAATTGAGAAGAATTACAAATTGCATGGTTTTCTGCCTATAGAGACGCCTACAATTGAATTTGACGAGCTTATGCGCTCAGAAACTCCAAATGAGGAAGATGAAGCTATCTCTGACAGATTCAGGTTAAATGACAGGGCAGGCAGAAATCTTGGCTTAAGATATGAATTTACTTTCCAATTAGCAAGAATTTTCAAGCAAAATCCAAATATCAAGCTGCCTTTCAGGAGATACCAGATAGGGCAGGTCTTCAGGGATGAGCCAATTGGAGCAGGCAGATTCAGGGAGTTCACGCAATGCGATGTAGATATAGTTGGAGATAACTCAATTGATGCTGATGCAGAGTGCCTGCTCTTAGTCAAAGATATTCTCAATGATTTGAAAATAAAATCAGAAATACAAATTAACAACCGCAAGTTATTGAAAGCAGTAATAGAAAGTGTTCAAATAACTGACTTGAAAAATGTCATGCGCGAACTGGATAAAATGGACAAGCTAGGCGCAGATGAAGTAAAATCAAACTTGAGAAAATATGCTGACCCTAATCAAATAGTTACACTGTTCAAGCTTTTGGAAAAAGGGCTTCCCTTTTTCCTTGAAAATGCATTTGAAGGCGCAGCCGAATTAGCAGACTTAATTGAAAAATGCGAGGAATATGGCATAAAAGAAATAAAGCTAAACCCATTTCTTGTAAGAGGGTTTGGATATTACACTGGAAATGTATTTGAAGTAAAAATTGCTGGAGAAAAAAACACAATTGCCGCAGGCGGAAGATATGACAACACCATCGGCAAATATCTCCTTAAGCCAATTCCAGCTGTTGGAATTTCTTTTGGCTTGGACCGAGTTGCACAGCTTGCAAACATTCCAGTAGAAACAACAAGAGCAATGCTGATTTCAATAGATAAGGATAGGTATATGATGAAACTTGCAAAACTTATCAGGAAAGAAGGCATTTCTTGCTTGACAACATCTGAAAAAATAGGAAAAGCAATGGAGCTTGCAAATTCCTTGGGAATTCAAAAAGTCATATTCATAGGCGATGCAGAAGTTTCCCAAAAGAAGTTCAAGATGAGAGACATGAAAACTGGCGAAGAAAAATTATTGTCAGAATCAAGATTAATAAATGCCCTGAAGAAATAAATTTATAGATATTCGTAATTCTTGTAAATAATTAATGTCAATAAAACCTTTCAATTATCATCACATATAATTAATAAATAATTATTTTATCACTTATTATTTACTTTATTATCATAACTATTATCAATAAGTCTCATAAGCCGGTTGATTAAAAATCAACCGGCTTCTCAAACCCTGTTAATTCTTCCATTGAATCTTCAAATTCCTTATCCTTTGTAAATTCATCAGAATATTCCTCACTTCTTTCTATTTTATCTTTTTTTCTTGCTCTTATTCTTTTGTCCCTTTTTTCTTTTTTCTCTTTTTCTTCTTTTTCCATTTCAGTCCTCATCTCGCTTTCTTCTTTTACAAGATTTTCAATAGCTGCCTCAGCTTCCTTTTTCATCACATCCAAATTTGCCATGTTCTGTTTTTCATAAATATGCTTCAATAATATCCATATTTCTTCAAAATGCCCATGCTGTTCAAGCCAAACCTTGTGCTGGGTGTCAAGATGCAGCAAAGGAATAAATGTGGCTACTCTCTCCTCATTTGTTTTGCCGGCAATTTCAGAGAAAGCAAGTTTTTCCTCGCGATTTGAGAATATTTTCTTTAATTTTGAATGAACTTCCCTTAGTTTGTCTTTGATATTTATCCTGTGCTTCGGAAGAGAGAGTGCTGTCTCAAGCTCCTGCTGTTTTGCAATAATAACCTTTCTTATTCTTCTGTTTTCTGTCTTAATCGCATGCCCAAGCGCATTCATCAGCTCCTCAAGGCTGACTTTCCTGAATCTTGGCAAAGGTGTTCTTAAAACAAGCCCAGGAACCTCTTCATCAAGCTCAATTCTTTCCTGGCTGTACTTCTTTTGCTCTGTTTTTTTGCCGAATAAAACAGCATCCAAGCTCGGAATATAATGATCTAATAATATCTCTGATTTTAATCTTAACAATAATGAGGCAGCAAGCAAAACTTGGGAAGATACGAAAAAATTTGCTTCTTCAAGCTTCCTGACTTTTTCAAGAAACTTGTTTGTAAGTATGCTTAGGTCAATATCCCACGGATCAAGCTGTTCTGTCCTTATCAAATCATATATAATCTGCTGCCAGCTCAATTTCTCGACGAAAAGCAGCCCATGTATCTGCTCTTGTCCGACTCTGTCTATTGCTCCGCCCTCTGAATTATCCTTATTTTCTTCACTTTCAAAGTTTGCTTCATCCTCTTTTTCCATTAAAATCTTAAATTAGATAGGTTTAAATTAGTTATTGCACTGGATAAAACAGTTCATATACCCTTAAGAATGTGTATTCATTACTGAGTTACAACAAAATAGAAAGGTTTAAATATTACTATATCTTAGAAATAATATCACCTCTTTTTCCCGGAAGAGGACGTTTAATCGCTCTATTTTGATTGATTAAGCCTCCTCTTCTTGGGTTTATAATATTAAACGAATTTTTGGATTGGTTCTTCAAAACTCCTAAAAAAGTCCTTATTAAGGCAAAGGAGTTTATCCGAATCAGCAAAAGAGAGGATTAGAGGTGTTATTTTAATTAAAGACGATAAAATAGAGATTATAATCCCCTACAAAGCCCCAGACAAGGCCTATAGCCATCAAATACAATCAAATAAAAGTTAATTCCTCTACATTCTGATGCTCTCTTAAAACAATTCTTTAAATCTCTATAAAGGAAAATAGCAGATAATAACAAGTTATCCAGCTCTCGCCAAGCATTAAACTATATCAAAAATAAAATAAAAACAATTTATCAGGCGCTATCCTTCAAAATATAAAATTACTTATTCTTTCCTATTCCAGCAAATCTGTCAGGCTCTCCACTAAGCCCTGTCCACTGCTGCATTACTCCAGGCGCGCAGCCCTTATTCGACCCTATTCCAATGCCCAATGCAGCCACAATCTGCCTGTACGTGCAACCCTTAGTGTTCTGCATGTTGTAAACAAGGCTCTGGTCCCCCTTCGGGCCTGACTCGAATGCACTTGTTGCAAAATTATTCTGCGCATACTGGTTTGGATTAAGAGCTGTATTGTCTGCTACTGAGCCAGGACACTTGTCATCCCCGTTGCAGTCATTCATTCCATCACTATCTGCATCAGCATCGTCTACAACACCATTGCAATCATCATCTTTTACATTGCATGTTTCAGGAGCAGGTGTTCCGGGGACGCATGTATTATTTACTGTTCCACTTATGCATACTAATTGCCCTGCTCTCGCGCATGCACCTACTCCGCATGTCGTTGGTGTTGGAACATAACCTTCATCAACTGCTCCGTTGCAATTATCATCAACACCATTGCAAACCGCATCTGCTGCTCCTGGATGTATTGCAGCATCGAAGTCATTGCAATCCCCTCCATCAACAATCCATGGGCAGATTATGCTTGGAATTACTCCTCCCCATTCACCATACTTTTCAGGTGTTACATAACCATCACCATCTATATCTCCGCAAAAATCATTGCAATCCAGCTCCCCATTATTCGTTGCATCGCAATCCTTGTCTATTACATTCTTATTAACATCGCAGATATCGTCTCCTCCAGGACTAATAGTTGCATCACCATCATTGCAATCCTCATCAATTAATATGTATCCGCTAGGAATCGTGCAAACTTCTTGCGTATTGGCTGCATTTCCATACGCATCATTGTCGCCATCATAATAAACAGTTACAACAGGCAAAGGCATGCATGCCTCTTGAGTTGTTCCGCTAACACAAATTACTTTTCCAGTGTTGTTGACGCACAAATCAACTCCGCACGTCGTTGGTGTTTCAACATACTCATCATCATTAATTCCATTGCAGTTCTCATCAATTCCGTTGCAGTTTGCATCACTTGTTGGCTCTCCAGGAGTGCATGTATTTGTCTCATTTCCATTCGAGCATATTAATTCCCCAGAAGCAACGCATGCTCCTACTCCGCATGTCGTTGGTGTTGGAACATAACCTTCATCAACTGCTCCGTTGCAATTATCATCAACACCATTGCAAACTTCAGTCGTAGGATAAACAGCTCCTATGCAATCTCCCCATAATCCATCAATATCACATGTCTGAGTCCCAAATACGCATTCTCCAGCATCGGTTTCTGGCCCGCAGTTCTGCGTCTGCCCTTCATTGCAAGCACAATCTTCATTATTGCTTCCATCGCAGTCTTCATCCTTCATTCCTGAGTCGCATTTTTCTGTTGAAGGCATTAAAGGCACGCAACTATCAACTATTTCTCCATTCTGGCATAATAATTGTCCTGTTCTCGCGCATGCTCCTACTCCGCATGAAGTTGGAGTTGGAACATAACCTTCATCAACACTCCCGTCGCAGTCATCATCAATATTATTGCAAACTTCTGCTGCTCCAGGATTTATTGCAGCATTTGCATCATTACAGTCACTCCCTTGTGCTGTTGAACATTCAGAAGGCATGCAGTTATAACTGCTGCATGTTCCATCAGGACTAACATCTATATAACTATCAGAATCACTATCACAATAATAAGTTGTTGTAGGACATACTCCTCCTTCATCAGTATTTCCGTCGCAGTCATTATCAACACCATCGCAAACCTCAGTTGCTCCAGGATGTATTGCAGCATTTGCATCATCACAGTCCCTGCTGTCAGAAACCCAACCATTACCAGCAGTGCATAATTCTATAGATATTTCATGATTTCCATAATTATCTCCATCATAATCATCATAGAATGTTGATTTAACCCCTTCATCTATCTGATAATCGCAGTCATTGTCAATTTCATCACAAATCTCTATTGCTCCAGGATTTATTGCAGCATTTGCATCATTGCAATCTACAGTTCCGCAAGCTCCGTCAGTACGGTTATATCCATCTCCATCACTATCAACACAACATCCTTCGTCTATAGTTCCGTCGCAATCATCATCAAAACTATTGCAAACTTCTGTTGCTCCAGGATATATTGCAGCATTTACATCATTACAGTCGGTTCCTTGTGCTGCTGAACATCCGGAAGGTACGCAGTAATATCTGTTGCATGTTCTATGAGGACTGTGGTCGTTATAGCCATCACCATCATCATCACAATAATAAGTTATTGTAGGACATACTCCTCCCTCATCAGTGTTTCCGTCGCAGTCATTATCAACACCATCGCAAACCTCAGTTGCTCCAGGATGTATTGCAGCATTTAAATCATTGCAATCGCTTCCTTGTGCTGCTGAACATCCATAAGGTATGCAGTTATATCTGTTGCATGTTCCATGAGAAATGTGATCGTTATAGCCATCACCATCATCATCACAATAGTATGTTAATGTCGGACATAATCCTCCCTCATCAACACTTCCATCGCAGTCGTCGTCAGCACCATTGCAAACTTCTGTTGCTTCAGGATTTATTGCAGCATTGTTGTCATTGCAATCAAGACTATTAGAAACATATCCACTCGAAGCACTACATGCTTGAGTTGTCTCAGCAGGATTTCCATAACTATCAGCATCAGCATCCATATAGAATGTTAACTTAACACCCTCATCAACACTTCCATCGCAGTTATTGTCAATTTCATCACAAATCTCTGTTGCTCCAGGATAAACATTAGGATTCTGATCGTCGCAATCAATTGCCCCACATAATCCACCTTCTATCTTATATGTATCTCCATCACTATCTGTTCCAGCATTATCCATTCCCAAACAGTCCTCATCAATTCCATTGCAAGGTATGTCAGTTGCTCCAGGATGTATTGCAGCATTTGCATCATCACAGTCCCTGCTGTCAGAAACCCAACCATTACCAGCAGTGCATAATTCTATAGATATTTCATGATTTCCATAATTATCTCCATCATAATCATCATAGAATGTTGATTTAACCCCTTCATCTATCTGATAATCGCAGTCATTGTCAATTTCATCACAAATCTCTATTGCTCCAGGATTTATTGCAGCATTTGCATCATTGCAGTCCCTGCTGTTAGAAACATACATTCCACTCGGAGCACTACAAGCTTGAGTTGTAATAGCAGGATTTCCATAACTATCAAAATCAGCATCCATATAGAATGTTAACTTAACACCCTCATCAACACTTCCATCGCAGTTATTATCAATTTCATCACAAATCTCTGTTGCTCCAGGATGTATTGCAGCATTTGCATCATTGCAGTCAAGGCGGTCAGAAACATATCCACTCGGAGCACTACAAGCTTGTATTATATTTGAAGGATTTCCATAACTATCAGAATCAGCATCTCTGTAGAATATCATCCTAACGCCCTCATCAATCTGCCCGTCGCAGTCATTGTCAATTCCATCACAAACCTCTGTTGATGGAATACATCCACACACGTCTCCTTCATCAGCCTCTCCATCGCAATCATCATCCTGACTATTGCAAATTTCAGTTGCTCCAGGATGTATGTTTGGATTGTTGTCATTACAATCTGCCCATGCTCCCCCTGGACACGTTGAAGTATCTCCTACTCCATAACCATCATCATCATTATCTGTGCATCCGCCCTCGCCGCCGCCGCAACATTCCGATTCACAGGTTGGGTCCCCTGCGCCACATGGATAAAATTCACAATTACAGTATGGAACATAGCCTGTAATTTGCTTGCCACCGAAAAGTCCTTTAATCCATTCCCATAAAGAAAATCCGCTGTTTGAATTTTGTGCAGCATAAGCAACACCAATCATGCTGACAGATAAAATCAGAGCTATCGCAATGCAGAAAACAATCTTTGACGCTGCTTTTTTGTTAATCATCGTCTCTTTTTGATAAAATATAATGGCAGAAATGCTATTTAAATATTGCCATGACAACTTTCCCCTGTTTTCTCCGATAATAAAATAAATTTATCAAAAATGAAATATCAAACTAAACATAAAATATTAATTAAAAAGGATTTTTTAGATCAAACAGCTTATTTTTGCAAAATTATGGAAAAGTAGAATTAAAATAATCCAAATATAATTATAAAATAATTCATGTTGCTCCCTTCACCCAATAAATATCAATTAATAATCAGCATCAAATACAAGAAAAAGAAAATTATTATCTCTTTTTCTTCTCTTTTTCCATGACTTTCTTTATGTGTTCCCTGTTCCACTCTCTCTCATGAAGTATTCGGTTTATCTCCTTGCTTGAATATCCCTTTCCTTTTGCATCTTCAACCCATCTCTTGCCTGTCTCAACCATAATCCTCTCCTTTCTTACTTTTATTACTATTATAATAGCAACCAAAACTATCAAGACAGCAAGACTAATAATTATAACTGTTCCTGTGCTTATTCCTTTCTCCTCAGCCGCAGGAGGAACCACTGGCGCAGGAGGAATTTCAGCAGGAGGAACCTCTGGCGCTGGTGTTGGCGCAGGCGCAACATATACACTCTCGTAAATTCTCTGCACAAAAATATCAGCTGTTCTTGAAGAATATATTCTATCCAATCTCAAAAGCAAGTCATAAATTCCGTCGTCATTTATGTCAACTTTCTTTGGTTCTCCAAGCCAAAGAACAACAGTCATTGGAAGTGATTTTATTGTCACAGTCACGCTGTTTGTTCCAATGGTATTAAGTATAATATAATGGAACCCTCCGCCAAATGTAAATCTCATTCTGTCACTCTTGGAATAACTATTGCTATATCCACTATTTAATTGACTCTCGCTTGGAGTGAATGTATCATAACCTCCGCCGCCCCCTCCGCCCCCACCTCCGCTTGGGCAGCTCCCGCAATCCCCAGGGCATGAGCTGCAATCTTCCCCAGCTTCGCATACAAGATTGCCGCATACAGGAAGTATTGTGAGATTTTCGCCCAGCAAATAATTGCTATAATTATATCCGTCATAAGCCCTTGCAGAACAGCTCCATTTCTCGCCCGCAGAAGTTAAAGAGCTATCAAGTATAGAAACATTTGCAAGAATTCCTTGGGAATAACCTGTTGCATTAAAGCTAAAGTTCAAAATTCCATCTTTATACCATGAACCGGAGTAATTCAAATTATCCAAATCAACATCATCTGCCTTTGCCCAACATATCAAATTCTCATTTGTCAAATTTGTTCCAAATGTTGAATTAACAAAAACCTGCGCAATAGTTGGAGGGCTATTTAAGATTGTCACATTATTGCTCAGCAAATAATTGCTATAATCATATCCGTCAAAAGCCCTTACATCACAGCTCCAGTTCTCTCCGACAGAAGTTAAAGAACTATCAAGTGTAGAAACATTCACAAGAATGCCTTGGGAATAACCTGTTGCATTAAAGCTCTGATTTATTATTCCATTCTTGTACCATGAACCAGAGTAATTCAACTTATCTCCATCCAAATCAGTTGCATTCACCCAGCACATCAAATTCTCATTTGTCAAGTTCGTTCCAAATGTTGAGTTAACAAAAACTTGTGCAATAGTTGGAAGAGTATTTAGGATTGTAACATTATTGCTCAGCAAATAATTGCTATAATCATATCCATCAAAAGCCCTTACATTGCAGCTCCAGTTCTCTCCAACAGAAGTTAAAGAACCTTTAAGTGTAGAAACATTTGCAAGAATGCCTTGGGAATAACCTATTGCATTAAAGCTCTGATTTATTATTCCATTCTTGTACCATGAACCAGAGTAATTCAACTTATTCCCATCAACATCACTTGCCTTTGCCCAGCAGGTAAAGTTCTCTGTTCTCAAATTTGTCCCGAATGTTGAATTAACTATGACTTGAGTTATGTTTGGAGGAATATTTAGGATTGTAACATTATTGCTCATCATATAAGCGCTGTAATTATATCCATCAAATGCCCTGACTTTGCAGCTCCAGTTCTCTCCAATTGAAAGATTTCCATTCAATAAAATTGAAACATTTACAAGAATTCCAGGGGTGTAATTTGTAGGCGAGGTATTAAAGATTATATTTGATATCCCATTCCTGTACCAATATCCCTCATAAATTACATTATCTCCATTAAGATCAGTTGCATTAATCCAGCATGTTAAATCCTCATTCGTATAATTCGTGCCAAAAGTTGAATTAACTATAAGTTTGGTTATGTTCGGAAGATAATTCTCTGTGCTTCCTCCCAAAGGCAGATAATCTCCTCCAACAGCAATATTATTGCTTGCATTGTAAGGAATTAACGTATTTCCAATTCCATCTCTATTAAGGTCGCTTCCATTATAATCGCTCCAGAAGTTTCCTCCAATCCAGCTCCCATTAATTATATTTATTCCAGCTGTTTTTGTTTTGTTCCAATTGTTTATGCCTGTAGCATTTGCATTTAATATTGTGTTATTGAAAAAGTTGTTATAGATATTATTATCACGCGATGCAAGGATATTTATTCCATAATTATTGCTTTTTATAGTATTGTTAAATATGAAACTATTATTAGAACTAAAAAGATAAACTCCATATTGTAAATTATTATTCAATTCATTAGAAGTTAAATTATTGCGATTGCTTGCATTCAAGAACAGCCCATAGTTATTATTACGTATTTTATTCAAATCAAAAATGCTATAATTTCCATCTTGAAGAATAATTCCATAGCTGTTATTGACTGCATTGTTCGATTTGATTGTATTATTGTTAGCATCAGGCCCAAAATAAAATCCAGCTTCTCTGTTATTGTTTGCAGTGTTATCTTGTATAAGATTATCGTCAGACTGCCAGTAAATTCTAATTCCGAATTTGTTATTATTTGCGATATTATTCATTATTTTATTTCCAATATTGGTAATGAGATAAATTCCTGTTTGTTCATTGAAACTGGCAATATTGTTTGTAATATTGTTCTGGCTTGAAGTTCCCTCCATGACAATGCCCTGCCTGTTATTGCTCGCATTTACATTATAGATTGTTCCGTTAGAGCTCTCATAATAATAAATAGCGTATCTTTCCAAAGTTACATCCGCACGCTCGCCCATTGTTATCTCGCAGTTCTTGACAGTTGTTTTTGTGGAATTTGAATAAACCCCATAATAAGTTGTTGAACTTGAAGAGTTTCCATAAATAATTCTGTTGCCCCAATTCCCGCAGTCAATAGTTACATTAGTAGCAGTTACATTGAAGCACGTGAAGTTTGTTACAGCAGAGCTATTTAATTTGTAAATCGTATCACTCACATTTAATTTCCTGCATATGCTTATCTCATCAAAACCTTCATCA
>Ga0315295_10002933_pt1 | contig 14450 bp, 5 predicted proteins | sample YL17G14_0_MG_FD_204453 | JGI IMG/M metagenome (GOLD analysis project Ga0315295, IMG submission 204453) | Sediment microbial communities from Yellowstone Lake, YNP, Wyoming, USA - YL17G14_0 | ecosystem: Environmental > Aquatic > Freshwater > Lake > Sediment | place: USA: Wyoming | collected...
ATTGGGCAACTACAAATATGGGCTGTGGGCTATGCCCAATACCCCTTCGGGGTACAGGTAAATTGGGCAACTACACAGCGTGATATAACGTCTTTACTACGATAGACGATACCGATTCACGACTAACGATACGTCACCGAAACCCAAACCGAAACCGTATAACGAATCATCTGTGATTATCCGTGTCTTCCATCTGTGATCATCTGTGGCATATATACATTTCTGTATATATTATCCTATCGAATGTATTAAAATATTAATCCAATCGTTTTTATGCGGGTACAAAAACGACTGCACGGCAAATTCTTCGGGATTAAATTTCCTGCCGGGCTTTATGTCCATAGAAATTTTATACGCCTTTTCTCCGGAATCAATCTTATTTAAAGTATAAACACAATCTAAAATGATGTCTTTTTTTAAAGATCTTTCTGAAAACTTCAACTTATACGAGTTGCCGCCGCTCTTATAAAGCGTATATTTCAGGCTCCTTTCATTAAAATAGCCGCTGCCGTTAAATTCATAAGGCGAATCTACATGTATAGTAAAACAACTTTTTTGCGCCATTCCTTTAAAACTGCCCCAATTGCCAAAATATCTATTTACGGAATCGATAAACTTATCGTCCTTCAATTTATTTTTAAGTTCATCAAGCCCTTCGCCCGCCCAAATCAATGTAATAATATCGTCTCCCGTTATCCAGGCGGGTTTATATTTATCAATTTCCCAAAAAGAAGAGCCGTAACGGCGGAAATGAGGCGCAAGGCTGCTATCCGCTTTCATCAATGCGCGGGCCAATGCTATTCCGATATATTTTCTTAAAATTCCCCTTCCCGAATTTTTAATATTTACCGAAAAACGCGCTTCTATTTCTTTTTTTCTTTTTTCATTAAACCTCTTTCTATATTCCTCGGGGGCAAAAATAGGGCCTTCGAGTTCAATTCTATCGAGTGTTTCTCCGGCTTCATTAAAGACTTTATTTTTCTTAAAGATATTCCAGAGCATGTCCTTCTTAATCCCCATGTCAAGAGACGACCAGGCTTTTTTAAGGCTTTCCTCATACGAAAATCCTTTTAAAATATCTTCTACGTTCAAATTTTCTTTTGCAAGATGCCTCAAGAAAGACGCAAGGAACCTATTATCTATGTTCACATAATAAACGAAACCTGTTTCTTTCAGCGCATTGAGTAAGGCATTTAATATTCTCTCATCATGCGATCTCGCAAGTATCTGCGAAACAAGGTATTCATTCGTATCTATTGCGAGCCGCATCTCGAATTTATGCGGCGATATGATTTCCTTCATTCTTGCGATAACATTATTATGGGTATCGACAGCGTATGCATCGTCAAATTCGAGAGGCGTCCAGGGAAATTTTACAAGAGGCGTAACCGAAAATATAACGCGCGTATTAGCGTGATATTTATCTTTATTCTTCTCTAAGATGCTGAGCAATTTATCAAACTCCATAAAGTCGGATTCATCTTCGATACCTGTTGAAAGAAGAAATATTTTAAGCTGCCGCGCCTTAATTCTTAAAATCAATTCTATGCTTTTTTTTAATACATCTTCGTCAATATTTTTATTTAAATACCTTCTTAAGCGCGCCGAGATGCCTTCCATGCCTGCGCTATAAGTCATCTTGCCTGCCGCATGCTGGCATTCCAGAATCGCAATATCGCCTGAAAGCATATCAATCCTCTGGCTTTTAAAACCGATGCTGTTAAAGTAAGGCGCGAGCTCCCACAGAATCCTGTAAAATTGCGAATGCATATTGAAATTAAAACTGAAAATATTTATCCTTTCAAGGCCCATCTCTCTTTTCATGTTTAGCGCTTTGCTTAAAAGTTCGGCGGCTTCAATTTCTCTATACGGCCTTCTCGACCAGCTTTCTTCGCAGAAACTGCACGCGGCCCTGCACCCCTCGCTTATCTCTAAATACCCCGAACCTATGGAGTCGGCATCGTATGGAACAATACCTTTTTCCAGCATCTCAATCCGGCCCGCTTCATACGCTTCTTTTTTCAAATTCCTATTCGGTTTATCGGTATTGTAGTAGCATGGTATGGCCTCGAGGTTTTCGAGTATTACGCTCTTATCTTTTTTATCCCGCACACCGTCCGCGCAAATTTTGAACAGCCTTCTTATATATTCCGGATTCGAACCTATAAACACGCCGTCAATGAGAGAATCTTCTCCCCAGACTGATGCGGTGAAAGGCGCGTTTGCGCCTCCCAATACTATTATAGGTATGTCTTCCATTTTTAACCGCTCGCTTCGCTTAAGAGGAATGCCGCTTGTCGATAAAAACTTCGGAATGTTCATTATCTCCTGGATTATGGAATTAGAAAATCCAATCAATGAAAAACCTTTAGGCCCAAGTTTTGTTTGCGTCCCTAAAAGCCACGGGACGTTGTGTTTCTCGAAGATTTTTACATCGTTAAGGGGAGGTAAATAAGCGATGTCGGGAAAAACTTCCGGCATACTTGAAGCGGTCTGATAAAGCAAAAAATGCGTAAAAGAGCCTGAGATGTTTTCATACGTGGAAAGCCTTACAAATAGGGTTTTGAGCGGCCTTGACTGATATTCTTCTAAAGGAAGGGTGTTGATTTCATTACCCCTAAGCCACATTCCATAATTCGTAAGCGATGGCAAGGCACAACGATACCAATCATTGAAATCCTTTTCCGCATGTTTTATTATTTCCATCTATCCCTCAGTCAAGAAAAATCAAAGAAAAATAGGGACACATCCTATTTTTTTCGAAGTGAAAAACCTTAAAAAAATAGGATGTGTCCCTATTTTTTCTATTTTTTATTTATACTCAAGCATTCTCAATGCCTGGGCGTCTTTGCGCCAATTTTCATAAACCTTTACCCATAAATCCAGGTATATGCGTTTATTAAAGAAGGCCTGCATGTCTTTTCGCGCCTTCTCGCCTATTTTCTTAAGCATCTGCCCTTTATGCCCGACTATAATCTTTTTCTGCGATAATTTTTCTACAAATACCGTTGCCCTTATATAAATAAGGCTTTTGGTCCGTTCCTTGAATTCCTCGACCAGCACCGCTACAGAATGAGGAATCTCTTCGTGCGAGAGAATTAGAACCTTTTCCCTTATTAACTCCGCGACTATAAACCTTTCGTTTTTATCCGTAATCTGGTCATCCGGAAAATACTTCGGCCCGTAAGGCAGGTTTTCTATTATCTTCTTTAAAAGAACGTCCATGTTGTCGCCCTTCTCTGCCGATACGGGGATTATCTCTTTAAAAGTTCCCATTTTCGAAATCGTATCAATTAAAGGCAGGACTTTAAGCTTATCCACCAAATCAACCTTGTTAATCAGAATTATTACGGGTTTATTTTCACCTTTAATAATTTTAAAAATATTTTCGTCTTCGTTTCTTAAGCCGCTTTTCGCGTCAAGCACGAATATTATTAAATCGACACCGTTAAGAGATTCGTTTGCGAGACGCACCATGTTTTTGCCCAGCAAATTCCACGGCTCGTGAATGCCGGGCGTGTCTATAAAAACAACCTGGGCATCTTCGCGCGTCAGGATGCCGGTAATATTATTGCGCGTAGTCTGCGGCTTCTTTGAAACGATAGCAACCTTCTCGCCGATAAGGCTGTTCAAAACTGTGGACTTGCCCACATTCGGCTTTCCGATTATCGCGGCGTAACCCGACTTATATTGCTTTTCATCCGTCATATGCTTAATCCTTACCTATATAATACACCCGAGTACAGCTGTTTTGTAATATTTTAAATGGTCTGTTACGGTATTTTAGTATAATGTTTATTAATACTGACTCTTAGGGGAAATAAGGGTTATAGGAGAAATAAGGGAAATAAGGGTATAAAGACAATCCCCCTATTCCCCCTATTTCCCTTATTTCCCATATAACCCCGAAACCAAGCCATAAACAAACGCAGTATAACATAATTCCACAAAATTACCCAAGTATAACCGTTTTTACTGTTTTTTTAAATAGAAAAATGGGCTATTTGCTGTAGGCTGTGAACAATGTAGTTGCCTGATTTATCAGGCAAAAATGCCGGTTAGCCCAATTGATAATGGATGCGCTGTAGGCTGTGAACAATGTAGTTGCCTGATTTATCAGGCAAAAAATGCATTGGGCTATGGGCTTTAGCCGCTTGACAATGTTATCATTATATGATAACATTTATAATGTGGGGTGATGCGATATGAAATCTAAAAAATACGCCCTTAGGATTAAAGAGGCCGCTTTAGAGCGTGGAATAACGCTTTCAAGCATCGCCAAACAATTAGGCATTCCGCGTTCAAATATGTCCGGCATCGCTTCGGGATCACGTGGTGTATCTTTAAAAGTTTTAAAAAGGATCTGCCGTATCTTAGACTGCTGTTTAGATGAACTTATCGCGCCGGAGAAACACGGGCCTATTTTCAAGCATAAAAAGATGCAATTCCTATTAGAGATAATCGAGCATAGCAATTATGACGGGATTGATAAGACATGGGTAGATAGAGTTATGTTAGCGAGAATTATGCATTATCGGGCAGCGCGGAGGAAAGATTGAAGACAAAAAAGAAATTTCACGACCCTTATGCCGAAATCTTAGGCAAATTTAACCACGGAGGCATCAAATATGTGGTGATCGGCATGTCCGGAATTAATTATTATGCCCTAAAAGCGCAGGAAACATTTGCCACTCAGGATTTTGATATATTTGTAAATCCCACAATAGACAACGTGAAAAAGTGTATAACTATATTTAGGAATCTCAACTACAGCTTGACTGCCAATAATCAAAATTTAAATGATTCTTCAATTAAAGATATTGTGAGAAATAAAAAAACAATTTTAGCGGTTGACACTTACGGCATAACCTTTGAATTGATTTTAGCGGTTTCGGGATATACTTTTAGCCAGATGGAGAAAGACGCGGCGATATTTGCAGTGGAAAATATATCTATAAAAGTAGGGAAACTCAATAAATTACTTCTATCCAAAAAAATCGCGGGAAGAGAAAAGGATAAACTTTTTCTTAAGCGATTCGAAGCTTTATTGAGAGAAAAAGATAATAAATAAGAAAAATGGGCTGTGTGCTTTGGGCTGTGAACAATGTAGTTGCTCCATTTATGGAGCCAAACGCCTTTTTTGCCCAATACCCCTTCGGGGTACAGGTAAATTGGGCAACTACAATTATGCGGTAACGTCTGCTCGATAAATCGAGCAACTACATCAGTATTGTAGTTGCTCGATTTATCGAGCAAAGCACTATTTTTATAAGGCTCTTCCGAATGCTTCTGTTGCCTTATGCAGCATATCAAGCAGTTCTCTTTCTCTTATGCCGCAAGCTTCGCCCAACGCCTCTATGACTTGTTTAACGATGTTTGTAATATCAAATGTGGTAACGTTTCTATAGGATATATCTTCATCACCCTTTACTTTGAAATAATAATATCGCGATACAGCCATTTCATTCATTTTGTCTCTGATAGCTTCGAAATTAAATTCACAGATGATCTCTCTATCTTCTGTAATGCCTTCTTGCCTATTTAATTCCTCTATCAGCTCCTTTTGTTCGGGTGTCTCAGCGATTACGCCGACTTTGATGCCGGCTTTTACAAGTCTGGGTAATAACACTCCTAACTTATTATCAAAGGTTGCCTTCTTTGAAAAAACAAGGGCGGCTTTTTCATCCAATTTAGACAAATCAATGACATTTGTTTTCACAACATCTTGAGCCCATCCTGGCAACCGTAACATATCTTTTTTAGTCAGCGGTGCAGCAACATGCTGATGCATATCTTCCATGACTTCTCTTGGTTTACTTGCCACGCTCATATGCGTAACTATCGGTATTTCACCCCCCATTTCAAAAATACCCGGCTCGTTCATATGAGTCTCAATATAGATGGACCTGTAACCACGCTCTTCCGGGCTTTCTATAAATGCAACGCATATACTAACCTGCTTAAGCATTTTTACATCAGGGCCTACATCGCTGCGCAATATTCGCCCTCCTCTTTCATCAAGAGGATAAACATTAATGAACATGGCGCTGCGCAAATCCCTAGGGCTTGTGATAAAATGATGGCTTATTTCTCTCATATCTTCTTCATCTTCAATATCTTCATGTCTTATAACTTCGAGTTCGAGATTTTCGCCTTTAAACATATTCCTGAAAACACCTTCTACATAATTCATGAGAGCCTTATGTTCTGTTGCTTCTAATTTTGGCTGCCATGCGAATTGCATTGCCTGAGCAAGCGACTCGTAATTCATTCCATTGTTACGATACTTATCCGGGAGCAGCGCGAGCGCTTCTTCTAAAATCTTGGTAATTCTATCATAATCAAACTCTGGGCTTCTGCCTTGAGCTTCCTCCGGACGGCCGGTCCTTCCGGCATTTGCGGGCCTTGCAGGTGTATCTGAAAGCGGGGCTTTCGGCGAAGCGCTAAGAGCGGCATTCCCTTCCGCAATCGCTGAAACAGCCAACTCCAGCTCGCGAACCAAGCCCGGAGACGCCGATTTTTTATCGAATGATACAGTTGTTAAGCCGATTGCTTCAGTTAAAATTTCAACCCTTTTATAATCTATTTCTTTATCCCTAAATCTCTCTATTTGTCCGAATCTTCTTTCAAGGATCCTCCTAAGAAAAGCCGCTTCATCTAAAGACTTGTCGGTTATTCCCTCTATTGCCCTTCTTAAATAATCTGCTCGTTTATCCTTAAGGTATCCATAAACACCTCTTAACCAATAAAGATGAGGAGTGCTCCTGCCAATAGCTTTATTTAATCTTGCTGCAATCCTTTCATTGTACCAGCCGAAGCCTTCAAAGCGTCTTCGAAGGAGATGGTATGCGCATATTTCCGCGATGAACTCTGTCGCTTCGCCGTCTATATCGTCCTCATCGCTAATCGCGGTCATAACCCCCGCGGTTTCGTGGACAGCGAGCCTTGTCATTTTCAAAAGAAAGTCTCTTGCTAACATTTTCCTTTCTTGTATTGATTCAGCTTCCTCTAAGGCGCTTAAAAATCCTTTTAACATTTCCTGATTAAACGTAAGATTATTTCCGTCGTAACGCGCCGCCTCGTTGTCACCTGATATAATCCTCCCCCATCTCATATTAATTCTCTTCATTTCTAAAACAATACCTGCAAAAATATGTGAACTAAGAGGGGTAAATGCTTCTTCCGCCATTGTTGTAAGCAAGCCTTTGAAATAATCCGAAAAATCACTAATAGAATCTATCATTACCTGAGACTGAGAACCCGCTCCAAACTCCGGGCTTTTGCCGCGGGGTTGGGCGCGTTCAGCGATAAGAAGCTCTGCCGTCTCCTTATTAAATAATTTCATCTTCTCATTGAACATCGTTACGGGCTCATCCCCTATGCTTGCGCCTCCACGGCGTTCGCACGTAAGCGCTCCGCATACCGAAGCGCCTTTTGCCGCTTCTATAGGAGACAATCCATCTCTTACAGCCTTGGCGATGAATGCGCTGTAACTATCTCCTGCTCCGGTTTCATCTTCAAGTTTAGCGAGCGTCGGGGCAGGCATGTGTGTTCGTATATCCATGCCGAATACACTATTTGATGTTGTTAAAATCTCGCTTCCGTTTTCACCTCTTTTTAAAAAGACAGCCGGAATACCCAATTCTACGCCAAAATAATGCAAAATATCTTCAGGCCTTTCTTTGCCGAGAAGGCGGGGCGCTTCCTGTTCGCCCATGCTGAGAGTAATGTAATCGAGCATCCTCATCGCTGCCAATGCGGATTCCCTTGATTCATCTCTTCCATAAATATCGTGAATATCAACGACTATATCCCATCCTACCTTAACATTTGACGCATGTACTTGCTCTATAAGGCGATCTATATTCCTATTTCTCATAAGACCTAGACAAAGCTCAGGGCCTCCAAAATGCAATACCGATGCCTCATGCAAATCTTCATCGGTAATGAGGTCTATTGAGAAGAAGTCATTTGCGCCGCCGCGCATAAGATTGTACGCTGTGCCGCCGGTATCCTGGTTTGAAAAGATGAGATTACTCGAGGTGGAAACTCCTTCGATTACCTTGATACCTCTTATGTCCATGCCCCTATCCTGCATATATGAAATAAGACGTTTTCCAATCTCATCACTACCGACAGCGCCAACCAACTTTACCTTAACGCCTAATTGATTTAAGACCATTGCGCTTGCGAATGCAGGGCCTCCAAAAGTAACGGTCAGATTTTCTCTTAAACTAGGTTCCAGACTATCAAGATAACCCATTACTGCTTCGGCGGGCGGTGTTGCAGATCTTTTATCAACCCTTCCCGCTAATCTATCATCCTTTGGAAGTTCATAAGGGCTCTTTTTACCTATCGGTACGATTATATCAGCGACAATACTCCCAACAACAACCACAGTCGATTCTGTTTCTTTCGTTATCTCGCCTGCCGCATAATTTCTTCCTCCAAACTTCGGGCTTCTGCCGTGGGACTTTTCTTTTTTAGCGCTCGCTTGTGAGGCTTTAACCCAATCTTTCCAATCACTTTCAGCCTTTATCATCCCAAGAACATTCCTGACATATGTAACGAACGAGGTATTCGGCGCGTATGTCCCTCTAAATATAACACTATCTACTCTATCTCTATATGCGGCAAATTGCAATCCTATCGCCCTCCCGCCAGGCAATAACTCATACGCTAAATCAAATCTGTAATATTCAGATATTGTTCCGGGTTTGTAACAAATAAAAGAAACTCCATTCTCTTTAATATCAACTTGAGGCTGTAGTTCCTGCACCTCTTGATCCGCAAAGATGATACCTGCCGCAAGCTTAAGTTCTCCGGGAAATGATTCTGGCAGATTCAGTTCAGCTATTTCTTCTCTTCCCTCAAACTCCGGGCTTCTGCCGTGGGCTTGGGCGAGGTCTGACCTGCCGACCGAGGCACGGAGAGCCGCTGTAAGGGCTTCCGGCGAAGAGAAGGCAAGTGTGAGAGTTTCTGTCTCGATCTGCGAAAGTCCCAAGGCTTTTATGACTTCGATAGCCTTTTCAGAAGAGAGTCCTCGTAACTTGTTCAACTCGAAACCCAATCCATCATGAGACTTTCCTCGTAATTGCTCATATACTATCTCGAATATACTTTCAGAAGTAAGCTTTCTTTTAAGCGCTTCTTCTTTTAAATAATAGTTCAATATACCATTGTAAACAGAGCGTAAAAGATCTTCATACCTTTTTCTGAAATCACTCCTTGCCTCTTCCGGCATACTAAGAAAAGGCTGAGATCGGAGGAATGCTATACCGTTTTCAGAATTTCTTACAGCACAATGTATGGCAGATATTTCGTTCTCTCGGTAAAGTTCTTCTTGAATAGCATATGCTTTTACAATCAAATCAACAACCTCACTGTACTTCCCTTTTTCTAATAGGCCATCTATCACATATCTTACACTCTGGAATCGTCTCTCCATAACATCTGATCCTGTGGCCCATATAGCCAAGCGTTCTTGCGCCGATTGTGCCGACGCCGGCTTCGCGGCCTCGGCCGCATCATCGCTATCAAACTCCCTGCTTTTGCCGTGGGGCTGGGTTGCGGATTGAATCGTGCCTGTTGCTAATTCATAATATTTACGACCGGCAGGATACACCACAAATTTAAAACCGGCCTGATCTTTTGTAAACCTGATACGGAGATGTAATTCAGTAATGAAAGGGGCGTTGGCCACCCCATCAAAGAGAATATATTCCCTATCCGCTGTTATTGCCTTTGTAAATGTTTCAATATCCCATGTGCCGGTCTTAGGTAAATTTTCTATAAGGTCATTAAGTCTTCCTATGTACCAAAGCTTCGAAAGCTCCAACCTCTCAGCCACCAATTCGAGCTTAATCCTAACCTCTAATTTTTCGTAGGTCACTGATATTTCTTTGCGTGGTTCTTCAGTTCTGACCCACGCTTCATGCTGCTTCGCAGCCTCGGCCGCATCATCTCCATCAAACTCAGGGCTTCTGCCGTGGGGCTGGGCAGGGGAAATTTCATCCGTGACCTCTTTGCGTGCGTCAAGGTCGAATGTTTTACGCTGCCCATGCGTCACAACCCAAAATAGAGTCCTTGCGCCTTGTTCAATAAAACCATAATGAACCCCCATGCCGCTAATTTCTGATTTCGGCACAACAATTTTGGCAGTCCTTGCTTTTAAGTCATATACGGCTACGCTTTCATAAAGGCTGCTATCTTCGATTTCGTCTGAGCTTGCTGATAAATAATGCACTGCGGCATATCTGCCATTTTCGCTAAATTCGCAATCACTTGCATAATATTGTTTCTGTAATACAACCCTGCCCGCACCGTCTGCGATTGTTAAGGTTGATACGGGATCGGCATAGTAACCCTCAACTTCTGTTGCGATTACAGCCCTATGTCCAAGATTGCCGTCAATTATTTGCTGAAGGTTCTTTTCATTTATCCTGAGTTTTCTGAGAAGGCCGCGCTCTGTAATCGGCTTCTCTGTGGATTTCCGCGCGGCTGCCTGGCCCGCCACCCTTGCTGCTTCTTTTTCCTGTTTCTGATCTAAATAAAACGAGAGGTTACCAGGTTTAAAAACGTTAATTTTACCTTCCTCAACAAGCCCTATAAGGTCTCGTCTTGCTGTCTGCATTGCGGACTTTTCATTTTCTGCAGGCTCTTTGAATCCGCGCTCGGGATGATTCTTGATATAGGACCTATAGACATTCAAATAATCTCTAACGCTGAACTGTTGTATTCGTAATTCCTTGCCTTCTTTTGAACAGATGACTTCATATGCGTCCGCCGGCGACTTGCCGCGCTCGCCGCGGGGCTGTTGCGTGGTTTCTTGTTGTGTGCTGCGCGGTAGCGCAATCTCTTTTCCCTGTGCTGCCACAATAAGTTCATCTCCATCTAACCTGTATATAACCGGCTCTCGTAATGCTTTTTTAACGAGTACAAATTTTCCGTCTTCAGTAAAAATGGGCTTTTTTCTGGACCTTGTCACAATTTTTCTTGTTTCTAAGTTATACATTAAATAAAGATCAATTAACCGGCTGGTTTCAAATACAACGTATTTTTCATCAGGGCTTAGGGTAATGGTATCAATTTTTTTCACTCTTAATGCTACTTCTTGTGGTGCTTTTAAATCAAGGACCGTGACATCATAACGTTTTCCTTCTTTTATAAAAAGGTATCGGCCTGAGGGGCTAAAGGAAGGAGGCCACGTAAAGACACTGCTGCTTGTTGTGTATAAAGGCGTTATTTCATTGCCTTCTCTTATCATATATACACTAACCTTGTAGTCGTTATCCAAAACATAAAAATATACGCATCCTTCATATGTTTTTGCTTTAAAACAGCCGTTCCGGACATCTGTGCGCTGGTTAATAATTTTATTTTCTGGGTTTAGAACAATAAGCGGCTGGCCAAAAAATTGTAAGAATGTATAGCCTTTGACTTTTTGCATAGATGTAGAATTGTCTCTTATCATCTCTGCTACAGTTTCTGTGGGAACGCTATTTGCCTCTGCAATAGCAGCTGCAATCGCGGCAAGGTCACCTTCATCAGCCCCTAAATCATCGGGCTTTTTCGCCCCCACCGCCTCGCTGCGCGTGCCGCTGTCTTCTGCTCCCTCAGACTCCTGGCTTTCGCCGGCTGCTTTCGCCCTGTTGCTACTATCCGAGGAGGCGATATCTCTCAATGCCTGCAAGGATGAGCGCCGTAGTATCCAACTATTCAATGGACCTTCTGAGCCTCTTTGGCGCAGGACAAATCCTTCCTGCGCGAGCTTGTTTAATACCTCGATAATGGAATCTAGAGACCCTAAATTTCGTAGGGCAGGAGAGATATCGCAAAGATCGCGGATGTTGACCGGTATAGTCCAAAGATTTCCCTTAAATGCCCCTCTCTCCAGATCGGGTATCTTGGCGACCAACGCCTTAATGACTTCTCTCCACAGAACTTCACTAATCTTTCTTTTACTTGCTGCAATACCGTGCATTTCCCCCGCCGCGTAATCGCGCCTGCCGCTGCCTTCGCCGGGCGTGAAGAATGCGAGACGTAAGAGAGATTTAGCCGTATCGGTCAAATAAAGACCTTCTATCCTATTTAATCTATCTCTAATTACATCAGGCGAGGATTCATTTATCAGGTCTTTCAATCCCGCTAACACTTTAGCAAGGCCGGGAAGATATTTAGACAATATTTTGTAGACTAAATCAAACTGCTCTTTGTGCGTGAGCGATTTTCCGCTTAATTCATTAAGAATTTCAACATGAGCTATCTCCTCTGGTGTAAATACTGTATCTACAGACTTACTCTTGCCCGCTGCGCTCGGCGTGCCGCGCTCGTCGCGGGGGCGGTCGGGTTTAAACCCGTATTTCGCTCTTATCTCACCGACTACCGCTTTGCCTCTTTCAGTTAATGAATAAAGATTACGCCATCCATAATCAAACTTGCGCGTAAATACACATAACTTTTTTCCAACTAATCTTTCGACAACAGATTCAAGCGCTCCTGTAACATTAGCTTTTGGAGGTGCTTCCAGCCCAAGGGAGGGATAATTTTGTATTACATCGTTATAATGTACATAAATACTTATTGCGTCAAATTCATCTTGTCTCGTCAATATATCCGATAATGCAATAACTATCATAACCTCATCTTCTATCAGTTGATTTAGTTGAGACTGCAGGTTTTTGATTTCTGTATTTATATTCGCAATTTCTCTATCTTTCATATCTCGGTAATCATAATATGCCGTACCTCTTTCAAGTGGCCAGCTATCGCGAGTGTACTGATCTCTTTCCCTTATTTTAGTGCCTTTTTCTTTTTGTAACTCAACGATTCTCTCACTAATCTTTCTTTTACTTGCTGCAATACCGTGCATTTCCCCCATCGCGTAGTCGCGTTCATATTCCTCGCCGCGCGAGTTTATGCCGCGCAGGTTGTCGAGGTCAACGGCGGTGAAAGTTTTAATTTCAGATAGGACTATATCTGCCAATCCCTCGCGATACCTTTTATCTATTTCATTAAGTGGTTGCCCGTCCTTTGTCCATCCTATTACAGGACAACCTGTTACAACGCCTGCCGCATGCGGCAGTAGCCCATCGCGGAAAGTACCAGTATCTATCATCTCTGCCGCTGTTAAACGGTGTTCTTTAGTAATTTTTTCTTTAGCCATTTTTATAATAATGGGAAGGGCGACTTTTGACACAAATAAATGGGTGGCTTCATTGCTTGAATGTTCATATGCAACGACTTTTCTTTTATTGCCTTCAATATCCACGACAGTGACTTTGTATCTGTTTAGACGTTCTTCTACTTCAGAATTGCGAGGAATGAGATAAAATTTTCTTGCCCTAAAAGATTTAAGACCGCGAGGAGCATCTATCTTTATCTGGGCAATGTCTTCTATTTCATCTATAAACCACGTTAAATCTACCTCTATGGCCAATCCTCTCTTCTTATGCGCCCAATCTATTACCTCTTTATCATACAACTGATGCTCCATGTCGCGGTCTATGGCTTGCCTGTCTTTCTCGTCCTTAAACTCAGGCATCTCCTCTTTTACCGCTATCAGATTTTCAAGGCCTTTGAGTTTTTCATCCGCTATCGGCGACATGGGGAACATCTTTGTTTTTTCGCTTAATTCCGATGAAAATAAAATTGTGCATTGCTGCCTATCGCTTTTTTGCCCGATAGAAACGGGTATGGCGAATATGGAACTATTACCTATTTGTTTTATAGCGTTTTCATAAGTCACGACGACTCTATTGGTTTTTACTCCGCTCTCAAATTTCTTCAGTTTCCCGAGCGCTTCCTTAATAAGCTCGACATCTCTTGTCCCGTTTAATGCGGGTGTAGTATCAAACGCTTTTTTAAGCTCTAACTGAAGCCCTAACATGGCTATTGAGAATCTTTTGTGTACGGGCGAGTCTAAACCGATGTCATCGAGCGCGAGCGGCGCGGCTAAGTTGGCATTTCCCCTGCGGCCTGTAATATTATAGGTATCGGCGGTAAAGCCGATATTTGTGAAAAGAAAGCAAAGCGATACGATTATAGATATTATTTTTTTCATTTTTCCCTCTTTTAAGAATTTTTTTGTAGTTGCCCAATTTATTGGGCTACAATGCTAATGTAGTTGCCCAATTTATTGGGCTTGTGCTTTGCTCGATAAATCGAGCAACTACAATGTTTGCCGACGTTATATCACGCCGTGTAGTTGCCCAATTTATTGGGCTTGTGCTTTGCTCGATAAATCGAGCAACTACAATGTTTGCCGACGTTATATCACGCCGTGTAGTTGCCCAATTTATTGGGCCGACGTTATATCACGCCGTGTAGTTGCCCAATTTATTGGGCTACAATGCTAATGTAGTTGCCCAATTTATTGGGCTTGTGCTTTGCTCGATAAATCGAGCAACTACAATGTTTGCCGACGTTATATCACGCCGTGTAGTTGCCCA
>Ga0315295_10002934_pt1 | contig 14449 bp, 10 predicted proteins | sample YL17G14_0_MG_FD_204453 | JGI IMG/M metagenome (GOLD analysis project Ga0315295, IMG submission 204453) | Sediment microbial communities from Yellowstone Lake, YNP, Wyoming, USA - YL17G14_0 | ecosystem: Environmental > Aquatic > Freshwater > Lake > Sediment | place: USA: Wyoming | collected...
GAATGAACCTCTGCCCTATTACATATAAACCATGTGGAGAGAATCGATACAGTGATGCTGGTCTCAAACTCTTATCCACTGAACTGAAAACATTAAAAGACTTTGAGTATACTGCTGAAGAACAACGCAAAGAGGCTTACAATCGTGCCTCAAAAATGTCAATTCAGGGGGTACAGCCAAAGTTAAGTGCAAGACTAAACATCAAGGATGAAAAATTCGAAATTGTAGACAAGGGCGGGAAATACATACTTAAACCTCAACACCACTTGTATTCACAAATGCCAGAGAATGAAGACCTGACCATGAGGCTGGCTGATGAGATTGATTTAGAGATACCTTTACATGGTTTAATATGGTCAAAGGATGGTACATTGACATATTTTATCAAGCGGTTTGACAGGAAGCGACAGAATGATAAAGTTCCAGTTGAAGATTTTGCACAACTGGCTGGGCTTAGCAGGGACACAAAATACAATTATAGTATGGAAAAGGTTGTTGATGTGATAAACAGGTACTGTACTTTCCCTTCAATAGAAAACCTGAAACTGTTTAAACTGGTCATATTTAATTATTTGATTGGTAATGAAGATATGCATTTAAAGAAATACTCAATTATCACTGAAGATGGAAAAGTAACACTGTCACCATGTTATGACCTTCTAAACTCAACTATTGAATACGAGAAACAAGATGGAGAAATTGCATTACCCCTGAAAGGAAAGAAGAAGCAATTAACACGTAACATTTTAGTTGACTTCTTTGGAATAGAAAGATGTGAATTAACTTCGAAGAGTATTGAAAAGGTTCTGGAGACAATCTCTTCATCAGTTCCAAAGTGGAAAGAGTTAATTGATATTAGTTTTTTATCAAAAGAAATGAAAGATAAGTACCATAATTTACTTGATACAAGGCTCAGTATCTTGAAAATTCAATTATAAAGTCTGTTCACAAGACTCCATAAGGGTTTGCTCACATCAAATGCACCAATTATAACACCAAAATGATGTGGAGCAAAATCAGGTGTAAGAAAACGACCATTTTTTTTGTTTTTCGGGGGGCGGTCGCAAAAATGTTACCACCACTGTAAATATTGACTGTTAGAGTGTTGCGCAGGAGCAATTGTACGTTTGTACAATTAATGCACGCTTGTGTTCCATTTAAGTTATTCCATCCATCTGGTCTGAAGGGATTTTGGCAGATGGATTCTTATAAATCAAATAATGCTGAAAATTAACATGTTAAATTAAAAACATAATTAACCTTTACAATCTCATTCTGTAAACTTGACTCGATAGATTTAGTTAATGAATAGCTGACTTCCGGGAGCAGGCAGTTTCCTGGATTCATCATCAATAATAAGCACCCAATCACCCTCAGACTCGGGAGTGAAGTTATGAAATCCTGAATTATTATATATTCCGATAAATCTTGCTTTCCCATCTGAAGGATCATACCACCAGCATTTTGCTTTATTTCCTGAGATTTTACTCATATCTACCGTAACCGTCCGACTTGATGGCATGTATGAAATTATTGTGCTCCTGTCTGAGGTAAATGCGGCCGTCATATAGTCTGTTAAACCCCATGTGCCGTAACCTGCAGTTATTAAATGATGTTCAAAATCAGGAATAAGTGATTGCCATGAACGCGATCTAAACAATCTTTGTAGATAATCCATACTCACCGATCCATTATTATTCATTTCTGTTTTCCAATCAATAAGGCTGCACCATGTTTTAAAGGATCCAAAATGCCATATAGGGCAATTCCCGAAAATATGTCCCATTGCACCAGATAAAATTGCCCAGTAGGCTTGTGAACGAAGTTGTCGAAGTGTTGATTGGTGTTCGTTTTCGTAGGCTGATTCAATTTGATAATAAGCCATTACAGGCGTTTGAGTGTATGCGCTCTTATAATGTCTGTAAAGTATTGAATCATAACTATAAACATTATTGATTGACAACCATGATTCATTGGGCCAGGGAGTATTAGCCAATGTTTCAGGCTGATTATGTGCGGAGAAGAGATGAAGTGTGTCATGATCGCGGATTCCCCTCACCATCTCAAGAACTTTATCTTTTACTTGAGAAGGATCCGTATCTCCACCGATTAACCAAATAATATTATTGAAATTTTTATAACGTATGCCTACATACTCACCCCATGTACGTAAATCGTTGAGTGATGCAGCTTTTACCTCATCGCACCATCCTTCGTCTTTACATCCATAACCAAGATACAAAGGTGCCAACAACACAACTATGTTCCTTTGGGCAGCAGATTTAATTACATAATCTGCATGGGCAAAATATTTCTCATTTGGAGATACGAATGGATTATCAGTAAAGGGCAATTCGCCATAGAAATTTGCTGGAGCGGAAGAACAGAATTTATGTTCTATAAGGTTCACCATTATTATTGTAAATCCTTTCTCTTCCCTGTTATCGAGATAAAAATCCACGTCCTGTTTGCTTAGCTGTGCAATAAGAGACCATGCAGCTTCACCCGACCAGAAAAAAGGCTGGTTGTTTTTATCTACGAGGTAACGCATTCCTGAGCCGCCTGACTTCAATGGATATATGTAAGGAGACATTCCCATATTATCGGACTTTCTTGTGTTTTCTCCGGTTTGACCTTTAGATGCAATTCCAAATGCAAGCAATATCAGTACTTTAATCCCAACTTTGATAATTGCCGATTTATAGATTTGTTTCATTTCATTTCCCTTATAAAATAATTATCTAAATCTGCTTCCTTCATTTCATAAAAATAGTTAAATATTCCTGGGCTATTTTTGAAACAGAAAAGAATCTTTTTCTGTCGAGCAGAAGGTCTAATTTTATAAGACACTCTGACAATCATAAAAATCCAGCGAATTTCAGCCCTCGGATCAGCTCCGGGGGCTTTTTTTGTTTATGTCCAGTATTGGACTGTATTAAAGTATTTCCGAAATTTGATCAAACGGTATTTCCTTCTTTAAGCCCGTCACAAAAAGGATTGAGGCTAAGTTTTTGATAACACTTAATATTTTGAAATGTCCGATTATTTTCGCAATATGCTTTAATTATTTAACACCCCTTGAAATATGAAAAACCTGTCTCTTATTCTCGCAATTGTACTAAATATGCTACCTGACATTTTACAGGCACAAGGGAATCCAGTTATTGATAAATGTATTCCTTGTGAGAAACTCACAGAGTTGAAAATCCCTGATGTAAAAATAAATGAAGCTGCTACAGTTCCAACAGGATCATCATATTGTAAGGTATTGGGCACGATCGGAAAGGAAATAAAATTTGAACTTCTTCTTCCTTTTGAATGGAACGGAATTTTTATAATGGGCGGAGGAGGAGGATTTGTGGGAAGCATACAGAATGCTGCCCGATCAACGGTTAATTCGGGGTACGCAACCTCAGGAACTGATACAGGCCATAGTAATAAAGAGCCTGACTGGGCTCTTAATAACATGGAACGTCAGTTAAATTTCGGACACCTTTCTATCCATCGCACTGCTGAGGTATCTAAAGCTATCATCGGAAGTTATTATGGATCTTATCCCAAATATTGTTATTTTATCGGTTGTTCCAGGGGCGGCGGGCAGGCAATGATGGAGGCCCAACGTTATCCTGATGATTTTGATGGGATTGTTGCCGGAGCTCCTGCTTTCAACTGGCCGGCCATTGCTGCAGAATTTATTCAGAACACGCAGGCTGTTTATCCATCGAAATTGACTGAACCTGTAATTTCAAAAGAACATATCAGGATATTGCAGGAGGCGGTCCTGAAGCAATGTGATTTGATCGATGGAATCAGCGACAGTATCTTACAAAATCCATCCGCATGTAAATTTGATTTTACTGCTCTTCCGGTATGCCCAGGAAATGTGCCCGGGAAAGAATGTTTTACTACAGGTCAGATTGATGTCCTCAAAAAAATTTATCAAGGTGTTGACATTGGAAATGGAGTTACTTATCCGGGGTTCCCTTTCGGGGGAGAGAATGAGCCTGGCAGCTGGATAACATGGATAACAGGTTCGGCTGAAAATACAAAGAGAAGCGGATATCCAAGCCTCCATGCTTATTTTGGAATAGAAATATTCAAGTATCTTATTCTGCAGGATCCGGATTGGGATTATACAACTTATAATTTCAAGGATTACGAAAGGGAGATCCATTATGCTTCTGCCTATCTTGATGCAACATCTACTGACTACAGCAAATTTAAGGACCGCAATGGTAAAATAATTTTCTGGCATGGATGGAATGATCCGGCTCTTTCAGCCCTGGCCACTATTGAGCATTATAATGCAGTTAAAGCAAATGATCCGGAGGTAAATAACTATATGAAGCTTTTCCTGCTTTCCGGAGTTCTTCACTGCGGAGGAGGAGAAGGGCCTTCCAGTGTTGACTGGATTGTATTGATACGGGACTGGGTTGAAAACGGAAAACCTCCCGAAAGAGTTATTGTCTCCAAAGTTGTCAACGGTAAAGAAGTGATGACAAGGCCTATATTTCCTTATCCTAATGAAGCTGTTTATAGCGGCTCCGGTGATCCCTTAAAGGAGAGTAAATTTATAATTAAACACTGAATAGGCTTATTTTGTTGCCTCATAGTGGTATTGTGTGACCGTGGTTTTCTGTTTTATTGTGTAAACAGTTTAATATTTCTACAATATTTTTACTTACAAAAGAAAAAGCCTGTAAACTATTGATTTACAGGCTTCAATTTTACCGTTTAGTAGTGGAGGGAGGATCAGAATCCCCAATCACAAAGAAATATGCAAGGGCACTGGATTCAACGATCGGACAGGAAATGAATCAGCTGGCTGAAAAGTTTCAGTTTCATGTGAATTGACGGTTCTCTTATTGATTAGTTTTAAGACTAACAATAAAGATTTTTCGACTGGAGACCATCCGACTTCCAATACAATGGCGGGGAGGTTAGTAGAGGTAGGGAAAACACATGCAGACAATCGGGTGAGAAAATTATTTTTGGATTTTTTTCGATAGTCATTATGAAGATAATAGTAATAAGGGTTTACATTTAAGACCTATTCAATTCAAGTATTTTGTGAGAATATGTATATTTTTTTGTTTTTCGGGTTAGTACGCACTAATTTTGTAATTATGACTTCATTTATTGGAGTATATATGTAGACTATAAGTAAACAATGTCAATAGAAGTTATTTCTCAAATTGTTGAAGCCTTAGCTGTTGTGGTTGGTGTTGGTTTCGCTATAATTCAGGTAAAACAGCACAAATACAACAAACGTCGTGAGGCAGCTATGGTACTTTTGCATTCATTCCAAACGCCTTCTTTCGCAAGAGCATTGAATCTGGTATATAAATTACCCGATGGTCTATCGAAAAGGCAGATTGAAGAGCAACTTGGAGATGAGTTTCACTTGGTATATGCAATGATGACTACATGGGAAAGTCTTGGCATTCTTGTTTATCGGGGTGAGATTGATTTGGATATGATTGATGACTTTTTTAGTGGACCAATAATTATTTCATGGAACAAACTTAAAGGACATATAATTGAGGAACGATCATTACTTGGTAGAGACACAATAGAAGAATGGTTTCAATGGCTGATGGAACGTCTTTTGGAAAGGGAATCAAAGGAACCAGCAATCCCTGCATATATTGCTCACAAGAAATGGAAGTAGAATTCCCTAAAGTGCATTCATGTGTTAATGCCAGATACTTAGCTATCTTGAACGGGTGCATTATAACTCAAAATATTATATAAACAAAAGTAATTCATGGTTTTTTCTAAAATCATGCAAAATGAAAAAAACTATCATAATCTTTATCTTATTATGTAAATCATTTTCAGCGAAATGTGATGTTATTTATTTCCCATATCAATATGCTTTATTATGTTATTCTGCAGAATGCATATATAATTTTGAAAAAGCTAAAAAACCTAAGAATACCACAAGCTTTTGGATTGGAGGAGGTTGTGTGGGTTCATTTCTTGCGCTTAGTCATCCGTTTCTTGGTATAGAATGCGCTATAGAGAAAAGATATTATTTTAAACCAAATGTGTTTGACAAATTCTTCATAAGTGGTTATCTTGGAACTGCTTATGTTTCTGACTTTAAGGATGTATCAAGTATTGGAATTATTCCTGGAGTAAAAATTAATTACAAAACTCATACTGATCTGAAAACCTTAGTTGAACCATATATAAGTTTATCATTACCAATAAGCTACAATTTAGAAGCATCAGTAATGAATTATGCTCTCCCTGTTTTAACAATTGGAGTCAGATTTGGTGGTTCCAAACTTAAAAAAGATATCAAACCTAATACTTGAAAATAAATATAAAAATCTGATTTATACACAGACTTCGTAAAGATCGAACTGCTGCTGCAATTTATCTTTGATATGTTCATGACACAAATTATTTAGATATATTAAAGCAGTCATCGGTCCAGATGGTCTCAAAGATACGGTATTTGCATGCATCCCGCAAAAGGGTAAACCTCCTTTCGTGAAAGAATATTCCTACACTATACTTCTCCCCTACCTCAAATGGTAGTAGATTTTTCTATCCGGAACTCGAAAAGTCAAATCCAGTCTTGCTTTCAGCTGCAGGAAACAGCTATTCTCTATGAATGCCATGGACGTTTCCTGTCAAGTTTTGAATTAAGTATTTCATTCACCAGATTTACATCCTCCACAACCTGAAAATCGAACATACCGACACATATAAAATCTGCCCCGTTTTCAAATGCATACCTGAATCCATCTTTTGGCTTAATCGCTCCACCTGCCATCACTTTAAAACCTACCAGAGGTATATCGATTTTACTGAAAACCTCAATTGTTTGTTCGGGGAAAAAGTCAAACATATTATCGTTTGATTTATTATTACCTGAAAGAACCTGTGGATTGGACGAATCTCTTTGCCTTAAACTGAATTCTTCCCTGAACTCACGTGGAGTTGCTGACCAATAATTATCATGATGCATTGTTTTAAAGTAATAATCAGGCCGGATTCCGGCTTTTTCACATGCTATAGGTACCTGAATTGAGTGGCTCCCCACTCCAGCAAGCATTCCCTTTGATCTTATATAATCTACTACTTTGGCAATCAGGTCCATTCTGCCTGCATGTACCAGCATATCACCCCTTGCTCCCTGAATATACATGGTTGTGGCACCAAAATCAATGGCCTGATTTATTTCTTTAAAAAGATCGTCCGGAGTAAAATGAACCTGGCAAATAGAATTCATTTTACTTCCTGTCGCCTTTTTGTATTTGTTAAAAACCGGATAAGCCTGAACGACCATGTTTGTAGTATTGATTCCTGCCTCATCATAAAGTGCAAATGTCTCAAATAATTTTACTTCGGTATTATAATGGAGGAAAAGTTCATCAACATAGGAGAGGTCGCGGGCATGCGAATACCCCATAATCTGGTTACATCCTGCAATGATACGGCTAATTTCCAGATTCCCCAGTTTTCCTTTAGGTGCTTTTCCCTTTAGGTCTTTTAGGCTGTATTTTGTAAGGACTTTAGTAGCACCACTTAAACCATCAATACCTTTTGAGGACTCTGATGCAGCAGCATAAATAACTCCTCCAAAAAAAGGTAAAGTGGCAAGACTTTTAATGATCTCTCTTCTTTTCAGACCATCTTCAGGATTTAAAGTTTGCGCATTAGACCTTTTAAGGATGTACTTTTTAAAATTCAAAAGACCGTATTCGGTGACTGGGAAGAAGTAAATCACTCCCAAAGCAACAACCTCAGAAAAATTACGATTTATGATCCAATAATGTCCTTCCTGGCCGGTCATTAAAATATGATTGCCAAAGGGAGGATAAGCAAAATAGTACAGAAATAGCAACAGTATCCCTGAAATTGCTGAAAACCTGATCAGTATCCCCAGAAATAATCCGGCTCCTATAAGGATAAGACCCCAGATATTTACAAAATCAACAATACGCAGAATGGCAGGATTTACAACCAGCGAATGATAAAATCCTGATAAAAAACCATATGATCCTTCAAGATAACCTGCTGCAGACCATCCGGGTGAGAATAATTTAATCAGTCCTTCATATAAAAGATGCCATCCTATAGCTATTCTCAAGAAAAGCAAAAAAAGAGATTTGAGTTTATCCATGATCCTGACTTTTTAGAGTTTGTGAGATTTCAAATACGTACCTAATAGCATCTACTGAATAATTATTATGGTAAAATTAAGATTAAATCCTTAGCAAAATAATACCTGAAACCCTTCTGGCATCAGTGGCTTCATATCTTGATTTCATACTATTTTGGTTAACAAGATTGGCTGATTTATATTCCAATAATTATCAATTAGTTATGTTTTACAAATACAAGGAACCTTAATTTAGACTTTTTAGTCTTCAGCTATTTGATCTGCTTTTTCTTTGTTTTCATTGAAATCATCATAAGAAAACAAACAGTTATTTTTAGGGCATATCCAGGAAAAATAATAAAAATGTAATCTAAAGACGGTTGTTTAACTATTTTTATTGTTAAAATTTGTTATTAAAAAACAATATTGGGATTCCTTAAAAAGATGTATTCTTGTATATGATTAAAATAGACTATGAAATCAAGCCCGGAGACTTATCGGGTAAACTGAAAAGGTTCTGGGATCTTTCTGAGGAGAAGATCCATCTTATTGATAAACAGTATGATGAATCGAAAGGGTCGCCCATTTTCACAGCTAATGGCAGATATTCAACCCGTGGATGGACAGAATGGACGCAAGGTTTTCAGTATGGTTCAGTAATATTCCAGTTTGATGCAACCGGGGATAAAGAGCTTCTTGAATATGCAAGAAATAAGATTCTTGAAAAAATGGCATTCCATCTCAGCAATATCGGAGTCCACGATCATGGTTTTAATAATGTCAGCACTTATGGTAACCTTCTGAGACTGATGGTTGAAGGGAAAATTCCCTGGAATGAATGGGAAAAGAATTATTATAAACTGGCGCTTAAGATCTCGGGGGCAGTACAGGCCTCAAGATGGACAACCATTAAGAATGGAGGTTTCATTCATTCCTTTAATGGCCCCCATTCCCTGTTTGTAGATACTATCCGTTCTTGCCGTGCATTAACATTAAGCCATATGCTGGGACATTCTCTACAGGGGGAAAGTGATATAAAGATCAATCTGATGGAAAGGGCACTGCTCCATATAAAATCTACTGCTGAATATTCAATATTTTATGGGGACGGGCGTGACATTTATGATGTTTGTGGCAGGACAGCACATGAGAGTATCTTTAATATAAAAGATGGCAATTTCCGCTGCTCCGGGACACAGCAGGGATATTCATCTTTCAGTACCTGGACAAGAGGATTGGCCTGGGCAATGTGCGGCTTCGCAGAGCAGCTCGAATGGATTGAAACAGTTAACGAAGAAGAACTTACTCCATTCGGAGGTAAAGAGGCCCTTATTGCTTTGATGCTAAAAGCAGCAAAAGCGACCTGTGATTTTTACATTGTAAATTCACCAATAGACGGAGTACCATATTGGGACACAGGTGCCCCAGGGCTTCAGAAAATAGGTGATTATCTCGATAAAAAATCTGATCCGTTCAATTCATTCGAACCTGTTGACAGCTCAGCTGCTGCCATTGGATCTCAGGGATTATTGAGGTTGGGAAGATATCTCAAGGAAAAAGGAGACGATGATGAGGGATTTATTTACTGGCAAGCGGGATTATGTGTTGTAAATACATTACTTGAAGAGCCATATTTAAGTACAACTGCTAATCACCAGGGTCTGTTACTCCATTCAATCTATCATCGCCCGAACGGATGGGATTATGTACCGGAAGGAAGTAAAATTCCATTTGGAGAATCAAGCATGTGGGGTGACTATCATATCCGTGAAGTATGTCTCTATCTTCAGAGGATAATTAACAACGAGAAATATTATACCTATTTCAATTGTACTAAATGAGCACTGTTCCTATAAAAGACCTTTCGCGTCTCTGCATTCATACAATTACTACCAAGCCTTGGAGTATAGAAGAGGCGGTAAGGCATTATTCTGAAAGTGGTGTGAGAGGAATAACAGTATGGCGCGATGCTCTTCGTAACCGTAATATAAAGCAGACAGGAGAGATGTTACGAAGGTATGGGCTCACAGTGGTATCACTCTGCCGGGGAGGTTTTTTCCCAAATGTAGATTTGAACACGAGGAAAGCTGCTTTTGATGATAATCGCCTGGCAATAGAGGAAGCTTATGAGCTGGGTACAAATAAGATAGTACTTGTTTGCGGGGCAGATCCTGCACAGCCACTTGAAGAATCGCGAAAACAGATATTTGATGGGATATCGGCACTATTGCCTGAAGCTGCATCGGCAGGTATCAAACTGGCAATTGAACCTTTACATCCGATGTATGCTGATACCCGTTCAGCCATCAATACCATTTCACAGGCCAATGATATGGTCAAGTCCTTAAATTCCTCATGGGTGGGAGTGGCTGTAGATGTTTACCATTTATGGTGGGATCCATCGCTTGAAAAAGAGATTGAAAGGTGCGGAAGAAACAACCTGTTACTGGCATTTCATATAAGCGACTGGAAATCACCAACTACTGATCTGCTTAACGATCGGGGGCTAATGGGTGAAGGATGTATCCCAATCAGAAAAATAAGATCATGGGTTGACACTGCTGGTTTTGATGGTTTTATTGAGGTAGAAATATTCTCATCTGAATACTGGAAGCAGGATCAATCTGAATTCCTCAAAAAAATAGTAACATCGTATAAAAAATACGCATAATAAATTTCAGAATGAAACTGCATACGGTAGGAATTATAATGAATGGCGTGACTGGTCGTATGGGAACAAACCAGCATTTGATCCGGTCAATCGCAGAAATAATTAAAGAGGGTGGTGTAAAAATAAATTCGTCTGAGACTATTATGCCTGACCCGGTACTGGTCGGACGTGATGAGAACAAGCTGAGAAACCTCTGCAGCATGACCGGGATCACAAAAATGAATACTGATCTTGGTGCTGTGCTTAACGATCCTTATAATATTGTCTACTTTGATTCGCAGACAACAGGCAGAAGAGCAGATGCAATACGTATGGCTGTAAAAGCAGGGAAACATATTTATTGTGAAAAACCAATTACTGTAAGCACAGAAGTAGCAATGGAGCTTTATGAATTATGCACTAAAGCAGGCCTGAAAAATGGTGTTGTTCAGGATAAACTCTGGCTTCCCGGCATACTTAAGCTCCGACGGCTAATCCAACAAGGATTCTTTGGGAAAATATTTTCGGTAAGGGGAGAATTTGGTTACTGGGTATTTGAAGGAGATACAATTCCTTCTCAGCGTCCTTCATGGAATTACAGGAAAGAGGAATATGGCGGAATTATAATCGATATGCTCTGCCATTGGCGCTATCTTCTTGATAACGTCTTTGGAAATGTAAAAGCAGTTTCGTGTCTTGGTGCGACTCATATCGACAAAAGAATGGATGAGAACGGGAAAACTTATAATTGCACAGCTGATGATGCTGCATATGCAACGTTTGAACTGGAAAATGGCATAATTGCTCATTTCAATTCATCATGGGTTGTAAGGGTACGGCGTGATGACCTTCTTACATTACAGGTAGATGGTACAAAAGGTTCAGCAATAGCTGGGCTTCGTGAGTGCTATATTCAGCATTATGGAAATACTCCCAGGGTTGTCTGGAATCCAGATATTCCGCAATCGATAGATTTTTTTGATGGATGGTCTAAAGTACCTGAACAGGAAATTTATGACAACGCTTTCAAGGTGCAGTGGAAATTATTCCTAAAGCATATTGTGAAAGATGAACCTTTTCCATGGAATCTCCGGGAAGGTGCCAAAGGGGTGCAGCTTGCCGAGAAAGGGTTAGAGAGCTGGGCAAAACGATGCTGGATTGATATTCCCGAATTAAAACAATGAAAATATTATTGATATGTTAACCTCAAGAAGGAATTTTATTGAAAAATCTTTTATTACCTCAGCAGGTTTTACTGCTGGTATAAAAACAGGGCTTCTCTCAGGAGCAACGTCCTCTGAAAAAGGATATATCAAAGATTTATCAGGAAAAGCTCAACCTGATGCTTTCAGGATCAGTATCTTCTCAAAGCACCTTCAGTGGCTCGATTATAAAGAAATGGCAAAAGCTCTTGGTGAGATAGGAATGGACGGAGTGGATCTGACTGTCAGACCCGGCGGACATGTACTGCCCGAAAGGGTGGAAGAAGATCTGCCAAAAGCAGCTGAAGCAGTTGCTAAAGAGGGAAAGAAGATTTACATGTTGACAACATCGATAGACAATGCAGATGACCCACTTACGACTAAAATTCTGAAAACCGCATCTTCCATTGGAATCAAACATTACAGGATGGGCTGGGGTTATTATGATAACACTAAGTCTGTCGAAGAGAATATAAGTTCAATGAAGTCAAAGCTTGCCAGGCTGGCTCTCCTTAATGAAAAATACTCAATATCAGGCGAATACCAGAATCATTCAGGTGTAGCCACTGAGGGAATTTACTTTGGAGGGGCGATCTGGGATATAGCCAAGGTGCTTAAAGATATTAATTCATTATGGCTTGGTTCACAATATGATATTTACCATGCAACTGTAGAGGGGGCAAATACATGGCCTGTAGGGCTCAAGCTCATAAGCCCTTTTATCAGATCAATAGACATTAAGGATTTTAAATGGATTGAAAAAGATGGGGAAATCAGATCCGAGTCAGTTCCGTTAGGTGAAGGGATGGTTGATTTCAGGAAATTTTTCAGCCTCTTAAAAGAGTATAAACTGGAGGTGCCAGTATCTCTTCATTATGAATACCCTCTTGGAGGAGCAGAAAATGGGGCATCCAAATTAACAATAGAACGTGAAGATGCTATTTCAGCGATGCAGAAGGATCTATCGACTCTGAAAACACATCTTCGGAATGCCGGACTTATTTAGTTTCAATTCTTGTTGATTATTTAAACCATTTGTCAAACAATTTGTTAATAACCAGTTATTTATTAAATCATATTATATCGGATTTACATTAGTTTAATTCAGGATGTCAATTTTTTCAAAACAGCTCCAAGGAGAGTCTGCTACCCGAAGTTCACAAACCTATATTGTGGTAACCGCATTTTTATCACTATTTGCTCTGGTAGGATTTGCCTATTATGGATTACCCTTCTTTTTTGATTTTATGACAAAAGAATTTGGATGGTCGAGAACTGTAGTTACTTCGGGAAATGCATTGGGCAAACTGCTTGTAGGTCCTTTATTTGGATTTATGGCAGGCTGGCTTATTGATAAGTATGGGCCAAGGAAATTAATGATGGCAGGAGTATTGATGATGGGAGTAGCTCTTGTCGGTTTAAGTTTTTCTGATTCATTAGGTCTTTTTTATCTGTTTTATGTCTTTAATGCACTTGGTTATGTATGCGGCGGCCCTCTGCCTTGTCAGGTATTGATCTCCAGGTGGTTTGACAAGAACAGGGGCAAAGCGATGGGTATAGCCTACCTTGGAATAGGGACAGGAGGGGCTTTTGTTCCTTTAATTGCAGCAGGTATTGAAAAGAATTACGGGTGGCATAATTCTTTGGCTGCTTTGGGAGTTCTTGTTGTCTTAATTGCTTTTCCAATGGTCTTTTTTATTAAAGGATCATCAGCAAAAGAGAGTCAGTCCGGTAAAACTGAAAATGCAGTTTCTATTAGAAGTATACTTACAAACCGTAACTTTTACTTACTTGGGATTGGAAGCATGTGCGCCATTGGTGTGGTGGGTGGTGTGAATCAACACCTGAAACTTTATCTTCGTGACCTTAACTTCTCTCAATCACAGGCAGCACATGTTATTTCACTGGTATTATTATCAAGCCTTGCAGGAAGAGTGCTTATGGGATGGCTGGCCGATATAATTCGACGTAAATATGTAATGATACTGATATACATTATAGTAGCTTCTGCCATACCATTATTGCTCATAACTGATTTTCCAGGTCGTATCTATATATTTGCAGTTATTTTTGGAATCGGTCTTGGGGGAGATTATATGATTATTCCTCTGATGGCAGGAGATCTTTTCGGAGTGAGGGTACTTGGCAGAACAATGGGAATAATCCTGGTCGCTGATGGCATTGCAGAATCTCTTTTCCCGATGCTCCTGGGAGCTTTGTATAATGACATTACTAAAAGCTATGCACTTGGATTTACCATTTTGATATGTGTAGCTCTTACAGGTGCATTAATTGTCTCGTTCCTCCCAAAAACTAAAAAAGTCAAGGATTGACTAGAATTATTCATGCGGAAATAATGTATTTTTATAAAGTCATTGGTAAAAGTTTTAAAACCTTTGAATGTCCGCTTATTTCTTCAATCATGATAAATTTTTATTTAATATTTTTGTCCTGAAATTGATTTCTTTAATAAGACAT
>Ga0315295_10002935_pt1 | contig 14446 bp, 13 predicted proteins | sample YL17G14_0_MG_FD_204453 | JGI IMG/M metagenome (GOLD analysis project Ga0315295, IMG submission 204453) | Sediment microbial communities from Yellowstone Lake, YNP, Wyoming, USA - YL17G14_0 | ecosystem: Environmental > Aquatic > Freshwater > Lake > Sediment | place: USA: Wyoming | collected...
TGTTCAGATTGCGATTGACCTTGGCATATACGTGATCATTGATTGGCATATTCTAAATGACAATAATCCTAATACCTACAAAACCGAGGCGATCGGCTTCTTTAAAGAGATGGCTACTAAATGGGGTAGTTATCCAAATGTTATTTATGAACTATGCAACGAGCCGAATGGGAATGTTACCTGGGATCGAGATCTTAGACCTTATGCAGTTGAGCTAATCAACGAGATCAGGAAGATTGACGCTGATAATATTATCATCGCAGGAACAGGAACCTGGAGTCAGGACATTCATGATGCCGCCAATAATCCGATTCCAAGTAGTAATCTGATGTATGCCCTCCATTTCTACGCGGGGACGCATGGTCAGGGATTGATGGATAGAATCACCTATGCGATGGGGAAAAACTGTGCGATCTTTGTCTCGGAGTTTGGTACCAGTCAAGCAAACGGTTCCGGGGGAGTCTATGTAGCAGAGACTAATCAATGGCTGCAATTTTTGGCAGACAACAAGATCAGCTGGGCTAACTGGTCGTTGTGCGACAAAGACGAAACTTCGGCAGCTTTAAGACCGGGAGCAAGCACTACCGGAGGCTGGTCGGATTGGGATTTGAGTGAGTCAGGTAAGCTGATCAAAAGCTGGATTTTAAAGTAGTCTCTACATTTTTTAACCAGAATGGTTGACTTTGATGGCTATATATTTTCCGAAAGATCTAATTCATTTTATCTTCACAAAAAATCCTTAGTACACTGGATATTTTCACTTGGTAAAATAAAAGATCTTTACCGGAAAATATACATATGTTGAGTTGGTACACATTTTTAGTTCAACATATATAGTGGGTTCTTCCCTGTAATGCTAAAAAAATATTGAGGGGTTTGAAAAAAATGAACAATCACGTGCTAAAAAGTTTATATGTAATGGGAATATTGGGGATCTTTTTGATTACCACCCCTTGCCAAACTCATGCGGCAAGTATTAAAAACAATATCGTTTTGAAAATGAATTTTGAAGATGATCTAAACGATGATAGTAAGCAAAATAATGATGGAGGGATTCTGCATGGAGTCCATCCTCCGGTGTATGTGGAGGGAATCTATGAGACTAAATGCCTTAGTTTTAATGGAGAAGATGATAGTTTTGTGATGATTCCGGATGCGAATTCATTAGATTTTGGAACGGGAGATTTTTCGATTTCGGTATGGCTTAAAACCGCAAATGGTGAAGGTACCTTCATCCAAAAAATGATTGGTTATGCTGGTTATAATTTGAGTGTAGGTTCTGGGAAATTGGAGCTGTGGCTAAAAGATGAAAATGGTAACAAGGGAGAATTTTATCCAGCAAATAAAGTGAATGCTGATGGCTCATTCTATCCACCTCGTATTAATGATAACCAGTGGCATCATGTAGTGATTACCGTGGATCGTGATCAGCCTGATGGAGTAATCTTTTACATTGATAAAATGCGAATCCCTTATACGATGTGTGATACTCATAACACTAAGATTACCGAAGTAAATGGTAGTTTATCAAATGCTGATCCACTTTATCTGGGATGTCACCATTATAAAAATGGTTGGGACTATAAAGGAGAGATGGATAGTTTGATCTTCATAAATCGAGTAGTGACCGCAGATGAGGTGACAGGACTTTATTATTTACCTTCGCTTGAATGATAATCAATTACCGGTAGCTGATCTTAAGAGTCAAGCTTGTGTTTCATATACAAGGCTTGACTTTCTTTTTGGTGCAGTTGTGTCTTGGATGGGGTGGCGATTTTTTGATTGATTATCAAACTGAGGCAGAGACCTCAGTTTTTTTGATATTCTTGATAATTTCTTGAAAATTATCCCTTATAATTTCAATAGGAAACTGAAAGGGGATAATGTGATGAAAGCAATACGGAAGAAATTAGCTGCCTACGCACCAGAAGTAGAGTATCTCAGTACGGTCTGGGGTATGGGTTATAAGTGGGAGCGGATGAAATGAGTAAAAAATCAACCTTAAAAGGAGAATTACTACGTAATTTTTGGTTGATCATGGGGGTAAGTATCTTTACGATCCTGTTTATTAATTGGGGATTGTTTTATTTTTTAAAGCAACAACATTGGATCTTTCCACATGATTATGCCGAGAGACAACTGCCAGCGATTCAGAAGTATCTAAAGGAAGTAGGGGTAAGTTTATTAGATCAGAAAGCAGCCAAAGCGTTGGAAGAGAAGATTCCAGAGGCAGTGATGAGTTATGCGGTCTGTGAGGTATCTGGTAAGGTTATTTATGGAAGCATCAAAGAATTAAGTAAGTTCGATCAAGCTGTTTTAAAAAGTAGAATCCCACAAGAGAATCAAAATGGTCTAATGCGAATGACATTTCCAATTATGAAGCAAGCAGAATTAAGAGGATTTTTGTTCTTGAAATATCTACGGGTAAACACCACTATTAATCCGAGGTTGAACTTTTTGGTCTCGGATTTTTTCATGACGCTGATACTCCCTTTTTTGGAGATTTTTTTGCTTAGTCTCTTATTGGTACAGCGTTTCAGTAAGAAACTATTAAAACCAATTCAAGAATTGAGTCTTGCGGTAGCCCGGATTAAAAGGCAGGAACTCGACTTTCAGATTAAAAGTGAGGCTGCGAATGAATTAGGTGATTTAGCCTCTGCTTTTGAGGAGATGCGTGTGGCTTTGCAGAGTTCGCTAAAGCAGCAGTGGCAATTGGAGCATGAACGTCGGGAGATGGTGGCGGCACTGGCGCATGATCTAAGAAATCCATTGACGATTATCAAAGGACATCTGGAAGTCTTGCAAGGAAGTGGGACTAAGAATCAAGCTCGAGTGGAGAAGTATTTGGAGATTATCATGCGTAATAATGAGCGGGCGGTTAAATTAGTCACGGAGCTGAATCTCTTATCCAAGGTGGAAGCAGTGAATTTTGTGCTAGAGCCTACTTTGACAAGATTGAGTGATTTTTTTGGAGAGAAAGTTTTGGAGTGGCAGATTTTATGTGAGCCGAAGCAGCTTAGTTTGCAGGCAGATCTTATTGGCATTAATCCAGCGCAGAGAATGAGGTTGGATCAAGAACAGGTGGGACGAGTTTTAGATAATCTAATCGTGAATAGTCTTCGTTTTACGCCAGAGGGAGGAAGAATCGAGCTTGTGGTTTGGTTAGACTTGGATGAACTTTGCTGTCGAGTGCAGGATCATGGGATTGGTTTTAGTGATCAAGCTGAATCTCATCTTTTTCAAAAATTTTATCAAGGAGATCAGACAAGTCATGTAGAAAAAGATCATCTTGGTTTAGGACTTTATCTCTGTAAATGTTTGGTAGCTAAGCACGGAGGTAAGATTATGGCAGGAAATGCTCCCAACGGGGGTGCAGTGGTAGATTTCTCGGTACGAGAGATAAAAGAGATTTAGGATGGGCGATTAAATGGAGGTGTTTTAAAAAAGTGACTCTGTAGTGAGACGATCATTAGACTTACATAATTACTTCAAATTTCAAATTGAGAAGGAGTATCGATGAAGATCAATTGTGGATGTGGTGGAGTAATTGTTGATCAGACTGATTATTTGCCTAATAAGGGATATATTATCGCAGATCAAGATTGGTTTGATTTTTTAGATGCGATCGATAAAGCTGTAGAGCAGTCTGGAGAGAATGAGAAAACTAAAGAATGTTTATGTAGCAAGATTAGTAGTCTGGCGATTAATTTGACAAAATTAATCTATCAATGTCCAACTTGTGGGAGATTATATGTTGAAAATGATCATGATGAACTAGAGATCTTTGCAAAAGTAGAGCAGTTTCGTGGCAATGGGATTTTGCGTTCTGCTTATGGAGATGCGTGGAAAAGTCCACTGATTGCTACTTGGGATGACGAACATAAGGGGATGATTAAAGGATATTTATGGTGTGTTGATCTGAAACGGGGCGAAGAAAGTTTTGAGAGTTGGGAGCAGTTGGAGAAGCAATATTATCTGCTCTTTGATGAGTTGCAAGAGAAGAATTTATTACGGTCAGCCCTGTTAAAAAGGAATCAGCAAGTGATTCATGTTTGGGAGATGGAAGCAGGTATTTGAGGAAATTCGAGAGGAAATGGCAGCCTTTTGGTGAAGAAAGGTTGCTTTTTTATGAAATAAAAAACAGTATTTGCGAAGAATTAGAAAAACTCATAGTTGTGCGTCTTTGTGTTATCACGATCCGTTAATTTTTTACTAAAGGTTCTATTGTATTTGAGGTCGAATAAGAATATTGTTACTTGAAAATGGATGCAAGGAGAGAAAAATGGCAAAACATTTAAATGCCTATGATCGTGCGTTGTTGGCACTGCGTGATAAATTGGAAAAAATGGGACAGTTGGCAGGGGAACGTTTGTCTCAGGCAATGCAGGCATTTGTGGCGCAGGATGAAGAGCAAGCACGGCTAGTCTTGGCAGGTGATGATGAGATTGACATTCTTGACGAGGAGTTAGAGATGGAGGCATTAGAGCTGATCTCTTTGCAGCAACCAGTCGATTACGAATTGCGTTTTTTGTCGGCTGTAATCCGAGTCAGTCGAGAGTTTGAACGGATTGCGGATTATGCTTGTGATATTGCGGAGGCGACCTTGCAATTGGAGAAAGGGAAGCCTTTTTTCAAACCGTTGATCGATCTGCCACGCTTGGCAGAGTTGGTACAGGGCTTAATGCGAAAAGCTTTTCAAGCTCATGTGATAAAAGATTTAGTAGCGGCAGGTGAGCTAGACGAGGATGATGATCAGATTGATCAACTTTTTTTGAATTTGGTCGCAGAGTTGACTGATTTTATTAAAAAAGAACCTGAATGCGTAGATCAAGCAATTAAAATTTTATTAGTCAGTCGCTATCTGGAACGGGTTGGCGATCATGTGGTGAATATTGGGGAGATGATTATTTTTACGGAGACTGGGGAACGACACCCATTTAAACGTGCGAAACGGAAAGCGAGGAATGGGGAATGAATTGGCTGGAGCCGTTGAGCGGCTTGGCAGGGGGATTGGGATTATTCATTTTCGGAATGCAGTTGTGTTCGGAAGGTTTACAAAAAGTAGCGGCACGCCGTTTGAAGAAGATCGTCAAAACTTTGACGGCGAACCGTATGTTGAGTTTGCTGGTAGGGATGATTGTCACTTTGGGTTTGCAAAGTAGTAGTGCGACCTCGGCTTTGGTGGTGGGCTTTATTAGTTCAGGAATGTTAAAACTCTCGCAAGCTTTGGGAATTTTACTTGGCTCGGCGTTGGGTGCATCATTGACTGCGCAATTGATTGCTTTTAAAATTGTAGGGTTGGCACAAGGCTTAATCTTTATTGGAGCATTTTTTTATTTGTTTGCGAAACGGTTGCGTCATAAAAATATTGGACAGTCAGTCTTGGGCTTTGGGCTAATTTTTTTAGGAATGCAAGCAATGACGGCAGCAATGTTGCCGGTACGTGATGAGCCAATGGTAGCAGCGACTCTGATTCAACTCGAACATTATCCTTTTTTGGAGTTTTTAGTGGGAATGCTGGGAACGGCGTTGATTCAATCAAGCCCGGCTTTTTTGGCGTTATTAATGACTTTGGCAACAAATCATCTGGTTGGTTCGTGGGCAATTGTTCCATTAGTATTGGGAGCACATGTTGGTGGAACAGTTACTGGAGTTTTATCAAGTTTAGGAGCGGCTGGAATTGAAGCAAAACAAGCAGCTTGGGCGAATTTTGGTTTCAAATTATTAATTGCATTACTTTTTCTTCCTTTTTATCAACCCTTAACTAAATTAATTTTAACTACTGCGACAGATTATGGAAGAATTATTGCGAACACTCATACTTTTTTTTCGTTAATGATGATTATAATCTTCTTACCGTTTACTAAAAAAGTAGCAGAGTTGATGAAATATATTTTACCTCAACGTGAAGTTGAATTTGGAGCAGCTAAATATTTAGATGAGAACTTACTTAAAGTTCCAGAGTTGGCAGTTGATCAAGCCTATCGACAAACTTTGGAAATGGGGCAACTGGTGAAACATGAGATGCTTGATCTGGTTTTAAAAGCTTTACATGAACAGAATGAGGAATTAATTGTGAAGATTCAAGCCAACGACCGAGCGATTGATACGCTTTATCGTAAAATTAGTCGATATGTAACGAGTCTCGGAGATAATCCCCTACCAGATGAATTGATGCAAAAGGTAATTCGAATTTTATATGCCGCGAATGATTTTGAGCATGTGGGTGACGTTGCTGTAAAAGTAGCACAATTAGCGCAGAAAGTACGTAGTGAAGAACTGCAATTTTCGGAGGAGGGTTTTGAAGAGTTGGCAATGATGTATCAACATGCTTTAGCGAATTTCTGTTTAGTGCTGAAAGCTTTTGAGACTTCTGATAAATGTCTTGCCACCAAAGTAATTAAGGAACATCCAAAAATGCAACGATTAGAGAAAGAGTTGCGCTATAGTCATTTTGAAAGAATGCAGGCTGGAAATGAAAAAGCTGCCGCGACAAGTGCGGTGCATCTGGATCTAATTGAAGCAAGTTTGAGAATCGATCATCATGCAGTAAATATTGCACAAGTGGTGATGGGAATTGTTTGATTCTCAAATAAAGTTAAATTTATACAATAAAGAGCAGGAAATTGCTAATTTGGAGACGAATAGAATTAATTGTTACAAAAACCGCAGTAATGCGAGAGCAATCAGGAAAATTCCTGGTAGTAATGAAAGTAATTTTTCGTTTATTTTCCAAGTATTTGCGAATTTTCTACCAATTAAAGTGCCAACATATAAAAAAATGAATTGAAAAATGCCAATCACTAAAGGCATCAGAATATGATAGAAACCAATTAAGGTACTTCCAATGATGACACCAATAGCATCAAAAGATAGGGCTAAACCAAGTAAAATTGATTCACGTAGATCGATGATTCCAGAACAATCTAAATCAAAACTAATTGGATCGCGAATCACTTGAATACTAATTCCTAAAGATTTAATGGCGATCCTGCAGAGTGTGGTTTCAGTAATTGGTTGACAATTTTTTTCTGTTTCTACTGTTTTTTTTTCTTGTAAGGCTTGGATAATGAGCCAAATTCCCATTACTAAAAGGATTAATACCCCGAAAATTTCGGCAAAATTTGGTGATAAGATCTGTGCGAGACTTTTCCCAATCAATAAGGCAATGGCAGAGTAAAAGATCGAGAAGAAACAGATGATTATTTTCCCAGAGAAGGGAATCTCGATCTGTCTTAAACCATAAACTGTTCCTACGCCAAGAGCATCAAAACTCAAAGAAAAAGCTAGAATAAAAATTGAGGCAACAATTTTAATCAACTCCAGTAGTGGATTTGTGAAATATGATACTTTATGAACATAGCTTTGGGAGTATTATATGTTTAAATTAGGATGATGGTTAATTGCTGTTGGAGAAGATCTTGAAGAGAGAGGCTATGATAAGGGGAAATCAGGATGTCAGCAAAAATTTATGCTTTAGTAGGACTTTTGGGAATGGGATTGATTATTATATGGCATTTTATCATGTGTTCTGAATGGAAAGGGATACTATATAAGATCTTTACTATTTTGTTGGTGCTCATGGCTGCTGTGCCATTTTTTATACCAATCTTTGATCGAAATATTGTCCGAGATTTCTTGAATTGGGCGAAGACTTTGCGTTGGTAAAAATTGATCACAAAAACCTACTTCTTGAGTGAAAGTAGGTTTTTGTGGAATTTGGTATTTTTTAGTTTTCTTTTACAAAAACATGATTGGCAATTTTAGCAGTAATTTTCATTTTACCAGTGTTAAAGGCATTGTCAAAGTAATCACGTCCTGTAGTAGAACTTGTCTTGGGATTATAAAAATAACAAGCACCATTTGAAGGATCATTGCCAGCTAAAGCTGCTTTGGCAGCACGCAGTGCAGCTTCGGATGGAGTAAGAGTATTTAGTTTAGCTGCGGTATGAAATTGACCAGGATCATAGATGACATCTTTAATTGTTTTGGGAAAACCCGGATCTTTGACTCGATTTAAGACTACGGCGGCTACGGCGACTTGACCTTCATATGGCTCGTCACCTGCTTCAGCCATGACTAGTTTAGCAAGTAATTGAACTTCAGCTTCACTTGCATTAGTTGGTCTACCAATGGGAAAAGAAAGTTTGGGGAGACGATAGTTAACTGAGAGACCAAGACTAGGAGCAAGACGTGGTTCATCGGTTTTTCCAAGTTGAGCTGGAATTACTTTTGTTTCAAGACCAAGTGAAACTCCAGGTAGAAATGAGTCAAGCTTTAATTCAACTCCTACGATTAAGGTGGTTTTTTCTCCCCAGGGTTTCTCAGTTTTGTTTAATAAATCTTCCATTCCTAAGCCGAGATATGGGTTAAAAGCTCCTTTCGGTTTGGTCTGATAAACTAAACCAAGGGAAAGATTTTGATCTTTAAAACCATAGGCAGATTGTAATTCTAAGCAACGAAAAAGAGAGCAATCTAGACCTAACGCTAGATCTGCTTGTCCACTAGTTTTTTGTTGATATTCAAGACTAAGTTGTGTTTCGGCAGAAACCATGGTTTGTGAATTAAATAACAGTAGACTACAGATGAAGATTAACAATAAGAGACGATAATTATTCAAAGTAGAACCTCCTAATGATCTATTAATTTACCTAAAAATTGGATTGTTGGTAAATTCTCTTCAAGAGATGAAAAAACCTCCTTATGCAGCAGGATTTTTCTTTTAAATGATGAATAATTATTTTGAAAGGCTAATGTGAAAAATTTTTGTGAAAAAAAACAAAATATCTGGTAATAAATGTAATTATTTGGTATAATTTTAAAGTAGGAGTAGTAATGAGTTAATTTTAATAAGCTGAAATGTATTAAGGAGGATGAAATCTGTGAGATTCAAAGTAATGGTAGCGACCTTGGTATTTCCAGTAATTTTTGCTACATTGGTGAGTGCGGCCATTCCACTAAGTGAGAAAAAGATTCCAATTTATCCTGATGCAGTAAGAGATCAAGAGATGGAAAAGCGAATTGGTGAGGATCATGATGCGATTAAAATTGAGTTTACGCAATTCCGTGCTTCATTACGTACTCAATCTTATAAGATCTATAATGTGGATAAGAATCCCGAGGAAGTCTTGACCTTTTACCAAGAAAAATTAGGTGGCGAAATTGGAGTTTTGATTGAACCAGATGCTACCAAGATGCGCCCGGGAACGATCTTGCCAATCAAATATAATTATGAAGGATATACTGATGCAGATTTCACCTGGAAAACTCGTTGGATGAAGAAGAATATTGAAACTCGCGAAAAGTATCAAGGAGAACAATGGATTAAGACTGCTCGGTTTGCTTGGGGTAGAATTGAAAAAGGAAATGACTGGACAGAGTACTCGGTGACGATTAGAGATAATAGTTTTGTTCAGAGTTCTAGAACTTATATGCCGGCAACACAGATCATTATTGGTACGATAGTTTATAAATCAGATAACCGGATTGCCAATGAGCGTAATAATAAAATTTCATCACAGATTGCTAAAAAGGAACAATATCTACGAGAACATCCACCTACAGAAGAATCATTGGGAGTAACCTTCTATCCTGGGGCACGTTTTGATCTTGCTAATTCTGCAAAAATGACTTCTAGTGATTACGAGTATTATATTTTTATGACTAATGATGATTCTAAAAAAGTCAATGATTTTTATGAGGATAAAACAAAGAAGAAGGCTGAACGGGTTAAGATGCTTTATAAGATTGTTTTGGAAGGTCAACAACCATTACCAGACAAAGAGATTTGGATTCAACCAAATACTACTTATGGTGGGAAAGATAAAACGGCCATCACAATTCGACGCAAGACAGATCATCCGCTATTCTTTCATTAATAACTATAAACTAAGCTACTCTATTTTTATAGGGTAGCTTTTAAATTTGTAAAAATTTAACTTGGAAAGATTAAGAGCTTGTTCCTTTTCTCTACAGTATACTCCCTCTGACCTAAACATATAATATAATTGATAATTAATTAAATCTCAATATAATGAGGATTCATAGAGCTTATTGACTGCTAGGAGTCATAATCTAATGAGAATTGACTTCTGTGAAGGTATGCTTTGGGTCGCTTAGGAAATGGGGGTTAAAATGACAACGTTCACGCTGAGCACGCTTGATCATGTTTCCACGACTAGAGATAGCCTTTTGCAGGAGCTTAACTATTTAAATCGAGAAGGATTGAAGGTTAAGATTACTGAAGATGCTACTGGAAAATTTCGTTTTTTAAACTGCACTTTAGTGGAAGCAGATCAAGGATTACGTAGTACGCATGAGAAGATTCTACGTTATTATCTTTCAAATATTATTACTGATTTATTGATGAATGATATTACTAAAGAAGTGATTTTGAAAATTTTGAAGCATAAGTATCAATTTTTGGCAAAAGAAGAACAAAAATCGGTTTTGCAGCAAGCTTACTCGGCTCTGAATAATGTTTCAGAAGATGAAAAATACGAAAAAACTTTGGGGCGTCATCAACAGATTCTCACTCAGGTGCAAGATTACTTGAATACTAGTTCGAGTCTGTTTTTGGAAGGCTTTCTACGTTTTCGGCTAAAAAATTATTTTCACGAGGTGGAAGAATCGGTTGAAAATGCAGTAGATAATTACCTTGTTGAGCAGGAATATCATGAATTCGTTAAATTATTGCGTTATTTTGTAGAGATTCAAGAACCACGCATTGATCAGGTGAATGTGCTTTTTAAAGATAAAGAAACTTTTTATTTGATGGATGAAAATTATCGTCCTATTGACCAAAGTCAATTAGAGAAGGTTCTTTTAGAAATCAGTCGTGATGTTGAGTATGATGATCTTTTATTGAGTGCCTTGATTACTATTTCTCCTCGTGAGATTGTTTTGCATGTAATTAATGAAGTAGAAGTAATTGAGACAATTGTTAATGTTTTCCGGGAACGGGTTACAATCTGTAGAGGTTGTGAAATTTGTACGATGCATGGTTGGATTCCAGTAGAGCTTTTGGATCCATTACATCAGGATTGATTAGAAAATTTTTGTAAATTTTTTTAGATTTGATTGACATCTAATCTAAACTTTGTTAAAATATCTTTAATATATACCTTTAAATTCTAGTCCTGTGAGGCTGGGAAGGTGCTGTGTTCTTTTAATCAAAAGAATTTTAACCTTCTTATGCCATGCGCACAAGAAGGTTTTTTATATTATAAGATGGAGTGATCGTAATGACCGAAATTAAAGCTCAAGTAATGGATGAAGAGAATATTCGTCGTGCTTTATACCGTCTTTCACATGAGATCACTGAACGAAATAAAGGGACTGTGGATCTAATCTTAGTGGGGATTCGTTCGCGTGGTGTACCACTTGCAAATCGATTGGCGGAATTTATTGAACAACACGAAAATGTCAAACTACCAGTAGGGATCTTGGATATAAATTTTTATCGGGATGATCTTTCTTTGATTTCTACACAGCCAATCATTCATCGTACTGAGATTCCAGTAAATATTACTGGTAAAAAAGTGATCTTGGTAGATGATGTGCTTTATACAGGACGAACGGTGCGAGCCGCATTGGATGCTTTGATGGATCTGGGTCGTCCCGCAAGTATTCAGTTAGCAGTCTTGGTTGATCGGGGACATCGCGAATTGCCAATTCGTGCTGATTATGTAGGTAAAAATCTTCCTACTTCAGGAAGAGAAGTAGTTCAGGTGAAATTGAAAGAGATCGATCACTCAGAAAGTGTTGCGATCATCGAAAATCCTTCTGAAACCCTTTAAAATACTGTTCAGAGAGACAGTGAAGGGATGAGTTGACGAGAAGGTTAACCTCCCTATTGGGAGGTTTTTTTATAGCTTTTAAAATATGGTACGAGGTGAAGAGGTAATGGTGAAATTAGGTAAAGATCTCTTGGGCTTGCGGGAGCTTTCAGTCGAACAGATTAATCTGGTTTTGGATACTGCCGCAGTTTGTAAGGATATTTTTAAACGAGATATCAAGAAAGTCCCAACTTTACGTGGTAAAACAGTGGTAACTCTTTTTTTTGAGCCTAGTACTCGAACTAGAACTTCTTTTGAGATTGCGGCAAAATGGATGAGTGCTGATGCAGTCAATCTGACCGTTTCTGCTAGTAGTGTTTCCAAAGGGGAAAGTTTCGTTGATACAGTACGCACAATTGAAGCAATGGGGGTTGACCTGATTATTATCCGCCATGCTTTGGCAGGAACGCCACGATTATTAGCAGATTCAGTCGCTTCACATGTGATTAATGCAGGTGATGGAGCACATGAACATCCAACTCAAGGATTGCTGGATCTTTTTACGATTCGTGAGAAAAAAGGCATGATTGCGGGTCAGAAAGTAGTGATTGTTGGTGACATCATGCATAGTCGCGTGGCAAAATCAAATATTTGGGGTTTGACCAAACTAGGGGCAGAGGTAACAGTGGTGGCACCACCAACCTTGATTCCACCCGAGATTGAGACTTGGGGAGTTAGAGTTGAACATGATCTGGATCGAGCGCTAATTGATGCAGATGTTGTAAATATTTTGCGAATTCAACTTGAACGACAGACGAAAGCATTTTTTCCAACTTTACGTGAGTATTCTAAGCTTTTTGGGATGAATCAGGCACGTTTAGAACGAGCGAAGCCAGATCTCTTGGTGATGCATCCTGGACCAGCTAATTTAGGGGTTGAGATTAGCGAAGCAGTTTCGGAGCATGAAAATTCTGCGATTAGAGAACAAGTAACTAACGGTGTCGCAGTACGCATGGCATTGTTGTATCTGCTAACTGGGGGAGGTAATAAAGATGCGGTATTGTATTAAAGGTGGCGAGATTATCAATCCGAGCGGAAATTTTCAAGGGATTGGAGATCTGTTGATAGTTGATGATCAGATTGCTGAAATTGGTAAAAAATTAAAGGCTGATGGGGCAGAGATAATTGATGCCCAAGGTAAAATAGTCTGTCCAGGTCTAATCGATATGCATACTCATTTGCGTGAGCCAGGACGTGAAGACGAAGAAACCATCGCAAGTGGTACGAAAGCAGCATTGAAAGGTGGATTTACTGCGGTTGCTTGTATGGCAAATACTGATCCAGCAATTGATAATGCAACGATAGTTAGTTTTGTTAGAGAGCAAGCACAACGTAATGGTTATGTAAAGGTTTATCCAATTGGTGCAATTACCAAAGGCTTAAAGGGAGAAGAATTAGCCGAGATGGGTGAGATGAAAGCTGCAGGTGCAGTGGCGTTTTCGGACGATGGTAAAACTTTGATGAATCCGTCAGTTTTGCGCTCGGCATTACAATATTCTAAGTTATTTGGGGTTTCATTATTACTACATGAAGAAGATCTGCAACTTGCTGGGAATGGGGTCATGAATGAAGGATACTGGTCAACTTTGTTGGGTTTACCAGGTATTCCGGCCGTAGCCGAGGAAATAATGATTGCGAGAGATTTGCTTCTGGCCGAGGAAACCGCAGCTTTAGTTCATTTTTGTCATGTTAGTACTAAAGGTGCAGTAAGTTTAATTCGAGAAGCTAAACGACGTGGGGTCAAAGTAACCGCAGAAGCAACGCCACATCATTTTAGTCTGACCGATGCAAGCCTGGAAAATTATGCTCCAGTTTATCGCGTGAGTCCACCTTTGCGCACTGAAACAGATATGTTGGCAGTTCGCGAAGGTTTGAAAGATGGTACGATTGATGTGATTGCAACAGATCATGCGCCTCATTCACGTGAGGAGAAACATCGGGAGTTTTCATTAGCTCCAACAGGAATGATTGGTTTAGAAACTGCTTTAGGATTAACCTGGACAAACTTGGTACGCACTGGTTATCTTTCCAAAATACAGTTGGTTGAAGCCTTATCTACGAAACCAGCACAAATTTTAAGACAGCCAGGTGGGGTCTTGAAATCAGGTGTGCCCGCAGATGTTTTAGTCTTTGACCCAGAACAAGCCTGGGAGGTCACTGAGGCACAATTGGTTTCCAAATCAAAAAATTCTCCCTATCTCGGACAAAGTCTTTTCGGTCAGGTTGAATCAGTTTGGATAAACGGGATTTTAAAATATTTTAACCAAAGTTTTATTGAATAAATATATATCGAAAATGTATATTTATGATATAATTTGATTAATGAGCTTTTTGGAATAGAGAATGGCGGAGGAAGAACAGATGCAAAAGGCACGTTTGATTTTGGAAGATGGAGCAGTTTATACTGGCATCTCGTTTGGCGCTACTGGTGAAGTTGGTGGGGAAGTAGTTTTTAATACAGGAATGACTGGATACCAAGAGATCCTAACTGATCCTTCATATAGTGGGCAAATTATTACAATGACTTATCCCTTGATTGGTAATTATGGAATTAATCCAGATGATCATGAAGCTGAAGCTCCATTTGCGAGGGGTTTGATTGTGCGTGA
>Ga0315295_10002936_pt1 | contig 14445 bp, 7 predicted proteins | sample YL17G14_0_MG_FD_204453 | JGI IMG/M metagenome (GOLD analysis project Ga0315295, IMG submission 204453) | Sediment microbial communities from Yellowstone Lake, YNP, Wyoming, USA - YL17G14_0 | ecosystem: Environmental > Aquatic > Freshwater > Lake > Sediment | place: USA: Wyoming | collected...
GGAAAAATTTCTTGATTATGCATGGGAGTGGACCAATAAGCACGGTGGTATAATACTTGAACAGCTTAAAAAGCTTGGAGCATCTTGCGACTGGAACCGCACACTTTTCACAATGGATGAAAAACGGTACGATTCTGTAATTAAAGTATTTGTTGATCTGTATAATAAAGGGCTGATCTACAGGGGCGTGAGGATGGTAAACTGGGATCCCCAGGCAATGACTGCAGTATCTGATGAAGAGGTAAATTATACTGATGAAAAATCAAAGCTTTATTATGTCCGCTACAAGGTCGTTGGTGAAGATGATTATATAATGGTTGCAACCACCCGTCCTGAAACCATACTTGGAGACACAGCCGTTTGTGCCAATCCTGCCGATGAAAGGTACCGGCGATTGAAAGGGAAGAAGGTTATTGTCCCGATGGTAAACAGGGAAGTGCCCTTTATCTTTGACGATTATGTTGATATGGAGTTTGGTACCGGCTGTCTGAAAATAACACCTGCCCACGATATCAACGATTATGAGATAGGCATGAGGCACAAGCTTCCCTCAATTGATATATTCAATGATAACGGTACAATAAGTGCAAACGCCGGAATGTTCTCAGGCGTTGACAGGTTTGCGGCCAGGGATCTTGCAGAAAAGGAATTACGAAAGACAGGAAATCTCGTGAAAGTTGTTTCATATAACAATAAGATAGGACGCTCCGAACGGACAAGCTCAGTTATTGAACCAAGGCTTTCAGTACAGTGGTTCCTGAAGATGAAGGATATCTCCAACCCGGCTCTCGATGCTGTGATGAATGGAGAAGTTCACCTGCACCCGGCCAAATTTAAGAACCTGTACCGCCACTGGATGGAGAATGTCCGTGACTGGTGCATCAGCCGCCAGCTGTGGTGGGGCCACAGGATACCTGCCTGGTATTATGGAGACTATGACTTTGTTGTGGCAGAGGATATTAATAAGGCGATCGTCTTTGCCAGGGAAAAAAGCGGGAACAAGTCATTGAAGGAGAGTGATCTGAGGCAGGATGAGGATGTTCTTGATACATGGTTCTCGTCATGGCTCTGGCCGATAACGTCCTTCGATGGAATAAACAATCCTGATAATCCTGATCTGAAATATTATTATCCTACTAATGTCCTCATTACGGCTCCCGAAATTCTCTTTTTCTGGGTTGCGCGAATGATAATCGCAGGATATGAATACCAGGGTAAAAAGCCATTCAGAGATGTATATCTCACGGGCCTGGTGCGCGATCAGCAGAGGAGAAAAATGTCGAAGTCACTTGGCAACTCACCCGAACCTCTTGATCTTATTGAGAAATATGGAGCCGATGGAGTCAGGGTAGGTATGATGCTCTGCTCCCCGGCAGGCAACGACTTGTTGTACGATGATTCTCTTCCTGAACAGGGAAGGAATTTTGCCAACAAAATATGGAATGCTTTCAGGCTTGTGAAAAGCTGGAAGGTTGATGAAAGAATTCTCCAGCCTGAATCAACTGCTGTTGCAGTTAAGTGGATGAACGAAATCCTTAAGAAATCGCTGAGCGAAACCGATTCTGATTTTAAAAGGTTCAGGATATCAGAAGCCCTGATGAAATGTTACAAACTTTTCTGGGATGAGTTCTCAGGGTGGTACCTTGAAATTATTAAGCCGGAATACAAGAAACCTGTTGACAGGCTTACATACGATGCAACAATATCTGTTTTCGACAACCTTCTCCGGATAATTCATCCCTTCATGCCATTCATAACAGAGGAGATCTGGCAGCTGATTAGCGAGCGAAAAGATGGGGAAAGCCTTATGGTTTCTCCGATGCCAAAGGTCAGGAAATATGATAAAGAGCTTGTGTCAAGGTTTGAGAACGTTAAAGAAACTGTAACCGCCATCCGGGCCGTCAGGAAAGAAAAACAGATACTGAGCCGGGAAGCTTTAGGGCTGGCAATAAGAACCGAAAGGAATAGCTATGATGCAAGCTTTCTTCCTGTCATTGTTAAACTGTGCAACCTTTCCGAAGTAAGTTTTATTTCCGAAAAACCTGATAACACTGCTTCCTTCATGGTAAAAACAACAGAATTCCATATCCCGATTGGGGGAAGGATCGATATTGAAAATGAAAGGGCAAAAATAATCACCGAACTGAATTACTGCAGGGGTTTTCTCGATTCTGTCATGAAAAAGCTTAACAATGAAAGATTTGTTCAGAATGCACCACCGGTGGTACTTGATCTGGAAAGGAAAAAAAAGACTGATACAGAATCAAAGATCAAATCTTTAGAAGAGGCGTTTAAAGGATTATCGGGGAAGGAATAAATCCTTTAATGGTTCGAGGTACGGGGTCCGAGGTACGGGGTCCTTTCGTTATGTAAGTTGATAATAAAAATTGATAGCGGACACTATTGACAAAACCGCAAAATCGTAAAACTGCAAAACAGCAAAACTTCAAAACCGCATAACAACAAATTACGGCATCAGTTTCCTGAGGAAGTAGTTCTGACCGGATTCCCTGATTTCCCATCCGTCGTTCAGGATTATCTGCCAGCCTTCACCTTTCAGGTGATTCTTATCTGTTTTTAATCCTTTGGCAGTAATTCGCAGGTATTTATAGTTATTTGAGACAAGGCAGTCTCCTTTATCAACCGTAAGTTTTCCCCAGTTATCCGAAATCCGCAGGGTATGATATAGAGTTCCCAGTGTATCAAGGAAATGTACATCTTCAGGTTCGAAATCAAAATAGGGACTTTCAAGTTCAAGCAATAACACAGGTTTTTCAGTAAATACGCCTACCTGATTATTCAGCCTCTCCCTTATATCCTGGAGTCTCTGTTCCTCCTCTCTGTAAATATCCTCAATATTGTAATGTAATGCTATGCTTCCGGCAATATCGCGGCACTTTACCGGCAGTTCAATGTTATAGAGTTCCCTTACCAGATTGCCCAGATCGACAGTGTCAGCAGTAATTGTCTTAAAATCAAAACCTTTGGCATGAAGCAGCGTTGCATAAAGCGCTCCGTGAACTGAACCATACGATCTGGCGTACGATTGAAATGAATAGATCCTGTCGAGGTATTCAAAAAGTCTTGTTTTGTATTCATCAGGTGAGTTTGAAGCGAGGAAGGTAAATGTGAAAGTTGCCAGCCCCTCAGATGTTTCAAAACGGTTTCCGAGGTCAGCATATTTTGGATATGATTCACGGTTTGATCCTCTGAATATAAGTGCATCCCTGATGGCCAGGGTTTGTTCTTCACCTTCCGAGTCAATAGCTTTTTTCAAAGCTTTCCACTCAAGCTTCATCCAGAGCCGGGCCTCTTTCTCATCCATAATGATGACATTGAAATATTCCGGATTTATGCCTTCAGTCTGCTGAAAGGAGTGAAAAAGTGCATGGATACCCCTGGTTTTTATCCTGTAATAATCCTCTTCATTAGGCAGAGCGGCCATCCCAAAAAGGGTTCCTCCAAAGCTGATGGTTGTGGTTGTAATTATGCTTTCCCTTGGATAGATGCCCGTATATATGCCATCTTTAAGTTTAAGGAGTCCATCATTATCTGGTCGGTTGGCAATGATTTTTCTGCTGGCCCTGTCAATGAACATCAGAGGTCCGTAGAGGTTTTTCCCCCAGAGTTTTCCCCCGTCCCTGTTACAGACTTCTTCAATATCCTTAAAACAGGCTGCGGCTTTTTCGGGTGTAAAATATGTCTCCTGGACATTTTCCTTACAGCCAGCCAGAATAAACAGAACATATATGAAGATCCACTTTTTCATTTCCCGGAAATATCTGTCCAAAAATAGTTAATTTTTTTTCATATGCCTGCGGATGGCACTTTCAGGTTCCGCCGTACCGGCTTCTTTTATGCTTAAATTCAGTTCAAAACCTATCAGCAGTGCAATCGAGTTAAGGTAGAGCCAAACAAGTATAACCATCAGAGTGCCTATCCATCCGTACAGCTTATTATATGGTCCGAAACTGTTCACGTAAGCTGAAAAACCGAGCGAAGTAATAATAAACAAAATAGTTGCCAGAGTCGATCCCGGAGTAATGAACCTGAAATCACGGCGTTTGGCAGGTGCAAGATAATAGAGAAAAGATATTGCAAGAAAAAGCAGAAGAACCACCACTATCCACTTCAGGAAGACAAGAATTGATATTACAAGCCTTTTTTCCAGGATTTCAAGCTCAACCAGCCTGTTTACGGCTGTTTTGCCGAATATTATAAGCATACCGGCAGCTGCGATCATAAGAAGCCCGATGAGAAGCAGCAAGACCGATACCTTGCGCTGATTGACCCACGATCGTGGTTTAAACGAATGAGAAGTTACCACGAATGCATTTAGAACTGCATGTATGCCATTAGTGGAGAATATTATAGTAGCGAAGAACATTACCAGCAAAAGACCCCCGCTCTTATTGGTAACTATATCTATAATTGTGTTTTCCATTAGATGAAAAGCATTGACAGGAAGAATGCTTTCGAACAACTTAATCAGCTCCTGCTGGAAATTGGGTACTGAGATGAAAGGGATCAGTGTAAAAAGGAAAATAGTTGCCGGAAGGATGGCCATCAGAAGGTTAAATGCTATGGATGATGCCCGTGTGACAAGGACCCCTTTCCTGAAACCCCTGATTACAAATTCAAAAACTTCTCTTATCGGGATACCATCAAATCCGGGCAGGACGAGATTCTTTATTTTCTCTGTCAGCTTAAATTTCCCGTCGACCCTGGTGATATGCATAGACTAAAAAGCTTTCAGACTCATATCAAGGCTTTTGATATGATGAGTAAGGGCTCCTGCCGAAATAAAATCAACTCCGCATTCAGCATAGGCTCTTATAGTTTCAAGAGTTATTCCCCCTGAAGATTCGGTTTCAAAACGTTCTCCGATCAGTTTAACAGCCGCCCTGGTGTCGCTTAAATTGAAATTGTCAAGCATGATACGGTCCACGCCACCGGTCTCAATGATCTTTCTGACATCATCGAGGTTCCTGGCTTCAATTTCTACTTTAAGGTTTTTATTGGTACGGGTAAGATAATCTCTTGTTTTCCGGATAGCATTCTCAATACCGCCTGCATAGTCTATATGGTTATCTTTCAGCATTATCATATCATACAGGCCCATCCTGTGATTCATTCCGCCGCCAGTTCTCACTGCCTCCTTTTCAAGGAATCTCATTCCGGGGGTTGTTTTTCGGGTATCCAGAATTTTTGCTTTCAGCCCGCTTATCTTTTCAACATACTGGCTCGTGCTTGTAGCGATCCCGCTCATCCTTTGCATGATATTAAGGACAAGCCTTTCAGATTTCAGAATGGAATGTATCCTGCCGGAAACATGAAACACTATGTCACCGGGTGAAATTTTACTGCCGTCGCTGATGAACGGCTCAAAATTCATATCCTTATCAACAATTCTGAATACCTCTCCGGCAACACGGCAGCCCGACAGCACTCCTTTTTCCTTTGCAAGGAGTCTTGCTCTTCCGTCCGCCTCATCCTGAATACATGCAAGTGATGAATGATCGCCATCGCCGATATCTTCAATGAGACATCCTGAAATAAAATCCCTCAGGATTCTATTGTGCATTGTCGGGTTCAATACGTATGATGTGAATTAGTAACTCCTGGTCAACCTTTTTAAGAAGAATATAGACTCTGAAACTACCCTTTTCAGTTTCAAGGTTGCCTATTGCATATTGAGCATCATTTCTTGCACCCTGATGACGGATAACAAAATCTTTGGTATGGTATTCATTAAAAAAATCCTTCAGGATTGTCTCGGCGACAACCTTCTTATAGAAATCTTCCTTTTCAAGCAGAAGGAGTTCAACTGTTGAATTCATATATTTTGACAGTTCCGCGGCATTCCCCGATTTAATGGCAATAGAGATGCCTGCAGGGATCTTAGTCTGATCCTGATTTATCGCGGCCAGAGAAACAATTGTGAATAAGACAACCGCTGTTGAAATTATGAACCTCATTTAATTCAGTTTATTAATATTCTACTATCAGGTTAAATACTTTACAAATTTAAACTAATTTATCTTAAAGAAAATCTGATTCCGGCATCAGCCATAATTATAATTGCCGGAGCAAGTTATTAATTATTATTTTTGTACATAGTGCCGGACAATTTATAATATACAAAAGTCGGGCCAATAATTATGAAAATCGCCCTGTTACAAACCGGAAAAACCTCGGAAAGCTATTTGACAGAAGGAATCGCAAAATTTGAAGAACGCTTAAGAAAATATTCAGCATTTGAGATTTTTACAGTTCCTGATATAAAGCGGACCCGCAATTTGTCTGACCGGGAACAAAAGATCAGGGAAGGTGAACAAATACTCAGATTTTTCAGGAACGATGATTATATAGTTATTCTTGATGACAAGGGGAAAGAGTTTTCAACAATTGAATTCTCAGCCTGGCTGGAGAAGTGCCTTATGCTGCAGAAGAAAAGAATTCTGTTCGTAACAGGCGGTGCATGGGGTTTTTCCGAAGATGTTCTGAAAAAGGCAGATATGAGTCTCTCCCTGTCGCGGCTGACATTCTCGCACCAGATGGTACGATTATTGTTTCTTGAACAGCTTTACAGGGCTTTCACCGTAATGAAAGGTGAACCTTATCATCACGAATAGACCGATATTACCTTCTTATGAAAGATGGAAAATTAAAGATTACCCCGTTCATAGTTGCAGCAATTCTTATCCTTTTTGCCATAGCAGCTGAATTAGTCTATATGGGCGATTTTGAATACAGATTCAGAACGAGAAGATTTGAGAGAGTCCTTAAGGAAAAAGAAAGAGTAATGGAAAACTGCTTTGACGCAATGATGCCGATTCTTGAGAGAGGGGAAGCACACGGCTCAGAATCTGAAAATAATATTTTTGCGATCGCGAATCAGAACAGTATCACTATCCTTGAATATATCGGGGACAAGCTTAGATTCTGGTCCGATACCAATTTTGATGTACCACGGGCACTGGTCGATTCAATATATAAAAAACCATTTATCTTCCTGCAGAACGGGTGGTTCCTCACAAAATCAGTAAAGGTACGCAATGAGGTAATTGTCGGCCTTTTAAGGATAAGGAATGATTATGGCTTTCAGAACGATATTATCAGCAACGGTTTTGTGAAACATTTCGGGATCCCTGACAACACAGGTTTCAGCAGGAACAGAAATGCCTCAGAATATCAAATATTTTCAAGCGACGGTACATTCCTGTTTTCTCTGATATACCCCACGGTAAAGGGGAAATCATATTTCATTTATATCCCGCTGATATTATGGGGTCTTGCTTTCATAGCAATACTTTATTTAACCCAATGTCTGGCTTATTATCTGGTCAGCCGCAAAAGGGTATTTACAGCGATGACCGGCTCATTTGTGATTTTTTCTGTAGTCTACCTGCTGGTTTTAATTGCCAGGAAACCTGCAGTTCTTTATCAGACAGACCTGTTCTCACCATACAGGTACACAATGAATGCTTTCATGCCATCGCTGGGACATTTACTGTTACTCAGCATCATGTTATCGGTAATGGCATATGTTTTCTTCAGGAATTTCAATGTGAGAGCTCGGCCATGGGCAGCGAACAAAAAAAGCTGGTTCATTCTTACCATGCTTCTTATTCCCGGGGCTTTGCTGGCCGCATTATATCATTATGTATTCAGCCACCTGGTTTTCAATTCAAACATCAATTTTGAAACATTTAAGGTGCTTGAACTTGATATTTTCAGCCTGACAGGCTTTGTTACACTTTTGCTGCTTTTCAGTATTCCTTTTCTTTATATACTGAAAGTTTTTCAGACAATAAAGCAGCCGGACCTTAGAACAGTAATTTTCTCAGTTGTTACGACGATGGTTGTTTTTCCGGTCATCTTTCTGAAAGATCCTCTGAATATACTATCTTCAGCACTTTTTTATTTTGCAGTTACAATGATATTATGGCTTTTAAGCAACAGGTTTACTGGCGCATTTAATAAAACTGTAATATTTTCACTTGTTCTGGGCTTTTACTCACTTTTCCTTATAACGTACCTTTCTGAGAAAAAAACTGAAGAAAAAGTAAAAATTCAGCTGGTTGCATATTCCACAGAAAATGATCCGACAGCTGAATATCTGCTTCTCGATATGTGGCCCGAGATCTCAGCCGATTCATCCCTGAGAAGCATGATGGATGTTACTGTTTTTGAAAAGGATAATTTCGATAATATCACCAGATACCTGCATGAAAAGTATTTCAACGGATACTGGGACAATTTTAATATGAATATAGTTCCATGCAGAAAAAATGATTCTCTGATGATCGGAGAACAGAATCTGATCTTTGAGGATTGTTTCAGTTTCTTTGATCAGAAAGTGTTATCAAACGGTCATAAACTTACAGGAACAGGTTTCTATTTTATCGACAGCAAGCAGGGAAGGTCAAGCTACCTGGGTAAATTATTTTATGAAATTAATAACTCCAGAATCAATGGTCTCTTTATTGACCTGAACAGTGATATCAAAGTATTTCAGCCAGGATATTCCGAGCTTCTTCTGGATAAGAAATATCAAAGTTATGCCAGGCTCAGGGACTATTCATTCGCAAAATACATTAATGGCGAAATAGTACTGAGGACTGGGGATTTCCCGTACAATAAAACCGATGAAGATTACATAGAATATGTCGAGGATTACAGGTTTTTTAAAGCTGACTCTTACAGTCACACCCTGTTCAGAAACGGTAACGTTACAGTAGTGATTGGCCGGCCTGTTGTTTCTTTGCAGGACATAATTATCACGTTTGCATATCTTTTTGCTTTTATATTCATTTTTTCCAACCTCATTCTTTTCCTTATCAGAAAACCTGTTTTAAAAACTCCTGCCGGATTTAACTTCAGACAGAAAATGCAGCTCTCTTTTATAAGTATCTTATTGATTTCATTCACTCTTATCGGATTTGTAACTGCCTCTCTCACAATTAAACAATATAAGGCCAGGTATTATGAGAACGTCAAGGAAAAGCTGAACTCAATTTATCTGGAACTTGAAAATAAAATATCTGCAGAGAAAACCCTTACTTCCGATTGGAGTAACAGCAGCAATAATACTCTTGAAGAGGTACTCGTAAGACTTTCAAATATTTTCAATACGGATATTAATCTGTACGATCCTTACGGATTTCTGATATCATCATCACGCCCCGAAATATTTTACCGCGATCTTATAAGTAAAAGAATGGATAATATTGCTTTTATTAACCTCTTTATTCTTAGAAAAAGTGAATATTTCCAGGAGGAGAAAATAGCGAATCTTGAATATGTTTCGGGTTATATACCTTTTTATAATACCGACAATGAAGTTCTGACTTATCTCAATCTCCCTTATTTCAGGATGCAGAGTGTGCTTGCCAGGGAAATTTCAAACATGATTGTAGCCGTAATAAACTTTACCCTTCTTCTGATAGTAATAGCCATGAGCCTTGCTGTGTTCATCAGCGGGCGTCTCACAGCGCCCCTCGCTGTTTTGAGCAGCAGGCTTGCATCTGTGGAGCTTGGTAAGAAAAGCGAGCATCTTTCCTATAAGGGCAACGATGAAGTCGGGGAACTTGTGAAGCAGTATAACCGCATGGTTGACGAACTTGACCAGAGCGCCCAGAAGCTTGCAAATTCCGAACGGGAATACGCCTGGCGTGAAATGGCAAAGCAAATCGCCCATGAGATCAAGAATCCGCTGACACCCATGAAGCTTAATATCCAGCAGCTCTTTAAATCGTGGACCGACGGAGTTCCTGGTTTTGAAAAGAAGCTGGAAAGATTTACAAAGAACCAGATAGAATATATTGACAATCTTTCATCCATAGCTTCAGCATTCTCCTCTTTTGCCAAGATCCCTGAAGCAAATCCAGTTGACGTTGACCTTCTGGAACAGATAAAGATCACACTGGAGCTGTTCAAGAACAGTGATAATATTTCGTTCAGGGTAGGATCTCCTTATACAGAAAAAATAGAAATCCGTGCTGACAAGGAGCAGATAAACAGCATATTTTCCAATCTTATTAAAAATGGTATTCAGTCAATATCTCCGGGCAAGGAGGGGATCATAAAAGTACTCCTGGAAAAGAAGAACCAAAAGGTGCTGGTCTCCGTTTCTGATAACGGATCGGGAATCCCCGAATCACTGAAACAAAAAATGTTCACTCCTAATTTTACTACAAAATCTTCGGGAACAGGACTCGGGTTATCAATTGTTAAAAGGTATGTGGAAAATGCCGGCGGAAGAATATGGTTTGAGTCTGAAACTGACAAAGGAACGGAGTTCTTTATAGAGTTCCCGCTAATGAAACCGGATGAAAAATAAGGGGACCATTAGTCACAATTTATAAATTTGAGAACTTCTCTCAATTATTTAACAATTTTAGCGTTTACTAGTGGTAATTTGGTTTTTTAATGACATACAGAATCTCTTACCATATTAATAAACTGCTAATTATGCTGCTTCTAATGTTTAGTTTTAGAAGCACGGACCTTAAGAGTCAGGAGACAATAAGCGGAATCATAAACAAATATGCAAAGGTAAATTCTATCAGTCCTGGATTTGTCATTGTTTCTCCGGCACAGGCAACTCAGTTCTCTGCGGATGATTATGTCCTGCTTATCCAGATGCAGGGAGTGGGCATTCAGACTGTGGATGGATCATACGGAGTAAATGTACAGACTCTCATCGGAACCCCGGGTGCCTATGAATTCCTGAGAGTTCTATCGGTAAATACTGGTACCGGGCAAATCGATTTTACACGAAATGTATTTATCAATACTTACAATGTAACAGGCAATGTTCAGCTTATTCAGGTCCCGTTTTACGATTCTCCGACAGTGACAGCCACCCTGGCAAGTCAGCCATGGAGCAGTACTACTGGTACCGGCGGGGTTCTTGCAATGATGGTTGGGAAAAAGCTAACACTTAATGCAGATATTGACGTCACAGGGCAGGGGTTTGCCGGAGCACCCGGTGTTTCCGGCATTGGTGAATGCGTTTACACTAATGTGCCTGCAAACAGCCTTGATTCATATAACCTTACATGGAATAATGCAGGATTAAAAGGTGAAGGTGTGGCAATCCATGATTTCATCGGAGCACTGCTCTATCCCGGCCATGCAAAGGGACAGGGCAGAAACTTTTCAGGCGGAGGTGGCGGTAACGGATGGTTTTCGGGAGGCGGAGGAGGATCGAACCGCGGAAAAGGTGGTGACGGAGGTCTTGAGAAATTTGTTTTTGGATTATGCGGAAATGATCCTCATGAAGGAGGATTTGGCGGCATGAATATTCTGGGTTCAATCATCCAGAACGAAATTTTTCCAGGAGGGGGCGGCGGCGCTTCGACACAGGCATCAGGATCGACTGCATCAGCAGGAGGCAATGGAGGAGGAATTGTAATTATAGTTGCTGATTCAATAGATGCAAATAATCATATTATAAAGTCAAATGGAGTTACTGCTGCCAATGCATTGTCAGATGCGGGAGCGGGTGGCGGAGGAGCGGGCGGTTCAGTTGTCATCTCTTTCCAGGGATTCAACAGCCAGCTCCAGATCGCAACAGTCGGGGGTAATGGCGGAACTAATACAGGAGGCTTCGGTGAAGGCGGCGGAGGCGGAGGCGGATTAATATGGCTGAGCTCTTCATCTTTACCAGCTTCAGTTACCAGTGCCACAGTAGCTTATGGTGTACCAGCGCCTACAATTCCAGCAGATGGCACAGGTGAAATTAAATTTAACTATTTCCCGAAGCTTAATGGATTCCTGTTTAATTCAATACGCTCAAAAGTAACAGGAAATAAGATTGATTCTGTGTGCTCCAATGTGATGTATGGTCAGATCATTGGGACACTGCCTGTTGGAGGTACGCCTCCATATAACTTCCAGTGGCAGAGCAGCATTACTTCGCCAACGGCCGGATTCAGTCCAGCACCGGGAACAAATAACCAGCAGAATTATACATCGCCCGCATTACTGACCCAGACCACATGGTTCCGCAGGGTTATAACCGATAACTCTACACCCAGCGTTATTACTGATGTAAGCTTACCCGTAAGAATTATTGTCCATCCCTTTATAAAGAATAATGTAATAGGTAATCCGGATACTTTGTGTTACGGGCAGAATGCTTCAGCACTGAACTCCCTGCTGACCCTTCAGGACGGGAATGGTAAATATGCATACAAATGGGAATCGAGCACCGATAATACAGTCTATACAAATGCTTCGGCAGCAACTGCAAGCTACCTTCCGCCGGCGGGACTCATTCAGACGACATGGTACAGGCGAACCGTAAATTCCGGATCGTGTGTTAATGTAAGCGCTTCAGTAAGAATAAATGTACTCGATACAGTAAAAAACAATACAATACTTACACTTCCGCAGGAGATATGCGACGGCATGACTTTCGTCAACCTTGCGGGCACAACAACACCAACACTGGGCGGAGGCGACAATACGTACAGGTACATCTGGGAAAGCAGTGCCAACGGGTCAACATGGGTAACAGCCTCCGGGACAAGCAATGGAGTGAATTATAATCCTGATGAGGCTGCATCATATTTTCCCGGAAATGAATATTTCAGAAGGATTGTTTTATCAGGAAGCAACAATGTGTGCAGGAATGAAAGCAAGCCGGTCCTTCTGAATAAATATCCGGTCATTACAAATAACCTTCTCACCCCTGCAGATCAGACTTTATGCTCAGGGTCTGCTCCGGTTCAGTTGACGGGAACAACACCATTAAATGGAAAAGGAGCCGGCTCATACACCTATACATGGCAGGATAGCACAAAGAACCATTCATGGACGGATATTACGGGATATGTCAGCGTTTCTAACCAGAATTTTGTACCGCCGGCACTTACCGATACAACCAGGTACAGGAGAATTGTCTATTCATCAGCCTGTTCCGATATTGGTAAATCGGTTTTAATCAAAGTCCATAAGCCAATAGGCAATAACACAATTTCTCTGCTTGCCGGCGGACTTACCGATACAACGATCTGCAGCGGGGCAACACCTCACAGGATTAAAGGTACCATTGCAACGGGAGGTACAAATATCCCGGGCAATTATACATACCAGTGGTCATCATCTCCCGACAATTCTTCCTGGACAGATATATCAGCATCTAACGGAATTCAGTACCAGCCGTCGCTGCTTACAGCAACAACCTGGTTCAGGAGAAGGGCTGTTTCGGGGCAGTGTTCATCAGAGAGCGGAGCAGTAAAAATTACAGTACTGCCTGTGATCACAAATAATTCAATATCGGGTAACCAGACCGTATGCAAATCAAATACTCCTGCGCTGCTTACCCAGGCTTCGGGTCCTGCCCTTTCAGGTGGAAGCGGAACATTTTCAAATATGTGGGAGCAGAGCCCGGATGGAATTGCCTGGAATGCGGCAGCAGGGACGAATAATCAGTCGAATGGCACATACCAGCCGCCGGTGATGACCCGGACAATGAAATACCGGAGGACAGTTAAATCGGGCGCAGGTGATTGCTGTACCAGCGCCTCCAATGTACTTGAGCTGGTGCTTGACTCATTGCCTGCGGGTTCCACAATTAATGCAGGTCCCGACACCACGATCTTCTCATTTGATTATATAGTTCAGCTTGTAGCAGCTCCGCCGATTACCGGAGGAACAGGAAAATGGACAATCCTCGACGGGACTGGCAGTTTTGAAAATGATACAGATAACGATACAAAAGTTACCGGATTATCAAAAGGATTAAACACCTATTTGTGGACAGTGACCAGGGGAGCCTGCAAGATGGAAGATGAGGTGAAAGTTTCCATTTATGATCTGGTTATTCCTGAAGGTTTTTCTCCCAACAACGATCCGGATGGGTATAATAACACATTCAGAATAAACGGCCTCGACCTGCCGAACCAGACCTCGGAGCTGACAGTAATTAATGGAGCCGGCGCGGAGGTGTTCCGTACTTCGAACATTAACGGGAACGAGTGGAATGACTGGGACGGCCGGAATTCAAAAGGTGTTGATCTTCCTGAAGGTACATATTATTATCTGCTGAAGATCACATCAAAAGGGAATGGGCAGATTTTCAAGAAAAGCGGCTTTATAGTATTGAAACGGTATTAAGAGATGATTGATTTCAAGAACCATAATAACTATCCTGAAAAAAATGCACCGGGCAGATACAAGATCTTACCTGTTCTGCTACTATTTATTTTTAATCTGGCTGCCGGGCAGGTGCCTGATTCATCCAGGATCAACCTCGGATTTCCCGTTTACAGCCAGTATCTGCAGAATGGTATTGTGATCAACCCTGCATATACAGGCACACGTGAGGTTCTCAGCGGCTTTTTATCATACAGGATGCAATGGATGGGAACGAGCGGATCGCCTCTGCTTCAATCTGTTTCATTTCATTCACCAATGAAGAATGACAAAGTG
>Ga0315295_10002937_pt1 | contig 14441 bp, 8 predicted proteins | sample YL17G14_0_MG_FD_204453 | JGI IMG/M metagenome (GOLD analysis project Ga0315295, IMG submission 204453) | Sediment microbial communities from Yellowstone Lake, YNP, Wyoming, USA - YL17G14_0 | ecosystem: Environmental > Aquatic > Freshwater > Lake > Sediment | place: USA: Wyoming | collected...
CGAGAGCACCGCGGAATCCCTCGGCTCCACCGCCACGACCCGGAACGAGGGCTTCTTCGCCTTGAGGACCTCGGCGACCCCGGTGAGCGTTCCACCGGTCCCCACGCCCGAGACCAGCACGTCCACACGCCCGTCGGTGTCGTCCCAGAGCTCGACCGCGGTGGTCTCGCGGTGGATGCGGGGGTTCGCCGGGTTCTCGAACTGCCCGATGATGATCGAGCCGGGGATCTCCTGCTGCAGCTCCTCCGCCCGCGCGATGGCGCCCTTCATCCCCTTGGCGCCCTCGGTGAGCACCACTCGCGCGCCGAAGGCCTGCAGGATCTTGCGCCGCTCGATGGACATGGTCTCGGGCATGGTCAGGACGAGCTGGATGCCCTTGGCGGCACAGATGAAGGCGAGCCCGATGCCCGTGTTGCCCGACGTGGGCTCGATGACGGTGGTGACCCCGGGGCGGACGACGCCGCGCTCCAGCGCGTCCCGGATCATCGAGAACCCGATGCGGTCCTTGACCGACGACATGGGATTGAAGGACTCGAGCTTCACGAGGATCTGGCCCCCGAGCCCCTGCTGGAGCTTCTGCAAGCGGACCAGCGGCGTGCGGCCGATGGTGTCGACGATGCTGTCGTAGATACGAGCCACTCGGATGACCCCTTCCCAACGGCCAGAAAGTCCCCTGTCACGGCCCCGCGATGCTCCCTTGGATGGTCGGGGCGTGGAAGCGGTTCCCGCCGCCCGGTGGCCGTCGGGAGCCCGGCGACCGCACCCGGACGGACGCAGCTCCCGTCATGTCGCCCGGCAGGGGCTGCACGCTACCATCCTGTGGCGCAGGGGTTTCGGCGGGCTCCGGCGGCAGCGCCCGATCCGGAGCGCCCCGGCGAGGTACCCGCGGCTACTGAGCCTTCTCGCCCTCCACGACCACCTTCGAGAGGTCCCAGCCGCGCACGAACAGGGCCCGCACCTCGCTCAGCAGCTGCAGGCGGTTCAGGCGCACCGGGATGTCGTCGGTGTTGACCAGCACGGCGTCGAAGAAGCCGTGGATGGTCTCCTCCATCTCGAGCAGCGCCGGCAGGATGGCCTCGTAGTCGCGCGCGTCCCACAGCGGGGCCGTGCGCGCGCGCGCCTGCTCCAGCGCCGCGGCCAGCGCCTGCTCCATGGGCTCGGCGAGCCGCGCCTTCTCCACGCGGCCCGGCAGGGTCTCGGTCGCCTTGGCGAGGATGTTGGCCACGCGCTTGAACAGGATCACGAGCGGCTCGAAGCGCGCGTCCCCGCGGAACTCGTCGATCACGCGCCCGCGCCGCAGGCAGTCGTAGGGGTCGGCCCAGCCGGGGCGGTCGTGGCCGTCCAGCGCCACGCGGGCCTCGAGCGCCGCCTCGCAGGCGTCGTAGCGCACGCCGCGCTCCTCGAGCGCGCCGCGGACCCGGTCGCGCCAGAAGGTGCCCAGCTGCTGGAGCAACTCGCCCGGCACGAGGGCGGGATTCGCGGCGAGGAACGGCGAGGCGGCCTGCGCCATCGCCTCGCCCAGGTCGAGGTGGCGCGCCTGCTCGGCCAGGACGCGCACCACGCCGTTGCCGGCGCGGCGCACGCCGTAGGGATCCTCGCTCCCGCTCGGCACCTTGCCGGCGGCGAAGGCGCCCGCCACGTGGTCGCACTTGTCGGTGATGGCCAGCACCGCGCCCGCGTCGCTGGCGGGCGGGGCGTCGGCCGGGCCGCGCGGCCTGTACTGCTCGGCGATGGCCGCGGCCACCTCCTCGGGCTCCCCGGCGCGGCGCGCATAGTGGCCGCCCATCACGCCCTCGAGGCTCGCGTATTCCTTGCCGCTGCCGATCATCTCCGAGAGCAGGTCGGTCTTGCACAGCAGCGCGGCGCGCACGGCGGCGGCGGCCGCGGCCGGGGCCACGCGCTGCGCGGTCCAGGCGGCCAGCGACTCGAGCCGCGCCGCCTTCTCGCGCAGCGAGCCCAGCCCCTCCATCCAGACCACGCTCTTCAGCGCCTCGACGCGCGCCGCCGGCGGGTGCTTGAGGTCGGTCTGCCAGTAGAACTCCGCGTCCTCGAGCCGCGCGGCCAGCACGCCCTCGTTGCCCCTGCGGATGACGTCGAGGCCACGCTCGTCCCCGTTACGCACGGCGATGAAGCGGTCGAGCAGCAGGGCGTCGCCCTCCCGCGGATCGCGCACCGCGAAGAACGACTGGTGCTCGCGCAGCGCGGTGACGATCACCTCGTTGGGGAGGTCGTGGAACCGTGCGTCGAACGAGCCCTCGAAGGCCGTGGGCCACTCGACCAGGAAGTTGTTGATGTCGAGCAGCTCCTCGTCGGGGCGCACCTCCCCGCCCAGCGCGCGCGCGATCTTCTCGAGCTGCGCCCGCAGGCGCTCGCGCCGCACCAGGTGGTTCGCCAGCACGAACGCCTTCTCGAGCACGCGCAGGTAGTCCTCGGCGCGCTCCAGCACGATGGGCCCGGGCGCGAGGAAGCGGTGGCCGCGCGACTCGCGCCCGGCCACGAGCCCGAAGGCGCGTACCGGCAGCACCTCCTCGCCCAGCAGCGCCACGAGCCAGCGCACCGGCCGCGCGAAGCGCGTGTCGTCGTCGAGCCAGCGCATGGACTTGGGGAACGCGAGGCCCGTCGCCAGGTCCGCCAGCAGCGCGGGCAGCACCTCGGCCGCGGGCTTCCCGGCCTGGTGCACGGTGACGGCCACGTACTCGCCCTTCGGGGTCTCGACCCGGCGCACCTGGGCGGGGTCCACGCCCTTGCCCTGGCAGAAGCCGAGCAGTGCCTTCGTGGGCCTGCCCTCGGCGTCCCACGCCACGCGCGCCGCGGGGCCCTGGGCCTCCTCGTCGCGGTCGCTCTGGCGCTCCTCGACGGTCTCGACGCGCAGCGCGAGCCGCCGCGGCGTGGCGCAGGTGCGGATCGCCCCGTGCCCGAGGCGCAGCTCCCCCAGCCCCGCGGCCGCGCCGCGCTCGAGCTGCTCGAGCGCCGGCGGGATGTAGCCGGCCGGCAGCTCCTCGACGCCGATCTCGAACAGCAGGTCGCGGTTCACGACCGGCCTCCCTTCCGCGAGGCGGCGGACGCCTTGCGGGTCGCGGCCACGGCGTAACGGGCCTGCCAGGCCTCCCGCTCCGTCGCGTCCGGGATGAGCGGGAAGCCCAGCTCGAAGCGCAGCGCGTCGTAGGCCTCGGCCGCCCGGCGCGCCAGCCGGCGCACGCGCCCGATGGTGCCGACCCGCTCGCTCACCGAGATGGCGCCGCGCGCGTCCAGCAGGTTGAAGAGGTGCGAGCACTTGATGACCGCGTCGTAGCCGGGGCCCACCAGCTTCAGGTCGAGCAGCCGCACGGCCTCGCCCTCCCAGACCTTGAACATCTCGAACAGCGCCTCCACCGGCGCCTCCTCGAAGTTGTAACGCGACCACTCCCACTCGTTCCGCACCCAGAGCGCCCCCCACGTCACGCCGCCGCCCCACACCAGGTCCTGCACGCGGTCCCTGCCCTGCAGCATCATGCCGATGCGGTCGAGGCCGTAGGTCAGCTCCGCCGACACCACCGGCAGATCGATGCCCCCGCACTGCTGGAAGTAGGTGAACTGCGAGATCTCCTGGCCGTCCATCCACACCTGCCAGCCGAGCCCCGCCGCGCCCAGCGTGGGCGACTCCCAGTCGTCCTCGACCAGCCGCAGGTCGTGCTCCGCCGGGTCGATGCCCAGCGCACGCAGCGAATCGAAGTACTGCTCGACCACGTCGATGGGCGAGGGCTTGAGCAGCACCTGGTACTGGAAGAACTGCTGGAAGCGGTTCGGGTTCTCGCCGTAGCGGCCGTCCTTGGGACGGCGCGAGGGCTCGACGTAGGCCACGCGCCACGGCTCGGGCCCGATGGCGCGCAGGAACGTCGCCGGGTTGAACGTCCCGGCGCCGACCTCGGACGGGTAGGGCTGCTGCACGACGCAGCCGCGCCCGGCCCAGAAGGTCTCGAGCGCGAGCATCATCTCCTGCAGCGAGCGGCGGGGTTCGAGCGGCATCACGCAGCCTCCGACGAGCCGGGGCCCTGCAGCGCGCGCAGCAGCTCGAGTGAGCGCAGGCCCTGGAAGCGGTGGAAGTGGTTCTTCAGGAAGACCTCGATGACGCGCAGGATCTCGCCCGCGCGCTTGACCTCGACGTAGTCGCCCGCCTCGCGCACCGGGCGCGAGAGCAGCAGCGACAGCCCGCCCAGCGCGTCGGCCGACAGCCGGATCACGCCGCCCTCGGCGGCGCAGCGGTCGCACAGCAGGCCGCCGCGCGCGGGCGAGAACAGGCGCTCGGCCGAGAGCGTGCCGCCACACCCGGCGCAGGCGTCGAGCCGGGGACGATACCCCATCAGGCTCGCCACCTGCAGCATGAAGGCGATGGTGATGGCCGGCAGCGCCGGCTCGGGCGCCGCCGTCACCGCCTCCAGCGTCTCGACCAGCAGGTCGTACAGCTCGGCGTGGGGCTCCTCGCCCCACACCAGCCGGTCCACCAGCTCCAGCGCGGCCTCGGCGTGGGCGAGGCGCACCAGGTCGGCGAGCTTGCTGCCGGTGGCGGTGACGGTGTCGGCCTGCGACAGCAGCTGCAGGTCGCGGTCGGCCCTGTGGTAGTAGACGTAGCGCCCGCGCGACAGCGGCTCCAGCGCGAAGCCGAAGCGGCTCGGCGTCCGGCGCGCGCCCTTGGCGACCAGGCGCACCATGCCGTGCTCGCGCGTGTAGAGGACGACGATGCGGCTCGTGTCGCCCAGCGCGTGCGTCTTGAGGACGACCCCCTCACTGCGGACGAGGGCCACCGGGCGTCTCCTCGGGCGGTGCGGGGGACGTGGCCGGGGCGCCCGCGGACGCCCCGGCGGCACGGACCGCGTTGGGCAGCTCGCCCGGCTGCAGCACGCCGCCCGACACGATGACCTTGAGCCCCTGCTCCACCGTCCAGTCGAGGCGGATGACCTGCGACCTCGGCACGTAGTGCACGAAGCCCGAAGCCGGGTTGGGCGTGTGGGGCACGAACACCACCTCGATGTCGTCGCCCAGATGACGGCGCACGGCGGGGCTCGGCCGCGCGGCGATGAAGCCGATGCGGTAGATGCCGGGCGAGGGCCAGGGCACCAGCACGACCTGCTTGAAGGTGCTCTCGCGACCCATGAAGAACGCCTCGCCGAAGGACTTGGTCGAGCCGTAGAGCAGTCCCACTCCGGGGATGCGGCTCAGCAGGTGGTCCCACACGCTGAGCAGCGGCCGGCCACCCAGCCAGCGTCCGACCATGGTCACGAGCCAGCCCACCATCAGCAGCAGGACGAAGGTGGCCACCAGCCCCAGGCCCGGGATGCGGTGGTAGTCGAGGAACTTGAAGCGCAGATAGCGCCCCAGCAGGTTGTCCATCCAGTTGAGGAGGATCACGAGCACCCACAGCGTGATGGCCGTGGGGGCGAGCGCGAGCAGTCCCGCGATGAGGTAGTTGCGCAGGCGGTGCATCGCGCCCGTGCGGCGCGGCGGGTCGGGCGGGATCACGGGGGGCATGGCGCTCATGGCCCGCCGAGTCTCGCCGAAGCGGCGGCCGAGGGCAAACGGGGACGCGGACCGGGGGCGCGCGGGCCGCGGGGGCGCGGCGCCCGGGTCAGGCCAGCGCCTTCTCGAGCGCCGCGACGGCCGCGCGGGCGGCGCGCAGCGCGGCGTCCTCGCGCGCGAGCATGTGACGGCGCTGGGCGGAACGCCGGTGATCGAGCCCGGCCAGGTGCAGCGTGCCGTGGACGACAAGCCGCGCCAGTTCCCTCCCCGGCTTCACGCGGAAACGCTTCGCCTGCCCGGCCACGCGCTCGAGCGACACGACGACGTCGCCGTGCACGGCCTCGGCGGCCTCCTCGTCGTAGCCGAACGACAGCACGTCGGTCGCGCGGTCGATCCCGCGCCAGCGGCGGTTGAGGGCGCGCAGGGCCGCGTCGTCGGTGAGCACCACCGCGACCTCGGCCGCGCGGCGCCCTTCCTGCGCGAGCGCGGCGCGCACCAGGGCGCGCAGGGGTGCCGCGAGGCCCGGGACGGGGCGCGGGCTGACGACGGAGACCGGCATGGGCGCGGCGTTCAGCGCTTCAGGCGCGCGTCGCTGCGGCTCGGCGCCTCGGGGTACTTCACGCGCACGTGGAAGGTGGCGGTCAGCACCGGGATGAAGGCCTCGCGAATCCTGGCCAGCTCCTGCAGCGTGAGGCCGCACTCGTCGAGCTGCCCCTGCTGCACGCGCTCCTCGATGAGCCGCGTCACCAGGCCCCGGATGCGGCTCGGCGTGGGCTCGGTCAGCGCGCGCGACGAGCCCTCGACGCCGTCGGCCAGCATCAGGATCGCGGTCTCGCGCGAGCGCGGCCTCGGGCCGCCGTACGCGTAGTCCTCGCGCCGCGCGGCGGAATCCTGCTCGAGCGCCTTGTGATAGAAGAACGCCATGGTCATGGTGCCGTGGTGCTCGGGGATGGCGTCGCGCACCGCGCGCGGCAGGTGCTCGCGCCTCGCCATCTCGATGCCCTCGTTGAGGTGCGACTTGAGGATCAGCACGCTCATGGTCGAGGTGAGCTTCTCGTGCGGGTTCTTGACCGTGGCCGGCACGTTCTCGTCGAAGTACTCGGGCTTCGAGAGCTTGCCGATGTCGTGGTAGTAGGCCATGACCCGGGCGAGCAGGGAGTTGGCGCCGATGGCCTCGGCCGCGCGCTCGGCGAGGCTGCCCACCACCATGCTGTGGTGGTAGGTGCCGGGGCCCTCGAGCTGCAGGCGCCGCAGCAGCGGGCGGTTGAGGTCCGACAGCTCGAGCAGCGTGATGTCGGAGGTGAGCCCGAGCGCGTGCTCGACGACGGGCAGCAGCAGGAAGGCGAGCGCCACCGAGAGGAAGGCGTTGGCGCCCCCCCACATCATGTCCTGCGCCAGCACGCCGGCCCTGGGCTGCTGCCCCAGGTCCCAGACCAGCACCGCGAACAGGTTCGCCAGCGCGATGGCGAACGAGGCCACCGCGAAGTGCCAGCGATGGCGCAGCCGCGCCACCGAGTAGACCGCGGTCACGCCACCCATCACCGCCACGGCCACGAAGGCAGCCTTCAGCTCGCACACCGCCGTCGCCGCCACCGTGAGCATGAGCGTGAACACCAGCGCCGGGCGCTTCTCGAGCAGCGAGGCGGTCACCAGCGGCGCCACCGCCAGCGGCACCACGAGCTCGGGGAAGGCGAACTCGCCGACCAGCGCCTGGGCCGAGCCCAGCACCACGGCCGTGAGCACGGTGAACAGCGCGAGCATGGAGTTGTCGCGGTAGACGCCGGGCAGCTCCATGCGCAGGTAGGTGGCGAAGGCCGCGATCAGCAGCAGCATGAGCAGCGCCCGCGCCAGCGGCGGGTAGAGCAGGTCGCTCTGGCCGCGGCGCGCCACCTCGAGATTCTGCAGCGAGCGCAGCTTGTTGAGCTGGTCGCGGGTGACCTTCTCGTTGGCGTCGATGACGAGCTCGTCCTTCTTGACGAAGCCCAGCAGCGCGGGCACGGCGCCCTGCGCCTGCACGCGGCGCCACTCGGTCTCGGCGCGGTCATAGACGACGTTGGCCTGCAGGAACGGCACGGCCAGCTCGGTGACGAGACGCACGCCGCGCGCGTCGTCGGGGAAGGCCGCGCGGGCGCGCCGCTCGACCAGCGCCAGCGCCTCGCGCCGGTCGTAGAACAGGCTCACGGAGTGCGGGGCCTCGGCCTCGGCGTCGCGCACGCTGACCGAGCGGTAGCCCTGCAGCAGGCCGTTGCGCTTCTCGGTCACCACGCCCGAGCGGTACAGGTCGTTGAGCCACCCGCCCAGCTCGCGCATCACGCGCCGCGCCCGGCCCGGGGCCGAGAGCGCCACGGCGCTCTCCTCGCTGAGCGGCACCCCCAGCGCCCGCACGTGGTCCACGCGGTCGCCGGGCTTGACGCCGGGCGACATCACCACGCCGAGCGCCTTCTCCTGGAACAGCGCGAGGCGTCCCAGCATGTCGGAGGAGACGCGGGAGTCCACCACGTACACGGGCGGCACCGCCGTCGCGGCCTGCGCCTGCTCGCGGCGCAGCGAGGCCTCGTCCTTCTCGACGCGGAAGTCGTAGGGCGCGACCACGCGCTCGCGCGCGATGTCGCCCTCGCGGTAGCGGAAGCGCTCGCGCACGCCGCGCGTGCCGGGCAGCGCGGCGGCCGTCCCGATCAGCGCCAGCACGAGCAGCAGCCGGACGGCGAAGTAGCCCCAGCGGAACGAACGCGCCCGGTCGGGCAGCGCCGGCATCGGCGGGAGTTCGGAGACGGTCATGATTGTGGCGGCGGGGTGAGGGGTGACGGGATCAGAGCGACGGGCCGCGCTCGGACGCGGCCGGGTCGTCCGGATCCGGCGTGACGGGCTCGGGGGCGGCGGACTTCGCTCCGGGCTCGGCGCCCGCTGCTTTGGCGCCGGGCTCGAGGGTTTCGCCGACGCCGTCCTCTTCCTTGCCGTTGGCGCGGGCGTGGTACTGGTCGAAGGCTTGCAGGATGTCGCGCACCAGCCGGTGGCGCACCACGTCCTCGGGGTGGAAGTAGATGAACTTCAGCCCCGGCAGCCCGCCGAGGATGGTCTGGATGCGCACGAGCCCCGAGGTGTCCGGGCTCCGCAGGTCGATCTGCGTGACGTCGCCCGTCACCACGGCGCGCGAGTTCGCGCCCAGGCGGGTCAGGAACATCTTCATCTGCCGCACCGTGGTGTTCTGCGCCTCGTCGAGGATGACGAACGAGCCGTGCAGCGTGCGGCCGCGCATGAAGGCGAGCGGGGCGATCTCGATGACGCCCAGCTCGATGTAGCGGCGCATCTTGTCGAACGACATCATGTCGCCCAGCGCGTCGTACATCGGACGCAGGTACGGATCCACCTTCTCCTGCATGTCGCCGGGCAGGAAGCCCAGGCTCTCGCCCGCCTCGACCGCCGGGCGCACCAGCACGATGCGGTCCACCTTCTTGCTGCGGAGCGCGTTCACCGCGGCCGCCACCGCCAGGTAGGTCTTGCCCGTGCCCGCGGGACCGATGCCGAAGACGACGTCGAACTCCTCGAGGGCCTTCATGTACTCGGCCTGCGTGGGCGAGCGCGGGCGCACCGCGCGGCGGTCGAAGGCGTACCCCGGCGCCCCCTCGTAGGCCTCGGCCAGCCGGGTGCCGTTGCCGTTCTTGCGGCTCCCGAGCGCCGTGGCCACGTCGGCCTCCTCGATCACCTTGCCGCGCTCGGCGAGGTCCACCAGCTGCTCCAGCGCGCGTCCGGCCGTCGCCACGGCCGCCTCGTCACCCGCGACCGTGATGGTCCCGTCGCGCAGCGTGATGCGCACCGGCACCACGCGCTCGATGTGGCGCAGGTTGGCGTCGTTCTGGCCGAGCAGGGTGATGGGATCGAGGTGCTCGATGGGGAACTTGCGGACGTTCACGTGAGGTGCCTCTTGGGCCCGGGCAGCGCGCAGCCTGCCCCCGCGCGGGCGGGACCGTGTGGGGCCCGAGCAGGGAGAAACGCAAAACTCTTGACCGTGGAGGCCCGGGGGCGGGTCAGGTCAAGAGCCTGAGATGCTGCGCCGCGGATGAGGTCGGTTCTGGTCAACCTTTTGTGGTCCAGTGCCTTGGCCTGCTTCGGGTTTGCGGCGCCCGGCCTTTCGGTCGAGAGCCCGCTCGAAGCGACGAGCCGACCGTAGCATGGGGGTCCAGGTGCGTCAATCCTGATGCTCGAGCAGCGCCCCCGGCTTCACCCTAGATTATCGGCAGAGCCCGGCCGGGGATGAGGCCGCCGTTGCCACCGTCATCCGCGGCCGCCGGCGGCCCGCGGGCCGCTCGTGACGACAGGCTCCCCGGCCCGGAGGCCGGGGAGCCTGTTCCTTGCGCTTCGGGGCCGCTACCTCAACATCACCATCCGCTTGGTCACGCCGCCCACGCCGGGGGCCTCCATCCGGCAGAGGTAGAGCCCGGGACGCAGGCGCACGCCGCCCGCACCCGAGCCGTCCCACACGACGTGGTGCGGCCCGGCCGACTGCGTGCCCTCGACCAGCGCGGCGACCAGGCGGCCGGCCACGTCGTAGACGCGCAGGCTCACCGGACCGTCACGCGGGATCGAGTAGTGGATGGCCGTCGTGCTCCTGAACGGGTTCGGCCGGTTCTGCGCCAGCGCGAGCGTGGCGCGCCCGCCCGGCCCCACGCCGAGCAGCGGCGGGTGCCAGGTGATGTCCAGCGTGATGCCGCCGGTCTGCCGCAGGAACACCATGCCGGGCGTGTAGAGCCAGCCCAGTACGTGCACGCGGCCCAGCGAGTCCTGCCCGTCGGGCGTCACGGTCACCCGCGCGCGGTACGAGCCGCCGGGCGGAACGGGCATGGGCACGCCCTCGGGCAGTGCGCCGCCGAGCGAATCGGTCAGCGCGACCGTCCAGTGCTCGGCCTCCTCCTCGCGCTCGACCACGAGCGCCATGTTCATGAGCGTGGGCTCGGGGTTCTGCACGCGGAACCACATGGCCGCGCCGCCGCCACCACCACCGCCGCCACCGTCCACATCGAACGTGTACTCCGAGAGCGCGGCGTAGTTGTTCTCGTCCTGCGGCCACGCGTCGTACGGCGGGTCGGACACGAAATCGATCTGGGTGAACACGTCGAAGAACGACTCGAGCATCGAGTTCTCCGGCGGCCGCGTCCACGGCGCGTGGATGCGCACCGTGTCCCCCGGCGCCAGGGTCGGGATGGGCATGGTGGCGAACAGGTTCCTGCCCGGCGCCTTCTCGGTCACCGTCGGGTCACCCCAGTAGAAGTTCATGAGCGCGGTGGGCGGGGTCGTGTTCAGCCCCATGTTGGCGACGAGAGCCTGAACGTCCACGGTGCCCGTCCCCATCTCGGCGATGTGGAGCCCCGTCCCGCCCGACCCGCCGCACCACCAGTACCCGCCATAGGGCCAGCCCCAGTGGCCCAGATCCCAGGACTTGGGGGGCGGGAAGATGATGATGGTGTACCCGGCCTGGATCTTGTTGCCGATCTTGTCCGCGTAGCCGGCGTACGAGGTGGAGGCCACGCTGTTCAGCGTGCCGTACCCGCTGCACTTGACCCATGCTCCGCCGAACACGAAGCCGGCCGGTCCCTTGAGCTTGAAGGTCGTCTGGTCGAAGTCGCCGGTGCGCGTGATGTTCGCGAGGTTGTGCGTGGCGACCTCGGCGCCCTGCAGCCCGATGCCGTTCATGGTGAGCTTGGCCTGCGCGGTCACGGGATAGAGACCGGTCAGGGGCTTCGGGCCGGTGTAGGTCACGAGCGCCGAGCCATCGAAGGCGGCGTTCTGCGCCACGGTGCCGATCGAGAGCCACATCACCTCCCACGGCGCCGCGAACAGGAACCTGCCGAACTTCCACACCTGGTTGAAGAAGTACGCCTGCGTGTACCACTTGGCCTTCGCCCACCCGGGGTCGTGGATCAGCACGGCGGGCGTGGCTGCCGGGTACGGATTGCCGCCCTGGCCGCCGAGATTGTCGTAGCCGATGACCACCACGCAGTGGCCTTCGGCGGTCGAATCGGGCTTGACGTGACTCAGCGTGTCCTGCTCGCCCTGGTTGGGATCCGGGATCCCCTGCTGGTACCAGTCCGCGGGCGGCGTGAAGCACACCATCATCGGGTAGCCCGAGGCGATCAGCCTCTCGAAGATCTTCGGCCTGCCTCCCCCCGCGAAGTCGATGGAGTCCTGCGCCGCCACCTTGGTCCACACGCTGTCCACCGCCGTGTAGCCCAGGTCGCGCCAGGTGTAGCCGAACGCCCCGGGCTTCCTGGGCTTGCCCGCGGGCGGCGCGTTGGCTCGGGTCGCAGTGAGCGCCTTCGTGAGGATCGAGAAGTGGGCCGCGCGCCGGCAGTCGCTCATGGTCGTGCCGGTCCAGAGTCCCGCCCCCCAGGAATCGCGGTCGTTGGTGTTGGAGGCCGCGGCGATCTCCTCCTGGGCGTTCGGCAGCTGGACCGCGGGCGGGATCTGGTGGAAGCGGTCGAAGACCATCGCCAGCGAGGCGACCATGCAGCGATGGTTGTCGTTGCTGGCCTTCGTCGGGCTGTTCGCCTCGCTGATGGCCGCGATGCCGCAGTCGGGGAGCTGGTACTGGCCGTGGAACGGCACCGGCGGCGGCTGGGCCCAGTTCACGGTGTTCTCGGGGTCGGCCACCGTGCCGGGCACGATCCAGCTCACGGTCGTCGGGTCCTGCAGCGCCCACAGCGCGAACTCGTCGTACCAGGCGGTGAGGATGTACGTGTTGACCGCGCCGTCCTCGAACTGGAACGAGTTCGTCGGCACCATCGCGGCCCCGTAGTTCACGGTGCCCACGAGCGTGCCGTTCACGAAGACCCAGTACTGTCGCACGGAGGGCCGGCAGTGCACGGTGACGAGCACCCACAGGTTCTGCGGCATGTACGTGTTCACGGCGCTCGAGCCGACCGGGTGCCCGGTGTAGGTGCCGGTGCCGTCCGGATCGTAGAGCATCGGGTTGGCCGGCTGGTCGAGCAGCAGCCGGATGTGTCCGAAGGAGAGGAACTTCGCCCACTTGAACGCCGCCCACTTGAACCCGAACTGGATCGTGTAGTCGGAGGTGAGATCGAGCCGGATGGCCCGGCTCGTGGCGCTGCCCCACTGGTTGACGTTCGCGTTGCCCGTGATCTTCAGGGAGTGCGTGCCGGCGTAGCCGGTGGTCGCGTCCACGGCGAACGCCACGCCGTTCTGGACGAAGACCCAGCCGTTGGTGTTGTTGTCCTCGAACGTGTCCCACCACACCTTCATGGCCGCCGCCCGCACGGGTGCGGCGAGCAGCAGGGTCATGAGCGCGGCCGCGGCCAGCGCCCACAGGGAGGTCAGGAGTCGCAATCGCATGAGGGGTCCTCCTCGGTCCGGCCCTGACGCGCGTCAGGACCGGCACTGGACTGAAGGGGCGCCGTGCCGGAGAGGGCACGGCAGGGGAAGGATGAAACGACGAGGGAGGCGGCCGTGGCACGGCGGGGACACGTATCCACCCCCGAAGGCCGCGCACGTGGGGCGCGGCCCAGACCTTGGTTACGCAGGCACATCGCGGCGCTTGCCATGAGCGGCCTCGGCACGAGTCGGGGGCTCGCGCGGCGCATCCATGATACTCCCGCGCACAGCGTCGAGACCCCTGCCAAGTTGCGACGCGAGGCGCACTCCCGTCCGGCGGAAGCTGTCGCTAGGACGGGCGTGCCAGGCGCGGGGAATCGCGCGCGGGCGCGAGTTGGCGGTCAGCGGGCCGGGGCCGACGTGGCGCACGCGCGGCGCAGACGTACTGCGCCGGCCACGCCGCCGCGACCGCTAGCCGAGCACGAGCTGCTCGGCCCGGCCGTCGTAGTCGAAGAGCTCGCCGGCCTGCGCCCACAGCACGAGCGTCTCGAACATGCGCTCGTAGTCCTCCTGCGGCAGCGCCAGCGCGAGGATCTCCAGCACCGCGTCGCGCTCGAGGCGCCGGTCCTCCTCGCGCTCGATGGCCGAGACGATCTGCCGGAACAGGCGCAGCCTGAGCACCTGCTCGCGCCAGATGGCCTTGCGATCGGCGGTCGAGGCCCCCACGAGGCGCCGCCCCTCCGGCACCATGATGACGGAGCGCTTCGGCGTGTCCACGAGGTCCAGCATCTCGGCCGCCTTCACCACGGTGATGACGCGGCCGAACTCGCGGCTGGTCTCGGAGGCGATGTGGAACAGGTCGTCGCTGCCCCCGCGCGCGTCGAGGTACTCGAGCAGGCCGAGGATCTCGCCCGGCGAGGCCTGCGGCAACGGCTCGATGGGCTCCGTCTCGGCGGGCGGCGCGGGCACGTCGGGCATCTCGCTGCCGGTGATGATGTCGTGCAGCTCGTCCACCAGGTGCAGCGCCTCGCCCGAGCGGTAGTCGCGCGGGCGCGGCAGGCGGTTCTCGACGATGGTGCGGATGCGGCCCGGGTTGGCGCCCAGCACCACGATGCGGTCCGCCATGTAGACCACTTCCTTGATGTCGTGGCTCACCATGACGATCGAGGAGAGGGCGGTGCGGTGCGAGGCCCAGATGTCGATGACCTCGGCGCGCAGGGTCTCGGCGGTCAGCGCATCCACCGAGCTGAAGGGCTCGTCCATGAAGAGCAGCGCCGGCTCCACCGAGAGCGCGCGCGCGATGCCGACGCGCTGCTTCATCCCGCCCGAGAGCTCCCGCGGGTAGGAGTCCTCGAACCCGGCGAGGCCCACGGTGGCGACCACCGACTCGACCCGGCGCGCGATCTCGTCCTCAAGCAGGCCGCGGGCGATGAGCGCAGCGCGGATGTTCCCGGCCACCGTCATCCACGGGTAGAGGGCGAAGCTCTGGAACACGATGGCCACGTCGGGGTGCAGCCCGCGCAGCGGCACGCCGCGCGCCAGCACCTCGCCCCGCGTGGGCGGGATCAGCCCCGCGAGCACGCGCAGCAGCGTGGACTTGCCGCAACCCGAGGGGCCGAGCAGCG
>Ga0315295_10002939_pt1 | contig 14438 bp, 10 predicted proteins | sample YL17G14_0_MG_FD_204453 | JGI IMG/M metagenome (GOLD analysis project Ga0315295, IMG submission 204453) | Sediment microbial communities from Yellowstone Lake, YNP, Wyoming, USA - YL17G14_0 | ecosystem: Environmental > Aquatic > Freshwater > Lake > Sediment | place: USA: Wyoming | collected...
CTCCGGTGGCGGTGGCCGCGCCCACGCCGAAGACATGCGGGCAGGCGGCGGGGAACGAGGGCGCGCCATCAGGGGTGTTGCCGGCCGGCGCCACCACGAAGCAGCCCCGGTCCCAGGCGTAGTCAACGGCCGCCTGGAGGGTCTGCGACCAGGTCTCCGATACCAACCCGACGAGGATCACCTCGGCGCCCTGGTCGGCCGCGTAGACGATCGCGCGGGACACGTCGGCGTGAGTGGCGACGCCGTTGGCGCGAGTCACCTTGAGGGGGAGCAGCCGCGCCGGGTAGCCCAGGCCGGCGATCCCATCTCCCGCGGTGAGGCCATTGTTGGCGGCGGCTGCGATGAGGCCGGCGAGGTGAGTTCCGTGTCCATGCTCGTCGGTGGCATCTGGGGATAGATCGCCCGGTTGGCCGGCGAGGAAGGTCCGGGCGGTCGAGAGCACGAGCTGGCCGCCGGAGGCGACATCGGCGTTGGCCCCCCCAGGGGTGAGGAAGTCGGGATGCGCCGGGTCAGCTCCGGTGTCCACAACTGCCACCACCGGCGTGTCTTGAGGCCGGTCGGCGGCGGTGAAGTAGCGATTCGGGTAGATGCTCCAGGCCGCCGACGCGTCGAGCTGGTGAAGGGGCCACTGCAGCCAGAGGTCGCCGATGAACTCATGGTAGGCGGGGTCGTCGGGCTCGGCCATGGCTACCTGGCAGAGGGGGTCGGGTTCCGCCCATTCCACCAACGGGGAAGACGACAGGTCGGCGAGCACCTGGGCCGCCGGGCGGTCGGCGGAGGCGAGCAAGTCCACTCCCAGAACGGGAAGAGAGGCGAGACGGTTCAGCCCATGCGCTGCCGGGAAGGCGTGGCGCGCCTCGGGAGTGAGGCCGGAGCGGAAACGCACCAGCACGCGCCCAGGCGCGCAGTCCGGCGGCCAGCGCTCCTGCTGGGCCCTCGCTGCCGTAGCCGAGAGCCCCAGGCCGACCGCAACCGCCAGGCCTACCAGGCACCCCCACCTCGCCCGCGGTCCCATGGCAGGCAAGAGGTTCCCCGGCGGGCATAGCGCCTCCTGCCTGGCAAGGCCGCGAGGGAAGTCAAGCCGCCGCCTGAGTCGTGTAGACGGTCAGGCTCATGGGGGAGAGGGTGTCGGCGTGCTCCAACTGGCCCGAGGCGACGGGGATGGGGTCGCACTCCTGGTGCTTGCGCACGGGATCGTTGACGATCTTGCGGACCGCCGCGGCACCGGGAACGGGGAAGCGCACGAGCACGGGGGCGCAGCTGTTGTAGTGATCGTTCACCACCAGGAGCGTGCGAGAGCCATCAGTGTTCTGGACTGCTACCGCGTGGACGGTCTGGAGTGGGTCGCCAGAGGAGGCGACGGAGGTCTCCAGGATGCCGGCCTGGCGGCCGACATAGCGCATGAGAGTGCCATAGCCGTAGTAGGGATCGCGGACGGGCGCGTCCGTCGCGTCCGTGGTGGTGATGAGCTGCCACCAGCCGTCGAGATTGCCGGGGTTCAGCCAGGCCCAACGGAGGATGGCGTCGGCGCCCCGCGCCATGGCTCGCACGAAGAACTCCGTCTCCAGCAGCACGTTGTCGTGCCTGGCGATGCCGGCCGGGTCTCCCTGCTCCCAGCCGTAGTGGAACATGCCCAGCTCGGTCACGAGGTAGGGCTTGCCGTGGGAGTGAGCATAGTCGCAGTACCTGGCTAGCTGATCGTTGATCGTCACGCTCATCGGGTCGCTGTGGATGGCGGCGCTCCCGGTGTCCCAATCGAAGCGGCTGTGATAGTGATGCATGCAGTAGGCCTGGATGTGGGGGTCGGGGTCGGCGTCCAGCTCGAGCATGTGAGGGATCACCCACTTCTGGTGGGTATGGGTGTCGGGGGCCATGCTGCCGATGTGGGAGAGGCCGGCCTGGTCGAGGCCCTGCCTGATGGCGGCGAGCACCTCGACATAGCGGACGCAGTCATCTACCCCGGGCGGGGTCGCGTACTGGTGGCTTCCCGCCAGGGGTTCGTTGAAGTGGTTGTACCACCGGACGGCGTTGCAGCCCATCTCCTTGACCACATGCTCCAGGTAGGGGACGACGAAGTCGCTGACATAGCCGTCCACATCCCGCACGCCGAGCAGGTAGCCCTTCTTGCCGCCCCAGGGATGCGGGGCGCCCTCCCACGGCTCGAACTGCCAGGGCTTCGGGATGATCCAGGAGTCCACGATGATGCGGGCACCGCGCTTCTCGGCCCAGGCGTTCAGCCGCCGGAGCTGGTCGAAGGAGGCGTGACCGGGTTGGAAGCGGCCGCGGTCATCACACATCGCGCTCGCGGATTGCCCGAAGCGGACGAACTGGATGTTCAGCCAGTCGGCATGAGCGAAGATCCTCTGCCACCGCGTGTCATCGTTAGACGGAGGGTAGGTTGAGGGCTCATAGGTGGAGAACCAGTCAAAGCCGAGCCCCTCGGCCATGGTGTGGACGACGCGGTCGGAGACAGTGATGGCGCACCGCTTGGGATCACCCTCCCGGAGTCTGGGCATGGTGGCGTTTTCTGGGGTAGGCCGGTGCGGACCTCTCGGCCCGCTGCCACGGAGGGGAATGAGCGAAGTAGTCCGAACGAGACGACGAGGTGCAGACATGCGGAATCGGCTGAGACTGTTGCTGCTTCTTCCTCTCGCGGCGGTTGGCATGGCGAAGGCCGCTGGCGGCCCGTCCGGGGACATGGCGATCCGGCCGGGCCGGCTGGTGCTCGAGGCGCCGACTCTGGTCTGCCTGGGGGTGCGGTGGTACGTGTCAGGCGACCACAACGGGAACGCGAGAGTGCTGGTCAGCTATCGCCAGCAGGGGGCGAAAGCGTGGCGGGAGGGGCTGCCACTGTTCCGCGTGGGGACCGGGCCGGACACGCAGGAGGGAGAGGCGCGGCTGGATCGGGGCGAGCGGGAGGCGTGGCCTTTCCTGGTGGGCAACTTGTTCGCCGGGAGCATCTTCGATCTCAAGCCCGGCACCAGTTACGAGATCAAGCTGGTCATGTCCGATCCCGATGGAGGCGGGGCCACGAAGGTGCTGACGACGAGCACCCGGCCGGTCCCTTCGCCGCCCAAGGCCAAGCGGGCGCTGTACGTCGTGCCTGGCGAGGGGGGCGGCCGCGGCACACAAGCCGACCCCCTGCGTGGGCTGGCAGCGGCGAACGCGGCAGCGAAGGCCGGGGACCTGATCCTGGTCCGCGCGGGGGTCTATCAGGGTACGTTCACCACGGACAAGAGCGGAACCGCCGAGGCGCCGATCGTATGGCGAGGGGCGGAGGACGGCGAGACGGTCATTGACGGCGGGGGCGAGCACCGCGGGGTGAGCGCGAACCAGGTCAGGCATGTCTTCTTCCAGCGGCTGAGCATTCGGAACTCGCAGTACGGAATGGTGGCTCACGGCGCCTCGGACCTGGTGGTGCAGGGCTGCCACTTCTACCGGAACGAGTTCGGGTTCACGGCCCACAACAACGAGCCGCTGATGCGCAATTTCTATGTCGCGGACAACGTGTTCGAGGGACCGAGCACCTGGCCCCGCACCAAGGGGATTGAGGACGCGCGCGCCGTCCAGGTCTCGGGGGAAGGACATGCGATCTGCTATAACCGGATCCGCGGGTTCGGCGACGGGATAGACATCATGGGCTCACCTCCCGCCCGGGCGATTGACTTCTACAACAACGAGATCTCGGAGTGCACGGATGACGCGATCGAGCTGGACTACGGGCAGTCAAACGTGCGCGCGTTCAGCAACCGTATCACGAACTGCTTCGAGGGGATCAGCACCCAGCCGCTCTATGGCGGCCCGGCCTATATCTTCCGGAATGCGATGTACAATCTCGAGTACACGCAGTTCAAGATGCACAACAACCCCTCGGGCGCGCTCTACTTCCACAACACGGTGCTGAAGTCGGGAATGCCCTGGCCGCTCTACACGTCGGCCGAGGTGAGGAACGCGGCGTCCCGCAACAACCTGTTCATCGGAACCGCAGCCGAGTACGCGATGGAGTTCACGGCGCCGATGACGAACTGCGATTTCGACTACGATGGCTTCGGCGGGGGGCCCTTTCGCCTGTTCGCGAAATGGAACGAGCGCCGGTATGGGAGCTTCGAGGAGTTCAGGCGAGAGAGCCCGGTCGAGCGGCACGCGGTGCTGGTGGACCCGGCGACCGCGTTCGAGTCCGAGGTCCTGCCGCCCCAGGACTTCAAGCGGCAGTTCCCGCTCGGCACGAACGATCTGCGGTTGAGGGCCGGGTCGGCCGCGATTGACGCGGGGACGCGCTTGCCGAATCTCGACGACGGCTACCGCGGCAAGGCCCCCGACCTGGGGGCGTACGAGTACGGGGACCAGTTGCCGCACTACGGGCCGAGGGGTCTCTTCGCCGGCACTCCCGGACGGCGCGGATAGGTGGCAGGGGTCGGCGCCACCTTGGTGATGAGCACCAGGACGCGGTCGCCCAAGTTCCGGGGCAGCGCGAGGCGGTGCGTGCGCACAAGGCGGCCGCCTAGCTTCGCCAGGGCGGCGGCGCTCCGGTCCAGTTCCTCCGCGGCCTCCGGGCCCTTGTAGGCGAGCACCTCTCCGCCTACCCGAGCCAGGGGGAGGCAGTACTCGAGCAGCACCGGCAGCGGGGCGAGCGCGCGGCTCACCACCAGGTTGTAGCTCTCCCGATGGCCCGGTTGCCGGCCCACCTCTTCGGCGCGCGCGGTGACCACCGTGGCCTGAGCCAGCCTCAGCTCCTCGCACAGCAGGGAGAGGAAGGCCGCGCGCTTGCGGGCGGATTCCACGAGGGTGTAGCTCGCGTCAGGCCGGGCTACGGCCAGCACCACACCGGGGAAGCCCCCGCCCGATCCGACGTCGGCGACGCGTTCGCCGGCCGCGACCTCCCGGACCAGCAGTCCGGCGAGGGAGTCGAGGAAGTGCTTGACCGCGATCTCGACGGGATCGGTGATGGTGGTGAGGCCGGCGCGGGCGTCGTGGGCGAGGAGCAGCTCGAGGTGAGTGCGATAGGCCGCTAAGTGGGCGTCGGCAATAGAGAGGCCGAGATCGGCTGCGCCCGCCAGCAGGGAGCGCTGCCACTGCTCGGTCGGTCCGTGGGTTTCACCCATGCGAGCAACGGTGGCGGCGAGACGGCGGGATCAGCGCTTCCGCAGCGGCGAGACGATGACGACCCGATCGGGGTCCTCGCCCTCGCTGCGGGTCGTAACCGCCAAATCCTCGGCCAGGGTCAGGTGGACGATGCGGCGTTCTCTGGGGGTGAGGGCCTCGAGAGTCACCTCGCGGCCGCTGCTCCTGGCGCGGTCGGCGGCGTTGCGGGCCATCGCCTGGAGCGCGCGCTCGCGCCGGTCCCGGTATCCCTGGGCGTCGAGGATGACCTTCTTGCGGGTCTCGGGAGGCTGCTCCCGGTTGGCGATCATGGCGGTGATCAACTGGAGCGCGGCGAGAGTCTGGCCGCGCTTGCCGATCAGCAGGCCCAGGTCAGCGCCGCCCCGGAGGTCAATCCACACCCCCTCGGCATCATCCGAGGTGATCTCAGGTGTGGCCTCGATGCCCATGTGTCCAAGGATCTGGGTGAGCACCTGAACCGCGCGCTGGGCTATCCCGGCCTTGAGGGTGACGCGCACTCTGGCCTCGGTGTGGCCCAGGATGCCGAGCAGGCCGCGGGTCTCCTCGGCCAGCACCTCGACCTCCACCTGGTCCCGGGTCGCCCCTAGGGCCTTGAGCGCGTTCTGCACCGCATCTTCGACATTGCGACCGGACTGCTCGACCGATGACATGGAATCCCCTCCATCTTCCCATCCCCACGGGGCCGGTTCGAGACGGTTACAGCTCCCGGCGCCGCTTCCTCTTCTTCTTGCCGCCACCGGTTCCCTGCGACGTCTTGGCTGGTTGCCGTGCCTGCGATAGCTTCTGGATCGCCTCGGGTGGGGGTGCGAGCTGAGGGCCCGGGGCCGCGGCGGCGGCCGCCGCCTCCGCCAGGCGCTGCGGGCGCATGATCAGCCACTGGTGCCCGGTCATGAGGATGTTCTGGAGCAGCCAGTAGAGGATGAATGCGGCCGGGAGGCTCTTAAGCACGAAGAGGAGGAAGACCGGCATCATGATGGAGAGCATCTTCTGCTGCTGCTGCTGCTCGGGGGTGGCGCCGGGCTGGGCGAGGAGCTTCTGAGAGAAGTACATGCTGATCATGTAGAGGATGAGCAGAGGCCCGGGGAAGGCGGTGCCAGGGAAGATATCGGGGTCGGCGAGGCTCTTGATGTAGCCGAGGAAGTGGACCCCCTCGAACTGGTAGACGTAATACCGGATGGCGTAGTAGACCCAGATGAGGATGGGGAACTGGATGAGCATCGGGAGGCAGGAGCTGGCCGGGTTGACCTTGTGCTCCTTGAACAGCTCCATCTGGGCGCGGGCGAGCTGCTGCTTATCGTCTTTGTATTTCTCCTGGATCTTCTTCAGCGCGGGCTGCACCTTCTGGATGGCGCGCATGGACTTGAACTGCGCGGCGGAGAGGGGGGTGGTGATGAGCTTGGCGAGGACGGCGATGAGCGCGATCGCCAGGATGTAGGGATAGCTCTTCTTCGGCTGGCCAGGCGCCTGCCTTCCGCCGCCGCAGAGGCGGACCAGGAAATGGAGCGCCTGATAGGAGGGCTTGGTGCGGTTGTAGCCGTCCAGTATCCGGTTGGCCTCCTGCCGCGGGTCCACCTGGCGCCAGGCCTCCAGAGGAAGCGATGCCACCGAAGGCTCGCGAATCAGGGCCACGGTACCTACGGGCAGGTTCGGGAATCCTTGCAGCGCGTGAATTGCCTTCTTCCGCTCCAGTTCCGCAAGAGCCGGCTCCTCGTTGTGGGTGGCCCGGTACTCAGCGACCTGGGCCACGCGGAAGAGAGCGATAGTATGGTAAGGGCCGCCCGGCACCGCGGAGTATGCATCCTCCGCTTCCTTCAGATCGCCCCTGCGCTCAAAGCAGTATCCGGCCAGCAACTGCGCCAGGGCTGCCTTCTGTCGTTCCGGCTGCAGCTTGCTCTGGCTTCCCCGTTCGGCATCGTCTTTGAACACCTGCCAGCGCGTGTCGATCTCGGCCCTGCTGGCGTGATCGAGTTCCTCAAACTGCGCCGGGAGCCTCAGGTCCGTCAGCTCACCTCGCTGAATCGGGGTCGCCCCCCCGCCGCCGAAGCAACCGGCGAGCAGCGGCAAGAGGAGTATAAGCAGGAGGGCCGGGCGGCGCTTCATCTGCGCTCCCCGCTGGCCTGCGCCTCTGTCCACGGCCCGGGGTCGTAGCCTCCACGAGAGAACGGGTTGCACCGCAGAAGGCGCCAGAGGGCGAGCAGGCCGCCGCGGAGCAGGCCGCGGGCGGCGATGGCGCGGGCGGCATACTCCGAGCAGGTTGGGTGGTAGCGGCAGGTGCGCGGCTTCAGATGGCTGAGGCAATGCTGGTAGCCGCGCACCAGCGCGATGCCCGTGCGGGCAGCGCGGCCGGGGGTGGTCCTGGCGGCGTTGACCTCGCTCATACGGCGACAGCCTTCTCGCCGAGCACTCCAGCCTGATGCAGGAGGGCGGATAGCACGCGCACGCGCTCGGCGAACGGGACGCTCAGCACCTGAGGCTGAGCGATGAGTATCAGGTCCCATGGTGGCTCGGCCTGGCCCAATACGACCCGGCAGGTCTCCCGGAGCAACCGCCGGGCGCGAGTTCGCTGGACCGCGTTTGGGAAGCGGCGTCCGGCGATGACGGCGAGGCGGGGCCCGGCGGGCAGGTCCTGGTCGGGGCTCCAGGGGCGCGCCTGGAGGACGGCCCAGGGGGAACGGAGCCTCCGGCCTTCGTCGAAGACCCTCTGGAGGTCGGTTCTCCGGCGGAGGCGCTCCAAAGGCAAGCCCTATCTGGAGGGTCCGGTCGCCAGGCGGGCGCGGCCCTTGGCGCGCCGGCGGCGGAGAGTATTGCGGCCGCCCACGGTTCGCATGCGCGCCCGGAAGCCATGGGTGCGTAGGCGACGGCGGCGGTGCGGTTGGTAGGTTCGCTTCACTGGACTCTCCCGAGAGTCGCATCTGAGAAAGGCAGCGACCGGTTCTCTTCCGCCACCTGCGGCGCTGGTGGGCGGCCAAGTGAACGAGACCCGGCCCTGAAGGGCCGGGGCCGGCGCAACGAGAGGAGTATAGCACAGGGGGCCAGGCGCGGCAAGCCGAAGGAGGCGCCCGCAGAGGGGCGCCCCTACGAACCGCGGAGGCGGAGACGGGCGTAGGAGTAGGTGTCGCCCTTCCCCTCGCAGGCCCCGTAGAGGTCGAGCAGGTTGGAGGGTGGGGAGCCGCTGCGCCAGGTGGCGGTGTAGAACTTGCGGAACGGATGCTTCAGGGGGACGACGGCGGCCTCCCCAGACGTGCCATCCGGATGCACCTCGAAGACCCGGTTCTCGGAGACCGGCCGGCCGTCGCTGGTCTGGCCACTGACATAGCAGAACACATAGACGCGGCCGGCCGGCGTGATCTGGAATCGCCCATCGCCTGGCAGCTCGCCGGAGGCGCCTTCGCCGCCGATCAGGAGTGGGCGCTTCAGCACGACCTTGCCGTCGCGCACGACTGCGTACATGAGGGCTTGGGTCTGCTTCTCGCCGGGGAAGAACTTGTCCCGCAGCCGCACGTCGAGCGCGCGTTCAGTCCAAAGCAGATGGACCGCGCCATCGGGCGCTACCCAGAGGTCACATGGAGTTAGCCACCCGCAGGTCTTGTCCCGGCTCGAGATCTCGATCCAGTCGTGGAACTGGCCGGTGCGGATGTCATCGCTCCAGGCGAAGAAGAGCCGGCGGAAGTCGTAGTCCCAGTCGCGGCCGGTAACCCGTTTCTTGAACTCGCGCCATTCCGGGTATGGCTCGACGATGTCGCTGACCCCGCAGAAGTAGACGGCGTGGTCCTTGAGCGCGATGGTGGGATAGCACACGCGAATGGGCTCCGGGGTGGGATACTCGGCGCCCCAGGGCCACTTCAGCTTCCCGTGGGCTGACCAGTTGCCGGCGCGGTCGCGGAAGGTCCACTCGGCGTGGGTGTAGCCGATGTTCTGGAAGAGGATCAGCTCCTTGCGCTTGGGATCGGCGGCGAAGCTGCGATAGGAGTGCTCGGTGAAGCTGGGGTGACCGTCCCAGGCCGGCACGAGAGCTTCTGGAGGGGCGGCCAGGCGGGAGGCGCGGAGGAAGAAGATCTGTGGCTGGGCGGGGCCGGCTCGTTCGTCGGGCCGGGTAAGGGTGGGGTTGTCGGAGAGGAAGAGGGAGCCGTCCTGGAAGCAGCCGAGAGGGCAGGGCTCGCGGGTGCGGCCGGGGCCGGTGGCGACGAGATCCCAACCTCCGGCCCCGCGCGTGAGCAGCCGCCAGCGCACGTTGTTGAGCGGCTTCGTTTCGGCGATGCTCTCGACAGCGCTGATGAAGACGCGGTCGCCGATGCGTGTGAGGCAACTCGATCCGTACGACCACATCGGACCCGCGCCGTTGTCAGGGCTCTGAAGAGAGTAGACATCATCTTCGACTTCCACCACCGGGTTGAGGCCCGCGCCGTTGGCAGGAGGAGTGGTCAGAAGGGAGAGGGAAGCAGCGGCGATGAGTGTGAGACTCAGCAGCAGTGAGATGTCTGACACGCGAGAGACCTCCATATGAAACGACGGAGTTTCTTCCATCACAGTGATATGAGCCACAGTGCAAGAAACCCCTCAGCGCGCAGCGTTACGCTTCGACAGGAGAATCGGGAGTGCTGATAGCAGAGCGCGTATACTCCGCGGATTGGCTTCCTCCTTCTGGCCGTGCAGCATGGTTGCGGCGCGGGGTGGGCAGCGACGCGCGACACCTCGATCTACCGCTAGCTTGTTGTGCTAGGTAGTACTCGATATCGCTATGAAAATTCCTCTTGCCAACGTAGGGGTGCTGTGCTATATTGCGCGGCGTCGGACTGAAGTGAGTATTGGTGGGTGCCCGCGAAGGTCGGGGAGTTATCCACAGGTGTTGATAGCGCTGTGGAAAGTAAGTCAGCCTGGTGCCTGACTTTGCCGGGTCCCGGACTTCATATGGTGGCGATGTACTGGGCGAGGGCCTACAGGCGAATCGGCAAAAAGCCAGCAATCATCGTATCATTTCCTACCCACGATAACTAGCCTTGGCTGACTAATCCACATGCTGTCCCCACCGGGGGGCTCCACCCTCTCGCCCGGCCCACGCGGGCTGGGTCCGCGGTCCGACACTGGCTTCTGAGGAACGGGTCACTATGGCCGCGCCGGGTGGTCGCGGCCGGGCAGGCGGTGACCGGACAACCAAGGGGGACGCATGCGGGAGTCGCAGCCGTCGGTGCAGCAAGTATGGGAGCAGGTGTTGAAGGCGCTGGGCAGCAAGCTCGCCCGCCCGTCGTTCGAGAGTTCCATCAGGCAAGTCCGCCCCAAGTCTCTGCGCGGGGACGTCCTCGAGCTTTCGGTGGCCACGGAGTTCGCGCGAGACTGGCTCCTGAAGAAGGGCACCAAGGCGATCGAAGCGGCGCTGGAGCAGGTGGCCGGGCGATCCGTCAAGGTGCAGTTCGAGCTGGCTCAGCTCGATCTCGATCTGGAGGAGAAGGCGTCGAGCCCGCGCCGGCAGGCGCCGAGGGCGCAGCACGAACCTGAGGCGCTCTCCACCATCCCGCTGAACCCGCGCTATACCTTTGACAACTTCGTGGTGGGCAAGGGGAACCAGTTCGCACAGGCGGCGGCGCGGGCGGTCGCCACCCAACCCGGCAACTCCTACAACCCGCTGTTCCTCTACGGCGGAGTGGGGCTAGGGAAGACGCACCTCATGCAGGCGATCGGGCATCAGGTGATGACCAGCCACCCGGAACTCCGAGTGCAGTATGTCTCCGGCGACACCTTCACCTTCCATGTGGTCTCCTCGATCCGCGACGACCGCTTCGGCTCCTTCCGGAAGAAGTACCGAGAGGTCGATCTGTGGCTGGTGGATGACATCCAGTTCATCGCCGCCAAAGAGCGCACTGAGTCGGAGTTCTTCCAGGTGTTCAACACGCTTTACGAGACCGGGCGGCAGGTGGTGATCACTAGCGACCGTCCGCCCAAGGAACTCCAGATCATGGACGACCGACTGCGCTCGCGGTTCGAGTGGGGGCTGATCGCGGATATCAAGCCACCGGACATGGAAACCCGGATGGCGATTCTGGCCCGGAAGGCGCAGGCCGAGGGGGTCTCGGTGCCCGAAGAGGTGCTGCGCTACATCGCGCAGGTGGTGAAGTCCAACATCCGGGTCCTGGAGGGGGCGCTGATCAAGGTGCTGGCGGCGGCCTCGCTCACCAAGTTGGAGATCACGCTGTCGCTGGCGGCCGAGCAACTGCGAGACCACTCGCTCGACACGCAGCAGCAACTAGTGAGCATCCCTCGCATTCAGCAGGTGGTGGGCGAACACTTCAACTTCTCCGTGACCCAGTTGACGGCCCGCACCCGCACGCAGGATGTCGTGTACGCCCGGCAGATCGCCATGTATCTCTGCCGCGAGTTGCTGAACTCGTCGTTCCCGAGCATTGCACGCGCCTTCGGGGGCAAAGATCATTCGACGGTCATCCATTCCTGCACCAAGATCCGCGATCAGATGCAGGATAGCGCGGTTCGCGCCCTGGTCAACGAGCTGGGTGCTCGCCTGCGCACGGAGACCTAGCGGGCCATGGTTGCGGCGAGCTGTGAACAACCTGTTGGGTATCTGAGAGAAACGGGACGGGGGTAATAAGGCGGAAGTAACCATCTCCCATATCCACAAGCATTCGCAGCCTTGCCCAAAGACCAAGTGGACGCAGAGGCCTTGTCCAAACGTCTTGCTGCCCCCGTTTCCCCTTTTCCCTCTCTCTTATTACTATCATTATTAGATTAGTTAAGAAGTATTCCCCCTGCTCCCCAACAGCCGAGATGCCCCGCTCGTGGAACCGGTGTGGAAACGTCCAGGTCAGCGGTAGTTCGGAATGAAGGGAGGATTCGCGGGGAGAGGAATAGGGACGACAAGAGAGAACCAGTACGCCCCAGAGGACAGTCCGGGACAGGGGGATGGCCAGTGAAAGTGACGTGTAATAGAAGGGTTCTGCATGAGGCGCTCCAGCACGTAAGCCGGGTGGTTTCGGGGCGGACGACCCTGCCCATCCTCAGCAATGTGCTGATGGAGGCGAGCGGAAGCGACCTACGGATGACTGCGTATGATATGGAAATCGGGGCCCAGAGCACGGTGGCGGTACAGACGGAGGAGCCAGGGGCTTTGACGGTGCCAGCGCGGGTGTTGGTGGACGTGGTGGCCAGCCTGCCGGACGCAACAGTGGAACTCGAGAGCCAGGATCGAAGCATCCTGCAGCTGACCTGTGGGAAGTCCGAGTATACGATCCATGGTCTCCCGGCGGAGGAGTACCCGACGATCCCGGAGGTGAAAGGGGAACTGGGGGCGGAGATCACGCAAGCGGGCATGCGTCACCTCATCCGGACGACCATCTTCGCCGCCTCGAAGGACGAGACACGGGCCATCCTCACGGGCGTCTTGTTCGAGAGAGACGGAGGCGCCGTGAAGATGGTGGCTACGGACAGCTACCGGCTCGCGGTCACCAGCGGCGCGGCCGACCAAGTGCGGGTGTTGGGAGGAGAGGAGAAGTGGCAGGCGATCATCCCCGCGCGGGCCCTGCAAGAGCTGAACCGCATGCTGGACCCCGCGGCCGAGGAGACTCCGGTCAAGATCAACGCGAGTGAGCAGCAGATGAAGTTCGAAGTCGGACCTTATATCTTGGTGTCACGGCTGATCGAGGGGCAGTTCCCGAACTACAGCCGGCTGCTGGCGGCGGAACCGGACCGGCGGGTCACGGTTAACCGGGAGGATCTCCTGGGGGCGATCCGGCGGGCCGCAATCGTAGCGCGTGCGGAGGCGAGCAAGCTGATGTTCCGGGCGGAGGAGGGAACGCTGACCATCAGCGCGGAGAGCGGGGATGTGGGCCGCGCGCACGAGGAGCTGCCGGCCATATTGGAGGGGGAGGCGATCGAGATCGCGTTCAATGCCGAGTACCTGACCGATGCGCTGGGAGTGATGGACTCCGAGAGTGTGGTGTGGCATCTCACGAGCCCCGAGAGCCCGGGGCTGCTAAAGCGCACCGATGACCCGGAGTACGTGTACGTGGTGATGCCCATGCGGCTGTAGCGCGCTCTCGCCGCGGGCAGGGAGCAGGGCAGCGGGAGGCGGACCGCGGGGCTAGTCCCGCGCTGGCTTCTGGAAGATGAGCAGGTACTCGTGGGCCTTGTTGATGCGGAAGACCGAGGGGTGGCCCAGGGGCCGCAGGTTATTGTACTCGTGGCGGCGATCCCAGATGATGAGGTCGTCGAACAGGTAGCCGATCTCCTGCATCAGGCTCGCCACGTCGGCGTGGAACGGGTGGAAGGTGCTGCCCGTGCGGATGTCCATCACCACGACGATGCAGTAGGCGCGAGGCCGGAGGGCTTCCCACACCTGCCCGAAGACCCCGGACAGCTCGGCGAGGAAGGCGCGGTAGTCGCTCACCCGGCCCAGGTCGGCGCTCTCCTCGCCATAGTGGCGAATCTGCTTGCCATCGGCTGAACGGCGGCGGGTGAGGATGTTCCAGTAGGGCGGCGAGGTCACCACCAGGTCCACGGAGGAGGGGGGCGCATGTAGGCCGAGTCCCCGTGCGTCGCCGCAGATCACCCGGCATCCCTCCGCGCAATCACCGAGGCGCTGGTGGGCCAGCCTCACGTAGTCAGGGCTGATGTCCAGCCCGATGCCGACCCGGCCCAGCTGATGGGCGGCGAGCACGGTTGACCCCAGGCCGCAGAAGGGATCGAGCACGACCCGACCGTCTGGCGGCAGGAAGCACTCGATCAGGCGATGGGGCAGTTCGACCGGGAAGAGGGCAGGGTGCTTGAGCCGGAGCTCTTCCTTGGACTTGCGGATATCGCTCCAGATGCTGATGGAGTAGCGGGTCCAGGTACGGCCGTCGAGCTGATTGGCCCTTCTGCGCTCACCCCGCACCGTCCGGCTCCTGGGCCACGGCGGCGCGGTAGAGGGGACCGCGGGGCAGGTTCCGCCTCCTGGCGACGTGGGCAGCGGCGCGGCTGGGGGAGAGGCCGGCGCGGATCAGCTCCCGCACCTCGTCCTTCGCCTCGGAGAGATCGGCCTGGGCGGGCAGTGCGCCGGCCAGGACTAAGGTGATCTCTCCTCGCGGCTCGTGGTCCGAGAAATGAGCGATCAAGTCCGAGACTCGGCCGCGCACCGTTTCCTCGAAGCGCTTGGTGAGCTCGCGCGCGCAGGCGGCCTCGCGATCGCCTAGCAGTTCGCGCATGTCGGCCAGGCTCTGGCGGAGGCGGTGGGGGGCCTCAAAGCAGACGATCGCCTCGGGGCGGCCGGAGACGCGGCGGAGCGCCTCGCGGCGGGCCGAGGGCCGGCTTGGCAGAAAACCCAGGAAGAGGAA
>Ga0315295_10002940_pt1 | contig 14438 bp, 12 predicted proteins | sample YL17G14_0_MG_FD_204453 | JGI IMG/M metagenome (GOLD analysis project Ga0315295, IMG submission 204453) | Sediment microbial communities from Yellowstone Lake, YNP, Wyoming, USA - YL17G14_0 | ecosystem: Environmental > Aquatic > Freshwater > Lake > Sediment | place: USA: Wyoming | collected...
TTTCGGAACTCCCCACCACCCGATCCCGGTATGTTCCTTCCCAATAATTAAGTTGGCTTTCAATAACGATCTGCCGGTTCTGTAAAGGCCGCTGATAAATGCTGAATTGTGATCCGACCCGGTCCTTTCAATAAATCCTCTGCTTCTGAGATCCGAATAACGCATCTGGAATGCGAATTTCTCCTTCAGGAGGCCGGTTCCTGCAATAATATTATTCTTAAAAGTGCCGAATGAACCAGCCAAAGAATTTATTTCTGCAAATGGCTCATTTTCAATCCCTCGGGTCTGGATATTAATAGAAGCTCCGAATGCTCCTGCCCCATTTGAGGAGGTACCTACTCCTCTCTGCACCTGAATATTATCAATAGAAGAAGCCAGATCGGGAAGGTCAACCCAAAAAACCTGCTGTGATTCCGGGTCATTAAGTGGGATTCCGTCGACAGTGACATTTATTCTGCTGGCATCAGTTCCACGGATCCTCAGACTTGTATAACCAACACCATTACCTGCTTCGGATGTCTCAATAAGTGATGGCGTAAGACTCAGAAGATAAGGAAGATCCTGTCCCGAATTACGTTTTTCAAGGATCTCCCGGGTTACATTTGCATAAGCAAGAGGAGCCTGATCTCCTGCCCTTGTTGCGCTTATGATCACATCATCAGTAATAACAGCTATGGGATTAAGTTCTACATCAAAAACAGTGTCACAGGTAAGGATCAGGTTTGAGGTCCTTGGTTCATAACCAATAAACGAAAAACGGATCTTGTACTCTCCTTCTTTTAAGCGCTCAAAACGATAAATTCCATCCATTCCGGCCTGAACCCCGGTTAATGTGCCAACAATGCTAACACTTGTTCCTGCCAGCGGATCTCCATTCGTATCAGTTACCTTCCCTCTCAGACTAAGACCATCCATGGTTTGAGGAAAAGCATTTAGAACTGAAATAAGAATTACAACTATTAATAAAATACTGTCCTTCCTCATTTTAGGTCCATTTCGTTAAAGTTGCCGGGTGCTCTTTTTTCCCTCCGCCGGCATTATCCGGATCAGGTTTAAGGGTATGATCTCAGCCTGTAGTATTAAGGCACCCCATTTTCGATAATGCAAAATTACTCCTTTTTATCAGAATAATGTCGATAAATTGAAAAATAAGGACTAAAGTCTTATAATAGTGGACTTTTAAACTGTTGGTTAAAGCCAATGGTAATGGAATCTTATTAAAAACAAAATGCTATTCTCATTTCAAGTAAAATGCTTGAATAACTGACCGGCCAATTCAGATTTTTGTTAAATTGCAGTAAAATCGGGGATCATTTATGAAAACTCTTCTTGAAAAGCTGAATTATAAAGGACAGAAGCGCATTTTGTTAATCAATGCCGAAAAAAATTTCAAGCTTGCTCCTCTTAAGGAAATCAAGGATATTCAGATAGATAACAAAATAGATCCCAGGTATCCATATGATTTCATGATAATATTCGTCAGGAAAGTAACGGAGGTTAAAGAGATTGTCCCGGTTGCCCTTCATAATCTTGCAGTGGATGGTGTTCTTTGGTTCTGCTATCCTAAAAAGTCATCAAAAAAATACTCATCAGATATTGACAGGGATCATGGCTGGAAAGCATTAAGCGATCTGGATTTCTTTGGTATTCGTCTGCTGACAATCGATGATGACTGGTCAGCAATGAGGTTCAGGAATATAAAGTATATAAAAGCTACCTCGGAGAGGTTCTTAGTGAAAAAGTAAAAAGGATTGCTCCTCCGCCAGCAGGCCGTCGCCAAAGTCTATGGCAGCCGGCGACCAGCGGATCGCAATTACGGTAATAATAAATAATTCTCCCTTTGAAGTGGACCGAGCGTTAAAAATTTGCCCTGTGGGCAAATTTAGCGAAGGAACCAGACTGCAGGGGAGGAAGGATGTTAAATGATCAAAACCACAATCATAGAAACTCCTCTCGGAGAAATGAGAGCTGCTGCCACCAGAGAAGGTATCTGCCTTTTTGAATTCGTTGAAAAGAGTACCTTGAGTGATGAATTTGAAAATCTTGCCTATAGATTTAATTTGGAAGTTAAGCCAGGTGTAAACAGGCATCTGAGAGTCCTGAAAAAGCAGGTTAAAGAATACTTCAAAGGAAAAAGGAAAGAGTTTACCGTTTCCCTTGTTACTCCCGGAACTGAATTTCAGAAGGAGGTATGGAATGCACTAAGGAAGATCCCTTATGGTAAAACAATCTCTTACCTGGAGCAGGCTAAACTAATTAATAATCCAGGAGCTGTAAGAGCTGTTGCCAGTGCAAACGGGTCGAATCCAATCGCAATACTAATCCCGTGTCACCGGGTGATCGGTTCTGACGGGACTCTGGTCGGTTATGGCGGAGGGATCGAAAGAAAAAGATGGCTGATAGTTCACGAAAAGAAGTATTCGGGTCAGCCAGTCGACGGAACTCTTTTCTGACATAAAAACCAATATTATAATCCATAAAATGAAATTACTTGCGCGACAAAGAAATTTCCTGTTCATTTTTTTTCTTCTAGTTATCGTTATATTAACAGGATGTGCTAAAAATGAGGTTATTGATCAATGCCTGACAGGACACAGGTATGGATTCTTCGGAGGATTGTGGCATGGATTTATTGCACCTTTCGACTTTATTGGAATGCTTTTCAACAAGGAAATTACCATGTTTGCACCTAACAATAACGGTGGATTTTATGCTCTTGGATTCCTGCTGGGAAGCGGTGGATGGGGATTCTTCGGGAGCAAGAGTGTGAGCAGAGTTCAGCACCGGCGGGTTAACATTCAATCGCAGAAATTTGATGATGCTGAAATAGTGGAATGACCTCTCCCTAAATCCCTCCCCCGGGGGGCAAGGGACTTGAAAAAGCGAAACAAAAACATTTATTAATGACAAATAACAAAACCTTGCCAGGATTATTTTCATTCGAACTTGGTATTATACTGCTATTAATACTTTCCAGCTGTGTTACCGCAAAATATGTACCTCCGGATCAGATTTCTAAAACCCCAAGCTGGAAAAACCTCTATTATTTTCATGCTGAGGACAGCATATGGATAGTTAAGCCGGTTCCTGCTGCCGGTAATCAGTTTGCGGGAATAATCTTTAAACCTGAAGTAATCAAAAAAAATCGTCAGGTTCATATATATGCAGCTCCACTTTCGGCTGTAAAAACATTAAACGGACTGATATCTGTTCCAATGGAAAATATCGTAAAAGTCGAAAACTACAAAATTAATGCAGGAACCGTAATTGCCACAGTAGGTGCAGTTGCACTTTTATTCTTTATCCCCGTATTCCTGTAATAAGTTCAGAGGATTATGATTAACTTACATAAAAATTCTAAACCTTGCAGATATGGAAGAAAAATCAAAAGAAAAGGAATGTTGTCCCAAATTCGATCCTGAGCCATGGGATTACAAGACACATGAATGGATAGATAAACCGTTCATTAGGGATTACATTCCCCAATTCCTGCATATGCCATTGCCTTCAATGATGGGTAAGATAATCGGCAGGATGTGGAAAAAGTCACAGGATGCGGGTGCGGCTCCTGAGGTCAAGGATTTTCTCCTGATGGCCTACGATCCGTCTCCATGGAAAAGCGAGCTATACATGAATGTTACAAAGGAGGTCCCAGGGGCTGAAAATGTGAAGCTCAACGGGACTTTTGTCAGCAAAGTGTTTGATGGCCCTTATAACCAGGTTCCGAAATATCTGAAGGAATTCAACAAGTATCTTGGTTTAATTGAAAAAAAAGCTAAAAAGATCTATTTCTATTTCACAACCTGTCCGAAGTGCGCTAAGAAATATGGACATAATTATATAGTGGCATTTGCTGAAGTGTAGGATTGAAGAGGTGGTTAAAGTAATTGATATACAGAAAGAATTCAGGAACAGCAATTCAGGTTTCCTAAAATCGCTTCCTGGTTATATTGTTAATGGAATAGAAAAATTCATACGTCAGGATGAAATGAATGCTGTAATAAACGATAACCGCAATAAAACCGGAGTTCCTTTTCTCAATGATATCCTGAAAGACTGGAATGTAACTATGAAAATCCGTGGCGAGGAGAATATTCCTGCGTCAGGAAGATTTGTATTTGCAGCTAACCACCCTGTTGGTGGGATTGATGCCCTTACCTTTTTAAGCATGATCTATAAATTCTTTCCGGAAATCATTACTCCATCAAATGAACTGCTTAACCGGATACCCAATCTAAGGCCTCTTTTGCTTGGCGTTAATGTATTTGGAAAGAACACCAGGGAAACTGCTGAAAAGCTGAATGATCTTTTTGAATCGGATACACAGATAATGATTTTCCCATCCGGAGAAGTGTCGCGGCGTAAAAAAGGAGTGATTTCTGATCCCATATGGCAAAAGAGCTTTATCACGAAAGCAGTTCAGTATAAAAGAGATATTATTCCGGTGCATATCAGCGGAAGAAATTCAAATCTCTTTTATACTGTCGCTAACCTCAGAAAATTCCTCGGCATTAAAATGTACATCGAAACTGTTTTTCTGCCCGGTGAAATGATGAAACAAAAGAATTCCACTGTCACACTGACAATAGGCAAAGTGATCCCATACCAGACATTTACTAAAGAAATATCCCACTGGGAATGGGCTCAGACAGTCAAAGAAATTATAAATAAATTATCAAATGAAAACTAAAGAATTCTCTTCATCTGCAAATATGAGTTTTGCACTGATTTTGATTTTATCAGTTCTTTTTCTTTCATCCCAGAAAAGTGATGCACAGAAAGGTCCCGGCACCAGGATTGAGTATATAGTTTCTATGGAAAATCCAAACAATCACTATTTTCATGTTTCATTAACTTATTCCGGCATAAAGGACAAGTCAGTCGAATTAAAACTTCCGGCCTGGACTCCAGGTTATTATATGATTATGGATTATGCAAAATATGTAATTGAGTTCAAAGCTTCTGATGGTTCAGGCAGAAGTCTGGTATGGGAAAAGACTTCAAAAAACAGGTGGAAATTAGACACCGACAAGACAAATGTTTTAAAGGTAAGCTATGATGTTTTTGCTTTCAGGACCTCTGTTGCTGATTCTTTCCTTGATGACGGAAGGGGATTTATTTCGCCGACGGGTATTTTCATGCATCCTGCCGGACAAAAGGACCACCCGGTTACAGTTACAATAATACCTTATGAGAAGTTCTCAGAGATTTCCACTGGCCTCGATCCGGTTCCCGGAAAAGAGAATACTTATTCCGCTCCAAACTTTGATGTTCTTTATGATTGCCCTATTCTTGCTGGTAATCAGGAAATACTGAAATTTGAGACAGGCGGAATTCCTTATACAATTGCCGCTGAAAAGCTCGGAAAGATCGACAGAACTAAACTGGCTGAAGATTTTAAGAAAATCGTTGAGACTGCAACTTCCGTTATTGGGGAAGTTCCTTATAAGCATTATACTTTTATTATGATGAACCGGGGTATGGGAGGACTTGAGCATACCAATTCGATGGCAGTATTTACAAACCGTCTGGATTTTAACTCCACTGAATTATCGAACGGATGGCTGAGCTTTATTGCACATGAATTTTTCCATCTTTATAATGTAAAAACAATCAGGCCGGTTGCACTTGGTCCGTTTGATTACGATGAGGAAAATTATACAAATATGCTCTGGCTTTCAGAAGGGGGAACAGTTTATTATGAAGACCTCATTCTGAATCGTGCCGGATTCTACAGCCGGGAGGATATGTTCAGGGAATTAAAAACAAGCATCACTAACTATGAGAATATACCCGGACATCTTTTTCAGTCGGTGGCTCAGTCGAGCTTTAACTCGTGGATGCTGTTTTTCAACAGGTCGGAAAATGCAGCAAATACGACTATCTCATATTACGATAAAGGGTGTGCCATTGCAATGCTTCTTGACCTGAAGATTAGGTATGAATCCGGCAATAAGAAATCGCTCGATGATGTTATGAGGACACTTTATCAGGTTTATTACAAGGAGAAAAAGAGAGGTTTCACTGATAAGGAATTCAGGGAAGTATGTGAAAAGGCAGCGGGGACATCTCTTTCAGAAATATTTGATATCTATATTCCTACTGTTCAGGATATTGACTATTCAAAGTATCTTGGATACGCGGGATTGATTATTGATACAAATCCTGCAGAGGTACCTGGAGCATGGCTTGGTATTGATACCCGTGAAGACGGAGAAAATCTGATAATTACAAGAGCAGAATGGAACTCTCCTGCTTACAATGCCGGATTAAGTCCACAGGATATAATAAAAGAAATCAACAGGGGAAAGGCTACTTCAGATGCTTTGAAGAACACGTTGAATACTAAAAATCCGGGAGACAAAATCTTACTTACGATATCTCACAGGGAAATAACAAACAATGTTGAAGTTACACTTGGTAAGAATACTACAAGGAGTTTTGATATCAAACCTTTGCCGAATCCCTCACCGGAGCAGGCTGCAATACTTGCTGGCTGGATGAAATAACATGCTCCTTCTGACTTCAGGCTACGGTCTCTCTTCAAATCCACCCCCACCCCTTCCCAGTAGAGGATCTTTATAGCATTTACGGTCTCTGCTATGTGCCGGTCCTAGGCGGCCATAGCCTTTGGCGACTGCCCGCTTATGGAGGAGCAATCTCCTTGGTTCTCCTTAATTTTTATCCTTTTGCTTTTTACTTTTGTTTTTTCTCTTCCTGAATATCCCTTTTATGATCAGGTAAATAACAAAAACTCCCCCAAGTATATAAAGTATATCGTCTAAATATGGGAATATCTGATCCCTTATATCATAAATATAGTAACCGATTAATGCCAGAATTATGTTCCAAAGACCGGCGCCTACAAATGTGTAAAACATAAAAGAGCGCAGATTCATTTTTGCCAGGCCAGCGGGTATTGAAATAAGATGCCTTATCCCAGGGACAAGGCGCCCGACGAATGTCGATGTTTTACCGTTTCTGATAAAATAATTCTCGGCATGTTCGACCTTCTCTTTTGAAAGAAGAAATAGTTTTCCAATTTTTGATTCAGCAAATTTATATACAATGGGGCGCCCAAGGTAATAAGCCAGGGTATAATTAGTAAGTGCACCGCATAATGCACCTATGGTTCCAAACAGGACGACACCGAATATACTCAGATCGCCCTGTGCAGCCTTGTATGCAGCAAACGGGATAACCACTTCGGAAGGCAACGGCAGGAAAGTGCTCTCAATAAGCATCAGCAGGGCAATTGTGAAATAGTTCAGATTGGCCATGTACCAGTCAAGCAGAGTATGAAATAATTCCATTACCTGGTTTTAAAATCAATTATAAAAACATTTACTGATAACGGCTCCGCTTCTGCAGTTATTTTCCTTCCGGCTACTTTTACCTGTGTTGATACAGGATAGATAAGTTTTGGATTTGCAATGGTATTGAAATCATCCTGATTGTCCGATTTAAGAGTCAGTTTCACCCCAATCTTCTTATAAGGAAGAGCTCCCAGTGTCAGTGTCAGTGGTTTCTTTTTATCCGATGAATTAACAATCTTAATGTACAATTTCCCCTCCTTCATGTCGATGGTACTGCTTGCATAAAGGTTTTCCTGTCCTGTCATAGTCTTTCCTTCGGATAAAACCGGAACGACCCTGGTTCCTTTATAATTTGAGAACAGTTTCTGGACATAGTAATCAGGAGTTCCTATTGTTGTAAGGTTATCAAACCAGATGAGGTCGGGGCGCCACTGCCAGGCATCAACATGAGCCAGTAGAGGTGCATAGGAAGCCATATTAACTATATCTGCATTTCGCTCCAGACCGGTCATAAATGCAGCTTCGCAGAGAGCGCTCCGCCAGGTATTCCTCGATTCCGGCTCTGCATCCTCCTTTCCATGTACTGCATATTCACCTGCAAAAACTTTTATGCTGTTCCTGTCATAATTATCATATCTTGTCGCATTCTTCAGGAACCATTCCGGAGCCATGTAATAATGCTCATCAATAAGGTCGGGGCTCAGCTTTTTCAACTCGCTCCAGCTATATTCAAAATATCTTCCGGCAGGGTATGGTCCCGATCCTGAAACTATCTTTATTTCAGGATATTTAGCTTTAATCGCTTTCTCAAATATTTTATATCTTTCAATATATTGCTCTTCCCACTGTTCATTTCCTACTCCTATGAATTTCATGTTGAATTTTCCTGGATGTCCCAGTTCTGCTCTCAGTTTGCCCCATTTTGTTGTTACATCTCCGTTTGCAAACTCGATAAGGTCAAGGGCATCCTGAATATATGGATCCAGTTCCTCAAGCGGTACCACTTCGGCGGCATTAAACTGGCACGACATTCCGCAATTAAGTATAGGCAGAGGTTCTGATCCCATATCTTCGGCAAGAAGGAAATATTCATAAAATCCAAGTCCGAACGACTGAAAATAATCAGGTGCCTGGCGGCTCTCTATTTCAATATTCCAGCGGTTCATTATCATCTTTCTGTCCTCAACAGGTCCTATGGTGGTCTTCCATTGATACCTGTTACCAATATCCCTGCCCTCCACGATACATCCACCCGGGAAACGAATAAAACCTGGCTTTAGATCAGCTATCATTTCGACAATATCCCTGCGAAGTCCGTTCTGACGGCCTTTCCATGTATCATTCGGGAAAAGAGAAATCATATCAAGATCTAAACTCCCGTTGCCGGTAAGTATTACCCTCATCCTGGCTTCCTGCTCAGTGGCTGATGTTTTAAATGATGCCTGGTACCTTTTCCAGGTTCCTGAAAATCCTGAAAGTTCTGTCTTGCCAATAGTTACTCCGGCCGGATTAATAAGTTCAACCGTCATTTTTACATCTGAGTTTCCTGAAAGCTTTGCCGATACTGAGAAGTTATACTGTTCATTATTCCTTATTCCCATTCCTCTGAACCCGTCATTTGTGAATCCGAAGGAGCCGACCAAAGGATCGATATGGATATGCATGAAATGAGGGTTCGAAGGTCTTGATGGGTAATAGAAATTGGCAATCATTTGTCCGTTGCCGTTCTTCGGTGCCAGCAATTGCCAGCCAGCCATCGGTAAGGTAAATTCAAATGATCTGTTCTTTACAAGTTCAGCATACATTCCTCCATCGGCGGCAAAGTTGATGTCTTCGAAAAATACCCCCCACATTGTCGGCTGGATTTCTGCTCCGGGTTTATTGGCAGGAACAGATATTTCAGTCAGATCCTGGGCTGAAATCGTCCCACCAGTAATAGATACCGCCAGCAAAAAAACAATTAATAAACTACCCTTTCTTTTCATAATAATTATCCTTATCTGTTTGAATATTATGCGACTAAGATAACACAATCAGGCATTAATCAATGCTCTCTTTCCTGAGATTGTCCTTATCCAGTTGGGTATTGCATTTAAGAGAATAATAAACACGCAAATAATAATTGAAATTGTAAGCACAAGATTTATCACCCCGGGTACCAAAGTCGTCTGAATGTGCAGCTGCGGGAGGTAAATATTTTTAATATTCAGAAATGCAGCGGTTAATGTTGTCACTCCTACAAAACTCATTGGCATAATAGTGACCCATGCATATCTGGCCCTTCCCCTGTTAATAATGAATGAAGTCCCTATTGCAAGAGCAATCGTTGCAAGAAGCTGATTGGCCGTTCCAAACATCGGCCATATAGTGGCAACAGTACCGGTATAGATGAAATAGCCCCATGCAAATACTATAAGACCGCTGGTAATAAGATTTCCCGGCAGCCAGTTAGTTTTAAGAAATGGTTTATATACTTTTCCAAGGGTCTCCTGCAAAACAAATCTTCCGATACGTGTTCCGGCATCGATAGTTGTCAGTATGAATAATGCTTCGAACATTATCGCAAAATGATACCAGTACGACATTAAATGATCCATTCCGGGAATTGATGAAAATATATATGCCATTCCGACACCAAGTGAAACTGCTCCGCCGGTACGTCCTGCAATTTTTTCACCAACGCTTACAGTAAGCTGATCCAGGTTTGATGCTGTGAAACCCATCTCATGGAGCTTTGGAAGAATTGCCTGAAGTTTATCAACCGGTATGTTTATCTGGAAATAATCAAGTGGAAGCAGACTAGTTGCAGCAATCAGCGCCATTATGCTGATTGCACCTTCGGTAAGCATTGCCCCAACTGCAATTGGTTTTATGTCAGACTCTTTCATGATCATTTTAGGAGTTGTACCGGAGCTTACGAGGGAATGAAATCCCGAAATAGCCCCGCACGCGATAGTAATGAAAAGGTACGGAAATAATCTACCGGGGATTATCGGTCCTCCTCCTTTGCCAAACTCTGTAAATGCAGGCATCTTGATTTCAGGAGCAACAATTATCAACCCGATCGCCAGCAATGCAATAACCGATATTTTCATAATCGAGCTAAGGTAATCGCGCGGCGAAAGAAGTAGCCATACTGGAAGAACAGATGCCAGGAATCCATAAACAGCTATCAGGATAGTAAGGGTTTTATGATCAAATGTAAACCAACCGGCAATGCCGGAACCCGGAATATAGCGTCCGGTAATAACGACGGCTATAAGCATTATAACTCCAAAGATCGTTGCTTCGAGGGTCTTACCCTTTCTTACTTTAAACATCCACAAACCCATAATAATTGCAATGGGAATTGTTGATGCAATAGTAAATGTGCCCCACGAACTTTCAGCCAGGGCATTTACAACAACAAGCCCTAATCCTGCAAGTGCGACAATAATTATCAGGATAATGGCAAATGATGTTGTTGCTCCGCTTATTTTGTTTATTTCAGCTTTAGCAATTGCTGCAAGTGATTTACCGTCATGCTGCACTGAAGCAGTAAGAATTACAAAATCATGCACCGCCCCTGCCATTACTGAGCCGATCAGCATCCATAAAAAACCAGGCATGAAGCCGAACTGTGCCGCAAGAACAGGCCCAACAAGCGGACCAGCTCCCGCTATCGCCGCAAAATGGTGGCCAAATAATACCCATCTGTTCATCGGATAATAGTTCTGGCTATCATACAATCTGTAAGCGGGAGTCTGATTAAGATCATTTTTAACAGCAACCTTTGCAGCTATAAAGCTGAAATATAACCGGTAAGCAATTGCAAACAATGCAATAGAACCGATCACCACTGGCATAGCGTTCATAAGAAAAATGCTGTTATAAGATTTCAGGAACAAAATAGACATTATCCAATTCCTGTGCAATTGAAATTATCATAATTACATTTTAAGACAGCAAATTTGTTTAAATTGCAGTACTGATAAATACGTATCCGACTTAATATTATGAACTTTTATGAACGTAACAAGAACTTTTGATCTCCTGGACAGATACAAGGATAACTTTCAGAAAGAGGATGCTTTATGCTTCAAAAATAACGGCCTCTGGATAAAGTACAGTTCGCAGGATTATATTGATTATTCATGTAATTTTTGTTATGGACTTTATGAACTTGGTTTTAAAAAAGGTGACAAAATTGTAACTGTATCTAACAGCCGTCCGGAATGGAATTTCATAGATATCGGAATGTCAATGCTGGGGATAGTCCATGTTCCTGTATTTACATCGCTTAATTCATTGGAATATGAATACATAATTAGAAACTCCGGTGCTAAAATGATTATAATTTCCGATAAGAAATTATTTAAATGTGTAACTCCAGGTCTCAATATTCCCGGATTCTCTGGAACTATCTACACTTTTGATGAGATAGAAGGAGCCAGAAACTGGTTGGAGATCGTTGAAAAAGGAAAATCCTGTTCCGAAAAGACAAGGCAGGATGTTGAGATTGCAAAAAGTCAAATCAATCCGGAAGATCTGGCCACTCTGATTTATACCTCAGGTACGACAGGAAAGCCCAAAGGGGTAATGCTTTCACACAGGAACCTTGTAAGTAATTTCATTTCCGCTGCAGGAGTCTTTAATTTGAGACCAACTGATAAATATTTGAGTATATTACCATTATGTCATGTAGGAGGAAGGCTTGGAAATTACCAGACCCAGTACAGCGGGACCAGTATTTATTATGCTGAGAATATGGGGACGATTGCTGCAAACATGATGGAGATCAAACCTGACGGATTTGATGCCGTACCTCGTGTTCTTGAGAAATTCTATGATGTCATTATCTTAAAAGGGAAGAAGCTTACCGGGATAAAAAAATTAATATTCTTCCGGGCAGTAAATCTTGGCTTAAAATTCAAACCTTTCGGTGAAAACGGATGGTTCTATGAGAAAAAACTCGAGATTGCTGATAAACTCGTCTTCAGTAAATGGAGATCAGCTCTTGGCGGAAATGTCAGAATTGTGGGATGCGGAGGTGCAAGTCTTCAACCCAGGCTGGAAAAGATATTCTGGGCTGCAGGAATTAAAATAATAAATATGTACGGACTGACAGAGACATCACCTATCATTACGATTAACAGGACATTTAAAGGAGGTGTAAAACTTGGATCAGTAGGAACTGTGATTCAGGGTGTTGAAGTTAAAATAGCCGAAGATGGAGAAATCTTGTGTAAAGGGCCAAATGTAATGATAGGATATTTTAACGACCCTGCCCTTACGAAATCGGTTTTTGATAATGACGGATGGTTTCATACCGGGGATATAGGTTACCTCGACAAGAACGGTTTTCTGATGGTTACTGACAGGAAGAAAGAAATATTCAAATTATCCAACGGTAAATTTATTGCACCTCAGCTTATTGAAAATATATTTAAGGAATCAGCAATTATTGATCAGATTATGGTGATAGGAGAACATGAAAAATTTGCCAGTGCACTTATTTCACCTGATTTCAAATATTTTAATGAATGGAGGCAATCAAATAAAATTTCATTTTCGGATACTGTGGAGCTGATCCGGCTTCCGGAAATAATCTCAATTTTCAATTCAGAAGTTGAAAAAATCAACAAGCGGCTCAACTCTCATGAAAGAATCAACCGGTTTAGGCTGGTCCCGGACGAATGGAGCCCAGCCACAGGGGAAATATCACCTACTTTAAAACTCAGACGTCAGTTTATTTCAAATAAATACAAGGAAATTATAGATCAGATCTATATGAATCGACCTGAAAGACTATCGTTCTAACTGACCTGAAAATGAAGATCGTAAAGGTAACTGACAGGAAAACAAAAGGGGATTTCCTACGGACTGCTAGAATAATTTACAAAGAAGATAAAACATTGGTTTGTCCTTTGGACAATGACATAAAAGCAATATTTGATCCGGCAAAAAATCCCTATTACAGGCACGGGGAAACGGAAAGATGGGTTCTGGTCGATGAGAAATACAATCTCATAGGCAAAATAGCGGCTTTCATTGATACAAGCCTTGCTTACTCCTATGCACAGGCAACAGGTGGTATGGGGTTCTTTGAATGTATCGACGATAAGCCTTCAGCTTTTCTGCTTTTTGATACAGCAAAAGAGTGGCTGAAATCAAAAGGAATGGAGGCAATGGACGGACCAATAAATTTCGGAGAGACTGATAAGTACTGGGGCTTGCTGGTAGGTGGTTTTACCCATCCATCTTTTGATGTACCATATAATCACCCCTATTACCAGGATCTCTTTGAATCGTATGGTTTCAGGACATATTATAAAATGGAAGGCTTTCACCTTGATGTTACAAAACCTCTTCCAACAAGATTCCTGAAAATTGCTGAATGGGTATATAATAAACCCGGATATGAGTTCCTTCACTTCACATGGAAAGATCAGGAAAAATATACCCATGATTTTGCACAGGTATTCAATGAAGCCTGGTCCTCATTTAAAATTCATTTTGAACCTCTTGAACCTGAGTATATACGAGGTGTGCTCCGGAAGGCAAAGGCAATAATTGAAGAAGAATTTATCTGGCTTGCATATTTTGAGGGTGACCCAATTGCAATTTTTCTGATGTTCCCTGATCTGAATCAGATCCTGAAACACCTGAATGGGAAACTGGATCTTATAAGTATAATCAAGTTCTTTTATCTGAAAAGACGGAAGACTATGACCAGGGCAAAAGGCCTATTAATGGGTGTTATACCAAAATATCAGGGACTGGGAATAGAATCGGCATTCATCATGAACGTAAGGAAAGTATTTGAGAAGAAACCACATTATAAGGAAATTGAATTCTCATGGGTAGCCGACTTTAATCCAAAGATGAGAAAAATCTTTATTTCTGTCGGGAGCGTCCCGGTAAAGAATTACATAACATACAGGTACCTCTTCGACAGGACAAAGGAGTTTAAAAGATACCCGATACCTGAAACCAAATAATCTTTCAAATGAAATATGATATTATTATTATCGGCGCAGGATTAGGCGGACTGACAGCTGGTGCAAAGCTTGCCAGGGAAGGGAAAAAAGTCCTGGTAATTGAACAGCACAATAGGCCGGGAGGTTGTGCAACAACTTTTAA
>Ga0315295_10002941_pt1 | contig 14438 bp, 22 predicted proteins | sample YL17G14_0_MG_FD_204453 | JGI IMG/M metagenome (GOLD analysis project Ga0315295, IMG submission 204453) | Sediment microbial communities from Yellowstone Lake, YNP, Wyoming, USA - YL17G14_0 | ecosystem: Environmental > Aquatic > Freshwater > Lake > Sediment | place: USA: Wyoming | collected...
ATGTCGTTGCCTAGTCCTACGAGTGTCATCCCGTCCACGTCGAGCTGGACGCCATCGACATTGACCGCCTCGTCGTAGTTGTTGAACAGGCTATCGGTGACGACCACGGCGTCGTTATGATAGGCAGTGCAGAGACCAACGGCATGGTCGATAGTGAGAACGGGCAGAGCGTATGTGCCGGGATTGGCGTCATTGCCTGCGGTGTCCACGAAGAAGATGTCCCCGGTCACGCCCATCTCTTGCAGCCGCTTGATTACGGGCTCCAAGTCAACGCCAGCGCCCGTTATGTAGTTGCCTTCCCAGTTGTTGAGACCTGTGGCATTGGCATCGCTGATGTTCGTGGTGGTGCTGTTGAGCGCATTCCTGCACCCGGTGTTCTGTATGGCGGCAAGGGCGGCTTTTATGCCAGTCTCGTAGCCGGTTATGTCATTGTCGTGAATGTAGTTCTGGACAGACGGAGTGGTGAGGGTTATGCTCACACCTATGCTCCCTCCAACACCACTCCCCAACATGAGGTTGTTTCGTATCTCTTGACCACTTTGGTTGCACAGGTAGCCGATTGAGCTATTGGTGTGCCTGTTGCCCTCACAGATATTCTGATTGCCGTCGAGCTGCACGTCCACGCTACAGTCCTCAAAGCCCATCCCGAACTCGGGACCGCCTATCTGGGCGAATAGCGAATCACAGTGTACTCCTATGATTGGGACGGTGGGAACGCATGCGAAGCCCCATATCCGGCACGACTGCACCGTCACGTGGAAGATGGAAGTTGCGCCACCATTGGAGTTGTCAACCTTCGGCATGTTGATTCCGATTATCGCGGTGTTGGCCTTATCGACCTGCACGCCGTCCACATTCACGTTCTCGTCGAAGTCTCCACCCGCCGACCCCCAGCAGATGACCACGTCGCCGCCGTATGCGGTCACGTAGTTGGATATTGCGTAGTCGATAGTCTTCAGGGGAAGCGCGTAGGTCCCACGGCTGGCAGCATCGACACCCGCGTCGGTATCAACGTAGTAAATATTGCCGATGTTGGGCAACAGCGCCCGTATCCGGTTTATTGTGCCCGCCATATCTACATAGGTTGCCATCTATCACACCATCCCGTACTATTCATCCACTTTGACTGCAATCTTCCTCGGTACTGCGGTAGCCCCTACCTCGGTGATGTTGAGCTGCATGGTTACCCTATTGAGGACGAACGAAGTGTAATCGAAATGCGGATTGGGGTCTGTTCCTACCGTATAGGGGTCCTCTTTTATCTTCTGCCAGCCCGCTCCGGCTATCTCCTCGTATATGCGAACGGTGATTACCCTCGCCGCCGTGAACGCGGAGATGTCGAGTGAGCCCACGACTCGCCTCAGAAGGCCGTCAAATGTAGATGCGGAAGAGGTAATCACCGTCTGTTCGGCCACACCCACCAGGTATGAGAAGTTTGTTATGGTTTTGACAGTGATTATAGTATTGCCATCGAAATTATTGAGCTCGAACGCCGGGGCATTGAGGTCCGCCACGGGTATTCCACAGTTGATAGCATTTCTCACACACGTATTGCCTATAGCGCCTACCCCTGCCTGGATACCATATGAGTACCCAATGATGTTGTTCTCATACGCGTAGTTGAACTCGCCGGTGGCGGCGAAATTTATTCCTACCGTCCCAGCGGACTCGGTGGTCAAGGAGTTGTGATGAATTAAGTTGTAATCACTCTGTATGGCGTACCCGTTGGTGCCGGGGCCACCTGCGTCCCAGTGAACGTTGTAAGCCATCTCGCAGTAGACCCCTACCGAATCCACCTGCGTGCTGCCACTATAGAAGTAGTTGCCAGCGTCCTGCCTTCCGATTCTGACCCAGTTGGCGGTTACATATATCCCCTTATACGCTCCGACGGGATTTATGAACATCCCATCGACCGTGCAATGAGCGCCCGAAATCTCCATCACGCTCGTCGCGCCGACGTTGCTATTTATCACGTTCGGATGGTCGATTCCGAGTATGTGCGTGGTGGCCTTGCTCAACGCCACGCCAACAACCGTTGTGTTTTCGTCGAAGCTGCCACCCGCAGACGCGTAACACACAAGCAAATCATCATGGTTCGCAACAGCGTAATTGGTGATGGCATACTGTATCGTCTTCAGTGGCAACGCGTATGTGCCCCTTCCGGCGGCGTTGACCCCGGCATCGGCGTCCACGAAGAAAATGTTACCTATGTTGGGATACAGCGCACGCATCCGGTCTATCACGGTTGATATGTTGACATATGTTGCCATCTGCCGCACCGTCTTAGTACGATACCCTGATGATTATCGAGAAGTCCGAAGGAAGCAAAGCCGGGTCATTGGCCACCGTGTCTGTGTCGATGGTTATGCGGTCGTTCTGAGCGATTGCCGTTATGTCCGGCAGAGCCGCCACGACGTACGCCTGACCGCCGCCGCCCGCACTCGCTATTAACGGCCGATTGCCCGCGGTGGTATACATTGTGGCTCCATTCTTGTGCACGTCCCATACGTTGTTTGCAACGGTGCCGGCATTCCCACCACGCTCACTAACGTCCGCCGTAACCCGGGTCACGGTACAGGCCGCTGGAGCTATCCACGCGCCGTCCACCCAGGTGCCAGGCGTGAACTGTCCATTGCCGACGAAGCGTATCGTCTCGGTGTCCGCTGCACCACCGAATACCTGAACTATGAACGCCGCGCCGGTCCAGGTGTAGAAGACGCCGGTGTCTATCTGCTTGACCAGCATACCTACAGCAAGTCTGTCGGTGAGTAGAGCAAGCGCTACTAGGGCAGCAGCGTTGGCTACCGACCGGTACCCGCCCCGGTTGTATATCTCGTCCGTGACCGCATAGGTATCAGTGCTATCGGTGGGCGCTACGAACCCCGTAAACCTTACACTTCCGGGAATTGGTGCCATGTCATCACCTCAGCTCACGATTATATCGATAGCGGCCCCAAGTATGTTGGTGGTCCGATGCACTCTGTAGTTCACGAGAACTCCGAAACCGGTGACAACATTCAGCACCACATACGGAACCTCCATTGCGACGTCGAGGCCCGTAGAGGTGTCCTTGAATGTGGTCGCTGTGCCCCACGCAGACGGATAGCATATGTACTTGTAGCCACCACCGGCGAACGAATAGGTACCGGCGTATCCCGTCCGCAGTCCACTCGATGCCAGCCCCGTAATATCCGCTCCCGCAAGCGGGGTGGTCAGCGTTGGGCCGTAATGGACCATATACATCCAGTAGATGTTGAGGTTCCTGGTGAACACCCCGAGAAGCGTGTTCACACCATCTATGCGGAACACGTGTGTGAACGACACATTATGTGTTATGCCAGCGCCGAAGTTGTACGCCTGTGTACCGTCGTTGGCCGTGCCGACTACGAGGTTCACCGCATCGGTCACGTTCACGATATCTATGCTGTTCACCACGACGTTCGCAGGGTTGGTCGTGCCCCAGGTGAAGGTCTGCGCGCCGGCTATGCTGCCACCCACTTCCATGGAGGTTATCCCCGTTATGAGGAACGAGGTGAACGCCGGGTACTGGTACGGGTACAGGAGCGCGTCCCACATCTGCTGCATGGTCTGGTTGAGGAAGACCGACCCGGCCGGGATACCGCCAATCGTCACGGGGGTGGGCGTGAGATTGGTGTAGAGAACGGCACCACCACCAGGCCCGATTGCAACCCAGGCAGCGCCGGTCCATAGCTGGAGTTCCTGGGTGGGAATGTACCAAATCCGGTCGCCGGGACTGAGAATATTCTGGTGCGTTATAAAAGTCCGCTGCGCGGCGGTCATCGCACCTAGCCACTGGTGCTTTGGAGTCTTACGCATACTTACACCCCTACTTGATAGGCCCCGAGGAGCCTACACCCCATTATTATAGCTATAGAGTTACTGCTATTAAATATATGCGGTTCTGGCACCGCTCTCAGACGCACCATTGGTACCCCGTCGGAGTCGGATAGATTTTGACCATGCTCCTCACAAGCTCGTCCTGCGTCCTGACAAGCTCATAGTGAACACTTGCGAGGGTCTCCCCGACTGCTGCGAGCGGGAACCTGGGCATCGGTATATTGGGAACCATATGCATGATTTGAGCCTCCTAAAACACCGGCGCGTACAGCGTGAAACGGTTCTTCGGCTGCACTACCGGGTCTTTCTCCTCCACCGCTATACCCCTCTCATTTGTCGCCGCCGTGTTTCCAAGACCCACGGTCGTCGGGCTCCGGTTCGGCTGGCTCTTGAGCGATGCAGCGGGCGTTGTGGTCCTCTTATTTTCGCCTATGTCACCTATGCCGACCATATAACCCATATCATCCTGCGAGCCGGCATTGGCCCGTTTGCCCACAACCTGCTGCTGGGAGTGGAGTCCTATGTTTATGTTCTGGTGTCCGGTCGTCTGGACCCAGGGGGCCGCTGCGGACGCTGGAGCCGCCTGCTTCTGAGCCATGGATGCCTGGAGCTGAGCCAGCACATTTGGCGGGGATATTTGCTCCAAAAATTTGAAGAGCGGAGCTATTGGGCTCGCTTCTGGACCCGGAGTAGCTCCGTTCATTTCCGCTGCTCCTGGCTCAGAAGATGATGGTCGAGCCTTGGACGCTGAACCCGGCCTTCTCGCTCCTCACCTTGGTCTCCGCACGCTCGGCAGTGAGTTGGGCCATGGACATTCCCTTGCGGGTCGCCCATCTCTCCCTGATGCCTTCCGGGTACACCGGAGCGGCCGCGGGTGCGGCCGCTGCTGGTGCCTGCTCCTGGGCGGGCATCAACGGGGTCCCTGTCAGCATTTGCCTCAGCACATTGTGCGGAGCCATCGTGTTGAGCACGTTGGCCAGTCCTGCTATCGGGTTTTCGGGCATCTCATCTCACCTATCCCTCTGCGCCGGATATCGACGTGAACTCTAGCTCGACCATGAACGAGCCGCTGGTGAGGGGTCCCATGTCGGCCTGCTCGCCCCAGCCCGGAGCCACAACGATGCCGTAGCACCGCACGTGGAGCTGCTTGAATGGTCCTGCGGGCGGGCCGACCGTTACGTAGTTCTGAACGACCAGGGACTCGAAGTCGAGCATGCAGTTGGGTCCCAGCAGGACGTTCTGCTCACGGGTAAAGTCGAAGGCCGTGACGGGGCGCACCTTCGGCTCCACAACGTCGCCCTTGACATTGAGGATTTTGTCCGGGAGGACGCTGTTTATGTCTATCCCCAAAGTCGGGTTCATCGGGTCGCTGTAGAACCCCGTTCCGTTGTCGTAGCCCATCGCGTCCTCGGGACCTACCAAGATGTTCACGAGCACACGTGTCCGCATCGGGCCTCGCCCACGCTTGTATGTTCTCTTCACTAATGTTACTGTTGGCATGTTCAAGCCTCCGCACCAGATATCGCAGTATATTCAAGCTCTACCGCAAAGCTCCCCGCAGTGATGGTCACGTCGGTGGATGCCTCGCCCATGATTGGCCCGGCCGCTACACCGTACACCTGTACGTAGAGCCGCTTGTACGATAAGAGGTTGCTTATCGACATGCCGGAGTAGTCGATTATAGCGTCCGGTAGGCCCAGACCGTGTACCCATCCGGTCCAGCCCGCGAGCGCTGTCATCCGGGGCTCCACGATGTTGCCCACCACATTCAGCATCTTGTCCGGCAGGACGGCATTGATGTTCACACCATTGTTGGGTGAACCGGCATCGTCCGCGAAGCCCCACGTCTTCGTGTAGCATATGTTCTTCTGCGCGCCCGCAGTCACACTGATGAGCGCACGCAGCCTCTGCGGTCCCCTGCCCCTCAGGTAGGTTTTCCTCAAAAGAAGCACCGTCGGTGCCATGGAACTCACGCCTCCCCGCCGGAGATGGGAGTGTATTCCAGCTCGATGCTGAAGCCCCCGCCAGTGATTGCGGCATCACTGGCCGCTTCATCGAAGACCGGCCCGGCTGCGCAGCCGTACAGCCTCACGAATATGTACTTATGCGGTGGGGCCGTGTAGTTGAAGACTCCCATTATTGCGAAGTCGAGTATTCCGTGGGTCCCCAGCAACGTAGTCGTGAAGCCCGTGAACGACGCAAGCGTCGCCATCCTCGGCTCTATCATGCTGCCGACGTAGCCATTTCCGACTGCGGTTGGCTCCACTATCGGCTCCGGGATTACGGACTGGATATCTATCGGGCTGGCGTTTGCGTTGAGGAACCCAGTTCCTTTCTGATACGCTCCCTGGTGCGTGTCGGCATCGAATGCCACACTGACAATCGCCCTTATCCTGTGCGGTCCCCTTCCCCTATGCAAGCTCTTTCTCAATAGAGTCACTGTCGCTGTCATTTTTTTTCACCCCAGTTCTTTTGCGGCTTTCACCTGTACCAGGTTACGCCTATTATTCCGATTATCCCTCCGCGCCTGATATTGATGTGTATTCCAACTCGATGACGAACGAGCCGTCGATTAACGACACATCCGTCAGTGCTTCCGCCATGACCGGCCCGGCCTTGACTCCGTACAGCCTGATGAACACGCGCTTGTACTTCGTGCCGTAATTGCTGACCGTGGCATGGTCGAAATCGAGTATGCCATCGGTCCCGCCCAAGCCATGCGCGAACCCACCGGCGGTGAGCATGGCGAGGTTTATCATCCTCGGCTCCACGATGCATACTTCCCCCGCGATTACTACCGGCTCCGGGAGTAAGGCTTGCAAGTTCATCCCGTTGTTGGGGAAATTTGTCCCGTCGTCGCAGAAGCCGAACCCAGCAGTGTACCCGGGCGGATTGATTGCACCGAAGTCTACCAACACGACCGCCCTAATACGCTGTGGACCCCTACCCCGCAGGTAGGTCTTTCTGAGGAGGGTTTTCGTGGTTGGCATCACCATGGTGCATCACCATCTAGTAGGAACTTCCGCCTTCTCCGAAGATGTTCATCTGCCGCAGCTCGGTGGAGGTCATCTTCGGCTTGACTCCACCCATCGGCACGAACGCCCGCTGGTACCGGGCCTTGGCCTTTTCTTCCTCCTTCGCACCCGGAAGCTTGATGCCCATGATATCCGCGAGCGGCTTCACCGGGGCCAGAAGGATGGCATTGAACATGAGGAACGGGTCCGGGGGTGTTTCCTGCGGCTGCTGAGTGGGCGACTCCGCCTCACCCCGGCCGCTTCCGTAGAACATCGGTCTCAGAGGCATCTTGGCATCCCCCTAGAAGATGTTCGCCTGCTGGAGCGCGCTGGTCGGGGTCTTGGCAGTGTAGTATCCCCCGCCCTTGGTCAGGTTCGCCAGCACGGTATGCGGCGCGAATGCCATCAGGCCATCCGTACCGGCGTTGAGGCCCCTGAGCATGTTCTCGCCCATCGAGAGGAAGTTCGTGTTCATAAGAGTCATTTGACTCGCAAACTGACCTACGATAGCTGCCAACGGGTCTTCCGGCATTCTCGACACCCCTACTGCTTCTATATTAGCAAGCGGATATATAACAATATCGCTATCACATTTGTCCGGCTTCGTGAAGGGTCAGAAAAATAATAGCGCCAATGAGGAAGCATGACCCGACCGCAATCGCACCGATAGCTACGCTCATCCAAAACACGTAGTTCTTATTTTTACCATACGCTTTCTCAAGCACGAATAGTATGGAACCACCGAAGCCCGTCAATACCACCCCTATCCCCACGGCGATGAGGGCTCCTGACAGCGCTCCAATCAACAGCCCGAGAAGGGCCGATAAGAGAATGTAGAAACGGTGCCTCTCAGTCATCACAGCGGCCCCGGAAGCGGAGAGCCCATGAAGAAGTCGCCCTTCAAGTAGCTCCTCGCTCCCCGCTCGGCCAAGCTGTGTATCACCGGCGGACGCGCTCCGCCTGAGAACAGCACAGACATGACATTATGCGGGGCTACCCTCAATAGTGCATCCCCCATAACGAAAAACGCCTGTAGTGGATTTTCGGGCATCATTCCTCTCTATATCTCGGCAGCCTTATTTATTTTTCTATACCCCTACCCTACCCTGCCTCACCGTACCGCACCCCGCCCAACCAAGCATTGCCATACCCTGCTCCGCCCTACCCTACCGAGCGAGCGCATAAACGTCGTTAGAGGATATCAAATTTTGCACCGAGCGTCACTACCGCTTTGTAGCTCCCTCAACAACAAAAAACGGATATATAGACCCGTCAATACTCATTCAGTGCGGGGAATACCTGCACACTTGGAGGAAACAACATGGGAGACGGAGACGCGCCGACACTGACGAGAGCCTACTACCTGACCCAGAACTTCAGCAGCCAGATGGCGGAGATGAGCGGTGACCGCCCGTGGGTCCAGGGACCCAACAACACCGGGATTTCCTTCACCCCGGCCAAGAACCGGCTGAATTTCTTCGCCGACCTGAAGTAGAGGCTAGAACCCTTTAGGGGAGAGAGGCAGCGGATGGACGGACCACGCCTCTCTCTATGTTTTTATAGATATTAAGGCAGGAACAACGGCGGCACCATCGGCAACTTCGCCAGGGCGAACGAGTACGGCGTCACGAAGAAGAGCGCATCATACCCACGCTTCTCCCGCTCCGAGGTCGGGAACGAGTCCCCGGTGGTGGTATCGAACGCCATCCACTGCCCCTTATAGAACGCCTCGACCCAGCGATGTGAGTTGCCGAGCGCGTACCCGAAGACCATCCTCGACGGCACTCTTTTGGCGAAGAGCAACGACACCATCAGCTGGGCCGAGTTGCCGCAGTCGCCCGCACCAAGCTTGAGCACCTGGTGAGGCATGTTCATAAACTCTTCCTGGCCGAACGCCTCCTTATCTGTGATGTAGTAGACGTTGGCAGTTATGAAACTGAACACGGTCTCGATGTACCCGTCATTGGTGCCGTTTTTCGCCCACATCCTATCTGCTACCGGGAGTATCATCGGGTCCCGCATCATCAAGAAGTGCGGAACCAGCACCCCCATGTCCTGAAGCTGCGTAGGCATACCAATCACTATTGTATTTTGAATATATAACCGATTGCCAGACCGATTATAGTGATTATTGTAGATATGAGCGCAATCTTCAGCCCATCCCTGGTGAGTTGCCTGTCCTTCTCCCGCTCCTGTTGTTCCTTTTCAAGCTTGCGGGCATCTTCCATAGCTGTAATTTTTTGCTCGGCAACCGCCAGTTTCTGCTCTATCGCCCCAAGACGCTCGAAAATATTGGCGGCATTATCCCGCAGTGATTCTATACTGTTTTTAATTCCTGAAAGGCAACCCTTGATTTCGCCAATCTCTTTCTCCGTGTCTCCTCGGTCCATCTATTAACCTCCGCCACATCTATGTTGTCTGGTAGACCGCCGTTGTTGTTCTGTACTTGAAGGTTCGAGAGGTTTTCCTCGATTTTCGATAGGCAGTCGAGCATGTCCTCGAATACCGCTTTCTGCTTCAGTGGCAGAGTCTCATACATTACCGATACCTCACTACGACTCTTTCTCTGGAACCTCACCGGGACCCAGCAGGAATGCATACTTACGGGCTGGAGTGGGTGCCTCATGCTTCGCCACCGGCCCCCACTTCGGAGGTGTCTTCGGAGCCGGTTTTGACGCCGGCGTAACCGGAGCCACAACCGGAGTCGGAGCCGCCTTCTTCCATGCCCTCCGAGGGCTGTGATGGTGCGTCGGAGGCGACGTCGGAGATGCTGGAACCGTAGTCGGGGTTACTTTCGGAACGGCCGTTGCCCCGGACACCGCTTCCGGGACCTCATTGGGTCCCGTCAGGAATGCGTGCCTCTTGCTCGGTGCCAGCACCGCGACGGGCGCTTTCTCCTTGGTCGCGACCGGCGCTACCTTGGGAGTCCGCACCCATGTTGCAACTGCCGGTTTCCCGGGGCTTTCTATGGCGGCGTACTTGTGAGTCGCCTTCCACTCCGCAATCGCATGTACTGGCGGCGATACCGGAGGTGCCGGAGGTGCCGGCGGTGCCTCTATCCGCGTCGTTCTCAGTATCTCGGCGATTAGGGCTTCCTTGCTCTTGCCCCGGCAGTTTATTTTATGACTGACAGCCAGCCTCATTAACGCTTCTGGAGATATGTTCCTCAGCTTCTCTGCTATAACCGCCGCTGAATCGTCCATGTCAATCACGCCTGCCTTCTGCCAAGCTTGCCCAGCTTGGACTTCTCCTTATCCGTGACTCGCGAGGGCATCTTGGTAGTCCATACCTCGACTATCACGAGAGTTTGATTTGCACCACCGAAGGATTGAGCGTAAATCGCCTTCGGAGCCTCGTACCGCATGACCTGCTCCGGCCCGATGAGCGGAATCCACTCATCCGGTGGAGGCTCGTCTTCGAACGCTATCATTACCGGAGGACCCGCAGCCCCGGTGGAAGGTACCACCCCGTACATCCTCCAGTGATGGACATCGGACGGCATCGCGCACACCAGGAACCAGGGGTTGGCCTGTCCGACAACCGCCGGAACTGCCACCAGCTTCTGGAAAATAGTGACGTACATGGGCCTTGCGCCCGGGAACACCAACCCTTCCTCACCCTCGCCAGCCATCCATCTCACCCCTACGCCTTGCCCGTCACCTGCGGCACTCCACCGATGACTATCGGCTGGTAGTCTATCTCGCGGTCTTCCACCTTCCGCACTATCTCTTCTGAAACCTCGTGGAGAAGGAACTTCTCTCCGACCAAGACCACGAAGATGTTCTTATCATCATTCGCTGCACCGACCGGGTACCCGGGTGGCCAGAAGAAATCCGTCCGGTTGACCAGCCGTATCTGTATGATTTGACCGTATATCGTGAAGATGTCGTAGAGCTCATCCATATCTGCCAGGAACGGAATCAGCGGCGCTTCGAGGAACCCGCCGTCTGCTCCGCCTATCCCGACGTTGGGTATAGCCACACCACCCGGGGTAATCACCGGCACATCCCTCTTCAGGTCCGTGCCCCATCTCCACTTTCCTCCGGGCTGCTTCAGCTGCAATGAGACACCCATCGGAATATCAAAGCTTGGAGGACCTGCCGCTACGGGCGTGATGGGTACGAATACATTATCGGGTATGGGCGGGAAGAGTATCCTACCAGGCATCACTTGGTCGCTCCCTTTGACCACGGCTATGACCACCGGCCGGAAATGGAATAGCCGATTCTCCTGCCCGGGCTCAGTGAACTTGAAATCCGAGAACTGACTCGCGGCACCTGCGGCGATACCGGCAGTAACCGTGGCAGTATCCCCCGCAAATGTAGCGCTCATGCCGCTCAATGATTCTCGCACACCAAGCCTGAAGACGCTTGCATTGCCCTCGTAATCGATGATTTTCACTATGTCCCCAGAGGCCAGCATGGACCTGCCTCGTCCATACCAGTAATCGCCGATTATATCCGGGCCGTCCATAGTCTCATCGCTCCTACGCTCTCGTAGTCACCGAGGGTATGCCGCCTATCACGATGGGCTGGTAGTGTATTTCCCTGTCCTCGACCTTCTTCTTTATGGCCTCGGACACCTCAAGCAGGACATACTTCGCCCCTATCAGGGCCACGAAGTAGTCCTTGTTATCCACTAGGAACGCTCCAAGGTCCAAGCCCGGTGGCCAGAAGAAGTTCGTCCTGTTCACCATGCGTATCGCAATGGTGTGCCCGAAGATGGTCCACATGTCCCAGAGGTCGCTCGGGTCGTCGAGGAACGGAGCCAGCGGAGCCTCCAGGAACCCGCCATCCACGCCTCCGACGCCGGCGCTTGTCATCGTTACACCGCCCGGAGTGGTAACCACCACGTCTCGCTTCTGGTCCGTGCCCCACCGCCAGTCGCCGGCCGGGTGCTGTACCTGTATGGAGGTACCCATCGCGATTGTGTCTGTCAGGGTCACGGGAGCCGCAGGCGTCGCCGGTATGAATACATTATCCGGTATGCCCGGGAATACTATCCTGCCGGGGCGTACATTGTCGGTGCTACGGACTACCGCAAACACTATAGGCCGGAACTGGAACAGCCGACCTTCTTGCGCAGGCTCCGTGAACCGGAACTCTGCGAAGTTGCTCGCGCCGCCAACCGGTATAACGTTGGCGGGTCCCCTCACAAACTGGGCCACCAGGTTGCCCATCGGCTCCTTCCGGCCGATTTTGAAGATGTTGTAGCGGCCTTCGTAGTCGATGAGCTTCACTATGGCCCCAGTATCCAGGAACGACCTGCCCCTGCTGTAGGCATAGTTTCCGTATAGTTTCGGACCCGGCATCTTCATCCCTCCTATGCCCTCGTGGTCACTATCGGCACACCGCCGATGGTCACAGTCTTGTAGGGTATGTCCTCGTTCATGACCCTGTCGTAGAACTTCTCAGGGCAGGGACCGAGGATATGCTTCCGGCCGACCACCCCGATGAAGTACTGCACGTTGTCTGCGTCGGCACCTATTATTCTCCCGGGCGTAGCGTACAGGTTCGTGCGATTGGCGATGCCGAACTCGATTGTCTGCCCGTAGATGGCGTTCAGCCTCCACAGGTCGCTGAAGTCGTCCACCAGCGGGGTCAGGATGGCATCGATGAACCCGCCCTGCACACCGCCGACATTCGGGGTCGTTATCGTAGCCGTGGGCACGACCACGTCCACATTGAACGATAGGTCGGTCCCGAGCCTTGCCATTCCGGTCGGATGCCGCCACCGCAGCTCCACTCCCACCGGTATGCGCTCGTCGCCGTAAGCCGTTTCCACTGCCGGAAGAGGCAGCACGTTCAGCGGCGTCGGCCCCAGTATCAACCGGCCGTCCGCAGTCCCGGGGCCTCCCCCTATCAGGACCTCGCGCACGCCGAAGATGAACGGCCGCAGCTCGAACAGCCGATTCTCCCTTGCGGGCTGAGTGCACCGCCACTCGGCGAACACTTCGGCTCCGGCAGCGATACCACCGTTCACTATGCGGCTCGTGTACCGCACCGAGTGCTGGGCGATAGACTCATGGCGCTGGACGATGAAGACCGCCTCATCACCGTTGGTGTCCACTACCTTCACGATGTCATCTGTATAAAGAAACCCTGACCGCCGGTCGTATGGGCGAATACCTGTCATCTCAGCACCCCAAGTCTTCTACGCCTATCAAGTATATGAGCCTGCCGTTATTTAACTTTTGTTAAGTGCTATTTTTTGCTGACATCTGGAACGTGGTACTCGTTTTTCTTGTCCCGCCCGTCGCTGAGCACGGCGAAGTAGGTGTACTTGCTGTCCTTCGCATTCAGGTACGTCCCGCTCCCCACCACTCCGAAGCCGTCCTCGTAGAAATACATGCCATTCGTCTTGCCGTCATACGCATAAGGAGTACAGGTGATACCATGGCCCTCAACCGTCCTGAAGTCAATCCAGTACTGCACCTGCTTCTCAGCGTCGTACCAGACATCATACTTCTCAGCATAGCCGAGATACCCGGGCGTGGGTATGGACCTCGTAAGCATTATCTTGGCATACTGCACCGGGCCACCGACATCTATCCTCTGCCCGGCATCCCGACCGTCGCCCGTATAGGCCCCGGTAACGACCATGCCGCCCACGCCCGTCCCGACATCCAGCCATTCCGTTCCGTTCCACACCTGGCACTTCTGAACTGTTGCATTGAAAATGAAGTCCGCCGCCGCCAACTGGTCGGCCTCAATCATATCCCGTTGCGCCTCGGTCATCGCCCCGAGGTACTGATGGGCGAGCTTTCGCGTGACGACACCCCATTTGTATATGGAGAACGAGTTATTTAAGCATATAGAGGAAGAATCGTATCTCCGTCACCAGGTCTCCCACCGTCGCATCCCTGGCCTGCAAGTGCTCGCTTATCTGGGGACGCACCATCTTGGGGTCGAGCAGGTACTCTTCGAGGAGCTTCGTCCCCTTTGAATCATTGCATAGTTTGCATAGTGGTATTATATTGCCTCTCACCGTTCCGGGGTTCAACACATCTCTCCTATGGACCGGAATCACGTGCTCCATAGTCAACTCCTCTGTAGACCCGCAAAAGGCGCACTTATGCTCGAACATCTCCATTACGTCCGCCTTATCCTCCTTTGAAAAGTTCCATGGAAGACCTGCAAGCCTCGCCCTTCGCCGTTGGTCACGCAACCAGAGCTTATCCCTGTCGCGTTCGAAGTTACGATGATAATATTCCTTCCTGCTGTTCGGATGCATCGCACGCCAACGACGGGCGTAGGTTTTATCTCGGCCGTCCACCAAATATCGGGCATGTTTTTTTCGGTTTATTTTTCTGGCCCGGTCAGGGTTTTTAGTAGCCCATTCTATAGAAGCTAATATTCGACATGATTTACACTCATAAGTAAGACCATCTGGCTTCTTGGGTTCTCTGTAATAATCCAATATAGGCTTGTCTACTCCGCATTTCGAGCATATTTTATGTTCCACCATCGGGACTCTACGCCGCCGCTTTTTATATGCCTCCGCCATTCTATTTTTTCGGCAGGGTCTGCAATATATGGACAGTCCGTCCCGATGACTCCTTACCGC